>Ga0207653_10000169_pt1 | contig 45907 bp, 69 predicted proteins | sample KBSK5251metaG_FD_184341 | JGI IMG/M metagenome (GOLD analysis project Ga0207653, IMG submission 184341) | Corn, switchgrass and miscanthus rhizosphere microbial communities from Kellogg Biological Station, Michigan, USA - KBS K5-25-1 metaG... | ecosystem: Host-associated > Plants > Roots >...
TATCTGATCGTTGACCGTATCGGCATCCGTGTTCTGCGTGATCCCTACACTGCCAAGCCATTCGTGCTGTTCTATACCACGAAGCGTGTCGGCGGCGGCGTGCAGAACTACGAAGCCTACAAGGTCCTGAAGGCCATCTAACCCGGTGGGGGTTTAACCGCCCCCACTTCATTCATCCCCTTAAATAAGGAACTCTTCTACCATGATGTTTGATCGCATCACCGGCATGGGGATCGATGCGGGTATTCCGCCCGTTACAATCACCAATGCCAACACCGCTTACGTCTCTAACATCCTGGACCTTCAGGACAAGCATGCTGCCGCGATGATCCTTGCCTATGGCGCCATCACCGACGCCGACGCAACCCTCACCGTGCTGCTCGAAGAGTCGAACGCGGCCAATATGTCGGGCGCCAACACTGTCGCCGCTGCGGATCAGATCTTGACCTCCGCTTCAGCGCAGGCGCTCTTCTCGGATGATAACGAGGTCCGGAAGATCGGCTACAAGGGATCGAAGCGGTATATCCGTCTGACCGTTACCCCGGCTGCCAACGATGCAGGCTCTATCTCGCTCGCCGGTGTGTGGGTCTGGCACAGCCATATTTCGCCGGTCGCCCAGCCCACATAATTTCGCTGTGGATTAGTTGACGAACAAAACAGCGAAGGCCGCACCCATGGGCTCCCACTCCCCTGTGGGTGCGGTTCCAATTACCTCGCCTTTACCCGGAGACCGGCTCAATATGTTCAACGTTCGCACCGTAGACCCAAGTATTGAGCCGGTTGACGTTACCACGCAGAAGGCGTTCATGCGTCTGACCACTTCGTCGGACGATGCGCTTATCACCACATTCATATCCGCGGCGCGCGAGTACGTCGAGCTACAGACCAAGCTGGCGATGATCACGCAGACGTGGAAGTTGACGCTTGATGAGTTTCCATCGCAAGACAGCGGAGTTTGGTGGGATGGCACACGCGACGGCGCACTCAGTTCCCTCAACACGGTGCAGGACTGGATCGAGCTTCCCACCGGCCCGCTCATCGCCGTCACAAGCTTCTCGACGTTCAATGCGGCGGACACGCCAACGCTATTTACCGGGTTTTATACTGACACCGCAAGACGGCCCGGACGCGTGGCTCTGCGTTCTGGCAGCGTGTGGCCTGTCGCAACGCGTGGGGTTAACGGCATCGAGATTGTCTATACTGCGGGCTTCGGTCCTGCGGCAAACAACGTTCCTGCAGACCTGCGTATCGCCATAAGCCAGATCGCCAGCCATTGGTATGAGAACCGCGAGATTATGACCTTCGACATTGCTGCTCGCGATGTCCCACAGTCAGCTGAGCGGATCATCAAGTCAAGGAAGGTCCTCAAAGTATGAGACGCGCCATTGGACGGATGAGAGAAGAGCTTCTTCTCTACAGACCTGGGCGCGCTAGTGATGGAGCACTCGGGTACAACAGGAACGACTCCCCTGTGGCTACCCTGTGGGCACGGGTTCAGGTAGTGAGTGGCAGTGAGATCTTTCGATACCAACACCTTGAGCAGCAGATAACTCATAAGGTTACCATCCGTTATAATGCGGAAGTCTTGCAGGGTATGTGGTTTAAGTGGGGCAACGTACAGCTCTACATCGAAGTAGTGACAGCTCCGGATGAGCGCAATGAGTTGATGGAGGTTATCTGTCGCAAGGGCGGGAACCTGTAGATGGCATTCAAGATCGATGTCAAAGTCAGTGGTCTCGCTGTGTTCATCCGCAATAAAGATGAGTGGATTAAGAAAAAGAAGGATCAACTGGCACAGGCACTGACCGAGTCTGCGCTGGTTGTACAGGCTGAGGCTCGTCAGTCGATCCTGAAGGGACCGAAGACAGGCCGGGTGTATGTTCGCCGAGGTCGCATACGTCACCGAGCTTCAGCGCCTGGGCAGCCTCCTGCGAGCGATACAGGAACGCTTGCGCGAAGCATCGTTATCGATGTGGATAAGGACAAGATGACTGCGAGTGTTGGGAGCAACGTCAAGTATGCTCCATTTCTTGAGCTGGGTACCTCACGGATGGCTGCTCGTCCATTCCTGAAGCGTGCATTGGAAGTGAAGCGAACTCAGATTGTTAAGATCATTCAAGCGAGGCTCAGGTCATGACGTCTTCCGCGAGCGAAGTGCTCGAGCGTGAGTTGGGAAAGTTAATCGCTAATGATCCGGAGCTCCAAGCTATGTTTGGGGCTAGCCCTGTTCCGGTATTCGCATACATCACTGAAACGCAACCGCTGCCGTATGTGGTCTACAGTGAAACAGGAATGGCAGCGTGGGATGATGACTTAAGCCAAGGAGGTGACCACACAATAACTATCTCGGTGCGATCCGCGGGCGAGAGCGAAGCATTCGCAAAGACAGCCCTGTCACGTATCCGCCAACTGTGGAGCAGGTGCGAGCATCGCGTCCAAATCTGGCCATACACTTTGGTGTTGGTCAACTTCACCGACTATAGCGTCTCGCAAGAGGCCGATGGTCAAGCATACCGCGCTACTGCCCAGTACCGGGCGATAACTGGAGGACACTAAACTATGTCATTAGCTGACGGCTATCCCGGTCGGGACGTAGTCATGCTTTGGAACGGCCTGCCTGTGGGCGGCGTCCGCGAGAAAGCTATTACCTTGAACGGCGAGCCAATCGACGTTACCAGCGATGATGATGCCGGCTGGCGCAACCTGCTGAGCGTCGCCGCGCAGTATCAATTGGATATCAAGATCAGTGGTGTCTCGAAGACACATATCTTGAAGATCGACTGGTTTAATAAGAACTTCACCCGAGCGGTAACGCTCACGTACCCGAACGGGTCGATTATCTCGGGCAATTTCTTCTTGTCCGAGTTTGCAGAGACCGGCACCTACAACGATGCCGTTACCTTCGAAGCCACCATCATGAGCGATGGTCCTGTGATTTACACCCCGGGCAGTTGATAGCCCACTAAACCTGGAGTCTACTTACTATGGTCGATATCTCAATCACTCCCGCGAACGTGGTCAAGGGTGCTGACGCTGTGGTAGCCACAGGCATCGCAGGCGCCACCATTCTCGCGGGTCAAACTCTGGCGCGTGACACGGATGGCAGCATTAAGCTGTACGACTCCGATAACGCGTCAAGCAACATCCGCACTCTGATCGGCATCGCGCTGCACGGAGCATCATCTGGTCAGCCCATTGCTTTCCAAACAGCGGGCAGCATCACCATCGGCGGCACCGTCGTACAGGGTACTGTCTACCTCGGCAGTGACGGCGCTGGCGGTATTCGTCCCGCGGTCGACTTGAATTCGGGTGACTTCACCTCTGTGGTAGGCATCGCGACCAGTGCCGCGGCGATCAAGTTGGGCATCCTCAATGGCGGAGTTGCATTCTAACCATGCGGAAATTTGCAGATCAGCGGATCGAATGGCAGGGTAAGACTTACACAATCCCTGCCAATCGAATTATGCCGCTGCTTGCTCGGGTGGAGAGCATCATTACGTTCACGGAAATGCTGGAGTTTCATCAGCGCAAAACTGTCCCACAGGCGAAGGTCGCAACGGCATATGCGGAGATTCTTCGTTACTGTGGGATTGAAGTGGACGAAGGCGATGTCTACCTGGCAATGTTCCCGTCGGAAGAAGATCCGAATGGGACCTACATGAAGAACGGTAGTGATGCCGTCCAAGGCCTAATGAAGCTCATGCTGCCGCCAGATAACATTACGAAGGCGGTGGCATCGGGAAACGCCGTAGCCCCCGTAACGTCGGGGGCATCATCGAAGAAGCGTACAAGGCGGCAATGAGTTGGGGGCTACGGCCCTCTGACTTTTGGGGGATGCACCCTGCTGAGTTTTGGTGGTATGCCGAGATTAAGCGGGTAAAGCCCACATTCGGCTGTATGTCTGAAGACGAAGTGGCCTATCTTTACGAGAGGGAATATGGTAGACAAGATTGAAGGCGCCACTATTATAATCGGCGGGGACCCTCGTCCCGCCGAGGCCGCCATTGAGAAAGTAGCCAAAGCCCTCGAGAAGATGGGAACCGTTGCCGAGGCTGCGCTCGCCGGCCTGGGCATCGGTCTCGGTGTAAACGAACTTCTTAACATGGCGTCGGCGTCAGCTAAGCTGGCGACTGAATTCTCCAAGCTTTCAGATGAAACGGGCGCTAGCGTCACTGGCATCCAGGCCGTGCGACATGCCGCTGAGCAAGGTGGCGTAAGTGTCACCGACCTCGCTGCACAAATCACCGCGCTATCGGCGGCCCTTGCCACTGTGGAAAAGGGCGGTGGCGAAGATATCTCCAAAGCATTCGAGCGTCTGGGTATCACGGCGACCGAGCTTCAGGGCCTCGACATTGACGAGCAGTTCACCTTAATCTCCGACGCTGTGAGCAAATCATCACTGAGCGCAAAGGACCTCAACGAAGCACTGAAGACGCTCGGCATCACCAACGCCGAACTCATCGGGATGATGCGTGACGGCGGCGATGCCTTTGAGAAGGCGCGTGAGGAGATCCAGAAAATGGGTCTTGCGCTCAGCGACGTTGACGCCGCGGCAATCAGAAATGCGTCCGAGGAGTGGGATCGGTTCAAGGCGGCCGCAGCGGAGTCCTTGATCGCTGTGGGCAATATCATCGCTAAGGACTTCGCTCCGTTCGTCAGTGACCTGCTGAAGCGCCTGCAGGATGTTGCAAATGTGGACTTCATCGCCAATGCACTTGGCGCTTCGCTGTATGCAAGTATCGGTGTGGTCGCGGCGCTCAGTGATGCGGTAGTAAAGCTGCAGCGCAATCTCAACGCTATCCCTGAGTCCATGTCCAAGATGCTCGGCGGTGCCGGCGCTGGCAAACAGGATATGGAGGACGTTCTCCCTAGCGTTCAGATCAAAGAGTGGCTGCGTAATGTGCAGGAGGCGTCAACCAAGGCGGCCGAGGCAACAGTTGAGTCCGCGCGCATACGCCGTGAGGCCGAAGCGGGTACCACAGACATTGTGGCCACAGAGGAAGACAAGCAACTGGCGATCCGACAGGCCGCGGCGCAGCAACATCTCGACCATCTGCTTAAGGTGTTGCTGACAGCCGAGGACTTCGAGAACGCAAGCTACCAGCGACGCATGGAGCAGTTGATCGCTTTCAATGACCAAGGCCTTCTTACGCAGCAGCAGTATGACGCGCTGGTGGAGCGAAACAATCAAGTCCACCTGGACAAGATCAATGAGGCTCAGTCAAAGAGCTTCGTAGATAGCCAGCGTCTGTATGTAGGATACGCGGGGCAGATCGGAAGCTTATTGACTAGCATCACTTCAGCCATTGGCGCTGAAGGCAAGAAGCAATTCGCCATCAGTAAGGCTATCGCCCTCGCTAGCGCTATCGTCAAGGGATATGAGTCCATCGTCTCCGCATATGCGGCCGGGTCACGCATCGGCGGCCCTCCTGTGGGAGCGGCATTCGCCGCCATCGCGGCAGCGTCGACTGCAGCCCAAATCGCTGCGCTTCGTAATACGAACGAGAACAGCTCAGGTGGTGGAGGTAGCGGTTCAATCGGCGGGGGTGAGTCCGCGGCGGTTCAACCCACACAGACCTTAACAGTCCAGGGCATTGACCCAACTTCATTGATGACAGGCGAGGTAGTGAAGAACCTGGCTGGTCAATTGCTGCAATACCAGGCTGATGGCGGGAAGGTCATTCTCCAATGAGCGTAATTATCTCTGGTAGCTTTGTCCTTAATCCAGTCGTATCAGGCGGCGAAGCAGTCAACGGCGATAACCCATTATTCGGGTATAGGAACCTTGTAACTTCGGGAGTACTGACCACCACCACGGCCAATCCGTCGTTTCCCACAGTTAATCTGGCCAATTCCAACACCTACAGTAGGTGGGAGGGCACCAGCATTGTGGCGGATGAGTATATCACTATGGCGCTAGCGACTGCGGAGCTGGTGGACTATGTGGGCATCGCGCGTCATAACTTTTATACTGCGCAGATCGCCGTATCATTGGAGATCTTCAACGGCTCCATCTGGGTTGAGGTGGTTGCGCCATTCATCCCGGGCAATAGCGGTCCGATCATGATGCGGTTTACGCCTCAGGCTATCCTCAGCATTCGTGTTCGTCTGCAACCCGGAACAGCGGTTCCATCAGCCGCGGTAGTGTTCGCCGGTCCTCTGCTTGTAAGTCAGCGCCGACTCTACGTGGGGCACTCACCGATCTCGTACTCTAAGAAGACCAAGGTGGTAACTGGACGAAGTGAGAGCGGGAACTTTCTCGGTCGTATTATCACCAACTCATTCCTACAAACCACTGTGGACCTGGATAACCTGACGGCTGACTGGTTCCGGACCTACTTAGCACCGTTCATCGAAGCCGCGCGCGAGGATCCTTTCTTCTTCGCCTGGCGGCCGCTGACCTATCCGAATGAGGTGGGTTACTCTTGGTTGATGAATGATCCTACGCCACACAACCAAAGAGCCAATGGCATGATGAAGATTAGCTTAGAAATTGGTTCCATCGCATGAGCAAAGCTTTAACCTATCTCGAAGTCGATGTTCCGCCGTTCGTTCGCCAGGACGAGGTAACTGGCGTCTTCATTCAGGACTTTCACGATAACTCGGTCCATGGCTGGACAGGCACTAACGGCACAGTCACCGCCGGCTTTAATGGCGTAGTCCTAGCGCAGACGGGTGCTGACCCAATCTTCCGGTCTGCATCAGGCTTGACTATCGATGGTAGCTTAAACCGTTATGTTCGGATAGATATTGAACGCACTGTGATAAGGAGCTCCGGTGCTTGGGACGGCACCCTCCTCTACACCACCGCGGCTCATGGTGAGTCCGCCAGTTTCAAGATGGCTATTCCTGATGTGGCTAACGTTGCCGGCACACGTCAGGTATTTATCCTGGATATGGCGGCTCTAACTGCTGGCGAGACCGACTGGATAACCAGCACTATCACTCAGCTTAGATTGGATCTTGACTCTGCAGGTAGTGGAACGTTCTTGCTCCACTCTATCGTCATGGGTGACCTCGACACTGTTAGAGCTGCGGTTTTCGACGGAACAAACGACTATCTAACACGAGGCGCCGGTCTGTACCAAGCCGCTGATAGCAAGCTGATGACTTTCAGCGCTTGGGTATACATCGTTGCTGGGAATAGCGGTAGACTCATATCATCCTCTAACAGTGTCGCTGGTGGGGGCTCTCTAACCCGTGTAGTTCTATCCACGGATAACCGGTTCTCAATTGTTGGCGTCAATGCGGCGGACGCTACAATCTTGGACGTTCAGTCTTCGCTGCTTTTTTCAAATAGGTGGAACCATCTATTAGCATCAGTGGATCTCTCCGATCCGACTAAGCGTCATGTCTATGTGAACGACGTTTTAGACCTAGCCCTAATAAATACCTATACTAACGATACCATCGACTTTACTAAAGCCGACTGGGCCATTGGTGCACTGCCTGATGGCAGCTCAAAGTTTAATGGCTATATCTCTGACTTATGGTTTGCTCCTGGTGTCTACCTCGATCTATCCATCGAGGGTAATAGGCGTAAGTTCTATTCAGCCCAGAAGGGGCCCACGGATCTCGGACGGCGAGGAGAGATACCCACAGGGACAGCTCCGCTCGTATATATGGGCGGGCCGTTCACTTCGTGGCAGATCAATAAGGGGGCAGGTGGTTCATTCATTGAGAACGGCGCCTTAACCGGAGTTCTCGATCCAGTCGAGACTTGGCGTTTCGCTCAGCCTGTGGATTACCTGCCGCCAGAGATTGACGCTATCCCGTCCATGAAATCCCTGAGCTTTAATCCGGCGACAGTCTCGCTAGGTGAAGATCTCGGCATACGCGCGAGCGTAAGTGCCACGTTCTTAGACCACAAGCATATGTTCAATGCGGAGAGCTTTGACCAAGGATCATTCTGGGGTAAGTGGCGTGGTCGGTATGGAACTAAGCTTCGCAATGCTCCTGTCCGTGTTATCCGCGGCCTGGCGGGTCAGGCACTGACCAGTATGACTACCTACTACTATGCTATGGATACGACGGAGGGTCCGACGCCTGACGGCGCCTACAACATGGTGGCCAAAGACCTACTGAAGCTTACAGATGATGCGAGGTCTCAGGCGCCTCGCGTAAGCAACGGTAGCTTAGCAGGATCGATTAGTAACTCTGCTACATCCGCTACACTATCTCCTGTGGGAATAGGTAACTTGGAGTACCCGGCATCCGGATACGTTTGCTTTGGGGGTAAGGAAGCGGTCAGCTTTACAAGGGCTGGTGACGTCTTGACCATTGTCCGCGGTCAGCTAAACACCACACCTATCGCGCATAACGCTGGCGACCGGGTTCAGCTGGTGCTGCGTTACTCAGGCAATGATGTGGCCGACATTATCAAGGACCTGCTGGTTACCTACGTCTCGGGCATCACCAGTGATATGATCCCGATAGCTGAGTGGCAGGCCGAGACCGCAGCTTACCTCGGGGTAATCTATGCGGCCAACATTACGGAGCCGACCAGCGTAAAGAAGCTCATCATTGAACTGATCGAGCAAGCAGCGCTTGCGCTATTCTGGGATGATAAGGCGAGGTTGATCCGTCTAAAAGTTCTTAGAGAGATTGCTACGACTACAGATACTTTTGACGAAGAGCGGATTATCACTGGCTCGCTTAAGGTATCTGAGCAACCGGATAAGCGTATCTCCCAAATCTGGACATTCTACGGGCAGCGTGACCCGACGGACCAGGCCGATAATGAAGACAATTATCGTGCTGCCCTTGCCTCTGTGGATTTGGCAAAGGAGTCTCAGTATGGTAACGTTCCTGCCATTACCAAGGTTCCTGCAAGATGGGTGGCGACATTAACCGCAGCCCAAAGACTCAATGGCATCAAACTGTCTCGGTTCCGTGATCCGCCGCGGAAGTTTCAGTTTTCACTTTTTCGTGATCAGGCAGTGGGCCTTGGTCTTGGCTACCAGCTGAAGTGGTGGGCCAATCAAAACGTTCAGGGCATCGTTCAACCCGCGAAGATACAAATTACTAAGGTAAGGATTGAGGCTGACCTGGTATTCGTCGAAGCTGAGGAGATGCTCGCTTCGGGCGTGATCATCGTCACTAATACCATCTTCCTGTTAACCACAGGAAGTGTCCTAAGCCTTGTTGTGCCTGCGACTTGGAACAGCGCCAATAACTCCATCGATGTGATAGGCGGCGGTGGCGGCGGTGCGAACGAGAACGGCAACAATGGCGGTCACGGTGGCGGTGGGGGCGCTTACTCAGGTATCACCAACTTGACATTGACGCCAGGAGCGTCGGTCTCTTACCGAGTCGGCATCGGCGGCACTGCCACTGTGGATGGTGGAGACACCTGGTTCAACGGCGCTAGCTTCGCGGCTGCCTCAGTAGCAGCTAAAGGCGGAACAGCGGGCGTCGGTCGCACGAGCGCCGGTAATGGAGGTCAAGCATCCGCAGGGATAGGCACGGTTAAATTCTCAGGAGGAGAAGGCGGCGACGGTGCTCCACAGGGTGAGACTCGCGCGGGTGGTGGTGGAGGCGGCGGTGCTGGCGGACCCAACGGCAATGGCGCTCGTGCTCTTGACATGGGCAGCACAGGAGACGATGGCGGCTCTGGTGGCGGCGCTGGCAATGGGGGCTTTGATGGCCATTATCCAAGTGGTCTCACTGGCGGTGATGGTGGCAATAACCGGTTTAATTTCGGTGGCGGCACCACCTCAGTGCCTGCGGGTCAAGATAGTGGCGGTGGACGCGGGGGTGACAACGGCGATGACGGCAATCCAGGAGGTCAGGGAGAACAACTCTGGACACAGTCCATCGCGCCGATCATCCCAGCGGGCCCAGGCGGCGGCGGTGGCGGCGGTGGCAACAATGGCCGCGGCGGGGACGGTGGACTATATGGTGGCGGTGCTGGTGGCAGTGGTGGTGATACTGGTGGCGGTGGAACTGCTGGACAAGGTATAATCGTTCTTACTTGGAGATAAGCATATGCCGACTCTTGCACGCTGGCAATCTACCATCGTTGACCAGGCGGGGAACATCCTGCCTGGTGCTTCGGTTACTGTACGAGCTGAGACAGGTGGAGCGCCCCTCGCAACGATTTACTCGGATCGCGCGGGAACCACTCCTATCGCTAACCCATTCACTGTGGGAGTTGACGCTTTCGCGGCGTTCCATGTAGTCGGTGGAGCATACCGGATCACGGCGACTCTGGGCTCTGTTACACAGGACTATCGATACGTGGCTATCGGTCGTGCGGCCGAAGCGGATCAGGTCCTGTTCGGCGTTCCTTACGCCTTTGACACTGGAACCTCGGACGCTGATCCAGGCTCGGGTAAGCTACGCTTCAACAATGCTACACCAGCCTCAGTAACTACACTCTATATCGACATTGTTAACTCTCTCGCCGCGGATATCTCTGCCTATCTTGCCACATGGGATGACAGCGGCTCATCCAGTGACCGAGGCGTGATCATTATCCAATCGCGCGATGGCACCAACTACTGGATGGGTACAGTTACCGGCAGTGTGGTCGTCGGAACCAACTATCGAAAGATTTCCGTAACGCATCTGGGCTCCGCTGGAACATTTACCGCCGGTGAGGCGTTAGGCATCGTGATGATACGCCGTGGCACCGACGGCAGCATTTCCGGGCCCGGTACCACAGTGGTGGGGAACATCGTCCTGTGGAATAGCACAGGTGGCACTGTAGTTTCAGACAGCGGACTAACGGTCAACAACATAGCCACAGGGAAGCAGACCATCTGGGTGCCTGCGGCGGCGATGTACGCAAGAACCACAAACGGTCCCGGGGCAGGTACTGCTGAGCTTGCCACCAATAAGATTATGATCAAGTCTTTTGACTTTGATGCAACTACACAGGAGTTTGTCCAGTTTCGTGTGGGAATGCCCAAGAGCTGGAATGAGGGCACTGTGACCTTCCAAGCGATTTGGTCACACGCTGCTACGGTTACAAACTTCGGCGTGGCATGGTCACTGGCGGGTCTTGCACGCTCAGATACGGATGCGCAAGATACGGCATTTGGTACCGCAGTGGTTGTGACGGATACCGGAGGAACGACTGACACTGAGTACATAACTGCGGAGAGCGGTGCAGTCACCATAGGCGGGACCCCCGCGGAGCTCGATGAAGTGGTATTCCAACTTGCTCGTGTGCCCGCGGATGCGGGAGACACCATGACCATCGATGCAAGACTCCAGGGTATTCGTCTGTTCTACACCACCAATGCTAATACGGATGCTTGACCATGCGGTACGCTAGACTCGACTCAAATGACCAGGTTATGGAGGTCCGTGACTTTGATGCGGATCATCCTCCTGTGGATATTAAGCACAAGGAAGTTAGGTGGCGTCCATTGGTTACTCACCAGACAGGTGATTATAACCCAGAACTACATGAGCTTAACGTTAGCTACGTGCTGGGAGAAGACCGTGTTGTCGAAGTTCTTACTCCTGTGGATAGGAACATCGAGGATTTAAGGCAGGAGGTTCTTCAAGCCTTACGTCTGAGCTTCCATCTAAAAATCCTGGATGCTATGCCAAGCATGGATTTGGTTCGGTCCATTTGCGTAACTCGGGATATGTCTTTTAATCAGGTAATGAAGCAGACGGACTACCGGGTACTCAAGGACATGTTAAATGCTTAAAGTGGACCATCTGAGTGGATTTGGAAGTGGGGGTACTGTAGTACCTCCAACCATCTCCTTTCAGGGTCGTACAGAGGATGCTACCAATCTAACAACCTATACCTTTACAGGTGTGGCGATAGGCGCTGCTAACCTCACCCGAAGGGTTGTGGTTATTGTTCACTGGTTCTCGACAACTACCAGTGCAGTCACTCTGTCGAGTGCCACCATCGCCGGAATAGCTGCGACTATTCATGTTCAGGCAAGTCCCGCAGGATCAACGGTATCCCCAGGAATTGCGATCATATCGGCTTTGGTTCCCACTGGAACTACCGCCACGATTGCTTTCACTCTTAGCACTACTGCCGCTCGTGGGTCCATAGGTGTTTTCTCTGCAATCGATGAGGGAGCTTCGTCACCTTTCGCCACTGCCTCCGATGGAAGTCTTTCATCCAATGCTCTAGATGTTAGTCTCAACGCTCCCTCCACAGGTTGGGTTCTTGCCGGGTCCACAATAGCGGGTAGCGCTAGCCAGAATGCCACGTTTGTGGGTGCAACTGAGGACTATGACACTTTTTCCTCAGAGAGCACATCTCGGTATTATGCGGGAGGTCACAGCAACGGGGTGTTGGGAGCAACTCCAAGAACTGTCACGATTACCAACTCTGGCGCTGCCACTGACGGTGTAGCAGCCTCCATGTCCTGGATATAAACTATGCTGATGCTTAATCAACTGTCGGGATTTAGTGCTGGAGGAGCTGTTCCCGCATCGATCTCGTATATTGGTACAACCCAAGGTGGCCCGTCACAGAATTTTACATTCAACACTGTCAGCATCGGGGCTGCTGATTTAACTAGGCGGATCATTGCAGCAATTCTGTGGGATAACACTGTAGTTCATCCAACCATTTCATCGTTTACTATCGATATGGGTGCCGGGGCTGTAAGCATGGGCTCGCCTCATGTATCTGCGAGTGCCGCGGGTGGATTTGCAGGTGGCGATGTCGGCATCTACTCTATCCTTGCGCCCACCGCTGCAACTACGGCCAACTTTCAAATCAATACCAGTTCTACAAACAGTAGAATGAACCTAATGGTCTTTCGAGCGTTAAACGAAAGCCTATCATCGCCATTTGCTACTATGTCGGATAACTCTCTAACTGGTCAGGTACTGAATGGCACTATCAATATTCCCGGGAGTGGGTGGTTCTTAGGTGCGGCAATGTGTGCTGGGTCGGGTATCACGGATATCACCTGGTCGGGAACTACCGAGGTTGCAGATGTTACACAGTCCTCTACGGTTAGAGTGACTGCGGGACTTAGCCAACTGATGGCTGCTGAAACAGGGCGAGCGATATCGACTACGCAGGACGGAACTGTGCCACAGGGATGCCTTGCCGGGATTAGCTGGAACTGAGCTATGGATAAGATAGATCCGACCAAGAACGTACTCGACCTAGTTGCTGCGCAGGCAGTCTTAGTGATGAGCTTACGTGACTCGGATCTTCGGCTCCATGAAGCAAATAGGATTGCGGATAATCGATACCATGACGCCATCCGGCTTATGGCTGTCGAACGGATAAACGACTTGTTGAAACAGAAGACGGAGTTCGATAACGAACAGAGGAACATTCAAAGACTTCAGGTAAACGAGCTTGCCAAGATTTTGTCTCAGCAGATCTCCGAGAACAATGCGGCAATAGACAAGCGGCTCTCAGAAGGTGAGCGTTTCCGCTACGAAGTTAGTGGTAAAGGCCAAGGAGCTAACGCAGTGATTGGCTATGTCCTAGCTGTGATCTCTGCAGGTATTGCAATAGCGATAGCTGTTCTCAAACATTGAGTGAAAAGGCATGACGACTTCCGAGGAGGATAAGACTTTGGTACCTGGAGGCTCCTTTAACAACACAGATGAGGATGACCGACGGTTAAAAGCGTTGGAGACCCAGGGCGTAAAGACTGAGGGTCGGTTAACTCATGTCGAGAGCACACTGGTGGTTCACGGGTCGAAACTGGATCAGATCATCTCCGCTGTGAATACCTTCAGTGGGCGTCCAGTGTTCGATGTCCACAAGGTGATCACGTCCATTGCTGCCATTACTGTGGTCGTAGGCGCGGCATCTACGCTCGCTGTATGGTTCGTCCTAACGCTGACCGCGGCGGAGAACCGTACAACAGCTCTAGAGATTGCTCATATGAAAGCGATGCATAACCTTGAGATCAGTTTCCTCAAGGAAAAGCTTGGAATGAAGTGGGGCACAACCACGGAGAAGGCACCATGAAGTACGAAGACGCCCGTCAGGGTTACATTAATCTCTTTGCCAAAATGACAGTGGATCCGGATAAGAGAGGACAAGCTGAGTCCATCGTGGCTCGACTCCTGACCAACCGGTCACGTTATGAGGTGACAGCTCGCATCATCGGTTGCCCGTGGTGGTTCATCGCCGCCATACATAATCTCGAGAGCAACGCCAACTTCGCAACACACCTGCATAACGGCGACCCGCTGACGGCTCGGACGGTGCATGAGCCCGCGGGTCGACCGGCCGTAGGGTCACCGCCGTTCACGTGGGAGACGTCTGCAGTCGACGCATTGCGCCTCAAGGGGCTGGATAAAATCACCCTGTGGGAATTGCCACGTTGCCTTTATGAGTGGGAGCGTTATAATGGCTGGGGATATATCGGCCGCGAGAATTCTCCCTACCTGTGGTCATGGAGTAGCCTGTCGGATGAGAAAGGAAAGTATGTAGCCGACCACGTGTTTGATGCCAATGCACCAACGAAGCAGTGCGGCGCGGCTGTGATCTTGCGCGTCATGATAGATATGAAAATCGTAGAGATAGGAAAAGACGCGATGACCGAGCTTAGAGACTTTCTGAAGCAGTTCGCCCAACTGGCCCCGACACTGGTCACTGTGGTCGCTGGCCCTGTTCCCGCCCTCGCCGTCAAGGCGTTGGCCGAGGCAATGACGAACGAAAAGAGTATCGACACTGGCACAGGGCTGATGCCGGCTGACCCACAGGCAGTGGTGTCTAAGCTGGAAGCGTCGCCGCTCAGCACGGTTATCTCCATCGTGCAGATTGCAGAGTCGATCATCCGCACGGTCTCGGCCGCGCCTGTCACCCCTGTGGTTATGCCACCTGCGGAGAAGACCACTACGACTGAGATAGCGTCGCCTCAGGCGGGTGAGACAAATGCGCTGGACAAGCTGTTTCCACAGTTGGTCGGGTGGAAGACCTACATCGGTGGCGCTATCTACGTCCTAGCTCATATCGGGGCTGTGTTTGCACCCACCATCATTACGCCGGATATCCTGACCGCGGCAACCTGGCTCGCCGGCGGTATCGCAGGAGCGGGACTGATCTCTAAGCTGGATCGCTATGTCTCGATCTTTAAACCGGCGGTGAAGACCACAGTGGTGGTAAATAAGTAACGGAGACGTCTATGCCGCTGGTTGTAGTAAACATCAATTCCGAGATCGATCCAGAAATACGGGCCCAACTGGATCGTATTGAAGCGGCCCTGAAAACCGAGAGAAGGGAAATCTCAGAGATGACCAAGGTTACTGATGAGGCGATTGGTCGCCTCACTGAAGCAACGCAGAACCTGACCAACGAGGTCGACTCCGTCCTGGCGTTCATTGATGCGAACGTTCAGGCTCAGCGCGACCTTGCAGCGGAGCTCGAAGCTGAAGGCGCTGATGCGACGAAGCTGCTTGCATTCGCCGACGCAACGGAAGCTAACCGCCAGCGTTTGGCGGCGGCGATCCTTGCGAAGACACCTTCGGACACGGGGCCAATCCCCCCTTTGGTTCCGTCGGAATAACCGACTCCGGGGGGCGTAGCTCCCCGGTTACCCACCCTCAACCAAGGACTACTGATATGGTAACGAAGGAAGATGTGAAGCCTGAGAACAATCTCAAGGCCAAGGAAGTGATCGAGCCGGCGAAGAACCCGCATTGGCAGGAAGTCGTCGGTGTGGTGGAAGCCGCCGAGAAGAACACCAACGTGGTCGACGCTGCGGAGGTCTCACTCCGCGAAGTCAGCAAGCTGGTTCGTGCGATCAAAAGCCCGGACGATGTCACGGCGCTGGCTGACGCTCTCGAGAATATCGCCGGCCGTTACGGCATGGCGGTTGTTCGCGGCAATGAGGCCTACGGCTCCCAGACCCGCGTGGTCGGCAAGGTCTGAGTCCACTAAAAAAACGGCAGGTAAGCTTCTGGGAGCTTCCCTGCCGTTCTCTTCGCATCAGGTCCCGTCTTTTAAACGGGTTGACCCGGGACATATCCGTCCTGCGCGAAAGCTCAGTCTTCCTTCGGGGCTTTCTTCTTGCCCTTGCCCGACTTATTCTCGGGCGCAGCGCCGGCCGACTTCGTCTTGGTCTTGCCCTTGGGCTCATCCTTGACTTCCGCCTTACCGCCGCCCTTGAGCTTCTTCAGCACCTCCGCATATTCGCCCTTGGTCTTCCAAGCATACTGGCCTTCGGTCTTCTCGACCTTAGCGGCGCGCAGCTTGGTGCGAACGATGTGGGGCTCGACGCCAAGGTCTTCTGCAAGCTTGGCAACGTTGAACTCGCTCATGATACATTCTCCAATTCTAACTGTTTAAGGACAGGTTTTATCTTTCGCAGTTTGGACTTTATACGAGAATGGATCTTAGTGTCAATAGAGCTTTTTACAACCAACAAGTGTATCCGGACCCGATTAACTTGGCCCCTCCTGTGGACACGACTTATTAACTGATCGAAGCTGATGCTCGACCACTCAGCCGAGTAGACAATGACCGTTCGTGCGTTGAATAGATCAATGCCTACGCCGCCGGCTCTGACCTGACATATGAGAACATCGATCTCTCCACGCTGGAAGCGTTCCTGCACAGCGCCTTTGTTTTTAGTCTTGCCTGTGTAGCACTCGACGCGCAACCCAGCTTTGAATACCTCGCCCACTAATTCCTGTATCTCAGGCGCGTATCGGCAGAAGACAACCACAGGATGATGACTGTCTCGGATTATGCCCGCAGTACGTGCAATCTTCGTATCATGCAACCAGTAGTAGCCTTTCTCGCCTAGGATGAAGCCTCCGCATATCTGAGCGAGCTTAACGTCGCGCGTGATCGTCAGCGGGGCTCGTATCTTTTCACCGGAGGGTACCCGCACGATTTGGCGATCCCGCATTTCTCGGTAAACCTCGAGTGCCTTAGGCGGCATTTGCAGGTCATGTCGGATGATCCTATAAGGCGGCAGATCGAGCGCTTCTTTCGTTACGCGGATGCACCATGGTTCGATGGCTTTCATGAAGCGTTTCATGCGATCCTCTCGGAACACTCGCTTCTTTCCCATCCACCCACTGGCGTAGGTGTATCGACGTTTGAAGGTGGCCCATTTATCCCCGAACACCTGCGGGCGTATGAAGCGCAGCTGAGCCCATGCGTCAATCGGCGACTGTTCAAATGGCGTGCCGCTGAGGCCTAGCTTATAGTCAGCGAAGTTCCTCAGGCGTGATGCCCAGCGTGATGATGCATTGCCGCGCGCTTTGAGCCGCTGGCATTCGTCAATGGCAATGAACGTCCATCGGTGTGTCTTCCCGAAGCGTTGTAATTTGCTGACGAGCTTAGCCACCTCCTCGTAGTGCAAGAGAAGCAACCGTGGTCCACTGAATTTTTTGAACTCTTCCCAGTCGGATGTGGCGGCCAGGTTGAGATGTGGCATCAGTTTACGCCATGTGGTTTCTTTGTTGTTTTTCTGGCACACTATGATCCCACAGAAGTCGGGTCTCCGTTCGACGAGTTCCTCGATCACTGCGAGGGTTATCCACGTTTTTCCTGTTCCCTGTTCGGCGAACAGCCCGACGGTCTTTCTCTCTATTACCACTCGTGCGGCTTGTGTTTGCTGTTGGTCCAATCGGCTTGCAAAATAACCCAACGTTTCTCTCCGCCTGTCCCACTGTGGTAACCCATATCCCGAGTCCGCCCGCGGCGGTTATCTGCGCCAGCTGATCGAGCTGGTTCTCTCGAGGTTGCTTGCCGGGCATCTTGACTTCGATGCCGAAGAACATTCCCTGGCATATCCCGAATATGTCGGGGATGCCGGACTCTTGATATTCGTTGCCGTGTATCTTCCACCACTTGCCGCCGAAACGCCGGCGCAGCCTTTTTAGGATACGCCGGACAAGTCGTCCCTCTGGCTGTTTAGCCATTAGCTATATGACAGCTCGAGTTAGGGGTATAGTCCATACTCCCCGATAATCCCACTCTAAGCACCTGGCCATTGGGATACACCTCCATCCACGTGATTTCCCCCACAGTGTAGCGGCCCTCAGGGAAAGGGAACATCTCGCCTTCCTGGGGTATGTGGGGAAGGATTAACTCATCCAAATCGAAGGGTCTAATATTTCCGTAGGAATTGCCACTTCTACTGTCAGCTTCAAAAATACAGCGAATCTTCATCAAAGTCCACCTGTGGTTAAAAAGAAAAGGGACGCGGGTCTGCCGAACCGCGCCCCTTCCACACCTTGGCCTCAGTAGTTAACGCCGTGGCGCCCAGTGTTACAGCAGACCTTCTTCCTTCGCGGCCTTGATCACAGCTTTACGTTGCTTCTGCAACGTCTTCAGCTTCTTGAAGTTGATGTCCCAGTCGTGAGTTGACGCCAGGTCTTCGAGCTCCGCCTGCGTCATCTCGTTGATCTCGTCTTCGTCTAGCTCTTCCTCGTCAGCTTCTTCCGCCTCGTCTTCGTCTTCGTCCTCGTCGGCGTCCTCGGCTTCGTCTTCATCCTCATCTTCGTCGGCGGCGTCATCGCCGAAGCCGACCACGACGGACTGCTTCCGCCCTTCGTAGACTTCATGGTCGATCTGGATGGTCAGCTCTTCGTCGATGACCGCGTCCATATCCAGCTCGAATTCTCCCTTGGGAATCTTGTAGCCGATGGCGGCGAGCACGGACTTGATGTTGAACAGGGCTGCCGGCGCAAGCGAGGTGTAATACGGCTTGGGCTGTTGGCCCTTGGCTTTTCCCTTGGTGATCTCGAAGGTCCATTTGAAGTAGGGGTGCTCGTCACCCTCGCCCGGTTCAACGGCCTTGACCTTGGCAGTGTGAGCGCCGGCGGGAATGACCATCCGCGCCTGGACGTCCTTCAGCGAAGGAATAATGATCTTGTTGGACTTCTTAGATTTTTTGGCACGTGCCATGGTTACTTGCCCTTTGCAAGGTTGGAGATCAGTTTATAGGTGGGATTAGCCACAAAGTCCGGCATGACAATCGACTTGGGCTTTCGAGCCTTAGTGATGTACACCGGGTTAGGGCCTACGCGCATACAATATTCCGCAATTCGTTTCTTGCGCAACTTGTTTTTTACTATGCGCGTCCGAATGAAGGTATGACCAATAAACGAGCTGGCAGAACAAACCAGAGTGGCCATACTCTTCATAACAGCGGGCCCCACCTCAGGCGTGATGATGTCCTCTACGCCATCATCATTGCCTTCATCGGGGTCCACTAGTTTCTCTTGCGCGATGAACACCGTTTGTGACGGCAATCCGCGGAAGTTCATTATCTGGGTCTTCATGATTTCACCGACCGTTCCCCAGTCTCCCTTCGTCATAGTGCCCCATGATCCGGGTGGTTTCTTGCCGGCGAATTTGGCTTTGGACTTTCTGCCACCCACATCAGCAACGACTAGTCCCTGCAGCTGAGTAAGCGTATCGATGACCACAGTCTTGTAACGCTGGCCGCGCTTGTTGTGGAGCAGCCACCAGTAGATCGCCTCAAACTCTTCAAGTGTCTGAGGCTCGGCGATGTCCACACCATCCATGTCCGAGACGCTCTCGTCGCCTTCGTCCTTGATATCGATGATCAGGACGGGCTTCGGGAAGCTAGCACTGACGGTAGTCTTGCCAGTACCGCTTCGGCCATAGATGAGATATGTCCGCTTACGGTCGTGCGGATCGGTGGCCTTGCGTACCGCGATCTCTCTGCCATCCTGTTGATGTCGAGCGCCGGATACGCGTTGGTCCTTCGTCGAACCGGTACGCTCGCTCCGCCTGAGCCTCGTGGTGCCGTTCGCGGCGGACTTGTGCAGCTTTTTCTTCAATCGCCTGGCGGATACGCTCATGCTCGGCTCTCGCTTCCTGTGGGAATTTGTAGCACCATTTAATCAACTCTTCCACTGTGGGAAGCTCCTTGAAGAGGTTACGGTGCTCCGCCTCTTCAAGCCGTACGCCGCGGGCAAACTTATCAAGCTCCCCCCGCTCAAGTCTCATCCTCTTGTTCGTCCCCAACCGACTCGCCTGTCTCAGTGTCAACCGCATATTGAGTCCTCTTAACGAAGTCATAGTCCAACCCGAGTAGACGGGCTTGGCACAGGTTGTTAAACTGGCAGCTGTCACAATGCCAATCCAGGTTTCTCCCCTTACGCTTACCATGCCCGCGCTCGATCTCTCTGGCTGTGGTGATGAAATCCCTTAGGAGTATTCGCTCCACCTCAGGATTGCGAGGCATGAACACGCGATTATAGTAACGCGACTGGTTCTCCACAGCAACATCTAAGAGATGTCTCACTTGATCCTTGTCGAGATTTTTGTGCTTCTTCAGGAACCGGCGTACAACCACAGGGAGAGTGACGATAGCGGCCTTACTTATCGATCCGTCCTTATTGATCTTGGGCTCCGACGGTCCCTTTGACCATATGAGGTCCCACATGGTGCCGTCCAACGGCTTCATGCCAAGCTCTTCCCACATCCTGTGGTAAACTGTGGACTGAACGTTACGCCACATCTGAGAATCGCTCAGCTGCTTCTTACCCGTCTTGCGATCCGATAGCCATGTGCGCTTGTTGCGTGTACGAACAACCCAGTCGGCCTTGCCGGTCAGTCGTATTGTTGGCGTGAGGGTTATCTCCATATCGTGCTCTGCAAGCCGGTCGCGAAACATGACGGGCTTAACAGGATTGCTCGCCCAATATTCCTCGTAGCCTGTCATAATGTCGAGAGAGTCTTGGATGATATCGCCGTATTCCTCACGCTCAGTCTCGAAGAGGTTCAGCTCCTCCACACTGAGCTCGTCGACTGCGTTCTGTATCGGCTTGCCGCAGACTTGTAGTTCACCCATCCTGTGGATAAGCGTTCCCATCTTTAGCGGACGCGGCCCTTTCTTCTTACGCAGGTTTTCAACGTAGGCGTAGTGGTATGACCGGCGACACTTACGCCAAGCCTTGATCTTCGATTGGCTAACTTTCAGCATCGCCGCCTCCGTTATTTCTTTCGCCAGTCAGGGATATGGTATTCCCAACATTCTTTCATCTCTTCGTTATTACTGTAAAACTCCCAACGGGCCATCCTGCGTATATGGATAATTCTATCCGTGTAATTCAACCCTATGATCCAATCAAAGGTTCGGATCAGGTAGTAGCCCTCTTGCAATTGGGCCATGATCAAACCTTGCCACTCGATCTTGCCCTTAAGATTAATGGAGTGAAACCACATCCCAACAAGTCCTGCGTTATAGGACTCCGAGAGTTTAGTGATCAGCTCCTGTTTCGTGGATACCACCTCACCTAATAGATTGGTATTTCCCTCTTTTGCTCTAACCTTTTTCTTTGCCATCCGCTGGCCTCCTATGGGATCATCAGTTTTAACGGCGGGAACTTCGAATGCATACGAGACTTACTCATCAGCATCATCGGAGGAACTTGTCCGCCCATGATGCCTACCCACACCTTCTTGGTGTTTTGTATCTCCATGATCTCCACCCAATCGAATTCCCAACATGAGATGATCAGGCTGCTATCGGGAGTCCGGAACGCGGGGAGCGGGAGGATGCCCGCTTCGCCGGTGAAGAGAACGTTGCTACCTTGGAAGCTTGCTGGGATTGCCATCTCTCTAATGTCACTCCTTTGGACCATGGGCCAATCTTGGCCTCGCCTTCTATTGGAACTTTCATGTGGATGTTGAGCTCGTCCATCAGCTTTGGCCTACGCATGATTTGCAGCACGCGCCGATACACCTCTGGGACGTACTTTTTCTTTACAAGGAAAATGATACTATCGTGAACTGTACCGCATAAACGAACTTTGTCAATGCCGTACTCCTCCGACATTTGTATGGCAACCATCAGGTTTAGCTCGTTGGCAAAACCTTGGACAGGACTGTTGATTGCCTGACGCTCTGCCTCACGACGTTGCGGCGTATCTTCGCTAAGGAGGGCGTGTGGCAGTCGACGCCGGCGTCCGCTAAGCGACGTGACATAGCCCTGTGTTCTCGCCGTATTTTTCTGGCGACGATGCCAACTTTCCAACTCGGGATAGAGCTCAAAGAAGTTCGTCCGACTCTCTTGCGCTTGTTCGTCATCTACGTCTACCCCATAGTTGTCGCGTGCATAAATCTTGAACTTCTTCCACCACATGCCGTAGAGGTATCCGAAGTTCACGGCCTTGGCTTTCTTACGTAGCTCTTTCCACGCCGGCAGTATATCGATACAGGCGTCGGGTCCCGCTTTAAGCATGAGACGGATTGCCTCGTTATACTTGACGGGTTTCCCGGCGAGCGCCTTACCCGTAAACAGGACCTCTTTCTTTTTACCACGCCCGCGTTGAATTTCTGTTAAGGCTGTCAGCCAGTGGGCATCGCCGCCGCTGGTGAAGACCTTGATAAGGGACTTACTACGCGCCAGTTCCGCGGCAATGCGCAGCTCGATTTGACTTAAATCCGCTTCAATGAATTCCCACCCAGGGGGTGCAGTGATAAGACTGCGGATGAAGCCGTCACGCGGAACCTGCTGCAAGTTGGGGTTCTCGCATGACAGTCGCCCAGTGACTGTGCCGTGCAGCTTAAAGCTCGGATGCAGCCAGCTGTTGACGAGGTAGGGTTTCCAGCCTTCGATGAAGAAGCTTCGCTGTTGCTTCGCACCGCGGAACTCAATGAGCGCGCGGGCGAGCGGATGGTCGGTGCGCATGAGTACGGACTCAGAGACCGACGGATTACCCTTTTCCGTTCGTTCAACCACAGGGAGCTTCAGACGGTTATATAAGAGATCTGCTACCTGTGGTGGTGATCCCCAGTTAAAGTCATCTGGGAAATCTTTGACCTTCGCCGTGCATTCGGCAAGCTTCTTCTCCGCTTCGATGATGCGGCGATCCAGCTCAAGCTCAGCCCTCTTGAATTGGCTCACGTCAACGTAGACGCCGTTAAACTCGATCTGAACGAATAATCGTACAACCGCCATCATGATCAGATGAAACACGCGACGGACGCCTGGCTCATTCCTGAGCATCATCGCGAACACATGCTTCAGTTGCAGCGTATAGTAACCGTCATGCGCAGCATAGAACGATAGCTCCTTCATCGGGCCGTCGACTTTGGTCTCTCGATCCACGTCCCAATCAGGTGCGCCGAGATACACTTGAGCCAGACGCTTCAGCCCATGATTACTGTTCTCGTCCAGAAGGTAGTGGGCTATCATCGTGTCGAAGTAGGCGAACTTCTGCCAGTCCACATTGAAGTGAACTTTCATCCACAGGTAGTCGAACTTCCCATTGTGCGTGATCAGACGGACGTTACGCTTGCGAATACGCCGGTCGATCATCGCCACGACTTCCTCGAAGTCGTACCATGGGCTCTCCCTGTGGTGACCGGGAACTACCCACTGCTTTCCGCGGACTGCGAAGACGAGCGCGGTCACACGCGAATGCCTCTGCCATGGAAATAATCCTGTGGTCTCTATGTCGAATGCTACCTCGCCGCGCAGCTTCGCCAGCATACGCATGAGCTTCTTCTTCGTGTCGACCAGAGTATAGTGAAGCTTCTTCTCACGCGGAATCTCTCCCGCTGCGATGATGTCAGCGAAGAGCTTTATGTCACGGTCGATGGTGGCTTCTGTGGCGGGATCGTAGAAAATATAACCGGGTGTCCACGTGGGAAGGTAGATGATGCCGCGGTGCTCGAACGGTCTCCCGCGAGCTTTGTTGATGCCCTTCATACTCTTGATGGAGAATATGGCGGCGTTGCCCATCAAGAGAACGAACTTCGGTTTTATCTTCCGGATCTGTTTGAACACATAGAGACGGCACGACTTTATCTGCGCCTCTGTGGGTTTCTTCCCGCGCGGTGGCTCGCAATTGACAGCGCTGGCGAAGTACGGATTGTGGATACCGTGTCGCGCGAGCAATGCTCGGATGCGTCCATTATTGCCGCGGGCATCGGGTGTCTCGCCGATAACCATAATCTCGGATTGTTCCTGTCCGCGCAGGATATCGCATACCTTCGCACATCCGGCGCTGAGGCGGCACCGGGTGCAATTGCTATCACGCATAGAGACTCTCGGGATCGATGGGGGTGGAATGACCGTAGCGTGTAATGTACCCGGCGGGCGTGACCTTGTAAACTTCCATGACGCGCGCTAGATGATCGAGCGGCACTGTGCTTCTGAACTCGATCCCGTAGAAAAGGCGTACAATCTTATGGCGTCTGTTGTAGATGATGTTGGCACAATCTGAGCATGGACTGTGGCTCACATATAGGTCATACTCACAGCCATCGTGGAGTGCTGCTCTTCCGATAGCGTTGGCTTCAGCGTGGATAGACCTACTGCATGGCTCATGTGTGAGACATTCTGGCCCACAGTGTGATGCGCCAGGCTTAGGGCCGTTGTATCCCATGCTGATGACTGTTCGTGTCAGATGACAGAACACGAGGGCGCCGACGTTGAGCCGAGAGCACGTCGAACGCTCACTCGCTAGGATTGCATGACGCATCAGATGAAGGGGCCGGCTCGGTCGTGTTGTCATCTGTCTCGTATCTCCAGCCGTCAAACTCGCCACAGTAGTCATTGTCTTTTACTTTGGGCCATACGGCCTCTACCTCGGTTACTCCCTCATACACCATGGCTACAGGGATGGGAGGGAATCTCCGGCATTGTCCTTTGATGAAACCCAGCTCCAACGACTTACTTCTGGGTTTCATCATGTGGGTACAGTTCTGGCACTTTGGTTTCATATCGTGGCCATGTCTGACATGAAGCGCTCGAGGATCTCTTGCGCAGTTGGTATCCTGACCTTCGTGTCACCCCATTGCTGGCGCTGCATCAGGTTGCCGATGCGTTGGTGCCACACTTTCATCTTTCCGATGACTGCAACTTTGACGCGATCACGTTCGGTCTTGAAGCGCCGTGCAGCGCGGTCGAGGACTGGGCGGTGTACATTCGCCCACGTATCCTTGGTCTTCTCGTAGTGGCGCTCGCTGGCGTTGGCGCCGTCGGTGCGGTAGAGGGGCGCCGACAACAGCGCCGCCTCGAGTTCACGTTGGTAAGCGAGCGCTTGCAACAGCTGGTCGCGCAGGCGCTCATTTTCCGATTGCAGGCGATCGAGGGCTAGTGCCGATATGGTATTCATTACAACCTCCCTTAGCGACAGGCGGAGTCTTGAAGACTGCCATCCAATCATTCTTGAACAGGTGCAGACTGGCGATGGTCATGAAGAACTCGCCGGGCAAAACGTGGAACCAGTTATCCGGATCGCGTTCGCGCAAGCGTTCAATGAACCAGAGGCATAGTCTTGCTGTTAGATATATATCATCTCGGAAATGCCGCAGCAAGTCACAAGATCGCATATGGTAGTTTATATGCAACTTATCATTGCGTCGGAACAGCTGATAGCCGAGCGTGCAGGGAGTGCGTCCCATGTGGTGAGTGCCCGTGTCCTCCGGAAAGAAAATCGGGATGTAGGCCTGCCGAGTCATCGGATCGCGGACGAGCAAGTCGATAACATCGTTCAAGTCGCCGAGACGATGGTAGATGCCGATGTTCTGCTCTTCCTCGTTACGCTCGAGGTACTCCCATTCACCCGCCCAGCGTGGCCAATAACGCTCCATGTAGTTGTGGTTAAACCGGCCTTCATTGTCGCGGAACTTGTCCGCGCTGTTGGCGTATGGCCACTTCGCCCATTGTTCTCCCGGGTTAATCGGCTCGCCGCCGATGCGCTCAGCGAAGTGATCATCGGCCCACGGCAGGTTTGGCTTGATATCGGTGCGGAATTTCTCGAGGCATCCCTCGAGCGTCGCCGGCCCGAACATGCTGACGGTAAAGCAGACGTTCATCAGCTCAAATGTCGCCATCTCTGGCTTTGTTGACACGTCCACTGATTGCCAGAACGACGGGGGAACCAAAGTTGCATAGGCCTCCATATCCCTGTGGACCATATCAATGGCGGCGGCGAAGTTGGGGAAGTGCATCATTTCCGGTATCCTGGATGGTTTTTGCGAAGATAGGCTATCAGCTTATCTGGGTCCTTGATCAGCTTAGCCGATGTGTCGCGCACTCTACACGCCTGCGAAAACTTGTCAATGCCGCGGCCGAACTCGTCGCACAGGTACCTTGCCGTCCACTTCACTACCCAATTGTAGAAGTATGGATCCAAAGCTTTAAGGAGCTTAAGCTGAGTGATGGGCTCTTTCTGCATTGGGATGAGCGTCACCCAATACATCGGATGTGCTGTCGCATTGGCGAAGTGGAAGTTGACCTGTGAGTCCGTGACACCGAACGGCTTAAGGAGGACTTCGCGCAGGAATACGAGGTCCGCCGGAAACTTCTTGAAGAGCTCAGTTGTGCGGTAGAACAGGTCCGTCTGAACCTGCCCCTTCTTAAGCAGCGTGAGGGTTACAGCTTGTATGCAAGGTCCCATAACGCTTGCGCGTTTAGCCTTCCGGTCTGGGTCAGCTTTGAGTAGATGATTGTAGCAATGGAAACCCACACTTCCGTATTTCCCCTGGTCCTTCCGTCGCTCCCACAGTTGGAGTGCCATGTCTCTACTCGCAGCGTTAATGTAGTTCCGCTCGAGTTGCCGCATTTTGTGGCCACTGTAACCAATGTCGGACAGTTGCAAGTCATCGCCTAGCCCGTCTGGCAAACTCCAAGTAAGCCCTCGGAGGATCTTACGATTACCGGCGAAGAGGACATTGTCGGTTCGAAAGGCCGACTCTCGGCAAAGCTTGAGCCACTGATCTCGCACGGTTTTTCCTCTGCTGTGGTGTTACGCGACTGCACCAGGTCGTGCAGTGATGCGGCTTGCCATCCCTGTGGCTTGATCAGATCAGTCGGCGACTGTCGCTTGTTGTCGCTGACGCCGGCCAGCTCTTTCGCCATGTTCGCTTCATGGACACGCATGAAGCCCTCTTCAAAGTCCCATCCACGATTGATCGCCATGCCGACGGCGAAGTAGACGAGATCAATGAGGGCATCAAACATGGCTGCATCGTCTTCTGTGCGGGCATCGATCAATCGTAACTCCATAGCCGTACGGAATTCGATGATCTCCTCTTCAAGGAAACCACAGGAGAGTATGAGGTCCGATGGCGGTATGTCGGTGGGCTCATGCGGGATCGGCAATCCGAACTTGCGTCGGAACTCGATTACGCGCTCAACTATCATTCTGCAAGGATCCTTCTGTCCAGGTTGAGGAGTTGGTGTAACCCGCCGACATGGGCTAACTCCATAAAGTGAGTGTCGGTGCGGCGGTAGATATACTGTGCGGTGTTCATCATCCGCGCATCGTATGCGGCGCAGATGTTCGCATGAGCGCCAGCGAGCCTATCGAAGTGCTCCTGGCTCTCGTGGTCGTGCTTCTTATGCGACGGCGGGAGATGATGTGTGGTGGGTCGGACGTAGATGATGAACGGGTGACTGGCGAAGAAGTCACGGACTTCCGTAATCTTGAGGATGCTCCCTCTTCCCATCACAGGACCGTAGATGCCTTCGCTGATGCATGGATGACGGTCGAATATCACATTGTCCATGGCGAGGCATCGTGCGACGCGAGCATGAAATTCATCGTTCGATTTGGGCGGCCCTTCACCTTGAATGAGCGGCAATCCCATGACTTTGGATAGGCGGTTTCCGAGGGTCGTTTTGCCACCGTGATCCGGACCTTCAAGAACGATGTTCATTTCAAGGCGCGTCCTTTGCTGATTGACTTGGGAGCGTTGAATATTGCATAAACATTATCCACACGCAATCGGGAAAGAGTCATGCGATCATTGATACATGCACGCGACGCTGCCGAGGCCATCCCCATCCCATACCAAACCTTGATGAGTCGGATCCGGAGAGGACAACTGGCTGCCGTGAAGATAGGGCCTAGCGTATTCATCGAAGAAGGGGAAGTCCGCCGACATGCTGGTAACCAAGATATGGTCGATGCAACCAGGAAAGTATTTCTGTCTGAGCACTCGACCGAGGGGACAGGCCAAGGGCCCACTAAAGAATTACTGGTTCGAGAAGTACGAGTTCCATCTTGTCGCAAAAAAGATAAGGCAGCTTAGGGACGATTTCAATGTCTGGTTCTGCGCCCACGGATTTAACGCTCGTCGCCGACATACAGACCATGCTGAGGTATCGCACTTTCTATATGCTGACCTCGATGGGATGCATCCAAATGCTTGTCCGATCCGCCCATCCATGGCAGTTATGTCATCGCCAGGACGGTACACTGGTTATTGGTATGTCGGACAAGCCATCGATTGGGAGCGAGATAACCAGGCCTGGACACAGCTTATTGGTGCCGACCCGGGAGGATGGGACCCAACGCAAGTACTAAGAGTTCCCACCTCGTATAACCACAAGTACAGCAATTCCCCGCTGGTCAAATCCCTGTGGCAAACCGGTACGGTCTACAAGCTCAGCGAGATACGCGCGAAACTTCCTCAGCCTACATCTGCCAGCGCACGCAAGGAAGCGAAGGGCGCGGCAGCGGTATTCATGAAGTGGGAGAAGATCATCCCGCGGATCTACATCAAAGGGTTAATATCCAATAAACCTACAGAGCGTGACCGCAGCGATTGGCTATGGCGCGTCGGCGGGGACTTGCGCGAGAAGGGCGTCCCGACTGATGATATATTCACTCTATTGTGGAACAGCGGCAATAATAAATACCGCGACCGTCGCAACGGCGAGAAGTACCTGCGCCGCGAGATCATGAAGAAGCTCGAGAATCGGCTACATCGTAAGATCAAGCCGAAGGAAGCTGATCCCGACGAGTTATTCTGCGAGAGCATGGCCGAGGTCGAAGAGCAGGAAGTCGACTGGATGTGGGAGAACTACGTTGCGCGCGGCGAAGTCACCATCATCGAAGGCGATCCAGGCGTGGGGAAAAGTTTGCTTGCGCAGAAGTTCGCTGTCGCTGTAGCGAACGGCGACGGGATGCCAGGCGATAAGAGGATAGGGGCAAAGCCAGAGGTGGTATTCTTCCTCGATCACGAGAACTCCAAGGCCAGCGTGATGAAACCGCGCCTCAGTCATAACGGCCTGCGCAACCCGCAGAACATCCGTCAGGAAGAGAAGTCATTCAGCGTGGACGATACCGACACGGTCGAAGAAGTCCACAAGGCGATTGTGAAGCATAACTGTGGCCTGGTGATATTCGACACGCTGATGAATTATGCCGGAGGAGCGAACACGCATAACAGCGCGGAGACGGCGCGCATGATGGGAACGTTCCGCGATATCGCAATCAAGTTCCATATCCCTGTGGTCGTAATCCGACACCTGACCAAGGATAGCAAAACGAAAGCGGGTTACCGTGGGCAAGGGAGTATAACGTTTACTGGGACCGCGCGTACGGTGATCGGTGTGGGATATGCCGGCGATGATCCTGCAGGGCGGCTGTTCAAAGTGACGAAGAGCAACTTGACCGACGTTGGCGGGATGAAGGCGTACCGGTTCAGTCTGATCACTGAAGGAAAGCGAGTGAAGGTCAACTTCGACGGATCGGTCTATGTGACAGACGAAGAGCTGCTCAATACACCGCGCTGCAAGCCAGTCGATGAGAGCCCGATCATCGAATGGATGACCGAGACTCTCAAAGGCAAGAAGAAGAGTATGAGTGCGTTAGTTCTCGAGGGCAAGCCATATGGCTATGATGAACGGATGATTACGTCCATAGCCCACAAGATAACTAAGCTTGGACCGTTGAGGCGAGGGGAGCCTACACGAGTCCTATCAATCTAGTGATATGAAGAAGCACCACTGTTAGAAACGCTAGACTTCCAACCCACAGGAATATCGTACGAAGCTCCCGGAGAAATCGGATCATAGCAGTTTACCTCGATTAGGATGCCGGCGAGGTTTCCTGTCGAGGTAACTGTCGGAGCTTGTACTCCGGTGAGCCGCTCCCGTACCACGAGAGCGATGTCACGCCGGAATATCTCAACGTCTTCAGGGCGTGTGCGATCCTCCAATCTCATTGTCTGTAGGATGATATATGCGACGAGCTGTTCCGCCCTCACGCGCTCGCTGTGAGCGCAGAATCGGATAGTTTGTCCTGTGTCCTCGAGGGCTATCCCGAAGCGGACCGCTACCGATCCCGCGATGATGCGGACGAACGGATCATCGGGATAGGCCACCGGATCACTGTGGCTATCCATGTCCCGCTGGTGAAACCAATGGTCGGCTGTCCCACAGGGATGAAGTTGCTGAGCGCCTCGGTGAGCCTCTGGATCTGGGAGGCCTGGAGGTCTGCCGTAACACGAGCTTCCAGATGCTCTTCGCCAATCTTGGCGTCCGCTATGATTGCTTGGAAGTAAGGGGGGAGGCCAACCTCTCCAGTGATCAGGCGTGTCACGATGGAAGCGAGATCGGGTGTCATTGGCCCACCTCTTGCAGATCGAGATAAGCTGAGAGGTATGCTTCACCATCGTCTCCCTTGACGGTAAAGCCTCCATCAATATACATGAAGCGTTGTTGAACCAGCCAACTACGTAGCTTGATAACGCCGTCAAGTGTGGCTTCAACCGGAAGAAAAATTCGGAGCTTGCCGTTCTCATCCAGTATCCACCTGTGGACACTGTGGTGAGGAAAGTGCGTAGCGATTGCTGTAGCAATGCGCGAGTGGGTCTCATTCATAGAGGCTCCGGAGGTTGCATCGGCGCCGCGACATTGCAGCGCCGGTGCAATCGTTATACCTCAATCCAGCCCATTCGGCGATAGCGATTGTTCACTGTGGAATAGGCGAGAAACGGAGCAACGATCCATACCACAGGGATAGTAACGACCGGGATGCAGAGGAGGACGTAAATCACGAAGGCGCCCCAGCATCCTTTGACGGCGAAGTAGATAGGCCCGAAGATTAGCGTGACGAGAGGAGACCAGATAATCTCGCCTGCAGTTTCGACGTAGCCGTTACTCGGGTTCCGGAATTTCATCATAGTGCTCCACGGTTTGACCGAACACCGATACTATACCCGAATGCGCGATAAATCTAAATGCCTCGGATAACATCGCTGGGTTGTTGCGGGCGTGTACAAAGAAGAAGACCCATGGCTGAGTTTTCTCGGTTTCTCTGTACAAGATGAAGGCCTCTATAACAGTGCCCTCTTCCACGATGCCGACGAACACGCAGTCGGCGGGTAGCTCAGTAACTCTGCCTTCCCGGAGAGTGACCCTCTTGAGGTATTGCATTGGACTTCCATTGGTTACCTTGGACGAGCACTGCGTCGGCGGCCTGATTGACGGCGGCTTCGAACATCTCCTTGCTGTATGGCGTGTAGATTTTAATCTCGACTTCGATGGGTCTACCTTCGTGGACCATCGTGACTTGGAAGTCGACCTCGTTAAAGTAGATTGTCTTGTCTACTCGGACAAGTTGGAATGGCATCTGATACCAGATGTAGTCGGTCTCGTAGGTAGACGGCGGCTCATCGTTTATGGACATACCGGCTAAGATGACGCCAAAGACAGCAGCCCCAATTCCATGCATAGTTGTATTCCTTCCTCAGTGATAGTCCACGTTCGCTCACAGCTGGCGTAGATGGTATAGTCAGCTAGCGACAGTTCTCTGAGCGCGCGCAGGGTTGCGATATTGAACTTCCAATTCTGCTTATCCCAGTCTGTGGCCTTGGAGCCGCTGACGTGATAGACGATAGGTCCGGATAGCAGAATCGCTAGGGCCCGTTTCTCGGTGTTGCTTATCTTCATCCGAATAGGGCCCTTACGCCTTTACTCAGTCGAAGGCGGAATATGGCCAGATGCGCCCGCGACATTGCCGGGTCCGACCACAGGTAGTCGAGAGCTAACCTGTAATGGTCCAGGGCTTCCCTCCAATGGTACATCGCGCAGTTCCATTGCATATGCGGTCTCCTCGTCGATACGATCTGCCATCCGTTGGCGATGCCGTGTGATGTTGTGGTGTTCCTCCCAGAGCGGCATAATGCGCTCGAGCTTGACCACAGGGGGAACATAGTAGGAAGGGTAGTAGGTCATTGATCCCTCAAGAAAATAGGCGGAACGTTCATTACGGGGGGTTGTTTTGCGCGTTCCGCCTTTAGTGTTTCGGGGAGGATCACCGGTGAAATCAGGGGTCTCCCGGTGTACGAGCTGATCATACGCGCGAGGTCGCCTTACGTCAATTTCTTCTTTTTGTACCAAGGCGTCTTCACCTTGACGAGAGGCGCGCGACCTTCAGGCAGGTCAGTGCCTGCGTCAATTGGGTCTTGCAGGGGGACTGGATTGCGAGGTTTGATGCGTTCGCGTTTGTGCCAGCGTGGCGCGCGTTTGCCTGTGTCGGTTGGGTCGAAGAGGGCGCGATATGCGCTCCTCTCGACGAACTTCTTGGAGACGAATGGCAGCTTCATCGGGCGAATTCCTTAAGCTTGTCTGCGAGTTGGGCAAGCGTTGGATAGGAAACCGATTGCGGATCGCATCGGATCACCTGCTTGATCTCCCGGTAGAGTTCGTCTACCTCCTCGGGGCTCAGTTGGATTGTCAGTTTGACTCTCATGCTCTCTCCTCATTTGGCGTAGCAGTAATTCTAAGTCCCGGAAGAGCAGGAGCTCTTCGCGGGACAGGGTACGCAGGTACTCGTTCATTGGCGCTGCATCAGCTCGTCACAGTCAGCACACTGGATGTTGAGATCATCAGTCCCGTATGCGTTCTTCTCACACATCGGGCAAGTGTACTTGGTGCGTTTGCTGCCTTTCTTTTCCTTCACGGCGAGAGTGCCTGAGAAGGTGAATTTGATCTTACAGCGTTTCGCCGACTTCGCAAACAGTCCATTTTCAATAATGTAGTGGCTGCAACGGCGGCCAGTTTCTTTGCCTCCGGGCTGCCCTGTGGTCGACGGCTGCAGGCCAACGCTCTTCATCTTGTCAGCCCATTCGCGATTGTGACCCGCCTTCTTCGGCGGCGTGCCGTGCAACGATTGCCACAGGTGGACCATCTCGTGAACCAGGGTGGACATGATCTGGTCGTCTGTGCGTCCGCCGAAGCTGAACGGATTGAGAGCGAGTTCGTGGATAATATCCTTGGACTTGCCCATGATGTTGATCTTCTTAGTCTTGCCTGTGGCCTTGTCTGTAACAGTGAACGCTTCGTGGCGGAAGTAACCGTAGGCGGATTTGTGAGGCACGAGCGTAAGCAAGACCTCGGGTAGCGTGTTGTTGAACAACTCGCTGTTGAAGTGGTTGTAGGCGGTCTGGATGTCTTCGTAGGTTTTCGATGTGATGGTCATTGGGTTTCCTTTGATTTGCGGATCAGATCCTTGAGGCGTTTGAGTTCCCGTTTCGTGAGCGCGTGGGGAGCACTCATGAGACGGTCGAGTTCGGCTTCCTCTTTCGGTGTCATCGTGCGGGGTCCCTGTGAGGGTGGGGGCCGAAGCCCCCGATTGTTATGGGTTGGCAGCAAGTCATCTAGTCATGAACAAGATAGCGATCCAGTCTCGAGCTGAACGGTCGCCACGTCGAGCGTCAATAATGACACGGAGAGCAGCGTTAGGTGAGTGGCCCGCGGTCTTCAGCATTTTGTAGATGTGTGGATATTTCATGTGAGTTTCTCTCCGTCGTGTTGACAATCTGAATATAGGTCAACTGCATCCGGATCTCAACAGAAAGCTAAATAAAAAAAGGAGCCCGGAGGCTCCTTTCTTTTCAGGCGTTGGTGACGTAGATGTTTCGCATTGCGAAGAACATCGGGTCTTGGTGTTCCGTGTTCTTCAGGTTGAGGATGACTACAACCACGTAGTCGGATCGCTCGGGCATCATGAAGTGGCGTTGCACGATGATCATGAGGGGCTTCTGGCCTTTGATCAACGAGCGGACCTTCGTCATGGCGCGGTGGGCTCCTTCGTAGGTCCTGAAACCTTTGGCAGCCATGAAGTGAGGGTCGGTATTAAGGAACATTGTCTTCTCCTGTGGTTGACAAGAGAACGTATAGGCGATAGTCCTCCGGACCTCAATAGAAAACTTTGCCGCGGAGTCGGGATTTTAGACGGTAGGATTTTCTTGACCAGGGGCCTCTTAAACTATTCACCGGGGCGTTGGTGAAGTCGCGATGATGCAGCATGCGTCCGAGACGATGTTCAACGCATCCGATACAGAGTTCTCCATCATCCTGTGGGTTGATTTTGAGCCACAGGTGGTCATGGATCATGTAGTACTCGTGAATGAGATAGTTCCTGACGCCGCAGCCAAGACAGACTTCGGACGGCCACTTAGGTGAGAATGGTTCGTACATTTGCTTTCCCCAAAAAAGAAAGGCCCCGAAGGGCCCCTTGAAGTTTCAGTAGTCGAAGCCGTCGAGCGGGTCAAGCTCGATGTTGTGACGTGCGAGGCGATCCCGGAGAGGACGTTCGTACGGCTCCTCCATATTGCTCTCGACGCGTTCTTCGCGAGTTGTCGGCGTTGCGTTCGACGGGATGCCGTCCTGTCGGTTGAACTCGTCGAGGATCGACTGCACTTCGGCCTGTGCCTGCTCAGGCGTGATTTTTTTCTCCTTGAGCTCGTCGGCAATTTCATTCAGTCGAACGATACGCTTGATATTTTCTTTAGTGAGTAGTGGCATGTGTCAAAGTTCCTTCTTTGTTGACAGATCCACTATGTCATAGATCGTGGTCATCGTCAACAAGATGAATCTTTTTTATTGGGTCTTTTGGGCCACCGATGTCAAAATCTTCGTGACCATAATCTGGATCGTCATCATCTTTGAAGACCCAGTAGAGACCGAGGCATCCGCCGATGATGAGGAAAATTCCGATAGTTGTCCACATGAGTAGTTCCTAAGTTGTTGCGGTGCGGGAAGCTTGAACTTGGTGCGCTGCAGCTGAGTAAAGTCGCAGCGCACTGTAGTATAGATCCGGATCTAAGCTACAATCCCGACCTTTTGCCACAGGGTAGCTGTCGCTGTCTCGATGCGTTGGTACTTGATCACTACCCAATTGTTGCCGGCGGCGTTGCCTTTGAGGGCGATGAACATCCAGTTGGGGTCTTTGCCGCTGAGGACGCTGGCGATGTTGAGATCATTAGCCCGTGCGGTTGCCATTCTCTTGTCCATTGATTTATCTCACTGAAATCCATCTGAGTTCGTAGTCGTGGCCGCTGACGTTGATCGCGTCGAGGAGCATTTGAAAGTCGCTGAATGCATATACCCACTCACTGTGGTATAGGCCTTCGGCGATGATCTCGTCGCGGAAGTTGCGTTCGGCGATGACCGCCATCTTGTACGCTGGACGTGTGATGATCTTGCCGTCTTTGGTATTGATAACCATGCATAGTTTCATGTGGCTGATCCTAAAGTTTGGGGGGGCGCGAGGCCCCCCAGTTGTTTATTGTTTCAGTACTTCGTCGAGCTTTTTGAGCAGATGGTCGATTCTTCTTTCTGCTTCCTTGTGAGTCATGAGGCCGTCCTTAAAGTGAATTGCGGTTTCGTGGATCAGTTCGCAAATCGTAGAGAGCCTATCTTCTTTTGTCATTGTCTTCTCCTTCGTGTTGACCTAAGCACCTTACGCCTACTGTGGGAAGGCGTCAACAGGAAACTAAAAGACCCGCAACAGTATTTCTACTGGCGGGCCTTTCAGGTCAACCGGCGCTGTGTACAGCGCAAGGAAGCTAGTCGTAAAGGGTTTCGCCGATCACAATGGCGACGGCGTTGGGATTGTCGCGCACAGCATATCCGAGCAGTGCAGCGGCGGCGAGGAATGCGATGATCAGGGCAGCGTTCATTATGAAGTCTCCCGTGTGAAGTGATAGGCTACATCACACGGGAGTTTTTGTCAATACTTGGTCGCAATGTCGCGAGCGAGGCAGAAGCCGTAGGGAGCACCGTTGATGCCCCAAGCAATTCCGCCGTGAGGTTGCGGGTATGCGTAGATTTCCGCCTTCTCTGCCGGCAGGTTGAGCTCCTCACGCTGGCCTGTCACGTCGCAGCGATTAACCACTTGGTCGACTAGGTCTTTATACTTCTGCGTCAGACGTTCGTAGTCTTTTCCGTAATTCCAGTTCATGTTGTCTCCTTTATCGGGTATCGTCACCCGTTCATGCGGAGATGTGGGGGTCTCCGCATGGACTGATTACGATGTCAGTATGTCGATCTCGACAGCGCGGATGACCAGCGCCATGATTACTTTGCCTTTGGCGTTGAAGCAGTAGACGAGTGTTTCGCCTTCGGATATTGTCGGCGATCCCCAGCGCGTCGGCAGGTGGTCTTGATCTTCCGTGAATTGGAAGTGTTCGACCAGTTCCTCCATCGCGGCGGCCATAGCGTGTTCGACTTTGGTGAATATTGATCCCACAGGGCGGGCGAGGTCTTCCATATTCGTGCAGTCGCCATGGTCGTCTTCATAGAGAGCCCAGTCGGTAGGCGTTGCCCAGTTAGCGAGATAGAGCGTTGTTTTCATTGTATAAGCTCCGATTGTGAAAGAGGCCCCCGAAGGGGCCTCAGTGGGTTAGTGAACAAGGTTATTGGCGATCGCAACGCGATATCCAGCTTGTGCAACCGTTTCATGGTCGAACTTGGCAAGACCGGAAACTGTTGTTCCGAGTTCGTTGGCAACGGCTTTGCGGAATTTGTTAGCGGTCATTCCGCAACGCTTACGAAGTCCGCTCATGATCTGTTGCAATGTTTCGCCTTCGTTGATCATCTTCATTTTACGCGCCTTGAACATTTGTTTGTCTCCTTTGGTTGACAAGATTGAATATAAGATGGGTAGTCCGGATCTGCAATGGTAATCCTAAGATAAGGAGAAGAAAACTTAGGATTACCTGATCACAATCTTGTGATGTTAACTTATGTCGGCAATTTCGTCCATTGCGTCGCACAGCACTCTTAGGGCGGTCTGTTCGTTGCGTGTTAGCGGGCCGATGATGTCGAGGACGGACTGGTCGAATTCGCCATTGACCTGATCAACAATAGATCGGAATGCTCCGGTGTGGTTGTTGACGATGATCTCGCTGAATGCACCGGCTACTGCCGCTGTATTGAGACCGACGAACATCGGCTCCGGCGGCGTTACTGTTGCGACGTCCACGATTTTCAGGATGAGCTCGCGGAAGAGGTTGAGTTCGTTCGCGTTGAAGTCGTAGCTTGTGCGAAGGAACGTTGCGGCCTCGGAGTCGTCACCGAAGTCGGCGAGGTTCGCTGTCGCGTTGAAAAGGCTGGATGTGCTGTCAGCGATTTGGATGAAGTGATTGAGTGCGGCGGTTACTTTAGCGATGTTCATGTTCATGTTGATCTCCGTTTTTGCGCGAGATTGCGCTGAAGGCAGTGTAAGAGTGTTGCCTGCTGTAGTGCAATCGGATTTTCTCAGCGTTCGCGCGCAGGGGACATGCATTATGCGTGCGCGTATACGCGCGTGATATACACACATCACAAACAGAGAGTTACCGGCGTCTACGAGTAAATTATTGTTGCTGTATATGCATTTACAGTTGGACTGGGTAAGATCAGATCCGTGCTGAACTTATCAATAGCCGTATGACTTTACAGTTGGAGCGTGTGTATTTGGCACAATGAACGCTCCAACTGCATGTCTATGGTAGTATTGGATAATCGGGATGGATGAGTGCTTTATGGCACTTTTAAAAGAATAGACGTTAACTTGATGATACATATGGCCATTATTGATAGGGGGTTAAAGGAGACTCTCCAACTGTAAAGTGATGATATATATGAGTATTTTGATAATAGGTAATATAAAATATATATGTATGATTGTATCGTATCACGCGAAGCAGAAAACTCGGGAAGGATCCTGTTTGTGAGCTACTTAACGAAACGCATAAAGAGAGAGTCACGAAAGAAGACTGTGATGGTAGAGCCCGGTATAAAGCCGATAGGACGGCCACTGGCGGGAGTTGGTCATCCTGCGCAGATGACTGTCGGTGAAGGCATCTGGGCACGCATACGCTCGCAACAGGGCGTTCTGCAAGCGAGGTTATCGATAGGGCGATGGGAGGTGAACATCTGGCGCCGTATTGAGAAGACGGATGGAAGAAAGCATCAGCGGCGATTGATGGCGCACTATGTAGTTATGATGGCTGGCGAGCGACGCACCGAGACTATAGTTCAATGGGTCCCGGCGTGGTATCCTGTGGCTCGTGTGTTGAACCTGACCTGCTCGCGGCGTATCCCGATTGTGTTCAAAGCGAAATGACCAAAGAAAAAGGCGGGAAGCATTGCTGCCTCCCGCCCGTTTCAGTTGATTTTAGGACAGAGCCTTGCGGATGTCCTTCTCGTTCATGTTACGCCATGCAGCGCCGAACTGTTTGCGGAGCTTGGCGCGTGCGACTTTGGGGTTGATCCCGAGGTCGGCGGCGATGCGAGGCAGCAGGCCGAGTTCCGCTACCGGTTGGTTTTTGATTGTCGCCTTTTCTTTCGCCTTGGCGACTTTCGTTGCAAGCTTACCTTTGAGGGCCTTGTGGCCTTTCAGGTTCTCCTCGACGTGGCGTTTCATCGCAGGAGTGGATTTGACCGCTTTCTTCTCGGCGTCGATCATATCCCTGTGGTCACGCTTTGCTTGGCTGATACGCTTCGCCAGTTCGTCGAGGGTACCGTGCCAAACCTTCACTTCCTTGCTGCCCATGATGTTGAGGTAGTAGTTGAGGCGCTCAAGCATCTTGGCAGCTTCTGCCTTGCGCGTGTCATTGCGCGTGGCGACCATCTCCTGAGCCTTGGCGATAGCAGCGTCGATTGCGATTTCATCGGACACCCAGGTCTTCAGGGCAACTTGTCCGAGTTCAGCGCGGAAGCCATTCAGCAGGGTCAGTTTGTTGGTCAGGTCGTTCATCGCAGTTCTCCGTGGTTCAGTTGACAAGAATAGATATAGGGTAGAACCACGGAGACCGCAATAGGAAACTTGGGAATTTTCTATTATTTCTTTAGTGCAGTGCAGATGGCGTCGAACTCTTCTTTCGTAAATGCCCAGCCGTCAACGGGTTTGGTTCTGTTGGCTCGCAGCCAGGCGCGTACTTTGCTCGGTTCCTTCCCTGTGGATGATGCGATGTCCGCGGGACCGAATACAACTCCCGGTTGTGATTTTGATTTGGATGCAATCGGAGTCGATTTGCGGCGGAGTGCATCATCGCCGCCGATATCGCGTTTATTTGCGTCCTCGGATTGCGCAGCGCGGCGCTGAGCACGCTTGGAGCGTTTCGATGAGTGATGATCCGGCTCGACCTCAGACGGTGTTTCTGGAGCGCCTGTGTGAACCGTGTCAAATGCGATTTTTCGAGCATTGTAGCTGTATGGCATGGGTAGAAGCCAGTTGCGCTCTTCGTCTGTATACTCGTAGGTAAAGAGACGCTCCATGTATTTGGAGCTGATAGTCAGGTCGTGGCAGCGTAAGGTGTTCCTGTCTATCCAGCTGGTCTTTCTGTCGCCTACTAGGATGTCGAGGAACTTGCGGCCTGCGTATACTGCTGAGAATAGGTTGAGATGGAATGCTCCATCGTCTCGTTTGACTTTCAGTTCGAACTTCGCTGGATGCAGCGGAGCTGATGGAAACGGTTTGTCGAGCATCGGGTACCTCCTGTTGTTAGAAAGTGTTAGCCATTGGATGTGCGTCGTGAGAAGCTCAGGCGTCATTATAGATCGAAAATGTGCCAGCGTCTCATTTAAATGCACAGCCTCCTGTGGGTTACGTCTGCGGCATTGCAGGTAGATCCACCATAGTGTCGGTTCATGATCCATGTTAGGTCGCTCTGTGTTGACCTAAGCGTCTTATCATTCGCGCGGATTGACTACAACAGGCAACTTCGCCATAATGTGGGCCACAAAGGAAGATAGGTGTGAGATGGCGAAGGGAGTTCCGGAAAACGAGGGCAAAAGGAAGATAGCTCCTAGAAGAAAGGTGGGTGCTAAGGAGCGAGCTACCATTCTTCGATGCCTCTCCGAGGGATGGAGCGAGGTCTATGCAAGGAAGAAAGCTCGCATCGGAAAGACCACTCTAACGAACTATAAAAAGTCCCATCCGAAATTTGCTGAGAAGATGGAAGCTGCCAAGATAGACGGTGTCACCACGCTGGAAGATGCCGCCTACAAGAGGGCAGTGATAGGCGTGTCCGATCCTGTGGTATCGGGTGGGCGGATCATAACCTATCGACGGAAGTTCAGTGACGGACTATTGCAGCAGCAGTTGCAGGTAAGGAACCCCAAATATGCCGTTGCTAAACCAACGGGCAGCGACTTTACAGATTCCATGGCTGGAGCAGCTGAAAGATTACTCTATAAGCTCGATAGTATCATCGAGCAAGCGGAGGCAGCTGAGAGAGCTATTAGCGAGGGACTTGACGGATGATCAAGCCTTTCTGCTGCAGCACACATGGGAATGGTGGGCTCGCCCTGAACAGAAGATGCCGTATGCGCAATCGACGCTCGAGGGAGCGCCGTGGGCAATCTGGCTCATTATGGCGGGCAGAGGTTGGGGCAAGACAAATACGGGGGCACAGTCGGTCCGACGGCTGGTAGAGCACTATGGATATCACCGTATCGCGCTTGTGGGAGATAATGCTGCGGAGGTCCGAGACGTTATGGTCGAAGGGCCGAGCGGTCTGCTGGCTTCATCAGCCCCATGGTTTATGCCGATCTACACTCCTAGCAAGCGTAAGGTCCAGTGGCCCAACGGTGCAGTCGCCATGTGCTACTCCGCTGAGGACTACGAAAGCTTGCGCGGACCGCAGTTCGACGCGGCATGGTGTGACGAGATAGCCAAGTGGCGATATGCTCAAGAAGCGTTCGACCAGCTGCAGTTCGGACTGCGTCTCGGTCGTCGTCCCATACAGATACACACGACTACACCACGGCCGACGCCTCTGGTGCGTCAGCTCATCAGCCTGAAGACCACATTCCTGACGCGAGGGCGTACCGCTGACAACCTTATCAATCTCGCCCCGTCGTTCCGGGAGACAATCGTGGGCCGTTATGAGGGCACTCGATTGGGTAGGCAAGAACTGGATGCCGAACTCCTCGATGATAATCCGGATGCCTTATGGTCGCACCGTCTCATTGATGCCTTCCGAGTTCTCCCTGTGGCTGTACCGCCATTGGGACGGACAGTCGTCGCTGTTGATCCACCAGCAACAGAAAGCGGTACTTGTGGCATTGTGGCTGCGGGCCAAGCCCTTGACAATGACCATGCATATGTCTTGGGTGACTACTCAATCGAAGGGCGCTCGCCTGAGAACTGGGCCAAGGAAGCAATCCTGGCGTACTATAAGCATGAGGCCGACGCCATAGTCGCTGAAGTGAACCAGGGCGGCGACATGGTGAAGCGGGTTATTAAATCCGTGGATGCTAGTATCCCTGTGGTCGAGGTCCGTGCTTACAAAGGTAAATGGCTGCGCGCGGAACCTGTTAGCATGAAGTATGAGCAGGGTAAGGTTCACCATGTCGGATGCTACGCTAAGCTCGAAGACCAGATGGTGCAGCTGACGCCGGAGAACATGGTTAGAGGAAAGTCTCCTGATAACCTGGACGCATTGGTATGGGCCATTACTGAGCTACTGTTGAACAAGCACAATAACCCGAGGGTAAGAAGTCTATGAACGAAGCTCCCAACCCGATTATGTTTCGTGAGGAGAAGCAGAGTGCCGTCGGGTCGCTCATCTACCTGCAGTCGGTGGGTCGTCCGGTATGGTCACCGCGCGATTACGCGCAGTTCGCTCAGGAAGGCTATATCCAGAACCCCATCGTATATCGATGCGTGCGGATGATCGCGGAGGCGGCATTGTCCGTGCCGCTGCTCGTCTATGATAAGGAGGAGGAGCCAGTAGACGAACATCCGTTCTACGATATGATGGAGATGCCGAACCCCTTCGAGGGACAGGCGGACTTCCTCGACAGGCTTTATAGCTTCCTGTTGATTGCCGGCAACACCTACATGGAGTTCGTTACCGAGGGCAGTCTGAAGGAGCTGTATGTCCTGCGTCCGGATCGGATGAAGGTAATCTTGGGTAATAAGGGCTTCCCATCGGCGTATGAGTACAAGGTGGGACAAGATGTCCATAGGTACAGTGTGCCCACAGGAAACAAGCAGCATCCAATCCTTCACATCAAGAGCTTTCACCCGACCAATGATATCTATGGCCTGAGCAGCATTGAGCCAGCTGCATTCTCCATTGACGTGCATACCGAGGCCGCGGGCTACAACAAGGCATTGCTGGCGAACCAGGCGAAGCCGAGCGGTGCCTTGGTGATGACGCGCGATAAGGAAGGCGACGCCAGTCTTACTGAGGAGCAGTTTGCCCGGCTGAAGAATGAACTCGAGACGCAGTACACCGGTACGCGCAACGCGGGTAAGCCCATGCTCCTTGAAGGTGGCCTCGACTGGAAACAGATGGGCCTATCCCCGCAGGACCTTGAATTTACTAACGGCAAGAACCAGGCAGCGCGAGAGATTGCGCTGTCGTTCGGTGTGCCGCCGATGCTCCTCGGCATCCCAGGTGACAACACCTACTCCAATTACAAAGAGGCCAACGTCGCGTTCTATCGGCAGACCATCCTGCCATTCGTATGCAAGATAGCGCAGTCCATGACGGTATTCTTCAAACCGACGTTCGGGAAGGACTTCCGTCTGTGGTATGACCAGAACGAAATCGCTGGCCTGTCCCAGGAGCGTGAGGATACGTGGAAACGCCTCAATGACTCGACCTTCCTTACTACCAACGAGAAGCGTGAAGCCGTTAGCTACGATGAAGTGGACGGTGGCGACGAAGTCCTGATCCCGAGCAGCATGGTGCCGCTGTCGATGGACCTGGCAACGGAGATGGACCCGAACGATCCGAACTATGAGCCTGATCCTAACGCGGAGCCTGTTGATGACGAAAGTGCCGGCAAGAAGAAACCCAAGCCTTCTAAGCCTGTCAAATGATAGGCAAGGCGGAGACTTCGTAATTGTCAGAGATAAGGAAGTGGACGAAAATCTGGCCATGTGGTTCTGTTGCCCTTGTGGCTGCGGTAGCATGGGCAGACTACCTCTGCGCCCTAGCAACGCTGCCCACTCATGGGAATGGAACGGCAATGAAGAACAGCCTACGCTTCATCCGTCAGTTCACCATCAGATTGGCGATGGAGCGGGCGGGCTGCAAACGCACTGGCACGGATGGCTTAAGGCCGGAGTCTGGGAGAGTTGCTGATGGCGAGACCTAAAGTTCTTGGGGTGATTAGAGCTCAGGACCAACACCCGGCTAGCATTACTGTCTGCTTCGACAAAGTTCCCACAGACGATGAGATGCGGGATTTCCATGACCACATTAGATCATGGTCTTTCCGCATACCTGAAAGCTGGACCAAAAGATGAGAAAACCTCGCCGTGACATAGGTAGACGCCGCGAAGCCAATCGTATGCTTAGGACGTTTGAGATACGGTTCGCTCGTGCGCTCAAGAACTATCAGCGTGTCACGGCGAAGCTGTGCCGCCCGCATAAGGAGATTGCCGAGATACGCAGCATTATCCACGGGCGCGAAGAAGGCCTAGCACGCCTCATCCTCCTGTGGTTAAAGCGTATCGCTCACCACTTCGGCAGGACCACCATCAGCGGGATTGAGGCGCGCCTGCCGAAGAAGAAAGCAGTAGAGATTAAGGCCACGTTCGATGTGTTTGCTGATAGGGTATTGCGGAGGTTGTCTGACGAAGCGCTCGACCTCGCTACCACTATCACCGGCGATCTCGTCGAGGAGGCGCGCGATGTCCTGCAGCAGGCATTCAACGATGGCTTAGGCGAAGAAGAGACCGCGGACCTATTGGCCGAGGTCATTGAGATGGAGGACTGGCAACTTGAACGGATCGCGCGCACCGAAGGTCATACTGCTGCGAACATCGGAAGCCACGAGGCGGCGGAAGCTACAGGAGCAGACCTTGTCAAAGAATGGGCATCCACTGAAGACAGTCGCACAAGACCCACTCACGTCGAAGCGGACGGCCAACGGCAAGAGATGGACAATCCGTTCCTTGTTGGCGAAGCTTGGCTTGACTTTCCTGGCGATCCTGAAGGCCCTGCTGAAGAAATAATCAACTGCCGGTGTGTGGTGCTGTACCACCCGCGGGTTAACGGCGAAGTCCTGGATTGACGGACAAGCCACTGAACCATTACATTGATGCCACAACCCACAGGCGAACTCATGTCTTTAAAGCAAATCCACACTAAACTCGACCTGAAGAAGCTCACTGATGCAGGTGAGTTTGAAGGTTATGGCTCTGTCTTCCATGAAGTGGACATGGGAGGCGATAAGGTTATGCCGGGTGCGTTCGCTAACAGCTTGAGCGCAAAGCCGCCGACTGCCATCAAACTCCTGTGGCAACATGATCCGGCGCAGCCGATAGGCGTGTGGGAAGAGATGCGCGAAGATGAGCGCGGCCTCTACGTCAAAGGCAAGCTGCTGACCGCGGTACAGAAAGGTGCTGAGGTCCTTGCGCTGATGAAGGCTAATGTGGTCGATGGTCTATCTATCGGCTTCAGAACTGTCCGCTCTATGTGGGAAGACAATAACGAGGTCCGCCAGTTGCTGGAAGTCGACCTCTGGGAAATCTCTGTGGTTACATTCCCGATGAACCTTGGCGCCAGGGTGAACGGAGTGAAATCAACCATTCGAGACGCTGAAGCTGCACTCCGGGATGGGGGCATGCCAAGCAACTTTGCAAAGCTCGTGGCTAAGTATGGCTTTGAGGAAGCTGAGCGAAGGGTACAGCGGGAGCAGCGGGATGCTGAGCCGGTGGCCATTGATGCCAATACTCTCATTGGCGGTTTCAACTTCAAATAGAAAGGGACTCCCCGATGGGAGACTTTATCGGCAGCAGGGGGCAATATGTCCTGGCGCGTCCGCTCGAGCGTAAGGACGCTTCGGACGTTAAGGTCACGCCCGAGGTTAAGCAGCTCTTCGAGGACTTGCAGAAGGGCTTCAATGAGTTTCGGACCAAGAACGACGCGGCGATTGAGGAGCTCAAGAAGAAGGGCGTTACTGACGTTGTTCTGAATGAGCAGGTGGATCGCATCAACGCTAAGCTGACGGAGATGCAGTCGAAGCTCGACGCCAAGGTGATCGAGCAGAAGCGCCCCATCATCAAGGCATACGATGGCCTCGAGCGTGAGCTGACGAACGAGGAAGTCGAGCACCGGAAGATGTTCCAGGGCTACTTCCGCAAGGGCCATGACACAGGCCTGCGTGAGCTCGAAGCGAAGACTCTGTCAGTCGGCACCAACTCGGAAGGCGGCTTCCTCGTTCCGGTTCAGGTCGAGCAGAACATCACACGCATTGTAACGGACATTTCAAAGATCCGTGAACTGGCGCAAGTGATCACTATCGGCACCAACCTCTACGAGAAGCCCGTTAACCTGACCGGCACCGACAGCGGCTGGGTGGGTGAGCAGACCGCACGTCCGCAGACTGGCAACCCAGCCTTGAACCGTCTGGCATTCCCTGTGCATGAAATGTATGCGATGCCAGGCGCAACTCAGACGCTGCTGGATGACGCCTTCGTCAATATTGAGCAGTGGCTCGCAGACGAGGTCCGCATCGAGTTCGCCCGTCAGGAAGGCGCTGCATTCGTCAACGGCGACGGCGTTGCCAAGCCCCGCGGATTTATGGCGCAGACGTTTGTCGCCAATGCGTCATACGCTTGGAGCACTCCGGGCTTCATCGGCACCGGCACTTCGGGCGACTTCACCGCAGGCGTCACCGGCCCTGATCCGTTGATCGATCTGGTCTACGCGCTCAAGCCCGACTATCGCCAGAATGCCGCATGGATCATGGCGAAAGCAAGCATTGCCAAGGTCCGCAAGCTGAAGGATACCACAGGGCAATATATCTGGCAGGCGGGGCTCACGCTCGGTCAGCCGGCTTCGATCCTGAGCTATCCTGTCTACGAAGCGGAAGATATGCCAGCGTTCGGTGCCAACACGTTCCCCATCGCCATCGGTGACTGGCGTGCCGCGTATCTGATCGTTGACCGTATCGGCATCCGTGTTCTGCGTGATCCCTACACTGCCAAGCCATTCGTGCTGTTCTATACCACGAAGCGTGTCGGCGGCGGC
>Ga0207653_10000170_pt1 | contig 45893 bp, 42 predicted proteins | sample KBSK5251metaG_FD_184341 | JGI IMG/M metagenome (GOLD analysis project Ga0207653, IMG submission 184341) | Corn, switchgrass and miscanthus rhizosphere microbial communities from Kellogg Biological Station, Michigan, USA - KBS K5-25-1 metaG... | ecosystem: Host-associated > Plants > Roots >...
ATGGTAGTCTGATGCTTTCAGGCCCGATTCCCCCTCCCCGTCACGTGGCGATCATCATGGACGGCAACGGCCGCTGGGCGAGTGAACGCCGGCTGCCGCGGCCGTTCGGCCATCGCGCCGGGATGAAGGCGGTGCGGGAAGCGGTCGAGGGGGCGATCGAAGCGGGCGTCGAGGTGCTGACGCTGTTCGCGTTCTCCGATGAGAACTGGAATCGTCCGGCGCCGGAGATTTCGGCACTCATGGACCTGCTCGAAGAGTACATCGCAAAAGAAGTCGCGGAGCTGAAAGGGCAGGGCGTGCAGGTGCACGTGCTCGGAGATCGCAGCCGGCTGACACCGGGTGGGCGCGCGGCCGTTGAGCGCGTCGAGAAGGAAACGGCCGCCGGCCAGAAGTTGCACCTCAATCTCTGCATCTCGTATTCGTCGCGGGGCGAGATCGCGCGCGCGGCGCGCCTGCTCGCCGAAGAAGTGCTCAAGGGCACGAAGAAGCTCGAGGATATCGACGAAGAAGCCATCCGCGCCAAGCTGTATACCGCGCCCTGGGGCGATCCCGATCTCCTGATCCGCACGTCCGGCGAGCAGCGGCTCTCGAACTTCCTGCTCTGGCAGCTGGCCTACACCGAGCTGTACATCACGCCCGTGCTGTGGCCGGATTTCAGCCGCCGCACCATGCTCGACGCCATCCTCGAGTACCAGCGTCGCGACCGCCGCTTCGGAAAAGTCACCGCGTCCTGATGCCGTCCCAAAACCTGGTGCAGCGCATCGCCGTGGCGGTCGTCGCCATTCCGCTGGTCATCGGCGTCATCTGGTTAGGCGGCTGGGTGCTGGCGGCGATCCTTGCCGTGCTGGGCGTGTTGGGTGTGCACGAGGTCTACGACTTTGCCCGGCGCTCCGGGATCGAACCGCTCGAGCGGACGGGATGGCTGGCGGCGGCCGGTATTCCCCTGCTCGCCTACTGGGCGAAAGGCTCGGAGACGCACTGGGCTGAGCCGGCGATCTATCTGGGCGCGATCTGGTTGATGTTCGTCATGACGCTCGCGATGGCGCGGCGCGGGCCCACCGGACGGCCGTTGGCCAGCGTCGCGATCACCATGTTCGGATGCGTGTACGCCTCGGGGATGCTGGCATTTCTGATCGCGATTCGACACGGCCAGAACGCGGTGCAGCGGCCGGGTGCCTACATCATGCTCACGCTGTTCCCGCTCGTCATCACGTGGGTGTGCGACACGGCCGCGATGGCGACGGGAACCGCGGTCGGCGGTCCCAAACTCGCGCCGGTGCTCTCCCCCAAGAAGACGCACGCGGGGGCCGTCGGCGGAACGCTCGGCGGCATCATCGCGGCACTGGCGCTCGGGAAATTCGTCCTGAATCGCTATGGATGGACCTTCACGCCGGGCCAACTGTTGCTGTTTGGCCTCGCCGTCTCCATTGTCGGACAGATCGGCGACATCGCCGAATCACTGTTCAAGCGGGAAGTGGGCCTCAAGGATTCCTCGACGCTCATTCCAGGACACGGTGGCGTGCTCGACCGGCTCGATTCGCTGTACTTCGTCATTCCTGCGGCGGCGGGACTCTATCGCATGTTCGGTGTGATATGAGCGTTGGGGTCGCCGTCCTCGGCTCGACCGGGTCGATCGGCCGATCGACACTGCAGGTCATATCGCGCCAGCGAGACAGATTCCGTGTGGTCGCCATCACGGGGCACTCGAACAAAGAGCTGCTCGCGCAGCAAGCGGCCGAGTGGAAGCCCGCGTTCGTGGGACTGGTGAATGGCGTGGGGAAAGGGGACGAGGGACGGGGGAAGGGTACTGCGTGTCTGGTCGAGGCAGCGACGCACCCTGACGTCCGCATCGTCGTGAATGGCATCGTGGGCGCGGCGGGGCTGGAGGCGACACTCGCCGCGTTGCGCGCCGGCAAGCGCGTGGCACTCGCGAACAAGGAAACGCTCGTGATGGCCGGCGAGCTGGTGGCACAGGCGGCGCGGGAGGGGGGCGGCGAGATCGTGCCCGTCGACTCCGAGCACAGCGCGGTGCTGCAGTGTGTCGCCGGCCGGCGTCCTACCGAGCTGGCGCGGCTCATTCTCACCGCATCGGGCGGGCCATTCCGCACCTGGGACCGCGAGCGTGTCTCGCGCGCCACGGTAGCGGAGGCACTCAAGCACCCGACCTGGTCGATGGGAAAAAAGATCACGGTCGACTCGGCGACGCTCGTGAACAAGGCGCTCGAGGTCATCGAAGCTCACTTCTTGTTCGACGTGGGGTATGATCGCGTGGACGTGGTGATCCATCCGCAGTCTGTGATTCACGGCTTTGCCGAATTCGTCGACGGGTCCGTCCTGGCCCAGGTCGGGTTTCCGACGATGGAGCTGCCGATCCTCTACGCGTTGACGTATCCCGACCGCGTGCCGGACCAGGGCGTGCGGCGCTTCGATCCCGTCGCGGCCGGCACGCTCACGTTCGAGGCGCTCGACCCCGCGCGCTTCCCGGCCTACGTCGTCGGCCGCGAGTCCGCGCGACTCGGCGGCCTGGCCCCGGCGCGCTTCAATGCGGCGAATGAAGTCGCGGTCCAGCTGTTCCTCGAGGAGCGCATCCCGTTTGGCCGGATCGCCGAGATCATCGAGCGCGTGGTGGCAGAGGATACGCACCACGGCGACGCGACATCGCTCACGGACGTGATCGCGGCTGACGCCGAAGCCCGGCGCCTGGCGCAGGAGGCCGGATGCTCCTGACGATTGGTTCGCTCGTTGTCGTGCTCGGTGTGCTCATCTCGGTGCACGAGTTCGGGCATTTTATCGTTGCCAAGCTCGTCGGGATTCAGGTCCTGCGGTTTTCGCTGGGATTCGGGCGCCCGCTGGTCGCATGGAAGCGGGGCGAAACGGAATACTGGATCGCGTGGATTCCGCTCGGCGGCTACGTGAAAATGGCTGGGTTGGAAGAAGAGGGGATGGTCGGCGAGCTCGAGGGTGGGAAGGTAGCCGTCGCGATCGACCCGGCGCGTGCATTCGATCAGCAGCCGCTGTGGGCCCGCATGGCGGTCATTCTCGCCGGCGTGACGATGAACGTCGTGCTGGCCTACGTGATCTATACGCTCCTGTTCGCGGTGTCGGGTGTACCGGTGCGGGCGACGACGCAAGTCGATACGGTGCTCGCGCGGATGGTGGCGCCGGGGAGCGAAGCCTTGACCACGTTGCGGCGCGGCGATCGCATCCTGCGCGTCAACGGCGACTCGGTGACATCCTGGAGCGACATTTCGGACCGGCTCCTCGGGAGTGACTCGGTCGCCCGATTCGAGATCGCGGGACGCGCCGAGCCCCTCGTGGTACCGCTTCCCAAGGGAGCGTCGGCGCGGGTCCGGCTGGCTTCGGGGATCATGCCACTCGCTCCCGCGCGGATCGGGATGGTGTATCCGGGCGAGCGGGGGGCACGGGGCGGGCTCAAACCAGGCGACCTCGTGATCCGCGCCAACGGCGATTCGATGCGTTCCTGGAACGACGTGCTGTTCAAACTGTGGGCCAGCCCCGAGAAGCCCGTTTACCTGACGGTGCTGCGCGACAGCGCGCAGGTCGATCTGACCATCACCCCCAAAGCGCAGCAGGAAGACGACAGCCTGTCGCCCAGACCCAAGACCTACGGGCTGATCGGCGCGGAGGGCGATTTTCCGGAAGTGCGGAAGCGCGTACCCCTGCTGACGGCCATTCGCGGCGGCGCCCTCCAGACGGTGGGCCAGCTGGGTCTGGTGTTGGATGGCGTCAAGCGACTGATCCAGGGCAAGGGATTCCGCGACCTCGGCGGCCCGATCACGATCGCGCAGGTGTCCGGTCAGGCTGCGCGGCTCGGCCTGTTCCGCTTCCTGATAATTCTGGCGAACATCTCGCTCGGTCTCGCCGTCCTGAACTTGCTGCCGATCCCCGTGCTCGACGGCGGTCACGCGGTATTCCTGATCGCCGAGGGAATCCGCCGCAAGCCACTCTCGCCGCAGCTGCGGATGCGGCTCATGCAGGCCGGCATGGTGCTGGTGCTGCTCATCATGGCGATCGCGATCTTCAACGATGTCATCCGCAACATCGGTTAGCGACGCGCTGAGCGGCTATGCCGCGGGTCGGATGACCGCGGAACAGCTCGTCGCGCAGGTGGCGGCCGCGTACTACGGGGCTCGGGAATCGGGGCTGGGGACTCGGTTGAAGCCACTGATGGAGATCATCGAGCGGGCACATCCCGGCGTCGTTGAGCTCTCTGGGAATGGCGAGAAGCCCGGCTATGCTATTCGTCTCGCAGAGCGACCATTTCCCAAACGATACGAGGCCGAGCTTCGGCAGGCGGTTGAGGGTTTGATCAGTGCTCCCCGCTCCCCGCTCCCTGCTCCCGGTTTGTTGACCAGACTCTTCAGGGCGGTCCGCAGCCTGTTCAGCGCATAAGCTTCACGACCAACCCGATCAACAGCAGCAACCCGATTCCCGTGGCGGCAAGGATCACCCAGGTCCGGCGCTTTCCCGGCGGATCGCTCAACGCTTCCCGCTGCCACGTGCCCATCGGGGCAAGGCCCGTAGTGGTGGTCGGTCGCTGCTTCTGCTCGACTTCGTCGAGATCGGCCCGCAGCTCCGCCGCATTGGCGTAGCGATCGTCGGGGTGCTTGGCGAGGCACTTCATGACGACGCGCTCGAATCGCTTCGAGATTTCGCCTCGTTTCCTGCGAATCGACGGTGGCGGATCCTCGACATGCATGCGCGCCAGCTCGAACCAGTCGTTCGAGCTGAACGGCACCTCGCCCGTGGCGGCCTTGTAGAGCGTGACGCCCAGCGCGTAGAAGTCCACGCGCTGGTCCAGCGGCCGCCCCTGGGCCTGCTCCGGTGACAGGTATTGGGGCGTGCCGATCGTCATGTTCACGCCGGTCGAGGCGACATATCCCGAGACGGCGCGCGCAATGCCGAAATCGGTGAGAACTGCCGCCCCGTCGGAGCGAATCAGGACGTTGTCGGGCTTCAGGTCGCGATGAATCACGCCCTGTTGATGCGCGAACTCCAGCGCCGCCGTGATGTCGCGCGCCAGCCGGAGGATGTCTTCTTCCCGCAGCGGGCCTTCCCGCGCGATCCGGGCGCCGAGACTGTCTGCGCAGAGGTCCATGGCGAAGTAGACGTGTTCGCCCGTTTTGGCGACCGAACGGATATGGATGATGTTGGGGTGTTCGAGTTTCGCGGCAGTCTCGCTCTCATTGCGAAAGCGGCTCTCGAACTGCGGATCACCGGCGTAGCGAGGCTTTAGGACCTTGATCGCGACCGGCGTGCCGTTTGGGTCCCGCCCGACGAACGCCCACGCGAACCCCCCCTGGCCGAGGAGCCGCTCGAGGGTATAGGTGCCGAGGGTTTGACCGACGAGGTCGGTAGCTGCATGCGTCACAAGGCATCCCGGCGTCTAGGCGTCGAGGGGTTTACAAAGGGGTCGAAGCCGGTTAACCTACGGCGCTTCCAACGATTAGGGAACAGGGACGATGTACGACAAGACGACGCCGGTCAGGAAACACGGGCTCCACGACCGCGACACCGGCTCCAGCCGGGTTCAGGTTGCGCTGCTCACCGAGCGCATCAACAGCCTCACCGAGCACTTCCGGGTCCACGCCAAGGACTACCACGGGCAACGCGGCCTGTTGCGTATGGTCAACCGCCGCCGCCGCCTGCTGGAGTACCTGAAGCGCACCGACCTCGCGAAGTACCGGCAGCTCATCGACGAACTCGGTCTCCGACACTAAGTGGTAAGGCGTCGTGCTGGGCCGCCCCGGGAAGAGCACCCGGGGCTTGGCGCTCAGCACATTTAACGTGCTCTAGACAGGCAACGCAGTGAAGCGTGTAGAAACGACATTTGCCGGCCGCACCCTGATAATCGAGTCGGGGCGGCTCGCCAAGCAGTCCGCAGGCTCGTGTCTCGTCCAGTTCGGTGAAACGGTCGTCCTGGCCGCCGTCACCGTCTCCGAGAACCTCTCGAACCTCCCGTATTTTCCGCTGACCGTCGAATACCGCGAGAAGGCCTACGCCGCCGGCAAGATTCCCGGCGGCTTTTTGAAGCGCGAAGGCCGTCCCTCCGACGACGAGATCACGTCGGCGCGCGTCATCGACCGGGGCGTGCGGCCGCTCTTTCCCGAAGGGTTCAAGAACGAAGTGCAGGTCTTCGTCTACGTGCTCTCGGCCGACCAGGAGAACGACGCGGATGTGCTGGGTGTCGTAGCCGCTTCGACCGCGCTCTCGCTCTCGAGGGTGCCATGGAACGGACCGATCGCCGCCGTGCGCGTCGGCCGGGTCGAAGGGGCCTGGATCCTCAATCCGACGTTCCAGCAGCTCGAGTTCTCCGATGTGGACCTGACGGTGTCGGGTTCGGAGGAGTCCATCGTTATGGTCGAGGGCGGCGCCCTCGAGCTGACCGAGGCGGAGATCATCAAGGGGCTCGAAGTCGCCCACAAGGGCATCAAGGAGCTGCTTGGCGTCGCCGATCAGGTGGTCGACGCGGTCCAGCAGCCCAAGATGGAATGGACCAAGGCCGAGCCGCCGGCGGAGTTGGTGGCACGGGTGAAGGAGCTGGCGGAGGACAAGATCGCCGAGGCGCTGACGCTTGCCGAGAAGGCGGAGCGCACGCAGGCCCTCCGCACCATCAAGTCCACGATCGTCGAGCAGCTGGCCGAGGAGTTTCCCGACAAGCAGCGTGACATCGCGGAAGTGATCGAAGGGATCGAGTACACCACGATGCGCCAGCGCGTGCTGACGGCGGGCGAGCGCGTCGATGGACGCGATCTCGACACCGTCCGGCCGATCACGTGCGAAGTGGGCTGGTTGCCGCGCGCGCACGGCTCGGCGCTGTTCACCCGCGGGCAGACGCAGGCGCTCGCGACCGTGACGCTGGGCACGACGGACGACGAGCAGCGCATCGACTCGATCGACGTGGCGCAGGAGACGACGAAGTCGTTCATGCTGCACTACAACTTCCCGCCGTTCTCGACAGGCGAAGTGAAGCCGGTGCGCGGCGTCTCGCGCCGCGAGATCGGCCACGGCGCCCTCGCCGAACGGGCGCTGCAGGCGGTGCTGCCGCCTTACGAGCAGTTCCCCTACACGCTGCGGATCGTCTCCGAGATCCTCGAGTCCAACGGCTCGTCGTCGATGGCGACGGTGTGTAGCGGCTCGCTTGCGCTGATGGATGCCGGCGTGCCGGTGAAATCGGCCTGCGCGGGCATCGCGATGGGCCTCATTACCGACGGCAAACGGACCGCGATCCTCACCGACATCCTGGGCACCGAGGATCATCTCGGCGACATGGACTTCAAGGTCGCGGGGACGAAGGACGGCGTGACGTCCATCCAGATGGACATCAAGGTCGAGAAGCTCGACTGGAAGGTCATCAGCGAAGCGCTCGAAAAAGCCAAGACCGCGCGCCTGCACATCCTGGACATCATGCATCAGGCGATGCCAGAGCCGCGCGCGCAGCTCTCCAAGTACGCGCCCCGCATCCTCACGATTCAGATCCGGCCCGACAAGATCGGCGACCTCATCGGTCCCAAGGGCAAGACGATCCGCGGTATCCAGGAGCAGACGGGTGCCCAGATCAACGTGGAGGACACGGGGATGGTCACGATTTCGGGCGTCGGCGAGGCGGCGGAGCGGGCCCGAGATATGGTGTCCGGGCTCATGCAGGAGCCGGAAGTCGGCAGGATTTACGAAGGCGTCGTGAAGAGCACGACCGCGTTCGGTGCGTTCGTCGAAATCATCCCGGGTGTCGAAGGGCTGCTCCACATCTCCGAGCTACAGCATGGTCGCACCGAAAAGACGGAAGACGTCGTCAAGAAAGGCGATCATTTGAAGGTGAAGCTGCTCGAGGTGGACGAACGGGGCCGGATGCGCCTGTCCCGGAAGGCGCTGCTCGAGAAGAACTGAAGTGGACTCGGTCAAGCTCGACCGGGAGATTTACCGCACGGTCGCCCCGAACGGGGTGACCGTGCTCAGCGAGCGTGAGCCCAACGTCCGATCGGTGGCGCTGGGCGTGTGGATCCGGACGGCGAGCGCGCATGAGCTGCGCCCGAAGATGGGCGTGTCGCACCTGCTCGAGCACATGGTCTTCAAGGGGACGGAGCGGCGAACCGCGCAGGAGATTGCGCTGTCGCTGGAGTCGCGCGGGGGCTCGCTCGATGCCTACACCTCGCGCGATTCGACCGCCTACCACGCGCGTGTGCTCGATGCCGACCTTCCCCGCGCGCTCGACGTAATCACCGACATCGTACGGCGGCCGGCGCTGCGCGACAGCGATCTCTCCCTGGAGCGCCAGGTGGTGCTCGAGGAGATCAGCACCGTCGAGGACACGCCCGACGACGAAGTCTTCGATCGCACGTACGAAACGATGTGGCCGACCCACCCCTACGGGTTTCAGATCCTTGGTACCAGAGAGACGGTCGGCGCGCTCTCGACCGGGGATCTCAAGCAGTTGCACACCAACGCCTACTTCCCGGGAAACTGCGTGATCGCCGCCGCGGGCAATCTCACGCATGACGCGCTGCTGGCGGAAGTCGAACGGCAGGGATGGTTCGCCGGTGATGGCGCCGCGTCACGCACGCCGCCAGCCGTGATCCCCGTGCCCCCAGCCATCAAGGCCGCGACAAAGCAGTTCGAGAAGGACACGGCCCAGACTCATGTCGTATTCGCGACCGACACGGTGCCATACGCCGACCGCCGCAAGTACGCTCTGCTCGTCATCTCCAACGTCTTCGGCGGCGGGATGTCCAGCCGGCTGTTTCAGCGTATTCGCGAGGAGCTCGGCCTCGCGTACGCGATCTACAGCTTCACGTCATTCTACCGCGGTGTCGGAATGACGGGTGTGTATGTGGGCACCCAGCCGGCCCGCGCCGAGAAAGCCGTCGAGGCGATACGGGGCGAATTTGCCCGCATGGCGCAAGACGGCTTGCGAGGTGAAGCATTAGCGGATGCCAAGCAGCAGACGCTGGGCCAGTTGATGCTGTCGCTGGAGAGCCCCACCGCCCGGATGTATCGTTTGGCCAGCACCGCGGTCTACAGCGAGCCGTACCGCAGCCTCGACGACGTGCTGCGGACCGTCGAAGCGCTCACGGCGGACGAAGTGTCGGCGGTAGCGCGCGAGTTCTTCGATCCCGATAGGCAAACCGTGGTATCACTGGGGCCCAAGCCATGATCGTCGGAGTACCGAAGGAAATCAAAACCGCGGAGCACCGCGTCGCGCTCGTGCCGGCGGGAGCGGAGTCGCTCGCGAGCGACGGCCACACGGTGCTGGTGGAGCAGGGCGCCGGCCTCGGCTCGGGCTTCAACGACGAGGCGTACCGGGCGGCTGGAGCGCAGATCGCGCCGTCCGCCGACACCGTCTGGTCGAAATCCGAAATGATCATGAAGGTGAAGGAGCCCATCGAGCCGGAGTGGTCGCGCCTCCGCAAAGGACAGGTCGTCTTCACCTACTTCCATTTCGCCGCATCTGAACCGCTGACCCAGGCGGTGATCAAGTCGGGTTGCGTTGCGATCGCGTACGAGACCGTCGAGCTGCCGACCAAAGAGCTGCCGCTGCTCACACCGATGAGTGAAGTGGCGGGGCGAATGGCGGTGCAGGAAGGCGCGAAGTACCTGGAGAAGGTCTTCGGTGGCTACGGCATCCTGCTCGGCGGCGTGCCGGGCGTGCTGCCTGCCGAGGTGCTGATCCTGGGCGGCGGCGTGGTCGGGACCAACGCCGCGAAGATGGCCGCGGGGCTGGGCGCCCACGTGACCCTCCTCGATATCTCACTCGACCGACTGCGCTATCTCTCCGATGTCCTGCCCGCGAATGTTGACCTCCTCTACTCCAACCGTCACAACATGCTCGAACAGATTGCCAAGGCCGACGTCGTCATCGGCGCCGTGCTCCTGACGGGCGCCAAGGCGCCGCGTCTCGTGAAGCGCGCCGATCTCAAGCTAATGAAGCAGGGATCGGTGATCGTGGACGTCGCGGTCGACCAGGGCGGTTGTATCGAGACGACGAAGCCGACGACGCATGACCAGCCCACCTATGTCGTCGACGGCATCATCCATTATGCCGTTGCCAACATGCCGGGCGGCGTGCCGCGCACCTCCACGCTGGCGCTCACCAACGCGACGTTCCCGTACGCCAAGAAGCTCGCGCGGCTCGGCTGGAAAGCGGCGTGCAAGCAGGATGCGAGCCTGTTTCTGGGGCTCAATGTCGTCGAAGGAAAAGTCGTGTACCCGGGCGTCGCGGAGGCATTTGGGTTGCAGCTCACTGATCCCCAGTCGGTGGTGTGACCGCCCTCCTCCCGACCGTCGCGCTGCTGTTACAGGTCGCGAGCAACGCGGAGCTCGGCTACCGCTTCCCGCTGCCGCAGGGGTTCGAGGCATTCGCCGCCGGGCGCAGCCAGCCTGAGGTGGTAGACTGCTGGACCGACCCCACCGGATTGGTGTTGTGTGTGCAACGCATGCACGGCACCATCGGCCAAGAGCACCTCCGCGCCGCCCATCTTCCGCCCGGGACCAAGCTCTCAACGCTGAAGTGGAAGGCGTTCGATGTCGACGTCATTCGCACCGACACGGTCGAAGCGGGCGCTTCCATCGTCGTCTTTGCCGTGCAGGTGCCGCTCCGCCCTGAGGCGATTCAGCTCGTGCTCGCGGGGCCGAGTGCGCAAGCGAGCGGTGGTGACGCGATCCTCGCGACTGTGCTGGCTGGGCTCGAGGGACAGACGAACTGGCTCACGTCGAGCGAACGGGCCGGCCGCTGGGGAACGATCGTCGGCTGGGTGGTGGGGATCGCAATTGGGGTCCTCATCGTCCGCATCGTGGTTACCCGTCGCCGCACCCGGCCAGCCTAGCCCTTCCAGAGGGCTGTCTTGCTGGCGTTCCATGCTGCACCTTGGAGGGCTACGGTCTTGAAAGGACCATATGCCGACTCGTTCAGGTGTCTTGCTCGCGTGGGGCGTACTCTCGATTCCATTCGCAGCGGTGTACGGCCAGAGAAAGCCGTCGCAGGACGTCGGGTTGCGCCCCGGTCAAACCGTCCGCGTGTGGCTCTCGGACGGCCAGCGCTTCGAAGGACGATTGGTCGCCGTCGACTCGACCCCTCTCGTGTTACGGTTTGCGGGATCGCACCCAGTCGTCGCTCTCACGGCGATTGATTCTCTGTGGTTGCGACGGCACTCCGCCGGACGCGGCGCGCTCATTGGCGGCATCCTCGTGGGGGGATTCTCGCTCGGGCTGGCGGTGTGGGCGTGCGACGCAATCGCCGAGGGCGGCGGGTGCGATGCGTGGGGCGCGGTCACTCTTGTGGCGTTGGGCGGGGGCGGTGTTGGCGCACTGCTCGGCGCTGGCGTCGGCGGGCTGTTCCCCAAGTGGAAGCGGATCGACCCGCAGCGGGTCACACTTTCACTCGGGGTCGGGGGTCGCGGGCTGCAGGCGGGAGCGCGGATAAACTTTTAGCAGTGAGGTGTTGAGTAGATGATTCCCGCTCAGGAAGCGCTCTCGCGCCTGCGTGAGGGCAATCGGCGCTTCGTGGCGAGCAACTCAGGACCCGCCGGGCGCCCGAGTGCGGGGCAGCAGCCGTTCGCGATCGTCCTCGGCTGCTCCGACTCGCGCGTCCCGGCGGAGTTGGTCTTTGGCCAGGGCTTTGGAGACCTCTTCGTCATCCGCGTCGCCGGCAACATCGTGGCGCCGTCGCAGGTGGGAAGTGTGGAGTTTGCGGCGGAGCGCTTCGGAACGCGGCTCGCGGTCGTGCTGGGCCACACGCAGTGCGGCGCCATCGCGGCCACGCTGGAAGAGCTGCGTCATCCGCAGAGTGACCAGTCGCCGAATCTTCGCTCCATTGTCGATCGCATCCGGCCGTCGATCGAGCCGTTGTTATCCACTCCTGTGGCGAAGGATCCTGTCGCGCTGGCCGAGCGGGCCACGCGGGCGAACATCCAGACGTCCGTTAATCACCTGCGACACGGCTCGGCGCTGCTCGAGCGGCGGATCGAGCGCGATGGGCTGGTAATTGTGGGCGCCGAGTATCATGTGGATACGGGGACCGTAGACTTCCTCGACGATTGAAGCGGTGCCGCCATGAGTCGATCTATCATCTACGTAGTAATCGCGCTGGTTGTCGTGGTTAGCCTCGTCGTGGGCGTCATGCGACTTCGGGAGCGGGTGCGAGGAGTCGCGGCCGATGTCAACGTGATCCGTGCGGACACGGGCGACGTCATGGCGAGCGCGACCTACCAGCGATTCGCGGTGCGGCGCGAAGCCGTGGCGATCATGCGAACCGCGCTGAAGAACCTTGCCGCCGCCGAGTCCTTGTTCATGGCGGACTCAGGCCGGCCGACGACGACGTTCATGGACCGGTACGCCTTCGTCAATGACCCATCGAACCTTGGCCCGTCGGTCGACGTTCAGCGTGATCGTTGGATTGCGAAGACTGGCAACGTTCATTCGTCCATCAGCTGTACGCTGACGGCCATGCTCGACTCGACCGTGCGCGATTCGATCAAGTGGTTCTATCGCCCCGGCGAGCCGGTGTGTATCGGCTGGGCCGCCGAGTCCACGGCCCTCGCCAACTCGGCGGTGAAGAACTAGGTGCCGTCCTCAGGCGAATCAACGACCCGCAACATCGGCGGCCACGAGGTCACGATCTCGAACCCCGCCAAAGTGCTGTTCCCCAAACCGAAGTACACCAAGCTCGATCTCGTGAATTACTACGTCGCCGTCGCCGAGGGCGCGCTCCGCGGCGCAGGTGGCCGGCCCAACATGCTCGTCCGGTTTCCGAATGGCGTCGGAGAGCAGTCGTTCTACCAAAAACGCGCCCCCGACTCTCGGCCGCCGTGGATCGAGGTCGTGACCCTGCGGTTTCCGTCAGGCCGCACCGCCGACGAAGTCGTGCCGCGGGACCCTGCGTCATTGGCCTGGCTCGCCAATCTCGCTTGCCTCGAGCTGCATCCCCATCCGGTCCGCGCCGAGGACCTCGATCACCCCGATGAGCTGCGGGTCGATCTCGATCCCGTGCCGGGGATCAAGTGGCCGCAGGTACGCCAGGTCGCCCAGATCGCGCGCGAGGTGCTATCGGACTTTGGGCTCGTCGGCTGGCCCAAAACATCCGGCTCGCGCGGGATGCATGTCTTCGTTCGCATCGAGCCGCGCTGGGGATTCGATGAGGTGCGCCGGTCGGCGCTCGCGCTGGCGCGCGAGGTGGAGCGCCGTGGCGAAGGCCTGGCGACGAGCAAATGGTGGAAGGAAGAGCGGCAGGGCGTGTTCGTGGATTACAACCAGAATGCCAAGGACCGGACCGTCGCGTCAGCCTACTCGGTGCGACCGATGCCCGACGCCCGTGTATCGGCGCCACTCTCCTGGGATGAAGTAGACGACTGCAACCCGGAAGACTTTACGCTCGGCACGTTGCCGAAGCGGTTCGCCAAGCTTGGCGACCGCCATGCGGGCATGGACCAAAGTGCTGGCTCGCTTGCTGGCCTCTTGGAGCTGTCGGGGCGCCAGGAGAAGGAAGGGCAGGGCGATGCCCCGTGGCCGCCGCACTACCGCAAGCAGCCCGGTGAGCCGCCGAGGGTGCAGCCATCCAAGGCCAAGGTGCGCGCCGAGAAGTATCCGCTGATCGAAGTGAGCACCGGCAAGGATAAGAAGGAAGCGCTGGCTGGATTAGCGAAATGGAAGAAGCAGCACGCCCGCGTCGCGAAGTATTTGGAACCGGCTGATGTTTTAGTGGACCAAATGCGCGGCCGTTCCTCGGCGTGGTATCGGATCCGCGTCAACCTGCAGCACGTCCCCGAAAAGATTAGGCCCCGCGCGCCCCGAAAACCTTCGCCAGCTCGTAAGCAGGGGTGACCTCGAGCTGATCGTAGCGGCAGTCCTTCGGCTTCTTGTCCGTTCGCCAGCGCAGGAATACCGGTGGATGGCGGAAGCGGTCTCCTTCCATGTGGTCGTACTTCACCTCGCACACGCGCTCGACGCGCAGCGGTTCCCACGACAGATCCTTGCCGGCACTCCAGCGGCTCTGCCCGCCAGGCATCCGGCTGGACTCGGCCTCCACGCCGGCCCACGCTCGCCATGGATGACGCGCCAGCGCGTCCTTACGCAGCGGCGCCAACTCTTTGACGAGCTGCTTGCGCATCTCCATCGTGAATGCTGACGTCACGCCGACATGTTGGAGAGTCCCTTCATCATCGTAGAGTCCGAGGAGCAGCGACCCCAGCGTGTCCTTGCCGCTTTTGTGCCAGCGAAAGCCCGCAACAACGCAGTCGGCACTGCGCACGTGCTTGATCTTGAACATCGCGCGCTTGCGCGGCTGGTAGGCTGCGCCGGCCGGCTTGGCGATGACGCCATCGAGCCCCGCGCCCTCGAACCGCTGTAGCCAGTCGACCGCGAGCTTGTGGTCGCGCGTCATCGGTGTCAGATGAAGCGGGCGCCGCATCCTTTTGAAGAGCTTCTCGAGCTCGAGCCGCCGCTCCTGTTGCGGCACCTCCATCAGGCTCTTTCGACCGATTGCCAACACATCAAATGCTACAAAAGCAGCGGGAGCAGCCTTCGCGAGCATCGCGACCCGCGACGCTGCCGGATGCAGCCGCATCTGCAGGCCGCCGAAGTCGAGCCCATGCTTCGTCGGCATGACGATCTCGCCGTCCACCACGGCGCCGCTCGGCAGTTGCTCGAGGAAGACCTCGTGCAGGTCCGGGAAGTAGCGGTCGAGGGGCTTCAGGTCGCGGCTTTGGATGTAGACGTCGTCCGCGCTCCGGAAGACGATTGCGCGAAACCCGTCCCACTTGGGCTCGAAGAGAAAGTCGCCGCTCTCCGGGACCTGCTCCGCGGTCTTGGCCAGCATCGGTTCGATGGGAGGCGAAACAGGCATGCTGTAAACTAGTGGCGCTCACGTTTCATTTCTTAACCCGGACAAATGGGCGCTCGTCACCAGCAGTATTCGGGGTAGCTTTATTTGAAATGAACACTCGAATTGCCTTCATCCTGGCGCTCACGGCTCCAGTAGCTGGGGTGTCCACGGCACAGACCGCCAAGCCTCCCAAGAACTACACGCCGGCGGACGTCCATTTCATGGCCGGCATGATCGGCCATCATGCGCAGGCTATTCAGATGGCGGGCTGGGCCCCGTCGCACGGTGCCAACCCGTCGGTTCGCGTGCTGTGCGAGCGCATCGTGGTGGCGCAGACCGACGAAATCGCCATGTCGCAGCGCTGGCTCAGAGAACACGGCGAGTACGTGCCTCCCGCCGACCCGCGCGGGCACATCATGCAGGGCATGGATCAGCCGATGCTCATGCCGGGGATGCTGACGCCCGAGCAGATGACGCAGTTGGATTCCGCGCGGGGCCCGGATTTCGATCGGTTGTTCCTCACCTTCATGATCCAGCACCATCAGGGCGCCATTACGATGGTGCAACAGCTGCTCGCCGTCCCGGGAGCGGCGCAGGACGGACCGATCTTTCGCTTTGCGTCCGACGTGAACGCCGATCAGACCACCGAGATCAATCGCATGACTCTGATGCTCAACGACCTCAAACGGAGCTCTCAGTGAAATCGAGACTGCTGCTTGCCGTTGCTGCTCTTACGTGTACCACCGCGGCCGCCGCGCAGATGCGCTCGCCGACGCCGCGGCCCGATCCGCGCATCGGGCTGCGCGCGGGATGGTTCAATGCCGGCGAAGCGAGCTGGAATATGCGGCTGGTCTCGACGACGCCGCCGTCGCCCGACTTCATCAATCGCGACTCGGCTGGGGATTTCCGCTTCATCAATTCCGACCTGTCGTTCCGCGGCAACTTCGTCATTCAGGGCAATTTCAACGGCGTACAGATCTGGAACATCGCCAACCCCAAGATCCCGAAGCTCTTCAAGGCGTTCGTCTGCCCAGGATCGCAAAGCGACGTGTCGGTCTATCGCAATCTGCTGTTCGTCTCGGGCGAAGCGCTGAACGGCCGCACCGACTGCGGCACGCAGGGCGTTGCCGACACGGTCAGCCATGACCGGTTGCGCGGCATCCGCATCTTCGACGCCACTGATCTCGCCAATCCCAAGACTATCACCGAGGTCCAGACGTGCCGTGGCTCGCACACCCATACGGTCGTGACGCAGCCGAACGACACCGACAACGTCTACATCTACGTGTCGGGCTCGGCGCCGGTCCGTTCGCCGAACGAGCTGGCAGGCTGCGCGGTCGGATCGCCGGACAGCACGCCGAACACGGCGCTGTTCCGCATCGAGGTGATTCAGGTTCCGCTCGCGCATCCCGAGCAGGCGCATATCGTCAACTCGCCGCGCATCTTCCAGGATCTGGTCGCAGCGCCGCGCCACGGCGAGGCACCCGAGGACATCGCCGAGCAGAAGCGCGAGGTCGATTCCGCGCGCGCCGCCGGCGGTTACGTGGTGACGTTCGAAGGCCGCGACATCATCCTCGGCCCTCAGTTCGTCGCGGCAGCGCTCGACAGCATCGTGAAGGCTCGCGCGGGGACGGGTGCGCCGACGGGGGCTGACAGCGCTACGCTGCGGACGAGCGCGCTGGACATCGTCACACAGCGCATCGCAGCGAATCGCCGGCGCCAGGGCTTCAACCCCAACAGTGGGCCGACCCAGTGCCACGACATCACGGTGTATCCCGCGATTGGTCTGGCGGGCGGCGCGTGCGGCGGGTACGGCCTGTTGCTCGACATTCGCGATGCCGCGAATCCCAAGCGTGTGGGCGCCGTGTCGGACTCCAACTTCTCCTTCTGGCACTCGGCCACGTTCAACAACGACGGGTCGAAGATGCTCTTCACCGACGAGTGGGGCGGCGGTCTCCAGCCCCGTTGCCGCGTGACCGACAAGCCGGAGTGGGGTGCCGACGCGATCTTCACGCTTTCCGGCAGCTCGCTGGCGTTCAAGAGCTACTACAAGCTCCCTGTGGCGCAGACGGTCAATGAGAACTGCGTCGCGCATAACGGCACGCTGATTCCCGTGCCGGGCCGCGACATCATGGCCCAGGGGTGGTATCAGGGCGGCGTTTCGGTGTTCGACTGGACCGATCCCGCCCATCCGAAGGAGATCGCATTCTTCGACCGTGGCCCGATGGACTCGACGAAGCTGCTCGGCGCCGGCTCGTGGTCGGCGTACTGGTACAATGGCTACATCATCAGCTCCGAGATCGCGCGTGGCCTCGATATTTTCGAGCTGACGCCCAGCACATTGCTCTCGCAGAATGAGATCGATGCAGCAAAACTCGTGCACTTCGACTACCTGAACGCGCAAGATCAGCAGCAGTTGGTGTGGCCGGCGAGCTTCGTGGTCGCACGTGCGTATCTCGACCAGCTGGCGCGCTCGGGAGGGCTGTCGATTGCTCGAGTCAACGCCACGCGCGATGCCGTTGCGCGCGCCGAGCGCGCGTCCGGCCAGTCGCGTGTCATGGCGCTGAACCAGATCGCGACGCAGCTGAACGCCGACCTGCCGCGCTCCACCGATGAGGCAAAGCTACGGAGGTTGATTGGCGTCGTGACAGATCTCGCCAGGTAACACATTGACTAAGCGGTTGAGCGGGGTTCACGTTCTCTCGTGAGCCCCGCTCGTTCTTCCCGGAAGCGCTACCAGGAGTTCGTCGAGGACTATAAGCACAAGCGCCTCGACCAAAAGTCCGAGGCGGAGGACGCAGGCCCGGCGCCTACGACCCCGCGACGGCCTGGGGCGCGACGCGCCTACCTCCGGGATTACCTGCGCTGGTTGAAGCCACACCGCTATGCCCTCGGTGGGGTGTTCGTCCTCGCCTTAGTGGTCGCCGGCCTGCAGATGATCGAGCCGTTGTTCATTCGGTTCATCGTCGATCACATAATCCTGAGCAAAGGTCTCGATAATGCCGCCCGCCTGACCCGGCTCAACCTCACCGGCCTCGTGTTCCTGTCGGTGGTCATCCTGTCGCACGTCGGAGGCGGGTTCAAGGATTACCGCCAGCGCATCCTCAACGTGCGCGTGATGCTGTCGCTGCGCCGCTCCCTCTACGAGCGACTGCTGCATCTGCCGCTGCCGCGCCTGTGGGACATGAAGACCGGCGGGATCCTGTCCCGCCTCACCGGCGACGTCGAAACGACGACCGGGCTGCTGCAGATGGCGATCGTCTCCCCCGCGATTTCGGTCATCCGTCTCATCATCGCAATCGGCATCCTGATCGCCCTCAACTGGCAGCTCGCCCTGACGGCGATGGCCATCATTCCCGGCGTGATGGTGTTGAGCCTGATCTTCGCGCGGCGGATCCGCCCCATCTACCGGTCGGTCCGTAAAGACGTGGAGATCGTGGACGGCCGCGTCGGCGAGACGTTCTCCGGTATCCGCGTGGTGCGGGCGTTCCGGCAGGAGATCCAGGAGCTGATCAGCTTCATGCTGGGCCGCCACACCGTGCTCCGCAAAGAGCTGTTCGCCCATCGGCGCGAGCTGCTGCTGTGGACCTCGTGGGGGCTGCTCGAAGCGGGAATCAGCGTCGTCATCGTCTGGTTCGGCGGGTACCTGAACATCGTGGGCCGCGCCACCGTCGGCGACATCATGGCCTTTCAGTGGTACATGTTCCTGCTGCTGAACCCGGTCTGGAACATCGTGAACTCCTTCTCCGAGATGCAGCGCTCGCTGGCGGCGATGGAGCGGGTGTTCGAGGTCCTGGCGCTGGAGGACGACAAGCCGGACCGACCCGGTGCCCGTGACGCGCCGGCGCTGGTGCGTGAGCTGCGGTTCGACGACGTGACGTTCGAATACCGGGAAGGGCAGCCCGTCGTGCGCGATTTCAACGTCGCCGTGCCCGGCGGCTCGGTGATCGCGTTGGTCGGACGCAGCGGGGCGGGGAAGACGACGGTGACCGATCTCGTCGCACGCTTTCACGACCCCACGCGCGGCCGAATTCTGCTCAACGACACCGACATCCGCGACCTGAAGTTGCGAACCTATCGCGACCTGCTCGCGATCGTGCAGCAGGACGTGTTCCTGTTCGACGGGTCGGTACGGGACAACATCGCCTACGGCCGCCATGACGCCACGGGCGCCGACATCGAGGACGCCGCAAAGCGCGCCAACGCGCACGAGTTCATTGTCCGGCTGCCGCTCGGTTACGAGACGTGGATCGGGGAGCGCGGGGTCAAGTTGTCGGGTGGCCAGCAGCAGCGGCTCGCCATCGCGCGCGCGATTCTCGCGTCGCCGCAGATCCTCATTCTCGATGAAGCGACCAGCAACCTGGACACCGAGAGCGAGCAGCTCATCCAGGCGTCGATGGCCGATCTGCTCGCCGACCGGACCACGTTCGTGATCGCGCACCGGCTATCGACCATCCGTCGTGCCGATTTGATTCTGTTGATGGAGAATGGGGCCGTCATCGAACGCGGCACGCACGAGGACCTGATGCGCGCACGCGGCGTCTACTATGAAATGGTCAAGCGCCAGATGGAATCGCATGCGCGCGACGGCGACGAGGTGCTGCGGTGACGGACGTGCGTGCAGCGTTTATCGAGGCCGCGACGTGGCACGGCAGCCTGGACGTGGCGGAACAGCTGTTGGCGGCGCACCCGGAGCTCCGCAGCGGCGATATCCATACCGCAGCTATCCTCGGCGACGATCAGGCGGTGCGGCGGTTTCTCGCCGCCGATCCGGCCAGTGTGAACGCCAAGAGCCCTCCCTACGAGGGCGACGCGCTGAACTATCTCGGACTCTCCAAGTATTTGCGCCTCGACCCCGCGCGCACCCCCGGCTTCCTGCGTGCCGCCACGGCCTTGCTCGACGCCGGCGCCGATCCGAACACCGGGTTCTGGACCACGGGCCAGTATCCGGAGCGCGAAACGGCCCTCTACGGCGCGGCGGGTGTCGCGCATCATGCCGGGCTGACCCGGCTGCTGCTGGAACGGGGGGCGGACCCGAACGATGTCGAAGCGGTCTACCACTCGCCGGAGACGTACGATAACGCGGCGATGAAACTCCTGGTGGAGACCGGGAAGGTGACCGCGGAAAACCTCGCGCTGATGCTCATTCGCAAGCACGACTGGCACGACTACGAAGGGGCCAAGTACCTGCTCGAGCGCGGAGTTGACCCGAACTACCGCCGAGACCGCGGCTGGATCCCGATTCATCACGCCGTCGCGCGCAACAACTCGTTTGCGATCATCACCCTGCTGCTCGATCACGGCGCAGACCCCACGGTCATGAAAGACGGTGCGACCGCGATCGAGCGAGCGACACGCAAAGGGCGGGCCGACCTGTTGGCGTTGTTCTCCAAGCGCGGCTTCCCCATCGCGCTCAAAGGTGTGGACCGCCTGATCGCCGCGTGTGCGACCGACGATGCGGCCGCGGTGCGCGAGATCAAGCAGCGTGAGCCGCAGCTCGTCACGGAGCTGCTGGCGCAGGGGCCGACCCTCTTGTCCGAATTCGCCGGCACCTGGAACACCGCCGGCGTGCGGCAGCTCCTCGACCTCGGCGTACCGGTCAACGCCCCATATGGAGGAGATGGTTACTTCGACGTCGCGAAGAACAGCACGGCGCTGCATGTGGCGGCATGGCAGAGCCGGCCGGACCTGGTCCAGCTGCTCATCGAGCGGGGGGCCGACGTGAACGCGACCGATGCGAAGGGACGGACACCGCTGCTGCTGGCCCACAAGGCACAAGTGGATTCGTACTGGAAGGAGCGCGCCACGCCGGAGCCGGAGCGGCTGCTCCGGGCGGCCGGAGCCAGGTGACGATTAGCGGAAGGTGAAGCCGATCGAGGCTTGATACATCGTGGCGATTACGTCGTCGACGCGCCGCGTGGGCAGCACGATGTCGCCCACACCGATGACGAACGTGCCGACATTGGCGCTGATGGCAAACTTCCGCGAGATCGACCAGTCCCATCCCAAGCCGAATGTCACGCCGATCCCAGCGCCATTGCTGGTATCGGATTGCGTCGGACTGCTGGGCAGGATGAACTGCCCGCCGGCGGCGCCGACACCGCCCTTGAAGAACAGGCCGTGCCGGCCGGGAAACCAGAGGACGACGATCGCCGCCGTGGCGGTCTCGGTGGTCGCCGTCGAATCCTGAGAGAACACACCGAAGCCGCGGCCGAGCAGCGAGAATGCCTCGAACCCGATCACCACGTGGTCCGACACCGTTCCACCGATGCGGACGAAGCTGGTCGGCGCATTGGCTGACACGACGTCGTTGCATCCCGAGCACGCGATCCGCACGTGGCCCAGCCCGGAGCTCACCTCACCCCACAGTCCGCTGCGGTGCGGCCGTGACCGGCGTTGGGCGGCCGCGGTTCCCGATCCGAGAATCCCGAGCGCCAGCGCACCGAGGATCAGTCTCATGGCGACGCGAGGCCGGCCTTCGTCCACACCAGCAGCAGGCGCGCCTCCGGATAGTTACGCTCGTCCTTGGCGTTCGAGTACCGGCTGATGCGATGAAAGATGGTGCTGCTGGCGGCGATCCCGAGTCCCCGAGCCACAGGGATGTTGGCCTCGATCCCGCTGAAGTCCACGATGTGATCGGCACTGGCGCCGCTAACCGCGTGGAGGTACTCCCATTGGCCGAACACTCGCACGAACCGCGCGCCGTGACGGTCGAGGCCAAACTCCCACCGGGCCCCTCCGCCCGGCCCGAAGTCATAATTGCGATCGCCGAGGCCCGTGCCCGGAGCGTCGATGGCGGCGAGCGCGATGCCGTCGACGAACAGCGCGGTGCGGATGCCGTAGCCGCGTGACCCGATCGGCCAGCGCGAGTTGATGCCGATTTCGATGCTCTGGCCTCCGATGCTTTGCGCCCGATTCTTGATGAAGTCAAAGCGCTGATTCACGGCCAGCACGTGCCGCGCACCTTTGGCGGGATCGTTGAGGCTGTTTGCGTACAGGCGCCCGGAGGCACGGAGGACGTTGAATCCACCCTTGGCGCTGAGGATCAACCGCACGCCGAACACGTCGAACGGACTCCGGTAGTCCTGCGCGACTTGATCGCCATACAGCAGGTCCACCTGCAGCGCGCCCATGCTGAGGGCGCCGCTGTCGGCGACGAGTGCCTTGGCGAACCGGACGCCCCCTCCGATCCGGAGCACATACGGGCCGGGGTCGTGCTCCGGCGGGTTCGGCCCGACGCTTTTCCATTGTCCGTGCACGAGCCGATTGAGGCTGCCGATCGGATCGAGCGGCAGCGCGGCCAGCTCACGCATCGTGCGGCTCCGTCCCCGCGCGCGGTTGTCCCGGATCGTGGCCCCGATGCGGTGAAACATCTCGCCGAGCGTGATGCCGCCGAAGCTCGTCATGAACCAGTCGTTCAGCGAGGGGCGATACGTCTCGCCGAAGTTCTCCCACGTCCAGGAGCCGAAGAATGCGAGCGGCACGGACTCGAAGTAGCTGAGCCCGTTGGCTCGGCCGGCGTTGAAGTACAGGCCGCCGTGGTAGGGATGCGCGAACATGTTCGTTGTGAACGCGTCTTCGTCCCACTCCCAGCCGAGCCGCAGATTCCTGCCCCACGCGCGTGTCCCCGATCGCGCCCAATCTTGCTTGAACACCCAGGCGTCCACGCGATTGACGAACGTATTGATCGCGATCGTTTGGCCGATCGCCATGAGAGGACGCGACTTTGGAGGCGCGGCCGGGCTTTGCGGAGTGGCGGTCTGAATTGCGGTGAGAAGGGCGAGGCAAGCGGCCGTCATGGACGGAAGGTACGGGTCAGGTGTTGGCACGGATAGGCGTTGCTCGACGCGTCTAGCAAGGCTACGATAGACGCTCCTGCGAGCGGGAGGCTCGATGACCGCGTTGACCGCCCTGTGGCTGCCGATCCTCGTGTCGGCGGTGGCGGTGTTTGTCCTCAGCTCCATCATTCATATGACGCCGTTGTGGCACAAGAACGACTACCCGCGTTACGCCAACGAGGACCGTGTGCTCGACGCGCTGCGCCCCATCGCCATCCCGCCGGGTGATTATCTCATGCCGCGTCCGGCGAATCCGGCGGAAATGCGCTCGCCCGAGTTCCAGGAAAAAATGAAGCGCGGACCCGCACTGCTGCTGACGGTGATGCCCCCGTGGAGCGGGAGCCTCGTCTCGAACCTGTCGTGGTGGTTTGTGTACTGCGTCGTGGTCAGCACGTTCGCTGCGTTCATCGCCGGCTCGGTTTTGGCACCGGGCGCGGCATCAGTCGGCGCGCTGTGTCGCTTCGCCGGAACCACGGCGTTCCTGGGCTACACGGTCGCCATCTGGCAGATGACCATCTGGTACCGGCGATCGGTCGCGATGTCGTTGAAGGCCACGTTCGACGGAGTCCTCTTTGCGCTCGTGGTCTGTGCCGTGTTCACGTGGTTGTGGCCGCATTGATCCAGCACGGCGCTCCCGTCCTCTGTTATCACCGCATTGGCGGCCCGCTCGAGCTGGGCGTCACTCGGGTGGGCCGGTCTGTCTTTTCGCGCCAAATGACGGCGCTCGCACGGGCGGGTTGGCGCACAGTGACACTCGAGGAATTCACGTCCCCACGCACGATGCACCACGCACGACGCACGTTTTTGTTGACGTTTGACGACGGCTACGCCTCACTCGCCGACAACGCCTATCCCGTCCTGGCCGACCTCGGGTTCACGGCCACCACGTTTCTGATCACCGATTACGTTGGCCGGACCAACACCTGGGATGTCCGCTACACCTGGGACCGCCTCCCGCATCTCCGCTGGCCGGAAATAGAGCTCTGGCAGGCGCGTGGTTTCGATTTCGCCTCCCACGGCGCGACACATCGCCGCCTGACCTGGCTGGACGATGCGACGCTCGTATCCGAGCTCGGGCATTCCCGCAACACCTTGATCGCGCGCCTGGGCGCAGGAGCGGGTCGCGCGGTGGCATATCCGTTTGGCGCTGCCGACCCTCGTGTCCTGCGGCACGCGCAATCGGCTGGCTACGAGCTCGGGTTTGGCGGAGTCAGGGGAAATGGTACGCCGATGCATCTGTCGCGTGTGCCGGTCTACTTCTGGGACCGGGGAGACGTGCCGTTTGGGCTGCGGCAGGACGCTCTCGGTGCGCTCGGCCGAACAATTGCGCACATGGCCAATCGGTGCGCCGTTGGAACTTCATTGATGCGGGCTATACAAAGAACCGCGCCGCCACCGGAATCAGCTGCGGATGCCGTATCAGCGCGTGGGTGAAGACCCTGCCGAGTGTCCGTTTCTCGGGCGGAATCTTGTTGACGGTGCGCGCGAGCGAGTTCAGGAACGCATCATCCATGTGCTCGAGCGCCTGTTTGATGCGGTAATACGTGAGGTGATCCTCGCCCAGCATCTCCATCCACGTCTTGTGGTAGACTGACAACCGCCGCTCGCTGGTGTCGTTTGCACGAATCGCCCCGCCCGCGGTAGTGCCAGCCAACCGGCCCGCCTTCATGGCGTTGTTGATCCCGCCCCCTGACAGCGGATTGATCATGTGCGCCGCATCGCCCGCGATGAGCACGCCGTCGGCGTAGGTCTTCTTGATCGTCGTGTGCACGATGACGCCGCCGACGGTGTAGCCGGTGCGCGTGCCCGTGGGAAAGCGCCGGGCGACCCAGGCATCGAGATATTGTCGTGCGTTGCGGCCGTCGCTCTTCAGCGAGACGAGACCGAGGCCGACGTTCGCGACGCCGACACCCTTTGGAAATATCCAGGCGTAGCCGCCGGGGGCGATCGCGTCGCTGAATTGCAGGTAGATCGCATCCGGATTGAAGTCGATGCCCTCGAGCACGTACTGGGCGCACGACTCCATGTCACGCGCCGGCACGCGCGTGTCGAGTCCCGCCCAGCGACCCACCATCGTCTCCACGCCGTCGGCTCCGATGACGACACGGGCGCGATAGACGACTTCGTTGCCTCTCTCCAGCACGCGGACGTGCCAGCGGCCGTCTCCGTTGCGTGACATCGCAGTCGCTTCAGCGCCGACCAGGACACAGGCGCCCTCGGCGGCCGCCTGTGCGGCGAGGAAGGCGTCGAAACGGGTACGGTCGAGGATCCAGCCGACGCCGGTGTTGGAGAGGACGACCTCGGTGTCGTCCGGTGCGTGAAAGATCACATCCGTAATTCGACGGGAGACCCAATCGGCTCCGTCGGGATTTGCGAACTCGCGCAGCCCCGCGTCGCCGACGCCTTCCGCACACCGCACCGGCGAGCCGACGGCATTGTCGCGTTCCAGCAACACGACGTCCAACTCGGGCGCCGCCTGCTTTGCGCACAGGGCGGCGACGGAGCCGGCCGGCCCGGCGCCGACGACGAGGACGTCGACGTCAGGCATGGACTGCCGGGGCCAGGGGTCGGGGACCGGGGACTGGAGGGGCCATGGCCAGGGCGCCCACAGGACAGGGCGCGACGCACTTCTCGCAGCCGGTGCAGGCTGCGCCGTCGACGGTCAGGACGTTCAGCTCGAGATGGATGGCCTCAGGCGGGCACAGCGGCAAACAGAGGCCGCAGCGGTCGCACACCGCGAGGTCCACCACGGCAATGGTGTCGGGCGTCACGCGACGCATGGGCGAAAGGCTAGCCGGGCCATTTCGGGCCGTCAAGCTTCATGCTTGATTGGAGTTACGCATTTCATTACCTTGAGCGCGTTCGCAGTCCCGCCAAACTCTTAATACCGAAGATCACGTGCCGCCACGCTGGCTGAATTTTAAAATGGGTGCCTGGAGCCCGGCGAACGAAATCGCCGTTGACCTTGGTACCGCAAACACACTGGTCTACGTTCGCGGTGAGGGGATCGTGTTGAACGAGCCCTCCGTCGTCGCGATCGAAAAGGCTACCGGTAAAGTCAAAGGCATCGGCCTCGAAGCGAAGCGCATGCTCGGCCGCACGCCCGACGGTGTCCTCGCGGTCCGGCCGCTGAAGGACGGCGTCATCGCCGACTTCGACGTGACCGAGAAGATGCTCCGCTTCTTCCTCAAGACGATCATCGATCGCCATCTGTTTAGAGTCAGACCGAAAGTCATCGTCTGCGTTCCCAGCGGCATCACCGAAGTGGAGAAGCGCGCGGTGCGCGACTCCGCGCAATCGGCCGGCGCGAAAGAAGTGTACATGGTCGCCGAGCCGATGGCCGCGGCGATCGGCGTCGGGCTGCCGGTCGAGACACCCACCGGCAACATGGTGATCGACATCGGCGGCGGGACGACGGAGATCGCGGTGATCGCGCTGTCGGGCATCGTGTCCGACACGTCGATCCGCACGGGTGGCGACGAGCTCGATCAGGCGATCGTGCAGTTCATGCGCAAGAATTACAACCTCCTGATCGGTGAGCCGACCGCGGAGCAGATCAAGATTCAGATCGGCTCGGCGGCGCCGGTCGGGGAAGAGCGCGAGATGGAAGTGAAGGGCCGCGACCTCGTGTCCGGCATTCCGAAAATCGTGCGCGTGCATTCGAGTGAGATCCGCGAGGCGGTGCAGGAGCCGATTCAACAAATCGTCGACGCGGTGCGGCGCGCGCTGGAAATCACGCCACCCGAGCTGGCGTCCGACATTGTGGACCGCGGCATCGTGATGACGGGCGGTGGCGCGTTGATCCGCGGGCTCGACCTGCTGCTGCAGCAGGAGACCGGGTTGCCGATCCACCTGGACGAGGACCCCATGACCTGCGTGGTGCGTGGGGCGGGGCGCATCCTCGACGCTCCCGAGAAATACCGCAACGTCCTGACCACATAGCCGCATGGCGATCGGAACGGATCGCGATGCGTCCCGGGGCGACACGCTGCTGTTCCTGGCCTGCGTGGGGCTGTCGGTTGCGGCGCTGAGTCTTCCGGATCAATGGCGTGATCCGCTGGCCCAGGCCCTGCGGCAAAGCGTGCTCGCGCCCTTTTTGATTCTGCAGCGGCAAACCGAGCTCCTCGCCGCGGCACGGTACCGCTACGACGCGGTAGTGGCCCAGCGCGACTCGGCCGTCCTCGCCGCGACCTTCCTCCCAGAATTGCGCAGCGAGAACACCCGCCTCCGGGGTCTGCTCGGGCTCAGCGCGAAGTTGGGCGGGGGCTACGTCTCCGCGGAAATCCTGCACCAGCCCGAGCCGACGAACCCGCTGAGTTTCGTGGTCTCGGCAGGCAAGAAGGAAGGCGTGCGACAGCTGTCCGCCGTGGTGAGTCCCGAAGGGTTGGTCGGTCTGGTCGCGTCGGTGGACGAGCACACGAGTGTGGTCCTGAGCTGGGCGCATCCCGAGTTTCGCGCCAGCGCAATCGCGACCGACGGGAGCGTCGTGGGAATCGCCGCCCCGCACGGCGCCGAAGGACCAAATGTGTGGCTGCTCGAGCTGCAGGGCGTGCTGTATCGCCAGCAGGTGCAGGTCGGGACTGTCATCGTCACATCGGGGCTGGGGGGCATCTTTCCGCGCGGCATCCCGATCGGCACGGTGATCGGGCCCGCCGGAGAAGAGAAGGGGTGGGGTCGCACCTACCTCGTCCGGCCCGCCATCCATCCCGCCGAGCTGTCGCACGTGATGATTTTGACATCGGCGCGGCCCGCGGGATCTGATCTGCGTAACGCTTTTACCCTACCATCGGACAGTGTCGCGCCCGGGCAGGTGCCGCCATGATGCGCCGGACCGACCGCTACCGCTACCCGATCATCATGACACTGCTGGTGGTGCTGCAGTTCACGGTGCGCAGCCATCTCGGCGGCGACCGAGTCGCGCCCGATTTCCTGTTGCTCGCGCTGCTGATTTACACGGTGCGCGCGGAACCGGGAAAGAGCGCGGCGGCAGGATTCGTGCTCGGCCTGCTGCGTGACGCGCTGACGCCCGCGAGCTTCGGCGCCGGCGCGCTGGCGCACACGCTGGTTGGCTTCGCCTCATCGTGGGCGAAAGCGGTGTTCTTTGCCGAGCACGTGTTCGTGAAGGGTTGCCTGTTCTTCGCCGGCGTCTGGATCCGCAACTTCATCATCCTGCTGGTGTCAGGACGACTGCAGGGCTCGCAGGCCGCCTGGGAGCTGCTCGTGTGGTCGCCGCTCCAGAGCCTCACCACGGCGCTCGTCGGAATCGCCATGCTCTGGTTCCTGCGGGACTGGCTGCAGCCGCGCCGGAGCATGGCATGACCGCATTCCACCCGCATTTGCTCGACCGCCGGCTCGGGACCGCGCGCACGACCGTGTGGATCATGCTCGGCGTCCTCGTGATGTCATTCTTCCGCACGCAAATCCTGGGGCACGGCAAATACCAGCTGCAATCGGAGACGAACCGGCTCAGACCGATTCCGCTGCCGGCGCCACGCGGCGTCATCTACGATCGCAATGGCCACGTGCTGGCGGAGAATGTGCCGGGCTACACGGTGTCACTGCTCCCCGCTCCCGAAGCAAACCTGCGCGCCACGCTGGCGCGCATCGCGTCGATCGCCAACCTCGACAGCGGCGAGATCGAGCGCGTGTTGCAGCGCGCGCGGCGCGCGCCATATCAGCCGGCGCTCGTCCTGGGCGACGCCCCGTTCAACGTCGTCTCCGCCCTCGAGGAGCGGCGGGTCGCCATCCCGGGGCTGCTGATTCAGTCCGAGCCCAAACGTTTCTATCCTGACACCGCGGTCCTTGCCCATCTCCTCGGATACGTCGGTGAAGTCACCGAGGGCGAGCGCGCGACCAGCCGCTTCGCGATGGTACGCCTGGGCGGTCTCGTCGGGAAGGATGGGCTGGAGCGCGAGTATGACGATACCCTGCGCGGATCGGAGGGCGTGCGCTTTGTCGAGGTGAGCGCGCGCGGGCAGATGGTGCGCGAAGCGGAAGCGGCCGCGAACCTCGCGCCGGTGCCGGGAGCCGACCTGCACACCACCATCGATCTCGATCTGCAGCGCTACATCGCGAAGAATTTTCCCCCCGGGCAGCGTGGCGCGGTGGTGGCGCTCAATCCGAATACCGGCGAGATCCTGGCCCTCTATAGCGCGCCGGGATTCGACCCGAATGCCTTCGTAGGCGGGGTCTCCGCGCCGTACTGGCGCTCGCTCAACGAGAGCCCGGCGCATCCGCTGCTCGACCGCGCGATTCAAGCGCGCTATCCCCCGGGATCCACCTGGAAGCTCGCCGTCGCCGCCATGGCGCTGAAGCGGGGCATCGTCGGCCCACGCAGCCACATGCCGATCCCCTGCCGTGGTGGCCTGCAATACGGCAATCGGTTCTTCCGCTGCTGGGATGCGCACGGGCACGGCGATCTGACGCTTACCGAAGCGATCGCGCAGAGCTGCGACGTGTACTTCTACCAGCTGGGGATCAAGCTGGGCGTCACGTCGATCCTCGAGGACGCGAATGCCTGGGGCTTCCGTGGCCGGACCGGCGTCGACCTGCCGGGTGAGATCCCGTCGGAGTTTCCGACCGGCCCCGAGTACTACGACCGCCTCTACGGCGCGCGACGCTGGACCTCGGCCGTCGCGCTGAACCTCGCGATCGGGCAGGGCGAGAATGCCCAGACTCTCGTGCAAATGGTTCGGCTGTACCAGCAGCTCGCGAGCGACGGGCGCCTCCGCACCCCGTTCGTCGTCCGAGCCCCGGTGACACCCGCGACCGAGAATACGTCGCTCGATCTCAGCGCGGATCAGCTGTCGACGCTGCGGCGGGCGATGATCGCGGTGGTGGAGCAGGGAACGGCGCGCGGCTCGCGACTCGCCAACCTTACGATCGCGGGCAAGACGGGGACGGCGCAAAACCCGCACGGGCTCGATCACGGCTGGTTCATCGGCTTCGCGCCGGCGGACAAGCCGGAGATCGTGGTCGGGGCGATCATTGAATTCTGGGAACACGGCACCAGAGTCGGGCCGCTGGTGTCGCGCGCGATTGCGCACTACCTCGGCATCGACGAGCAGACAGCGGCTACCCTGAAGGTGACGTTGCCGAACGACTCCGCGCCGGCGCCGTTCCAGATTCCTGTGCTGCTCCCGGACAGTGCGCCGCTGCAGCTGCGCCTGCCGCAGATCAAGCCTGTGGCTCCGGCGCAACCGCCTCCCCCCCCCCCTCCACCGCCTCCGACCGACAGTGCTGTCGCGCGTCCGCCAGCTCGATAAGGCGCTCGTCGCCTCGGTCGGCTTGCTCGCGCTGTACGGACTCGCGACGCTGTACTCTGCTGGCCAAACCGACGTCCCGACGTTCGTCGCCACGATCTGGCAGCGCCAGCTCATCTGGCTGGGGCTTTGCCTCATCGTTGCGTGGATCACCTTTCGCACCTCGCCCCGGATGCTCGAGTGGGCGACGCCGTACGTCTATGGCATCGCCTTGTTCCTGCTTCTCCTCACGTTGTTCATCGGGACGGGCGCCGGGACCGCGGCGGGCAGCAAGTCGTGGATCGCGATCGGCGGGCATCGCTTCGGCCAGCCGGCCGAGTTGGCGAAGCTGGCGGTGATTCTGATGCTGGCGCGCTGGCTCGCGACGCTGCGCGAGCCGCCCAGCATGTTGCGGGATCTGATAGTGCCCGGCCTGATCGCCGGCGTGCCGGGGCTGCTGGTTCTCAAACAGCCCGACCTGGGCAGCGCCATTGTCTTCGCGGCAATTCTTTTTTTCATGCTGTTCTGGGCCGGGACAAAGTTCTCCCTGCTCGTGCTCGCGGCCTCGCCGGTGATCGGACTCGTGTTGGCGTTTTCGACGGTGGCCTGGGGCGTGTGGATCGCCGTGCTGGCCGGCCTGCTCATCTGGTGGCGACCATACCTCTGGGAAGGGTTCGCCATCATGGCCCTGAACGTACTCGGCGGCGTCCTGGCGCTGCCGTTCTGGAACAGGCTGGCGCCGTATCAGCAGAACCGTCTGCTCGCCTTTCTGAACCCTGACGTCGATCCCAGAGCGGCAGGGTGGCACGTGATCCAGTCGAAGGTCGCGGTGGGATCGGGCGGCCTGCTGGGGAAGGGGTTCACTGAAGGCACGCAGAAGCGCCTCGCGTTCCTCCCGGCGCAGCACACCGACTTCATTTTCTCGGTGGTGGGCGAGGAGCTCGGCTTTGTCGGCGTACTGGTTGCCCTGTGCTTGTTCGCCTGGATGCTGTTCTGCCTGCTGCGGATCGCCCGGAAGGCTACGGATCCGTTCTCGAGTCTCTGCGTCTTCGGGATCGCGGGGCTCTTCTTCACGCACATCTTCGAAAACGTGGGCATGACGATCAACCTCATGCCCATCACCGGCATTCCCCTTCCGTTTTTCTCCTACGGCGGCTCCTTCCTGCTCGCATGCTCGATTGGCGTCGCGATCGCCCTGCGCGTCGCGTGGGAGTCCCGGCTGTCCGGCTATGCCGAATTGGGCCAATAGGTTAGCTGTTCGGGGCTAGCGTCGGCACAGGTGCGGTCACAAATTGTGCGCTTCATCACTATATGGCGCGAATGGCCTGGTTCAAAAAGGAACGTAAGCCGCGCACCTCCGAGCGTGTAAAGCTCGAGATCCCGGCAGACGCCTGGGAGAAGTGTGATCAGTGCGGCCACGTCGATATCCGCGAACGCTTCGTTCGCGCGCTCAACGTGTGCCCGAATTGTGGCTACCACCGGCGCATTAGCGCGCAGGAGTATATCGACCTGCTGGTAGACGAAGGATCCTGGCACGAGATGTTTGCCGGGTTGAAGTCCGCCGACCCCCTGAAATTCGAGAACTACGCCGACCGCGTGCAGGCGGCCATCAAGAAGGCCGGCCCGCTCGACGCCATCCGCACGGGCTACGCACGCCTCCACGGCATGTCCATCAGCCTCGGCGTGATGGACTTCAGCTTCATGGGCGGGTCGATGGGGTCCGTCGTCGGCGAGAAGATCGCCCGGCTGACCCGGCACGCGATCGACAAGAAGTCGGCGCTCATTCTCGTCTCGGCGTCGGGCGGGGCACGCATGCAGGAAGGTGTGCTCTCGCTCATGCAGATGGCCAAGACGTCGGTGGTGATTGCCGAGCTGCAGTCGGCCGGCGTCCCGTTCCTGTCGGTGCTCACGAACCCCACGACGGGCGGCGTATCCGCCTCCTACGCCATGCAGGGCGACGTCATTCTCGCCGAGCCCGGAGCGGTCATCGGGTTCGCCGGGCCCCGGGTCATCAAGCAGACGATCGGGCAGGACCTGCCTGAAGGCTTCCAGACGGCGGAATTCCTGCTGGAACATGGGATGATCGACGCAGTCGTCCCCCGGGGCGAGTTGCGAGACACGGCTGCGCAGCTGCTACGCCACATGACCGGCTCCTGGCCGGCTGAGGCCGCCGACTGACCTTCGAAGACGCCTGCCAGTTTCTTTTCGCACGACAAGCGGCTCGCATCAAATGGAGCCTCGGCCCGACCGAGGGACTGCTCGACGTGCTGGGTCATCCCGAGCGGCATTTTCCGACGATCCATATCGGCGGCACCAACGGCAAGGGATCCACCTGCGCGTTCGTGGCCAATGAGCTGCGGGCGCAGGGTTGGCGGGTCGGGCTATACACCTCCCCGCATCTCGTGTCCGCCTGCGAGCGGATTACCGTCGACGGCGTCCCAATCGGCGAAGACGCCTTTGCCGCATGGACGGCCCAGCTCAAACCGCATATCGAGCGGCTCGACGCCAGCTTCTTCGAGGCGACGACGGCCATCGCCTTCGCCGACCTCGCCGCCAGGGACGTCGATATCGCGGTGATCGAAGTGGGCCTCGGCGGCCGGCTCGACGCGACGAACGTCCTTACACCGCTGGTCACCGCGGTCACGAAGATCGCCCTCGAGCACGTCGAGTATCTCGGCAGCGACCTCAAGGGCATCGCGCGGGAAAAGGCCGGGATCGCCAAACCGAAGGTGCCGTTCGTGACGGGCGAAGCCGATCCCGACATCCGGGCCGAGCTCGTCAAAGAGGCCAAGCGGCGCGGTGCCGACCCCATCATCACCGTGGACACGACGCTGCGGCCAAGGAAGGACACCCAGCTTGGGTTGAAGGGTCGGCATCAGGTGGCCAATGCGTTGGTGGCGCACGCCGTGCTGAACGCGTTGCCCGCGCCGTTCGGGCCGGTCGGGAAGAACCTCCCGGTGAGCTTCGCGAACGCATACATCCCCGGCCGCTTCGAGGTGCGCGGCAAGTGGATCTTCGATGTGGCGCACAATCCGGATGGGATGCGCGTCGTGGCCCAGGCGATCGCCGAATCGGGCCGGACCATCCGCCGCCCGCTCCATGCCCTGGTCGGCATTCGCAACGACAAGGACTGGCGGGCGATGCTGGATTCCCTACGGCCACTGGTGGACCGCCTGACGCTCACCGTTCCGCCGTCAATTCCGCTCATGCAGCGTTGGTCGATCGAAGACATGGGACCCGACGTTGTGTTCGAGCCTGATTTCGAACGCGCGTTGCACGACATCCAGGAGGGCGCAGGGACGATTCTTGTCACCGGTTCGTTTCACACCGTGGGCGACGCGATGGCGCGCTTGCCCGGCTTCGCGCCCGTCGGTTAAGTTGTTGCGATGCAAGGAAAAGCCCTACCCGGCTTTCGCGATTTCTACCCTGAAGACCTGAGCCTCCGAAACCACATCTTTGCGACCTGGCGTAGCGTGGCTGCGCGCTACGGCTTTGAGGAATACGACGGTCCGCCCCTGGAAGCGCTCGAGATGTACACCAAGAAGAGCGGGGACGAGATCGTCCAGCAACTGTACACATTTCGGGACAAGGGAGACCGCGAGGTTGCCCTGCGTCCGGAGATGACGCCCACCCTCGCGCGCATGGTTGCCGCCCGCGTCCAGGCCCTCAAGAAGCCGATTCGCTGGTTCTCCATCCCGCAGCTCTTCCGCTACGAGCGGCAACAGCGCGGCCGGCTGCGGGAGCACTTCCAGCTCAACATGGACATCATCGGCGAGGCCGGCCCCCTGGCGGATGCGGAGCTCATGGCCGCGGCCGTGGACATCATGCGTGCGTTCGGGCTGAGCTCCAAAGACGTCCAGGTCCGGGTTTCCGATCGGCGCGTGATCAAGTCGCTGCTCATGGGGCGGGGCATCACCGAGGGGCAGCTCGGCACCGCCTTCGCCGTAATCGACCGCAGCGAGCGCGTTCCGAAGAACGTGCTGGAGGAAATGCTCAAAGCAGGGGAGTTCGGGAAGCGCGAGGCCGCGGCCGTGTTTGAGATCGCCGCGCTGCGAGGCAACGACGCCCTCAAGGCCGCGGGAGAGGTGGCCGAGCCCCTGAGCCAGGCGGTCCAGGCCCTCGAGGCGATGGGTCTAGGCGATTTCGTGAGTGTGGACCTGACGATCGTGCGCGGGCTCGCCTACTACACAGGGGTCGTGTTCGAGCTGTTCGACGCTCAGAAGACGCTGCGGGCGATTGCGGGCGGCGGCCGCTACGACGGGTTGCTCGATCAACCCGCGCTGGGGTTCGGTATGGGCGATGTTGTGCTCGGCGAGCTCCTCAAGGAGCGCGGCGTAGCCCCCAAGGCGTCGACCGAGCTCGGCGCCTTTTTGATTGCCGTCGGTGGCGACGATCTGCCCACCATGTTGCAGCTCGCCCACGCGCTGCGGGAGCGGGGGATTTCGGTCGAGTATGGCCTCCGGCACGCCGGCGTGCGCAAGCAGCTCGAGCTAGCATCGGCTCGAGGCGCCGCCCGGGCGGTGATCGTGGGGCCGGAAGAACGCGCGGCGGGGCTGGCAGTCGTGCGCGACCTCAAAACCAGCACCGAAGCGAAAGTACCCATTCGCCAGCTTCTCAACGGATATTTCGATTAATGGCACAAGCCCAGCGAATCACGCCACGCACGAAGGACTTCAGCGAGTGGTACGGCGACGTCATCATGCAGGCCCAGCTGGCCGATTACTCGCCGGTGCGCGGCTGCATGGTGATCCGGCCCCACGGCTACCGCATCTGGGAGCTGATGCAGCGGGCACTCGACGATCTCATCAAGGCGACCGGACACAAGAACGCCTACTTCCCGCTCTTCATCCCCATGAGCTTCCTTGCGAAAGAGGCGGAGCACGTCGAGGGATTTGCCAAGGAGGTCGCGCTCGTCACGCACACGCGGCTCCGCGCGACGGGGAAGCAGGGGAAAGACGCGATCGAGGTAGATCCGACGTCCAAGCTCGAAGAGCCCCTTGTGGTACGGCCGACGTCCGAGACGATCATCTACGCGATGTTCGCGAAGTGGATCCAGAGCTATCGCGACCTGCCGTTGCTCATGAACCAGTGGGCCAATGTGGTCCGCTGGGAGCTGCGCACGCGCCTGTTCCTGCGCACGACCGAGTTCCTGTGGCAGGAAGGGCACACCGCGCATGCCGACGAGGCCGGAGCCGAGCGCGAGGCGCGCACGATTCTCGATGCGGTGTACCGCCGCTTCTCGGAAGAGTGGATGGCGATGCCCGTGATCACGGGCGTCAAGACCGAGAGCGAGAAGTTCGCGGGGGCGCTGCGCACGTACGCCATCGAAGCGATGATGCAGGACAACAAGGGCCTGCAGGCCGGCACCTCGCACAACCTCGGCCAGAACTTCGCCAAGGCCTTCAACGTGCAGTACCAGACCGCCGCTGGCGGGCTGGAGTTCGTGTGGAATACGTCCTGGGGCGTGACGACACGCCTGATCGGCGGCCTGATCATGACGCACTCCGACGATAACGGCCTGGTCGCTCCTCCCAAACTGGCGCCCGTGCAAGTCGTGATCGTGCCGATCTGGAAGACCGACGACGAGCGAAATCAGTTGTCGGTTGTCGGTAATCAGCTCAAGGCCGATCTCGAGAAGGCTGGCCTGCGGGTCGAGTTCGACGCACGTGAGAACCTGAAGCCCGGTGCGAAGTACTTCGAATGGGAAGGCCTTGGCGTACCAGTGCGGCTGGAAATCGGCCCCCGCGATCTCGCCAGCGGGCAGGTGGTGCTGGCACGGCGGACCGGAGGCAAGGCGCCCGTTCCACTCCAGAGCGCGGTCGGGGCGGTCAGCGCCGCGCTCGACGAGATCCAGGCCGGGCTGTTTGCCGCGGCCAAGGAGCGCCGCGAGAAGAACTCGATTCGCGGCGCCACCAAGGCGCAGTTCCTCGAGTTCATCAACGGCAGCGGAGGCTTCGCCTACGGCGGCTTCTGCGGGAACCCCAAGTGCGAGGCGGAAATCAAGGAGCAGACCAACGCGACGATCCGCGTCCTGCCCGATCCAGAGTTCCGGAGCAAGGAGGCGCCGAAGACGTGCATGTGGTGCGGAATGCCTAGCGTTGCCGAGGCCGTGTGGGCACAGGCGTACTAGGGTTCGATCCGGGATTGCTTCAGGCAATCGCGGATCGCGTCGGAACGCCGGCCTACGTCTACAGCACCAACCTGATTCGCGCGCAGTACAACGCGCTCCACGACGCGCTCCATGGCATCAAGCACCGCATCTGCTATTCCGTCAAAGCCAACGGCAATCTCGGCGTCCTCCGCGTCCTGAAACAGCTCGGCGCGGGCGCCGACATCGTGTCGGTCGGCGAGCTGCGCCGGGCCCGGATCGCGGGGTTCGATCCCGACGGCATCGTGTTCTCGGGCGTGGGCAAGACGGCAGGGGAGATCGAAGAAGCGATTCGCGCGGGCGTCGGCTTCATCAACATCGAGTCGACGAGCGAGCTGGCGGCGCTCACCGCGGTCGCCAACGACGTCAAGCTGACGGCCCGGGTGGGTATTCGGGTCAACCCCGACGTTGCGATCGACAGCCACCCGTATACGAAGACGGGCGAGAAAACCGCCAAGTTCGGCATTCCATTCGACGAAGTCGTGACGGTCGCCAAGCGGATCGCAGCCGAGCCGAGGCTCGTGCTGCGCGGGCTGGCGATGCACATCGGCTCGCAGATCACCGATGTCGCGCCCTACCATCGCGGCGCAGTCAAGCTGATCGAGCTGGTCACGGCGATCCGCGCGTCCGGCATCGCGACACTCGAGGCGCTGGATGTGGGTGGGGGACTCGGCGTTCGGTACCACAACGAGAAGGCACCATCGCCAAAAGCATTTGCAGATGCGGTCGTGCCGGTGGTGGGCGGGGCGGGGCTCGGGCTCCTGTGCGAGCCGGGGCGCTATCTGGTCGCCAACGCGGGCGTGTTGCTCACGCGCGTGCTGTACCGCAAGCACGCCGGCGGCAAGGAATACGTGATCGTGGACGCCGGGATGTCCGATTTCGTGCGGCCGAGTCATTACAATGCGCACCATGACATCCTGCCGCTGCGCGACGGGACGCGGCCTGAAGAGACGGTCGATGTGGTCGGCCCGATCTGTGAGTCCGGCGACTTCCTCGCGCTCGACCGCAAGCTGGTAGCGGTCGGGCCCGGCGAGGTGCTGGCCGTGCTCGGCACGGGCGCATACGGCTTCGTGATGAGCTCGACCTACAACCAGCGGCCGCGTGCGCCCGAAGTCGTGGTCGATGGGGACCGCTACTATGTCGCGCGCCAGCGCGAGACTCTGGAGGACCTTATTCGCGGCGAGACGGCAGAGCCGACGACCTGGTACAAAGCGTGAACCGGATTCTGATTCTCGATTACGGCTCGCAATTCACGCAGCTGATCGCGCGCCGCATTCGGGAAGCGAGCGTCTACTGCGAGATCCATCCCGCGAGCAAGGGATCCGACCTCGCGTTCATCAAGGCGTTCGACCCCAAAGGCATCATTCTGTCGGGCGGGCCGAATTCCGTGTTCGATGACGGCGCCCCGACCGCCGATCCCGGTATCCTCGACCTCGGATTCCCCGTGCTGGGGATCTGCTACGGGATGCAGCTCGTCGCGCGGCTGGCGGGGGGCAAGGTCGTACCGTCCAACGAGCGCGAGTATGGCCGCGCCGAGATCGCGATTCGCGAGAACAAGGGCCTGTTCGCGGGGTTCGAGCCGCGCGCGACGACGATTGTCTGGGCGAGTCACGGCGATCGCGTGGACGAGCCGCCGCCGCATTTTCGCATCACCGCGACCAGCGCCAATGCGCCGGTGGCAGCGATGCAGCATGACCAGAAGCCAATCTCCGCCGTGCTGTTTCATCCGGAGGTCGCCCACACCCCGCGCGGCGGCGAGATCCTCCACAACTTCCTGTTCGCCATCTGCGGCTGCACGCCCGACTGGACGCCCGGGCACTTCATCGATCATGAGGTCGCGAAGATCCGGGAGACGGTCGGTCCGGCGGGGCGGGCCATCTGTGGGCTCTCCGGCGGCGTCGACTCGGCCGTCGCTGCGGCCCTGGTCCACCGCGCGATCGGCGATCGCCTCACCTGCGTCTTCGTCGACCACGGCCTGCTGCGCCGCGGTGAGCGGGAGCAGGTCGAACAGGCATTCCGCGCCCACCTCGGCATGGACCTGCGGGTCGTCGACGCCACGCACCGGTTCCTGAAGGAGCTGCAGGGCATCGAGGATCCCGAGGAGAAGCGCCGCCGCATTGGGCACACATTCATCGATGTGTTCGAAGACGCGGCGCGGCACGTCGAAGGAGAAGTGGGTTTCCTGGTGCAGGGGACGCTCTATCCCGACGTCATCGAGTCGTCGTCTCCCAAGGGCGGGCCATCCGCCACGATCAAGACGCATCATAACGTCGGTGGCCTGCGCCCCAACATGCCCTGGACGTTGATCGAGCCGCTGCGCGAGCTGTTCAAGGACGAAGTGCGCCAGGTGGGCCGCGAGCTGGGGCTGCCCGATGAAATCGTGGGCCGACATCCATTCCCGGGTCCAGGGCTCGCAATCCGCGTCCTCGGCCCGGTCACAGAAGCTCAGCTCGACCTGCTGCGGCGCGTTGATGCGATTTACCTGGACGAGATCCGCGCCGCGGGGTTGTACGACCAGATCTGGCAGGCGTTCGCGGTGCTGCTGCCCATCAAGTCGGTCGGCGTCATGGGCGACGGGAGGACCTACGATCACGTGGTGGCGCTGCGTGCCGTGACGAGCCGTGACGGCATGACGGCAGACTGGTTCCCGTTTCCGCACGACGTCCTGGGCCGGATTTCCAACCGCATCATCAACGAAGTGCGCGGGGTGAATCGCGTCGCCTACGACGTCAGCTCGAAACCCCCGGCGACGATCGAGTGGGAGTAACCGCCCGGCAAGCGGTCTTGTTTTCGGCTCTCCTTGCCGCGGTGGTAGCGGCGCCCTCGATTCGCAATGACTTCGTCGCCGATGACCAGTGGGTGGTCGCCCACCGCCAGGCACTCGAACAGCCGGCGTCGTTCGGCGCGGTCCTGAAGGAACCGTACTGGCCGGCGTCGTTCGGCGGTGTGATGTGGCGGCCGGCGGTGATGACCTCGTGGGCCCTCGACTATCAGGTCTCGACAAGCCCGCACTGGTTTCACGCCGTCAATGTCGTGTGGGCCGCACTCGCCGCGGCGCTGTTCGCCCTGCTCGCGTGTGAGCTGATGGGACCGATGGTGGGTCTCATGGCCGGGCTGCTCTTTGCGGTCCATCCGGTCCACGTGGAAGCCGTTGCCAACGTGGTCGGACGGGCGGAGCTGATGGCCGCAGCCGGTTATGCGCTCGCGCTCATCTGTGCGCTCCGTGCCGAATCGCGGCCACGATATCTCATCGGCGTCGGCCTGGGCAGCGCGCTCGCGATCGGGTCCAAGGAGATCGCGGTGACGCTGCCGGCGACGGTGTTCCTCGTTTATCTCGCGAAGCAGAAGGACCTCCGCCTGGCGTGGCGTCCGGCCATTGCCGCCACGGTGCCCATTGTGGCGTACTTCATCATTCACGGGTTCGTCGGCATCAGAACGTTCTACGGCGGTGGTCTCGCAGTCGGACTCGAAGGGCTCGGCATCGTTCAGAGAACGTGGGCCATGTCGGCGTTGTCGCTGCAATGGTGGCGTCTGTTCCTGTTCCCGGTGCACCTCTCCGCCGATTACTCTCCCGGCGAGCTGACCGTCTCGACCGGCTTCACCATCTGGCATCTGCTGGGACTTCTGGTCTGGGTCGGCCTCGGCGCGCTGGCGTGGCGTACGCGCCGGACGATTCCGGGCATTGCGATCGGGCTGGCCTGGGTGGTTATCACGATTTCGCCGGTAGCCAATGTCGTGATGCCATCCGAGTTCCTGATCGCCGAGCGCACTCTGTATCTGCCGTCGTTCGGCGTCGCATTCGCGCTCGCCAGCGCGGCGCTGGCGATTCCCTCGCTGCGGCAACGGACGGCTGTTGTGGCTCTGGTGGTGGCGCTGTGTGCCGTGCGCAGCATCGCCCGCGTCCCGGCATGGCACGATGACGAAACTCATTACCAGGCGCTCAAGCAAGAAGCACCGCGTTCCTATCGGACGCTGTGGCTCGAGGGGAAGGACGAGTTTGCGGCGGGACGATGGGGCAGTGGGGAGCGCTTGTTGCTACAGTCGATCGCATTCGCGCCGAACCTCACCGGCCCTCGCTACGACCTCGGCGAGTTCTACATGCACGCGAAGCTGTGGCGGCCCGCGATCCAACAGTTTCAAGCCACGATCGCACTCGACAGCACGTTTGCGCCGGGGCGCGACGCCCTGCGCCAAGCCGTCCAGGCCGCAGGCGATACTACTCGCTAGATGTTCTTTTCCTCGAGCAGCCCCAGGAACTCGGCGGGAGTCTTCAGCTTGGCGAGGCGAGTCGGGACATCGGATTCTTTCGCGAACTGCGCAATCTTCCCGAGCACCGGCAGATATTGGTTGGACACTTCAAGCGGCGGGGCGACGATCAAGAAGAAGTAGTTGACGGGTTGGTCGTCGATGGCTTTGAAGTCGATCCCCTTGGCGCTGCGGCCGAATGCGCACCTGAGCCGCGACACGACCAGCGAGCGGCAGTGGGGGATCGAGATGTGCTGTCCGATGCCGGTCGACCCCAGCGTCTCGCGCCGCTTCAGCATCTTGAACAGCAGCACCTGCGCCTTCTCGTCGAGCTTGAGCAGGCCGACGAGCTCCTTCAGCACCGCGTCCTTCGAGGTGCTCTGGAGCTCGAGCGTGATAGCATCTTCGGAGAAGAACTCGCGCAGGCGCATTTGCGCGCGAAAGGTAAATCTTGGTTGCTCCGCGCGCAACGCGCTATTACGTTCCAGCGCATGAACTTCCCGTACTCGGTAGCGCACGACTTCCCGCTCTTCCTCGCCCCTATGGCGGGGGTGTCGGAGTCCCCGTTCCGGCAGATTTGCCGCCGCTACGGGGCCGATGTCGTCGTGTCCGAGTTCATCTCCTCGGTGGGTATCTCCCTGGGGATCGAACGGGTGCTCGCCGAGATGCGGTTTGAGCCCGTCGAACGGCCAATCGGCATCCAGATCTATGGCGCCGATGCCACGATCATGGCCACGGCTGCCGGCATGGTCACCGAGCTGTTCGAGCCGGATTTCGTCGACATCAACTTCGGCTGTCCGGTCAAAAAGGTGGTCCGCAACAACGGCGGCTCTGGCTGTCTCAAGGACATGAGCCTGGTGCAGGGTATCATCCGCGCCGTGCGGGAGGCCACCCGGCTCCCCGTGACGGTGAAGATCCGGAGCGGCTGGGACGAGAATCAGCGCGATCCGGTCGAAATCGCGCTGCGCTGCCAGGACGCCGGGGCGCAGGCGCTGACGCTGCACCCGCGGACTCGCACGCAGATGTATCAGGGCGTCGCGAACTGGGACGAGATCGCCGGGGTCGCCCAAGCCCTCACGATCCCGGTCATCGGCAACGGCGACGTCCGCACGCCCGAGGACGTCGTGGCGATGCGAGATCATACCGGCTGCGCCGGGATCATGATCGCGCGCGGCTCGTTCGGGAATCCGTGGCTCTTCGCCCAGGCGCGCGACCTGCTCGACGGGCGAAGCAAGCGCGCCGACCCGACGCCCGCGGAGCGCTTCAGCACGGCGCTCGAGCATGCCCGGCTGGCGCTCCGGCTTCAGGGCGACACGCGCAAGACGGCGCTCGAGTTCCGCAAGCACTTCGGCTGGTACACGAAGGGACTGCGGGACGCGTCGGAGCTGCGGCAGCGGCTCTTCGCCATCGAATCGATGGCGGAGGCGGAGCGCATCTTCGCGGACTACCTGGCGCGGCCAGCGCTGATTGCCGCGTGAACTTCGAGCGGCTGCCGTTCGCAACGATCGATCACCTCCGGCCCATCACGCAGGGGCATCAGGAGGTGATTTTTTGTCCGGGCAAAACCGTCGGGCAGGTCGTGGCTATCGCCGAGCGGCTCGAAGCGGCTGGAGGGAGTTTCCTCGCAACCCGCACTGACCGCGCGCAGGCAGAGGCCCTCACCGCCCGCTTTCCACGGGTCGAAATCAATGAGCTTGGCCGGACGGCGTACCTCCCGCCCGAACCCGAACCGGCACCCACCGGTCGGGGGACGGTGCTCGTCTGCACTGCGGGCACCAGCGATCTCGCGGTCGCTGAGGAAGCCGCGGTCAGCGCGCGGGCGCTGAAAAACCGTGTCGAGCGCCTCACCGACGTCGGTGTCGCCGGGATCCATCGTCTCCTGACGCAGACCGATGTGCTCCGGTCGGCGAGCGTGATCATCGTGGTCGCCGGGATGGAAGGCGCGCTCCCCAGTGTGGTGGGCGGGCTGGTCAAGGTCCCGGTCATTGCGGTCCCTACCAGCGTCGGCTACGGCGCCTCGTTCGGTGGTCTCGCCGCGCTGCTCGCGATGTTGAACTCCTGCGCCTCTGGCGTCACCGTCGTCAATATCGACAACGGATTCGGCGCTGCCGCCGCCGCGAGCCGAATCAATCATTCGTAAACGGAACCAAGCGCGGCGCTGGCTCGCGCTCGCGCTCCAGTTGGTCGGCCTCGCCGCGGTCGGAGTCGGCGCCTGGCGGGGATCGTTCTGGGGTCTCATCGCCGCCGTCGGTGGCCTCGCGCTCGCATTGGGCTGGACCATCCGCTGGCGGCCGGGGCGGCTGCGCCGCCGGGGGCCCCCGCCGCTTGGGTTGGGCGAGGTGTTGGATCTGCTACGTCAGGCGTACGGTGCGAGCGGCGCGTGGAGCGTCGGCGCGGCGGACAACTCCATAGAAATGCTCGGGAATCCCGACATGGATCACGAGCAGCGCCGCCGCGGCGCAGCGCTCGTGCAGCTCGCGTCGGTGGATGGCCGGCTTCACGTCGTGCATGATCCGGAGGCCACATTCGTCGCTGTCGGCGACTTCCCCTACGCCGCAGGTCTCGCGCTGGATGGCGAAGGGCATGCGGAAGCGCTCACCGACGGGATCGCCGCTGCCTTGCGCCGCTTCGTCGCGGGTGCACGGCTCGCGGAGGAGCAGAGCGGGATTCCGCGCGCCCGCATCGCCGCCGCGCGCTTCTCCCGACTCGTGGCGGGAGCGCAAACGCTCGAGGGGATCGCGCGCGCCGCCGTCGAGCTCGGCGTGCAAATGACCCATCGCGGGGTCGCGTTGGTGGTCGCCGGCGGGGACCGCCCCCGCATCGTGGCGGTAGCAGGCGCCACGGATCGCCGGCTTGCCGGAGCCGAGCTGGCACTCGATTCGGCGGTCGCGCGCGCGATCACGGCGGGAATCCCGGTCACCACGCGCGGCACCGAGGACGTATTCGGCACCGGCGTTCCGGAACGACGTCGCAGCGACCGGGCGGGGACTGCGTATCCCTTGCTCGACGGATCGATCGTCGTCGGTGCGTTCGTCCTGCTGGGCCCGCCGCTGGACCCCGATTCGCCGATGCTCGAGGACATCAGTCCGCTGCTCTCGGACCTGGGTCCCCGGATCGCGGCCGCACGCGCCGTGCACGACGCCGAGCGCCGCGCCGTCGTCGATCCGCTCACCGGACTGCGCAATCGCCGCGAATTCGAGCACACGCTGTCCACGTGGGGCCGTGGCTCCGGCGGACAGGCCACGCTCATCTACGTCGACCTCGATCACTTCAAGAAGTTGAACGACACGCTGGGTCATCCCGCCGGCGACGCGGCGTTGAAGCATGTCGCGCGCCTGCTCGAGGGGGCGGTGCGCGACGGGGATCTGGTCGCGCGGATCGGCGGCGAGGAATTCGCCGTCTGGCTGCCGCACACGGGATTGCGTGAAGGTCTCGAAGTGGCCGAGCGCATTCGGCGCTCGGTTGCCGAGAAGCCGCTGACGTGGAGCGGGTCGGTCTATCCGTTGACCACGTCGTGTGGCATCGCGGCATGTCCCGAGCTGGTGGGTGACGCGACGAATCTGCCCGCGGCGGCGGATGCGGCGCTCTATCGCGCCAAGCAGGCAGGGCGGAATCGGGTTGAAAAGGCGACGTCAGGTCACTAACCTTCATCCCGCTCTACGTTGTTGGGGGCGACAGGCTTCGACGGGTTTGGTGAGGGTACTGTTGCGTGCCCAGGTTCTCAGTCACCTGGTAAATCAACTGGGACTATACACAAGCCAACTCTGAACTGGCTCTGGCTGCGTAAGCTTCGGCTTCACGCACCTGCGTGAGTGGCAGCCCGCCTGAGGCGGCGCTCACGTATCGCAAAGTCGGGCTGGTGGCACTTGGGGCCTCAACGGGTGCTGCGAGAGATTCCAGAGGCTAGTTGCTACCAGGGCTGACGGAGCGCCGAGGTAGCGAGACCACCAAAGCTCTGTCTACGCACGTAGGAGCGGTATCGGAGTCATGCTCGGACCGGGGTTCGATTCCCCGCGCCTCCATAAACGCAACGGGACACGCCACAGACGTGTCCCGTTTGTTTTTCGACTACTCGCCGCCTTTTCCCTCGTAACAGAACTGCAATGGCTTTTGCGATGCGGTACTCGACTGGACGGCGGCGACAAGACACAAGCCGGTGAATCCTTCTGCCCTGATATCGAACCCCACGAGCACCCGCGCCCGCACGGTTCTCCCGGAGTCTGAAGCAGGCCGGAACCGAGCTTCCTCGAGCGCGCGCGCGAGCACAGGCTCCCAGTTTTTGGCAGTGCTCGAGAACACCCGCACGCTGGATCTGTCCACTTCCCCGGTTGTGGTGACGACGAGCGTGTAGGCGACCGAGCCATGCATCCCGACCTGACCGAGTCCTCCGGCTCCCGTCGGATTCTCCGAGCTTTGATGCTGGGATTCCGGAACATCCCCCGCGTCGATCCGAGGAAAGTAGGTCAAGGCAGGCATCGTTTCCCCGCCCGTGCATTTGCGCACGCACACGCGGACAGAGTCCCGCCGCACGGAGTCTACTTGTTGCGCGCCGACGGATGCAGCGCCGCAGCATAGCGCCGCGAGGGCAGTCATGATCACGACGGCTCGTGATGTCATCAATTCCTCGTTCCCGTGTGGCGTGCTCCGCGCTAGCTAGTGCCGCCGGCCGGTGAACGTTCCCAGCTGCGATGAGGAGGGCACCACGAGGCGCGGCGCGATCGGGTAGGCGACGCCTTGTGACCGCGGGGCCATGGGCGGCGGCGTGGGAGCGGACTCGAAGCGCCGGCGCATCCCGCGCGCAAATGGGACAAAGTACGGCACGTACACGGCCTCGGGTGCCGGCTGGTAGATCACCTGCGGGGACTGCGGAGCCGGAGCGGGCGCACTGATCGACACGCTGCCGCTGTTCACGCCGCAGAACGAATTCGTGAGCGCGGCGTTCGAACAGTCGACGGAATTCGTGGCCGCGGCCGAAGCGGTGGCGACCGGGGCGTTGTGGCGCACGCAGCTCAGGCAAACATCGGGCTGGCGGACCGGCCCGCGCGCGACGACTAAACCCTCGCGGGAGTAGGTCACCTCACCGTAGTCGTACGGACGACCGTCAGTCACGCGTTCTGCGATGTCGAGGATGGCCGCGAGCGGATCGCCGGCGGTGGGCAGCAGCAGCAACGCATCGGAGTAATTCCAGTCAGACCCCCGCCGGATGGCTGTGAAGTCGAAAGGCCACCGCGACCGGACCGCGACGAACGTCACCGGGTTGCCTTCACCCGTCGGCGGCAACGCGACGGCGATAGGCGCGTCGCTCGCGGCCGGGAAGTTGTCATCGGGAATCAGGGGATACAGGACGTCGATCCGGCCGATGGCGTCGACTTGCAGGACGGCCAGGTATCCGGGGTCGCGCAACTTTACATACAGTGTTGAATCGGTACGCCAGACACGGACCGGCTCCGGCGCACGGGCCGCCCGCGCGGGCAGGGGATGCGCCGCTGCTTGCAGCAGTCCGACCAGCACGGCCAGAGATGGGATCATGGGCTCCGTCTAATACCCTACATCACTCAGAAGGCGCCGGGAAGCCCAGGGCCAGCCGC
>Ga0207653_10000171_pt1 | contig 45563 bp, 41 predicted proteins | sample KBSK5251metaG_FD_184341 | JGI IMG/M metagenome (GOLD analysis project Ga0207653, IMG submission 184341) | Corn, switchgrass and miscanthus rhizosphere microbial communities from Kellogg Biological Station, Michigan, USA - KBS K5-25-1 metaG... | ecosystem: Host-associated > Plants > Roots >...
TTGAATCCATCGGGATTCATTCCCCAGGCGTAAACGCCTGGTCTACGGAAAAGTCATTCAAATTGGGGCATGACTTAATCTCAAGACGCAAATTCTTCGCGGTCGGAATTGTGGTTCAGATCTGCCCGTGTCTGCTGGTTCGTGAATTTCGCTAACGGCATCCAGCGTGCTCGCAGCCGCAGCCAATCTCCATCACTCGTGATCGTTCAGCATTCTCGCAGTATTCGCTGCAATACTTGCTGCCCTCCTCGGGTGGACAGTCACAAGCTCCGTGCGCACATTTGCCTGACTTTTCATCAGCCATGAGAACAGACCTCCTTCAGTTTCGGTCGGGGACGATTCAGTTGCAGGGGAATGTTTTTATGCTAGGCGCGATTGCAAGTGCGGTCAAGTGTCGGTACGCGCGCCTCCGGCGTGCTCGATTGGCGTCGATTAATCAGCACACGAGAGGTGTGCTATCTCACTTCAACAGCCCCGACAACCAATGCATGATGTTGAGCGCGAGTTGTCGATTATCGATGCCCGGACGATTCATTCCAAAAGGCATCTTGTTTGGACCAGCCAATTGCGCAGAGAGCATGGCGGCTTCACCTAAAACGACAACGCGGCCTTTGCCGGAAGTAATCACCAGGCCTTGCGCGCGCCCGGCAGCCGAGGTGGGATTTGTATTAACGCCCGGCATCGCGTCAGCCGCTGAATCAGCCAGCTTCATGAAAGCAAAACTGTCGGGCGGTCCTTTCAGGGACTGACCTGTGAAGGCGATGATCTTGTTGATGCGCTCAGAATCATTGCGGCCACGCGTGATCGGATGATCGGCCAACCGACCACTCTCGCGCGTGTAGATAATGAAGCCGGGATTGTTTGAATCCTTCTCGTAGTTCTGATTGTCGATCGTGAACATCTTGCTCATGTTCACGCCAAAACGATCGCCGAGAATCTGATTTGCCGATCCCATCGGCGCATGATCGGCAATCAACAGCAGAGCGCCGCCACCTTTCACCCAATCCCGCACCGCGTCGCATTCGGCTTCGGTGAAGGCGGGATTGCTCGCCTCCGGCATATTCATCTGGGCCGCGCCGAGCGCATTTGAGATCACCAGGATGTTGAAGCCTTTCAAAACTGCCGCGGAAAATTTTTCTTTGTTTGGCGTGACCTGATAACCGTCGCTGGCAATCAAGTCTGCGAAAGGCTTGTAACGTCCGCCGGCCGTGTGAAAGTTGTTGTGCGCTTCGTCGAAGATCACCTTCGGGCCGTTTTTGGTGTAAGCCGGATGCGCGACCTTTGTATCGAAATTTGGATCGGCGACCTGCTGGGCCCGGAATGCAGATTGGAAAAGTATTGAAACTGCCAGGCAGACGACGAGCAGAAGAAATGTCTTTTTCATGATTGAGTGACGATTGGGTCTGTTGATTCGTAAACCACAGTGTCAGAAGCCCGACGTCAGGCAGGGCCACGTGTCCGACACTTGCCAGATGATTAACCAGGTCTTTCGCTGCGGTTGCCCTCCCTCACGGTCGGGCTTCTGACACTTCAACCTCTGAGTTTGCTCAATCGTTCCGCAGCCAGCATCAGCGTTTCATCTTTCTTGCAGAAACAGAATCGCACCTGCTGTGAGCCGAGCGCCGGATTGCTGTAGAAGCTGGATCCGGGAACGCAGGCGACGCCAACCTCGCGGATCAAGTGACGAGTGAATTCGACGTCGTCCCTGAATCCAAAGGCGCTGATGTCGGTCATGACGTAATAAGCTCCGTCGGGTGAGAAAGTTCCAAAACCCGCTTTCTCGAGTTCCGGCAGAATCAGATCGCGTCGCGCCTCGTAATCCTTTTGCAGTTGCTCGTAGTAGGACGGCGGCAGCGATAAAGCGTAGGCACCGGCGGCTTGCAAAGGCGCCGCCGCGCCCACAGTCAGAAAGTCGTGCACCTTACGAATCGCGCTGGTAATCTCAGGGCTGGCGATGCAGTAACCCACTCGCCACCCGGTGACCGAATAAGTTTTTGACATCGAATTAACGATCACTGTTCGGTCACGCATGCCTTCAATCTGCGCCATTGAAATGTGCGCGATCTCTGCTCCGGCGCGCGGATACAGAATGTGTTCGTAGATTTCGTCGGTGAAGCAAAGCGCGTCGAATTCCTGACATAACCCGGCGATGAATTCCATTTCCGAACGCGTGAAAACTTTGCCCGTCGGATTGTTTGGATTGCAGATAATGATCGCTTTCGTTTTTGGATTGAAAGCCGCGCGCAACTCGGACTCGTCAAAAGTCCAATCCGGCGCACGCAACGGTACGTAGCGCGGCTTTGCGTCCGAAAGAATTGCGTCAGGCGCGTAGTTTTCATAGAACGGCTCAAACACGATCACTTCTTCGCCCGGATCGACAGTCGCCATCATGGCCGAAATCATTCCTTCAGTTGAGCCGCAGGTGACCGTGATCTCGGTTTCGGGATCGATCTCAAATCCCAGGTACCATTTCGTCTTGCGGGCAATCGCGTCGCGAAAATCTTTCGCGCCCCAGGTAATTGCATACTGATTCACATCATCGGCGATGGCTTGCATCGCGACGCGCTTGATGTCTTCCGGCGCGGCAAAATCAGGAAAGCCCTGCGAGAGATTGACCGCGCCATACTTCATCGCTTCGCGCGTCATCTCGCGAATAACGGACTCGGTGAAAAGGCTCGCTTTGCGAGAAACGCGACGTGAAATAGAGGGTGCTGGAGTCGTCATGGAATTAGCCACAGATGGACACGGATTTACGCAGATAAGACCGGGAGATTATTCCACTTGCCTTTATCCGTGTCCATCTGTGTAAATCTGTGGCCATTCAGTCAGGTTGTTCCAATTTCAATTGCTCGACAATCGATCGCACTGCGGTCGCCTGTGATCCGTTCGGCGCCAGCCGCAGATAGTTTTCATAAGCTGCAATCGCTTCCCGGTTCTTGCCGCTCTTTTCGTGTGCTACCCCAAGCAACTGATAAATGATCGGCTCAGTGTCGGCGAGTTGGTTAATCGCAATCTGGAATTCGCGCGCGGAACGGATTTACGCAGATAAGACCGGGAGATTATTCCACTTGCCTTTATCCGTGTCCATCTGTGTAACTCTGTGGCCATTCAGTCAGGCTGTTCCGATTTCAATTGCTCGACAATCGATCGCACTGCGGTCGCCTGTGATCCATTCGGCGCCAGCCGCAGATAGTTTTCATAAGCTGCAATCGCTTCCCGGTTCTTGCCGCTCTTTTCGTGAGCTACCCCAAGCAACTGATAAATGATCGGCTCAGTGTCGGCGAGTTGGTTAATCGCAATCTGGAATTCGCGCGCGGCGAGTTCGTACTGGCCCTTCTCTTCATAAATGCGGCCCACGCCGACGTGCGCTTCGGGTTGGAAGCCGCGGCTTTCGCGAATCGCTCGATTGAACGCGCCGATAGCCTCGTCAGTCTGTCCGGTCTCGCGATAGATGCGACCTTCGACCGCGGAGGCTTCCGGATAAATCGCCCGGACTCGTCGCGCATTTTCAATTTCCGCCAGCGCGCCATCTGTATCGTTGAGATCCAAAAGTACGCGCGCCAGGCCAACATACGCGGCCGCGTCACCGCGCAGTTTCAGCGTCTGGCGATAGAGGTCGGCCGCTTTTTGGCGGGCCGCTTCGTCCCTGGCAGACTCGCGCGCTGTCTCGGCTTGTTGAAAAAGAAGTTCCGCGCGATCCGTGGTGCGCGTCAGGTTAACTTTGAGTTCCCCGCGCTGCGTGGCCGGCACGCTCATCGTTACCTGTTTGAAGCCATCGGCGCGCACGCGTAACGAATGCGCACCGGCGTTAATTTTCAGATCCGCCAGACGGCCGCGAGCATCGGTGGCGCCGCGCCGGATTTCATCAATCCAAACAACTGCATTGGGCTCGCTCACAATCGTCAGCGCACGCGTGGCGGCCGGTCTTTGCCCAAATGCGCTAATCGTTGTGACGATCAGGAGCGCGACGATAAAGAACGTTCCGGCTTTCATTTCGAGAAGATCTACCCCAACAACCGGTGTGACGCAAGGATTTCTGTTTCTGCCTATCTGGTGTTGATGTCCCAATTTCATCGTGGAGCTTTCTCCAGCCCAGGCGTTTACGCCTGGGTGAGAAACCAAGAGTCGCTATTAAAGCCCCATTAATAGGGCTTTGAAACTAACCGCTCTCTTGTTCCCAGCCGTAAACGGCGGGCTGCGGAAAAGTCATTTCAAAATTGCCGCACTACCAATCTGGTAATACTGTTGCGCGACGAAGTGCTCTGGGTGTAATCTGCGCAGGAAATAAACGCAATTGTAAGTCGCTTCTACTGGTACCTGTCGTGTTCGCGCTAATCTATGAACAACGACAATCTCTGATCAGTTTTTTGGAGGAGCCTATGCTTATCGAATCGATATCGCACGCCGGTTTTGCGATGACCATCCTCGACAGCCTTTTCAAAACACCTACTGTTGACGAATTGGCTCACATCACAATGCGCTGGCTGCACTTCGTTGCCGGCATTACCTGGATCGGTCTGCTTTACTTTTTCAACCTGGTTAACGTGCCGCTGCAGAAAAAGCTCGACGCGGATACAAAAAAGAAAGTAAATCCGGAACTGCTGCTGCCCGCGCTCTGGTATTTTCGTTGGGGCGCGGTGGTAACCGTACTGGCCGGCCTGGGTTACTTCACAATGTACACCGTCAAAGGAGATGTCAGTATCGCGAATACCTCGGGCGCGAACGTCAGCGGACGCATTCTCCTGATTGTCTGGTTCTTCATTCCGATCGTAACTTTTCTGATCGAGTTTCTGATTATCAAGAAGGTGCCCGCCTTAATTAAAGACGGGCGTGTCTTCGCCATCGTCATGCTCATTCTGATCGTCGCCATGTCAATTGGAATTCTGAAATGGCTGGATACGAGTTTGATCGTCAATGGACAGCACTATGCCAGCAACAAGACGCTTTCTATAGGCGTTGGTGGTGCAATGGGCATCATAATGATGCTTAACGTTTGGGGACTTATCTGGACGGCAAACAAACGGATAATCGGCGCATTGACCGGCGGTCCGCCCGCTGCGCCTGAGCTCGCACGCCAGGCCTTCATTGCCTCTCGGACTAACGCGTGGCTGTCGCTGCCTCTGCTTTTGCTGATGGCCGCTGCGCACGGTGATTGGCCGATATTCGGCGGGAAATAGTGGCACAGACTTCAGTCTGTGTATTGTGATAGTGGCATAGCTCGGTCTGTGATCTTACGGAAACACAGACTGAAGTCTGTGCCACTTTCTTTTCGCCACACTATTGGCTCTTCCTCTCCATCGCTTCGCCACACTTTCGTTTGAAAATCGCTGACAATAGTTCCATCATTTGATGGAAAGTCTATTTCTGTCTGCAATTTTAGGAGGTGACCATGGGTTCGAACGCATATCAGGCAAGACAATTCAATTTGAGCAACTTGAAGGGTATCTCTGATCAAACTTTGGAAATGCATTTCAAGCTGTACGAAGGTTACGTGAAGGAAACCAACAAGCTGAACGAGAAGATTGCCGAGTTCGTCAAAGACGCCAAAGTCGATCAGGACGAGTTTGCCGAATATTCAGAGCTGACTCGCCGGCTGGGCTTCGAATACAACGGAATGGTTCTGCACGAATATTACTTCGACAACTTAAAGGCCGGCGGGGGCACGGGCGATCCATCTGCTGGTTCTTCATTTCGCAAAGCGGCCGAGCAAAGTTTCACCAGCTATGAAATCTGGAAAGCCGACTTTGTGGGCATCGGAAAGATGCGCGGAGTTGGCTGGGCCATCTGTAATCAGAATCCCAACAACGGCGCGCTGTCGAATCACTGGATAACGCTCCATGAAACCGGTAACGTCGCCGGCTTCAGTCCGGTGCTGGTGATGGACGTTTGGGAGCATGCTTTCATTCTGGATTACAAGCCGGCCGATCGACCGAAGTACATCGAGGCATTCTTTTCCAACATTGACTGGAAAGCCGTCGAACAGCGTCTGCAAAAGCAAAGGGCGCAACCAATCGCGGCGTAGTCTTTTGGAGTGCGCCGGCAAAGCGCAGCGACGACGGCGCTTTGGTTTTCTGGTTGTCTGTTGAGGAGAACACAAAATCCAAAGCGCCGTCGCGGCTGCGCTCTGCCGGGCGCACTCCAAAGCTTGTGCCCTGCCCGTTTTTTGCGATAATGCCATCGTTCACTCGTATTCAAAATTAAATCGGAGGGTCAAACGAGAATGCCGAAACGTTCTCTGATTTTTCTTGCCGGCTTTATTTCGATCATCTTAATCGCGGGCTGCGAACCGGCGAGCCAGAATGCCAACACGACCGCGACTACCCAGGCGACGCCTCCCGGAGCACAGAACCTGACCGTCATCCCGCGACCGCAAAAAATTACGGACATGATGACGGCGCGCGGAGAACAGGATGCGGCGACGCCCACTCTCAAGATCGTTTCACCAGCGACAGACGCCACGATCAACGGTTCGACTGTCGAAGTAAAACTCGATCTCAGCGGCGATTTGAAGGGTTACATGCCGCATAAAGATCCGGCGACACAGAAGGGCAATCACATTCACGTGATTCTCGATAACCAACCTTACGAGGCGTACTACGAGCTTAATCAGCCATTCGAGTTGCGCAACGTTTCGGAAGGCAAACACACCCTGCGCGTGTTTCCCTCGCGCCCATGGCATGAAAGTTATAAGAACGATGGCGCCTTCCAAATGGTCACCTTCACGGTGAAAGGTGGCGGCGATGCGACCAAGCCCACCACCACCAACAGCGGGCAAACAATGGCGACTCCAGCAGCGCCGGCAGACGGAACTCCGGCGCGCGAAGGCAAGGACTACACGGCGAGCCAGGCCGGCAACGTCGATCCGGCAAAGCCTCTGCTGACCTACAGCCGGCCAAAGGGCGAATACAAAGGCGAAGACGCCGATCCGATCATGATCGATTTCTGGCTGCTGAATGGAAAGCTGCAAAGCAACGGCGGCGATTATCGGGTTCGTTACTCGGTTGATGGTGGCGAGGCAAGATTCATCGATACGTGGGGCCCGATCTGGTTGAGCGGATGGACCAGCGGCAAACACAGCGTCAAACTCGAGCTGGTCGACAAGAGCGGCAACCTGGTGGACAACGGCGGCTACAACTCCACGACTCGCGAAATAACCGTGACCAAATGATTGGCGGTACGCGCGCCTCTGGCGTGGTCCGCTAACCCGCGAAATACAGCACGCCAGAGGCGTGCGTACCGTTAATGCAACCCCAGGAGTACATCTCTCTTTATGATTTGGAAGATGATTTCTGGTGGTTTGCGGGCATGCGCGAAATCACTGCGGCACTCCTCGATCCAATCTGCCGAAACGATCAGCAAGAGCCTCTGGTTGTCGATGTCGGATGCGGCACCGGGGCGAACCTGGATTGGCTCAGGCGCTACACAACAACAAAACGGATTATCGGCATCGACTTAATGGAAGATGCTTTGAACTTTTGCCAGCGGCGAGGCCGGGAGAACTTGATCCAGGCATCAGCCACTGACCTGCCACTGGGTGACGCAACGGTCGACCTGGTAACAAGTTTTGATGTGCTGGCATGTCCCCGAGGAGCAAACGCAGACGAAGTCGCAATCAACGAGATGTATCGCATTCTGCGACGGGGCGGCATCGCTTTCGTGCGCGCTGCGGCGTACAGCTGGATGCGCGGCGAGCATGACCGGGCCACTAACTCGGTTCGGCGTTTCACGCTCGGAGGTCTCAGCGAAAAGATGACCGGTTCAGGTTTTGAGATTCTTCGCGCAACCTATGCAAACACGTGGCTGCTGCCAATCGCCGCGATGCGTCGCCTGGTGCTCGAACGCATCGGTTTGCATCGCGGGTCTGACGTGAAACCGCTGCCGCCAAGTGCGCAGTGGCTCAATCGCGGGCTGAAAAATGTTCTGACAAGCGAAGCGCGCTTGTTGAAGAATCCTTCAACGAAACTTCCGGCCGGCCTTTCGGCGATCTGTATTGCTCGCAAGCCTGACCTCAACTCCGCTGAGATTCAGGTAGTTTTCTGATTTCGCGTTTCTCCGTGCCTCGGTGAATTCTCTGTGTCACGTCTGAAGAATCTTGTTTTTTCTAACAAGGTTTTGCGGCCACACCAATCCCGTAGGGATGAAATGTTTATAGATACCTGGCTGATTAAGTTTCTAGCTCCGGAGGAGCGCAACGTGCATGGTTGTGTTTCGCTCCTTAGGAGCTTGGACCGGTTTGTAATCGGTGTAGCTATAAACATTCTGCTCCTCCGGAGCTTAAATGCATTTGGCTGCGGCTCTGCCGCGATGAGGTAGGCACAGACAGAACTGCAACTTAGAAGACTACTTAGATTCATCCCAATCCTTAACCGCATCAATCACCGTTTGTTGTTCATCGTCCCGCAGTTGAGGGTACAGCGGCAGAGTCAGGATCCTGTTTGCAGATGCTTCCGCTACCGCCAACTGCCGGTGGGCACCTCCACCTGCAAACAGCGGTTGCTGATGATTCAGAAATGGATAATCGATCATCGTCGCGATGCTGCGTGAATCGAGAAAGGCGCGCAAATCGTCGCGAGCTGAACATTGCACGACGTAACGGTGATAGACGTGGGCCGCTTCATCATGTGGATGCGGAGTTTCCAGGCGGGTCTTCGCTAAAGCTTCTGTGTACGTGTGGGCGAGGCCGCGACGCCGTTCGTTCCAACCATCAAGGTATCTCAACTTCACACGTAACATCGCCGCCTGGACTTCATCCAAACGCGAGTTGAAGCCGGCAATTGAATCGCCCAGGGCTGCTTGATGGCCGCCTTCGCGCAGACGCTTGACGCGATCGATAAGTTCGACGTCATTCGAAACGACGGCGCCGCCGTCACCATACGCTCCCAAATTTTTGGTGGGATAGAAGCTAAAAGCTGCGGCCTGACCGTGCGCTCCGGCGCGTTTGCCGTTGAGCTGGGCGCCGTGCGCCTGTGCGGCGTCTTCGATCACGACGAGATTGTGGCGCGCAGCAATTTCGCAGATTGCCGGCACGTCGGCCATCTGCCCATAAAGGTGGACCGGAACAATCGCGCGCGTGCGCTCGGTGATCGATTTTTCTATTCCTTGAGGATCTAACGTTAGTGTTTGCGGATCGACGTCGGAAAAAACGGGAACTGCGCCGGCCCTGACGATCGCTAACGAAGTGTACCCGGCGGTGAGCGGGCTGGTGATCACTTCGTCCTGTCGATTCGGGCGTACGGAGCCGGAAGCCATCAAAGCAAGCGAAAGTGCGTCGGTGCCATTCCCGACACCGGCCGCACTACTGACGCCGCAGAATTGCGCCCATTCATTTTCGAATGCTTTAACTTCCGGACCCAGGATATAGGTTCCGCTCGCGAGGACTCGAGCGAGGGCGGCGTTCGTCTCGGCCTCGACCTCTCTATGCTCGCGTAAGAGATCGAGGAACGGGATCGACATTTTCTTTCCAATAGTGGACTTGATGCTTTCGATAGTACTCAACCGTTCGCTCCAGCCCATCGCGCAAGTTGACGCTGGGCTCCCAGCCGGCATCTTCCGCTATCTTGCGATAGCTCGAATAGCAATTCCCGATATCGATTAGTTGGCGCTCGGGCGGGAAAGGCACGTAGGACAAAGAGCCTTTGCCGGTGAGCCAAATCAACTCTTCAGCAAGATGCGCAAGCGTGACCGGCTCGGGGCTGCCCAGATTGTAAACTTCACCTTCGGTTTTTTCGCTGGCGCCGACCATTAAGAGCGCCTCGACGACATCGTCAACATAATTGAAGTCTCGCTTCTGTCGTCCTTCACCGAACAACTCAATCGGCTGCCCATCCAGCGCTCGACGTATGAACCAGGCAATTACGCTTTGCCGGTTGTGGCCCATCAGCTGCCGCGGTCCATAGGTATTAGTCAATCGCAAACACGTTGCGCGCACGCCATACGCGCGATGATAAAGCAGGTGATATTGCTCGGCCGCCAGTTTGTGCACTCCGTTTATGTCGACGGGCGCACAACGATGCTCTTCATCAAAAGGTAAATATAGCGGCTTGCCGTAAACCTGCCGCGTGCTGGTAAAAACTATTCTGGCGTGAGGATTAAAACTGCGACACGCTTCCAATAAGCTGAGCTGCGCGGCACAGTTTAATTCCAGATCCCGCAGCGGAAAGGACATCGAATCCAAATGGCTGACGTTTCCGGCCAGATTGAAAATGTAATCAACGCCGGCGACGAGGTGGCTGACGAGGGACGAGTCTTCCAAATCGGCGATATGAATACTGACTCGATCCTTGATGTCTTCGACGTTGAAGAGATTTCCGCCCTGCTCTTCTACCAGCGAATCAATCAGGGCGACCTCGACGTCTCCAATTTCGACGAGCCGGTGGGCCAGATTACTTCCGATGAAACCCAGGCCGCCGGTAACCAGTACCGACCGGCCGCGATAGGCATTTAAGGCATTGGGGGTGAGCATAATAGGTGCCTGAGACTTTCAGCGTGATGTCACAGAGAACTTTCCCGGTGAAATTGTTTCCGACTCTTTTGACTTAGAAAATTTCGGCCGGCAAACAAGCTTAATCCATAGAGCGCAAAAATCGTACAACGTTCGCATGACGCGCGCCAAAGTCAGAAACTGTGAACGGCCATGCAGCCGCGGATAATGATTTACCTCGACCTCGGCGAAAACCGCACCGCGAGTGTGTAAGCCACGAATCAACTCGACGCAAACGGCGCCGCTATTGGAAAGTTCGCCAAGTTCCTGCAGCGCACTTCTTCTTATCAAACGAAAGTCGCAATCGACATCGCGAACCGGCAAATTGAAAAGGAATCGGGCCGCGCGATTGTATATTCCACCCAATATTTTTCTGGCCGGTCCATCGGCTCGTCGGGCTTTGTATCCGTTTACAACCGCGACGCCCTCAACCATCAACGGTAACAAACGGGTCAGCTCGCGCACGTCATATTGGCCGTCCCCGTCCGTATAGAAGACCAGTTCCTTTTCTGATTCCTTAAAGCCGGTCTGCAAGGCGCCGCCATAACCCCGATTGCGATCGTGATGGATGGCTCGAACTTGCGGATGAGTCGCGGCAAGTTCGTCGATGATGGCTGCCGTCCCATCAGTGCTGCCGTCGTTAATTACCAGAACCTGGTAGTCGCCGGTCAAGCTCGGCAGCAAATCAAGAGCATTACGAACCAACCCGGCAATCGTACCTTCGTCATTGAAGGCCGGAAAGAAGATACTTATACTGCAGCGGTTGGTCGCAACTGGCATTTGGTTAGATTGAAGGGCGTCGCAGTCTATTCAATCGAAAACGACTAATGCAACAAAAATATTTGAGCCGTACCCTTCGTTAGCTCTGCCCAGCTCCTGAGGAGCCTATCCTAGCTGATGTCTTGCTAAATTTGAATGCGGCAGGTATCCGTCACGTATCAAGTCGTCCAAACCACCAAACGCCGGCCCCCGCGCCCTGAATCAATGTGGGCGTTACGCGATTGAAATCCTCAAACCCAATTTCTGAACGCTTTCAAGGGCCCTCGCAGGCGCAAATGCTGTGGGCGATTGGAGTGTGCGCGTTCGTCGTGAGATTGGGAGCAGGGATTTGGACCGGCGGACTGTGGCATCCCGAGTTATGGGAATACGACCGGATCGCGAAATCAATCCTCGCCGGCCGCGGATTCTCGATGACCTACCTGGGGATTACATACTATTCGTATGTTACGCCGTTGCATGCGTGGGCCAGCGCGGCAGGCTTCTGGTCAACAGGTTCATACGTCCCCATCATGCTGGCTCAGATGGCCGCCGGCGCAGCCCTCGCCGTCGCCGTTGCCTGTATTTCTCAGCGCATCTTCGGTGGTTGGATGTCCGCAGCCCTTGCTGGAATCTTCGTCGCGATCCATCCGGGCTTCGTGCTCTATAATTCAGCCAAAGCCCACTCGCTGGCGTTTGACGCTCTGTTCTTTGCGTTGGCGCTTTTGCAGTCAATCCGGCTGGCCGACCGGCCAACCCTGCGCCGAGCATTGGTTTTCGGCCTGATTATCGGGATTGGCACACTATCTCGCGGCACGATCCTGCTCATGGGTCCGTTGGGTGGCCTTTGGTTGCTGGCGCGAAGCCCCAGAGAATGCAGAAAACTCCTCTTTCGCAACCTGGTGCTTGCCGGATTGGTCGCCGCTGTAATCATCGCGCCCTGGACCATCAGAAATTCGTTACTTCATCACCGCTTCGTCTTGTTGATATCAACTGAATCGGAAGATTTTTGGCTGGGCAACAATCCGAATGCGACTGGTCATACGCTGATTGATTCAGAGCACACAGTTTTCATGTCACTTCCACCTGAAGAGCGTACCGAACTTTATCGACAGCCAAACGAGATGGCCCAGGCCGACTGGTTTTCACAGCGATCCCGCGCCTTCGTCAAAGCGCATCCAGGCGAGTTTCTGCGTCTGTGGGTGTTGAAGTTTTTTCATTTCTGGTGGTATGCGCAACAGACCGGCGCGAAGTACCCGGGCAGTTGGTTCTACCTGTACATGATTTTTTATTCGGCCATGCTCATCCTTGCGGCTATGGGCGTTTGGCGAATTATCAAACTCGGTCCGCCGGCGACGCATCTGGGCTGGCTCGTGGGAATTTTTCTCGTGGGCTTGTCGCTTTTGCAGAGTGTTTACCACGTGGACGGCCGTCATCGTTGGGGGATAGAGCCAATTCTGCTGACCCTCAGCGGCGGCGGCGCCGCGTTTCTGATTGAACGCTTATTGAGAAAGAAATCGCGCGCCGCTACCATGGATTAGTCTGCGAGCCTTTGCACAAAAAACTGTACAGCAGGCTGCCAGCCTGCTGATGTTGTCGCCTGATTATCAAGACACTTTCGCGGACTCTACAACAGGCTGGCAGCCTGTTGTGCGCTTTTTTATTCCACGCTGTCTGCGAGACACGAACGTGCTATCCCAAAACCAGTCCATCAAAACCGCGAGCTTCTCGGAATTAATTGCCGCAGCCGCAGCCTGTACTCGATGCCCGGGGATGTGTGGGCGATCCGCCGTGTTGAGCGATGGCAACGGGCCGTTGACCGCGCGCGTGATGTTTGTCGGCGAAGCCCCGGGGAGAAAGGGAGCGGACCGCACGCGCATTCCTTTTTCAGGCGATCAATCCGGCCAAAACTTCGAGCGGTTCCTCGGCTCCATCAACTTAAGACGATCGGAAATTTTCATCACCAGCGCGGCCTTGTGCAATCCTCGTTCGAATACGGGCGCCAACCGCCGGCCCACCGCCAGTGAAATCCGAAACTGTTCTGATTTTCTCGAGCGCACAATTGCGCTGGTTGATCCCGAAGTAATAGTCACGCTCGGAACGGTCGCGCTTGAGGCACTGAAGCGGGTTCATTATCATGAATTCACGCTCAAGAATGATGCCGCGAAAATTCGGCGCTGGAACGAACGGATGCTGATACCGCTCTATCATCCAAGTCCGCAGGTTCTGATTACCAGCCGCGATGAGAGAGCACAGATGCGCGACTACAAAGTTGTGGCGCGCGCCATTCGAGCGAACTGGAAGCGAAGTGTGAACAGCAATTCAATTTGCAGCTCTGCCGCCTGATGTGTTTTAGCGGAGGTCAGTACCGGGAGCGGTAGCGACCGGGAATCACTCTTCGGTGCCGTTAGGCACGGAATATTTGTAGATGCGAGCGATCTTTAATTGTTTGAGCCCGTTTATGGGCGACAGAATGTGCCGCTCCTATGGAGCTGGGATTCAAGAGCAGCATTGTTCTACAAATATGTCGTCGGAGTGTTGGCACAATCGGGTTTTGAGGCAAAGCTGAAAGCAGGCGATTCATTGAACGAGAAAACGAGCAAAATCGATCTTGGTGGTTATGCAGCCGTCCGCGATGGCGGCGCCGGCTTGATCGATCTTTCACACCGAGGCCGCATCCTGGTCAGCGGTTCAGAAGCCGTGATGTTTCTCAACGGCTTAATCACGAACGACATGAAGACGCTGGCCGCGCATTCATGGATGCGCGCCGCCTTCCCAAATGTGCAAGGCCGTCTGCTCGCGGTCGTCCGCATCCTGAACCGCGCAGATGGATTCTTAATCGATACCGAAGAGGCGACGCATCAGAAGGTCGTGCACTTGCTGGATCGCTTCACGCTGGCCGGTGATTTTCGCGTGACTGATTTGACCGACCAGACAGCATGTTATTCAGTGCAAGGGAGCCAGTCTGCGGCAATGATGCGTCAGGTGTTTGGCGAAACGACTGCCGCTAATCACGGCGAGGTAGTTACCGCTAAGCACAATCACGCTGAAGTCACGATTATTCGCGCGACGCACACGGCCGAGGACGGATTCGATCTGTTCTTTGAGCAAAGCGAAGCAGAAAACTTGCGAACCACTCTAATGGGTGCAGGCATTGAACCAGTGAGCGACGAGGTAGCTGAGGTTCTAAGAATCGAGGCCGGAATTCCACGCTATGGCATCGATATGGAGGAAACGACGATCGTGACGGAAACGAATCTTGACGACGCGGTGAGCTTCACCAAAGGGTGCTACCTCGGTCAGGAGATAATTGTCCGCATCAAGCATCGAGGGCATGTCGCGAAGAAAATCACCGGCATTACTCTTCCGGACAAAATCGAAATTGAAAACGGCGCGAAGGTCCTTTCGGTCGATGACAAAGAGATCGGTCGAATCACCTCGTCAACTTTTTCTCCCACGCTGAACCGCACGATTGCGCTCGGCTATGTGAAGTATGACTACCTCGAAGCGGGAACTGAGGTGCAGGTCAGAAACATCAGAGGAGTTGTCGCCGACCTCCCATTCGTTCGCGGAAGCCGGGTGAATTAGCAATTTGGAGTGCGCCGGCAGAGCGAAGCGGCGACGGCGCTTTGGATCCGAGGCGCCGGTTCCCGATGAAGGCATCTCTTGATTGCCAGACCTGAAAGCGTTTCGTGAACCGGCTGGACGGGCCAATGCAAAACTCAATACGTGACATCGGCTACTCTACGTTTGAGGAAGTCCTTACGCATCAGGAATGCGATTTCATCACCAGAGCGGTTGGCAACGCTTCGAGCAGCGGGCGCGCCGGCGCGCGCAACCTGATGTCGAACCCGGCGGTTGCGGAACTCGCCTTTGACTCGCGACTTCTTCAATTTGCAGCCGATGCTTTGGGAACAAAAGCTTCGCCGTTCAGGGCCACGCTTTTCGAAAAGTCAGGCGCCGCAAATTGGCGCGTGCTTTGGCATCAGGACCGGGCGCTGCCAATGTCTCAGCGATTCAACTCTTGCGAATGGGGACCATGGTCGACAAAAGCCGGCGTGCTCTACGCACTCGCGCCGGCCTGGGCGCTCAAAACAGTGGTGGCGCTCCGCGTCCATCTCGACGCCTCAACGCGCGACAACGGACCTTTGCAAGTAATCCCAAACTCACATAAGGCAGGCGTCCTTTCTGCGACAGCGATCCGCCGCGAGATAAGTTCTCAGGAAGCGGATACTTGTCTGGTTGGTCGTGGTGGCATACTGACAGTGCGCCCGCTTTTGCTTCATTCATCGACAAAGGCCCGCTGCGATGAGCCGCGACGTGTGATTCACATCGAATATGCGCACAGCCTGGATTTTGGGACCGGACTTCGTCTTTGTGTCGCCTAGTTTGATTCCCTGAAACCACGGAATAGAACGATGGAGCAACCAAAAGCAGATACGAACCTCCCGGACAAAAGCCGCGGAGTCTATCTCAAACTTGGCGGCATTACGATTCTGCTCAACGGTCCGTTGTCGATCATCGCGCTGCTGATCTTGCTGGCAATCATTTCCGGAATGTTCTATCTGATGATTACCAGAACCGGGCCCGGAGAGTGGGCTTCAGGCGGGTTGTGGCTTGCTTTCATTATTTATTGGAGCGCGGCGGCAATGAATGCTGCCGCGACCAGCACTTCAGAATCGATCACCTCGCGTCAAATTCATCAACTCCTGATGTACGGCGCGCTCTTGATAGCCGTCCTGCCCGTGCCTGGCTTAAGGCGACGATGGTTGCCGCTGTCACCGTGGATTCTGGTGCCGATCGGTTTGACGATACAGGTGAGTGCGGGCTTGCTGGCAATCTGGGCGCGGAAACACCTCGGACGAAATTGGAGCGGCGCCATCACTAAGAAAGTCGATCACCAACTGATCCGCACCGGTCCATACAAAAAGCTGCGGCATCCGATCTACAGCGGCATGCTCGGAATGTTCCTCGGCGCCGCCGTTGTATCCGGAGAGCTGCACGCGCTGCTCGGCCTGCTCATAATGTCTCTGGCTTACTGGAGAAAGATCCGGCTCGAAGAACAAAATCTCCACGAAGCCTTCGGTGCTGACTACGACGACTACCAAAAAAAGTCCTGGGCGCTAATTCCGGGATTGTTCTGAAGCGATGTACCACAGGTTGTCTAACCTGCGGCGGGAGTGTGACGAACAAGTAAGCGCAGGTTAGACAACCTGCGCTACTCTAAAAGCGAATGACGATTCCCATCTTTGCCACGGCAATCCGTCTGTTATGGGTTTTGATTGAATATCCTTACCTGTGGCGCTACCGGGCCAAACCGTCGAAAGACTGGGACCGGCATTCGGCCAAGCTTTGGGACACCGCCAACGTTTTGGAATTAGTCGGGATGGTCCTGGGGTTCGCGCGAATCGGGCAGATTCACAAGTGGACAACTGCTACCGGAACGATTGGACTCTCGTTTTTGATCGTTGGATACCTGATTCGAGGGATCGCCATCAGAGGACTCGGCAAGTTTTTTACCGGCACAGTTCTAATCAAGGAAGACCATCGGCTGGTCCGCTCCGGACTATACAAATATCTTCGTCATCCCGCGTATGCGGGCACGCTACTCGCACACCTGGGCCTGGGCTTGTCGTTTTCGAACTGGTTTGCGTTGGGCTTTAGCACGATACCGTTCATTGCGGTTGCGCTCTATCGCATGCGAGTCGAGGAGCAAGCGCTTCGAGAGGCTTTCGGATCCGAGTATGTTGCTTACTCCCAAACATCGAAGCGGTTAATCCCGGGAGTCTATTAACCGTCATCCTCATTCAGGTCGTGACAGTGATGTTGCCCCGTGGGCTATAGATCTTTCGTTGGCTTCGCCGACTGGGTAACGCAACTGTCTAGTCTGCGTGTTGATTAAGAGTGCGCAGGTTGGACAACCTGCGCTACATCCGAACTCACGCTGCTCTTTTTGTCAGGCTGGATCGATCCAGACACTCTCGCACTTCATCATCCGTCGTTGGCGTAAAGTTCGCGTACCACGCACCCACGGATTGAAATGACTCAGGCGTGATCGCGCAAATGGCGATCGTATCGACTTCGTTGTGAAACGATTCGCAGGTGTCGTGCGCGCCCACCGGCACGGCGACGATTATCTTCTTCGGCTGCTGCTGTCTGATCGCGGCGACCGCGGCATGCATTGACGAGCCGGTCGCCAAACCATCATCGACGACAATTACGGTTCGGTCGCGCAGTTTAAGTGGCGGATGGTTTCTGCGATATTCGCGTTCACGTCTTTCCAGTTCACGCTGCTCGCTTTCGATCACCAAATCGATAATGTCCTGCGGAATGCCGAGATGCGAAAGAACTTCCTGGTTGAGCACGCACACCCCGCCGCTGGCAATCGCGCCCATCGCCAATTCCTCGTGCCCCGGCACGCCCAGCTTTCGCACCGCCAGGATGTCCAGCGGCGCATGCAGCTTGTGGGCGACTTCGTAAGCGACCGGCACGCCGCCGCGCGGCAGACCGAGGACAATCACATCCGGCAGATTTGCGAATTGATTGAGCTTGCTCGCCAGGAACCGGCCCGCATCGGCCCGGTCCTTGAAGATCTTGATGAACATGCTGTCACCAAATTTCGATGACGATTCGTCTTAAACGGCGATTTGGTCCGAGACTGCACCGCAGACTGTCCCGTCTGCGCTTTGCTTCACCATCACAATCCAAACCTCCGCAGGCTAGACAGCCTACGGTACAGGTGCATCGAACTAACGCCGCCGGCTCAGGAATCCTCCGAGGAAGCCAAGTGTCAGCCCCACACCCAAAGCCACGCCGACTGAATGCCACGGATGATGTTTGATGTAACGTTTGGTTTCGTCGACGTAATCTTCGCCGGCTTCCATCCCGCGCCGCACCAATCGTTGCGCCTTTCGCTTACTGATATCGACAAAGTCCTCAGCCAGAATCTTTCCTTCAGCTGCTTTAGCCGCCAGGTGCGCCAGCTTTACTCCGGTACTCTTTCCATTAGCCACAGTCGTAGTAGTTTCCATTTCTTACCTCCATTAGTAATTCAACAATCGCACAGCAGGATATGATGCGCCTAGCTGCGCGTCGGTTTCAAAAGTGCAACGTTCTTGTTGTCAAAAAGCTGTATTGCAATTGGGTTTCATACACGCGCGTTCGCCCACCTGCAAAGCATAACGCCGATCGCCGTGTAACGCCCGTCATTCATCGACTATCCACAAATCGCATTGTGCAGGTCGATTCGACGATCAGGGATGACAACGATCAGAAATAGCCCGGCAAATGAAGCACCGGGCCATTTCTTCTGTCCCCTACTCAGCTGCAAACGGTCCAACTAAGCCGGGAGTTACGCCACACTGATCTCCGGCTCAAGGTGAATTTCGGTCTTTACTGAATTTGAGATCAAACAATGCTTCTCGGCCTTCTCGAGAATGCGCGCCGCGCGGGCCGCATCGTTTGCATCTTTGATTGTCAGCTTTGGCTTGAGCACAATTTCAGTAATCGAGAAGCCCTGCCCTTCGCGCTTTTCGAGCTTTCCGTCCGCGGCGGCTTTGAAGCTGACAAAATCCAGTTTGGAATTCTCAGCAATCGCCAGAAACGTCGTCATGAAGCACGAGTTCACGGCTCCGACAAACAAGTGCTCCGGCGTCCATGAACCCTCGTGACCTTTGAACTCAGGAGGTGCGTCAACGTGCAGACTGGGTAATGCCGAAGCGCTTAATTCACCCTCGCGCGCCCCACTCCACTCGACTTCGGTCGAGTAAAAATATCGATTCTCCATTTGTCTCTCCAGCGCGCAACCGAACTACATCTTTTGAATCGTGATCGTGACTGTGATTACCGGACCGGCACTGCGGTTATAGGAAACCCAGAATCCGAGTGACTCATATCTCACGATCTTGTAAGTAGAGCCATCAGGCCGCGTTTCCAGTTCGGCGCCAACCACCGCCCGGTATTCCGGGGCGCCGTTTCCGCCCGCGTAGTCAATCGAAATGGTTTTCACAGCGTGCGCTTTATCGTAGGCAAACTGGGCAGTCACGCCGTCTGCAAAGATGAAGTAATCCATGGAATCATCCTTCAGTACCGGATCGCCAAGCTTCGCGCGCACTTCCTGCGCTGACATTCCCAGCTTTACACCCTTGAATTCAGTAAACAACGGCTGCTGCACCACAGAGGTGGCTGCGCTGCCGACTGCACGTGTCTTTTGGGTTTGCCCGTAGACGCTTGAAAGCAATCCCGCTAACGTGATCGCCAGGAGAGCGACCGCCACTGAGAGCACTTTGCGTAGTTTGTTTCGCATGTTAGTTCGAACCTCCTAAATTAGTCCTTAGACCAGCTGAGGCGTTTTGATTGCCGCCCGCCGCCTTTCCGACGGCCCAGATTTCGCCGCCGGCGCGTACCTGCAAAATGATCTGGTCCAGTGGTTTGGGCGGCGGCCCATAAACCACGTAACCGGTTCTCGAGTCATATACTCCGCGATGACAGGGACAGACCAGGCATCGTTGCGCTTTATCGAAATCGATCGAACAACCAAGGTGTGCGCACTTACGACTGAACGCCAGATATTGGCCATCCATGGTCCGCAAAAGCACCGCCGGATCACTCGACTTCGGATAGTTGAAATACAGAGCCGAGCCTGGCATCACGCGTTCGGCCCCCTCTATTTTGACCGGCGGATAGGCGAGTAACGACTGTTCTTCGGTTGGCTTCTGACTCCTTACCTCGTCAGCCGCCAGAATCAACCCCGCCGAAACCAGCACGGCAGTGTTACAAAAACTGCGGCGCGTCACTTTCGTGTCCCGTTCAGTCGCCATCGAAGTTCACTCCAAAGTGGCACGGACTTCAGTCTGTGATGATTTTGATCGTGCCACTTCCAAAACCTCCTGCATGGTTTTGATAGCAACCTTTATTCCTGCTCGCCGCGCCCTAGGGTTGAGAGATTTGTGGCGCTAATTCCAATTGTCTGATTCAGATACCGCTGGGAGCTGGGCGCTTTCCCACAACTTTTGGGAAAGTTTTCGCAACGCCGGCGACGACATCTGCAAGTCGCCGCGTTATTTTCGCGGCATATAGGTTGCGCGTCCGGGTGTGCCCGATGGATATGCCTACGGCTAAAACTTTTTTAGAAGAGGGAATATGCAGACACTTGATAAGGAAATGATTTATAACATCCCGGCAGGTCAGCGTCCGCCCATGGATAAGCAAAACGATCAAACAGCGCCCGGGGGAGACTTTTGTGGGCTGGGAACAGCGCATCGAGCCGGCGACGTCGTGCTGAAAGACGGCTCGACAGTGCACGTGCGCGCGATGCGCCCTGAGGACGACACGGCCCTGCTCGCTTTGTTCCAATCGCTGTCGGAAGAGTCGCTTTGGTTGCGTTTCTATTCACTCGCAAAAGGCGCGGCGCTCGCTGCCGAAGCCCGCCGCGAAACGAACCTCGATCGAACCTTTGGCCTGGTAGCCCTGAGCGGCGCCGAAGAAAAGATTGTCGGTCATGCTTTCTATGCCGGCCTTGATGAACTTCGCGCCGAGGTGGCGTTTACCATCGCCGATGACTTCCAGGGACGCGGTTTGGGGACACTGCTGCTGGGCCAACTGGCCGAAGTCGCGGCCGCCAGTGGGATTCAAACATTCGAAGCCGAAGTCGTGGCGGCGAACCACAAGATGATCAAAGTGTTTCGCGAGTCGGGTTTTCCGATTGAGGTAAACGCGCGCGCCGGCCAAATTCACGTGACGTTTCCGACGTCGTTTACCGCTGAAGCGATCGAGCGGTTTGAGCGGCGCGAGTCGCTGGCCGCTGAGAATGCCCTGAGACTCTTCTTCAATCCGCGATCAATTGCCGTCGTGGGCGCTTCGAAGAAACGCGGCTCGATTGGCGGCGAGCTTTTTCACAACCTGCTCAGTTATGGCTTCGCTGGACCGGTGTATCCGGTCAATCCCACGACCGACGTGGTCCAATCGGTCCCCGCCTACAAATCGGTCGAAGATATTCCCGGCCCGGTCGACCTGGCGGTGATTGTCGTGCAGGAAAAGTTTGTGCTCGAGACAGTCAAGGCATGCGGGCGCAAGGGTGTAAAGGCACTGGTCGTGATTTCGGCCGGCTTCGGCGAAACAGGTAAGGAAGGACAAGCAAAGCAAGCCGAATTGATTCAACTCTGTCGAGCTGCGGGGATGCGTCTGATCGGTCCAAATTGCATGGGCATCATCAACGCCGATCCTGAGGTCCGCATGGACGCCACGTTCGCGCCCGGCGAACCACCGACAGGACGCGTTGGATTTTCGTCCCAGAGCGGCGCGCTCGGGCTGGCGATAATTGAATTAGCGAACTCTTTGGGTCTCGGCATCTCGACCTTTGTCTCGGTCGGGAACAAGGCAGACATCTCTGGAAACGATCTGCTGCGCTATTGGGAATCTGACGACAACACCGACGTGATCCTTTTGTACCTGGAGTCCTTTGGCAATCCGAAAAAGTTTTCCCAAATCGCTCGGCGCGTCGGCCGCAAAAAACCGATCGTCGTAGTTAAGAGCGGTCGCTCAGCGGCCGGCGCCCGAGCGACTTCATCGCACACCGGCGCCTTGATCGCAGCTTCCGACGTCACGGTGGATGCGTTGTTTCGCCAATCAGGCGTCATTCGCACTGATACGCTCGAAGAATTATTCGATGTCGCTTCGCTTCTGGTTAATCAACCATTGCCGCGCGGTAAGCGCGTCGGAATCATCACCAATGCCGGCGGGCCCGGAATCCTGTGTGCTGATACATGTGAAGCGCGCGGCCTGGAAGTTCCGCTTCTCAGCGAAGCCAGTCGGGAAAAGTTGAGATCGTTTTTGGCTCCGGGAGCCGGGGTCGGCAATCCCGTGGACATGATTGCTTCAGCCGGCGCCGAACAATACCAGCGCACCATTGAAGTGGTCGCGGCCGATCCTAACATCGACGCTCTGATAGTTTGCTTCACGCCGCCATTGGTAACGCGGGCCGAAGATGTGGCTCGCGCGGCGGTAGCGGCTATCGACGTCGCCAGGATCGAGAAACCCGTTCTGACTGTGTTCCTTCAGGCTGATCCGGCGCCGGAAATCGTTCGCTCGCGGAAAATTCCTTCTTATAAATTCCCTGAGACGGCAGCCATCGCATTGGCGCGCGCTGCGCGTTATGCGCAATGGCGTGAACGGCCTGAGCGTACGTTGCCTGAATTCGCGGATTTGCGGCGCGATGAGGCTGCGTCCATCGTGGCTTCCGCTCTCCAGAGAGGAAACGGCTGGCTGACCGCTGAAGAAACAGCCGCACTGCTTTCCTGCTATGGCCTGCCTTTCATTGAGCAAAAAGTCGTCGTCACGCCTGAGGCGGCCGGTGAACTCGCTGAGAAGATGGATTGTGAAATCGCTTTGAAGGTGATTGCCCCGGGCGTTCTGCACAAGACCGAAGCCGGCGGGGTGCGCCTGCATCTGCGCGGTCAAGAACAGGTGCAGGCGGCGGCCAGCGAGATACGCGACCGCCTGACGGCGCAGGGTAATCCGCCAACCGGTTTCGTCGTTCAGCGCATGGCCGGCAGTGGCGTCGAGATGCTGGTGGGTGTTGTTCACGATCAGCAATTCGGACCAGTCGTAGCGTGCGGCGCCGGCGGCGTTCAAGTGGAACTGCTGCGTGACGTATCAATACGCCTGACTCCACTTTCAAAAGAAGACGCTGCGGAAATGATTCGCAGCCTGAAGACTTATCCACTGTTGAATCGCTTTCGTGGCGGGCCGCTGTATGACGTGGCCGCTTTGGAAGATGGACTGCTCCGCACGAGCATGATGGTCGAAGACTTGCCGCAAATAGCTGAGCTGGATTGCAACCCATTCGTGGTCCAGGAAAGCGGCGCCGTGATTCTCGATGCTCGGGTGCGAGTGGAAGCGGTTGAGCCAAGGCCGTTGTTGGGCGTGCGAGGATAGTTCACCTTCTCAGACTAAGAGGGCGGATGCGATTCCGCCCTCTTTCAGCAAACACGTTAGTCTGACCGCCACAAATCACGTCAGCTTGGGAAAACCCATCATAAGTGGCATATCACGCTTGTTCGATTCAACTCGATGAAGTCAAAAGTTTTGAACGAAGCAACCAAGTGCTCGACGTTTAGTTGAAACAAACTCACCAACTCGTCGTTCCCAATATAACCAGTTGATACCGGCAACAATTTCCACGGCTCTCGCCTCAAAAGAAACGATGCCACGAAATCAGAATCTTTGGTAACAAGAATCGCTGTTCAGTTTTGGAGAGTGCAATCAGAACCTGATCCGGAGTGCGATTGCCTTCGCTCGCAGCCGTTTTGGATACAACGCCGCCTGGGCGCCATTCCGATTTTCTGCCCGAACCTTCGCGTATTCGTCTTCGACGGTTCGAGCCGGACTGCCGTACATGTACGCCACTGACAGCAACAGCGCGCGCTGAATACGCGCCGCATCAAGTAGCGCGACAACGTCACTCGCGGTAAGTTGCGTCGGCCCGCCGGACGCGCTCGCCAGCATCTTTCCGATCGCCGGACTGAACAGACGCTGATGATGATCGGCCAGCGGGTGCGGCTTGTGAAAAAGTGGTCGTTCTCCACAAATTGACCATCATACTACTCAGTAGTATAGTCCGAAAATGGCTGGTGCGAATGACACTGTTTGGTTTGAGTTCGTTGAATCGAAAGTCTTTTCAAAAAGAGCCCGCGAGCTCGGAACCGAAGTACTAACGAGAATCCAGTCAGACCTGGTTCAGAATCCCCAGCGGGGAGCGATCGTGAAAGGCACGCATGGTGTGCGCAAGGCTCGCGTCGCTGATCCGGCTTCGTCGCGTGGCAAGAGCGGCAGTTATCGTTACTTGTATCTTCATCTCGAACACGCCGGCAGGATTCACCTACTCTACTTGTTCAGCAAAGGAGAGCAAGCTGACTTGTCACCACAGCAGAAGCAAATCATCGGGGCGTTAAGCCAGGAGATCAGGAAGGAACATAAATAGCCATGAAAGCAGCAAAAAACCGGAAGGTGCAAACTAACAAGACGAACTATATGAACGACGAAGCGTTTGCCGACCTCAAAGAAGCGATGGACGATGCTGTTGCTTTTGAGCGCGGGGCCAGTCGAAAGCTAAAGGTCACTCGTATCAAAGCTCCGCGCCGCCCTAAACCAATGTCACCCAGAGACATTGCCCGATTACGAGAAAGGCTCAACTGCTCTCAAGCTGTATTCGCGATGATGCTGAACATTAGCCCGAAAACGGTCCAGGCTTGGGAGCAAGGCTTGAGGGAACCGGGGGATGCAGCTCTTAAGTTGCTATCCATCGCAAAACAACACCCCGAAGTTCTGCTTAACGCTTGAGGAAATTCTTAATGAGAAAGCTCCGAATATTCATTGGTTCACCTGGAGATGTAGGAGAAGAGCGGGATTTGGTGTCACTGATTGTCGAGGAGTTGCGTATAAATGTCGCTAGACTGGTGTCTGTCGAATTAGAAACAGTTCGATGGGAGACTCATGCATGGCCAGCCGTCGGCGCCAATGCTCAAGACGTTATCAACAGGGAGATTTCCGACTATGACGTCTTTGTTGGTGTCATGTGGAGGCGTTTAGGGACGCCCACAAAACGTTCGAAATCTGGGACGGTTGAGGAATTTGAGAGAGCCTTTGAGTACTTCTCTGAATTTGCAAAGCCGAAGATCATGTTCTACTTTCGAACCAAACCTTTCTATCCCAGCGACCTCGCTGAACTGCGCCAATTCAAGAGGGTTCTTGAATTCAAAAGAACACTGCAAAAGTCGGGAGTACTGTTTTGGGAGTACTCGGAACCGATTGAATTCGAACGTCGTTTTCGCCAGCACCTTACTAATCAAATCCTCGAACTTTCGGAGGAGCAGACTACAAAGCCCGCTATCGTTCCACCAAGGATCTACCTCAGCTACAAACGACAAGATCTTGAACGAGTGGAACCAATCTATGAAGCTCTCAGAGCTGAAGGGTTTAGTCCCTGGATCGATGTGAGGGATATTCTTCCGGGAAAGAGATGGATAAAGGAGATCGAGAAGGCTATTCGTTCGGCCGACTTCTTCATAACCTTCGTTTCCAACAACTCGATAGACGAGCAAATCGGAAGTGTTACCGACTTCAGTGTGAATTCAGAGGTGGACATTGCGCTTGAGAGGATTTCAGAGGTTAAGGAGTCGTACCCAGAGATCACGCCGGATCCTCGCTCGTACATGATTCCCGCTCGGTTGGATGCAGTCTTACCACCAGCAAAACTCGCCGACTTTCAATGGATCAATCTATTCGAGCCGGCAGGTCTCCCGTTCTTAGTTGCTACAATCAAATCGATTTGGCAAGAGCGAACAGCGCCGAAATAGTGGACTGGAACGAACCTCAAACTCCCCAGAGACTCTCTTCAACCGCATTCGCGCGCGCGAATTCGCAGCCGGCCTCGACGGCGCGAACGTTGACCTCCAACAAATCGGCTTTCTTCGTCATCGACTTCATCGCCTCGATTACAGCGTCTTTGTCCAGCAGGTTTGTCTTTCCAATCAGCGCGCCGAGCGCGACCATGTTGGCTGACTTGCCGCTGCCCAACTTGTCGGCCATCTCGGTCGCCGGCAGAGCGAGGACTTCCACGTCATCACGTGCGGGTGGACGATCAATCAGCGACGAATCGTAGAGAACGAGACCACCGCTGACGACCTCTGATTCGAATTTGTCGAGCGAAGGTTTGTTCATCGCAATCAGCACCGTCGGCGCAGAGACGAGCGGTGAACCGATCTCGGTTGTAGAAATATTGACGTGGCAGTTGGCGGTGCCGCCGCGCATCTCTGGACCGTACGAGGGCAACCACGAAACGTGAAAGTTTTGTCGCATTCCTGCTTCAGCCAGCAGCTTTCCGAGGAAGAGCAATCCCTGACCACCGAACCCGGCAATTTTGAGTCGCTGGTCGCGGCCCGCGATCGGCGCCGGCACGAATGTCGACTCTTCTGTTCCGTTCTGTTTATTCAGCCCGAGAATCGCCGGCAATTCTTCCGACGCTACCGACGAACGACGATGCGTGCGATGCTCGCGTTCGGCTGATTTGTCTTTGAAAACTCCAAGCGGGAAAGCGGGCAGAAGGTTCTCCTCGATCCATTTCAGAGCGTCCACCGGCGTAACTCCCCAACCCGTCGGACACGGCGACAAGACTTCAACCATCGAAAAGCCACGGCCTTCGATCTGATTCTGAATCGCTTTGCGAATCGCTTTGCGCGCCTTCGCGCGAGTCTTGTTGTCGTAGAGCGCAACGCGTTCAATGTAGGTTGGGCCTTCGAGAGTTGCAAGCAATTCACTTACCCGCACCGGAAAACCGTCGTTGCCCGTTTCGCGTCCTCTGGGCGAAGTCGTGGTCCTCATTCCGACCAGCGAAGTCGGCGCCATCTGTCCACCGGTCATGCCATAGATTGCGTTGTTGACGAAGATGACGGTGAAGTCCTCGCCGCGGTTAGCGGCGTGCAGGATCTCGTTACCGCCGATCGCCGCCAGGTCACCATCGCCCTGATAACTGATCACCAAACTGTCCGGGAGCGCGCGTTTGACGGCAGTCGCCGCCGCCGGCGCGCGCCCGTGCGCGACCTGAAGATTGCCGACATCGAAATAGTAGTAAGCGAAGACGGAACAGCCGACCGGGCTAACAAATACGGTGCGGTCCTGCGCGCCGAAATCATCGATGGCTTCGGCGATCATTTTGTGAATGTTGCCGTGACCGCAACCGGGACAATAATGCGTCGTCAGTTTGTCGCCAGGCTTCCGATCAAACTGCCCATAGAAACTCCTGGGTCTTTGAAAGGTTTGTGCGTACATCTTTCTCCTCGCTTGCTTTGATGATCTGCCTCAGAAGCTCCTCAGTCGTCGGCACCATGCCGCCGACGCGCGAATAAAAGCGGACCGGGCGCGCGCCGTCAACGGCCAACCTTACGTCTTCGACCATTTGGCCATTGCTCAACTCGACTGTCAGGAAAGTCTCGACCCATTGCGTTAAGACGGCCAGCTCGCGCGATGGGAACGGCCACAGAGTGATTGGGCGAAACAGTCCGACCTTCAAGCCTCGGTCGCGCGCCTGGTCCACCGCGGCCTTGAGCAGGCGCGACACAATGCCGTAACCAATCACGACCAGTTCCGCGTCTTCAGTCCGGTAAAGCTCGTACATTTCCTTGCTGGCGTTCGCCTTCAGGTATTTCCTCTCGAGATGAAGGACGTGCTGCTCTAACTCTTCCGACGATATGTAGATTGAAGTGATCAGGTTCTGGCGGGTCTGCGCGTTGCCGCGCACGGCCCAGGGCTTCGGCACCGGCGCCGAAGTTTCAGTCGGAAATTCGACCGGCTCCATCATTTGGCCGATGAACCCGTCGGCGAGCACAATGGCTGGATTGCGAAAGCGATCCGCCAATTCAAACGCCAGGAGTGTCAGGTCACACATCTCCTGGCAGGAGTTTGGCGCGAGCACGATCGTGTGATAGTTGCCGTGTCCGCCGCCTTTGACGATCTGATGATAGTCGCTCTGCTCTGGCGCGATGTTGCCGAGGCCCGGACCGCCGCGCATGATGTCGACGATGACGCACGGCAACTCGGAACCGGCTAGATACGAAATGCCTTCCTGCATCAGGCTCAGGCCCGGCCCTGAAGAGGCGGTCATGGTGCGCTCTCCCACAGACGCTGCGCCATAGACCATGTTGATGGCCGCAACTTCACTCTCGGCCTGGAGGAAAGTGCCGCCACAAATTGGAAAGTATCTGGCTGCGGTTTCCGTGATCTCGCTGGCGGGCGTGATCGGGTATCCGTAAAACGAGCGACATCCTGCGAGCAAAGCGGCCTTGACCACCGCCTCGTTGCCTTTGATTAACTCTTTCGTCATCAGATGAACCTCGAAAGTTTTTGTTCGGAGTTCCGCCTTCAGGCGGGAGATTCTTGCGCTTTGGCAAAGCCGCCTGAAGGCGGAACTCCAAACTCAGACTAATTCTTGAACACAGTAATTGCGCCGGGCTCGGGACAGGCATAGAAGCAGACGCCGCAACCTGTGCAGCCGTGCCCTTGATACTCACCGAAGTGATAACCGTGGCCGTTCAAGCGATCGCTGAGTCGCATGCCGCAGACGGGACAGGCGTCGATGCACAGCCCGCATCCTTTGCATTCTTCTTCATGCACTTCGACCCAACCGCGCACTTTCTTTTCGTTGCCTTCATTTGGCATATGTATCAGCCTCCATCGGGCCAGGAATTCACGGCCTCGGGAACGCGTTCAATTGGGCAACTGCTGTGCCCACCTGCATCGTTAGCAAAGGCCAATCGGTTCAGCCGCAACGCTATTGTTTTGTGCAGCGGCGTGCTGGTTCATTGAAAACGGGAGATTTCGATGGGCGGAAAAAGCCGCACTTAATGGGGAAAATGACTTACGCGATGCTTGGGAAGTGTTCCCGAGTTTTCACCGGCTGGACGACGGGGCCACTCCGCAAACTGAACCAGCACAGCCGCTCGAGGATTTCTTTTGACAACCGTCCCGCTCTGAAATAGAGTTTCAGCCCCCTTCCCGACATATACCGTTGACCTCGAGGTTGGGCTCAACTTGATCAGTGAACCGCAGAACTTAATCAAAGGAGAAAACTATGAAACGAAGTTTGTTTTTCGTCTCTTTCGTTGCTCTTAGCGCAATTGCTCTGCTCGGAAGCACCACGGTTTATCGAACGGGAGCAGCGCCCACGACCTCCGCGGCGGCGGCGCAAAAGAATGCCGCGAATCGCGACCACTGCGGCACGCGGCATATCGACGAAACGACTGCAATCCAATACGAGCAAGCACTGCAGAGTTTCAACTCAAGAAGGAGTCCCGGTCAGATTCGCAAGTCCGGTTCGATCACTGTGCAGGTTTATTTTCACGTCGTGAACAAAGGCGCGGGCGTGGCCAACGGCGATGTACCGACCAAGTGGCTGCGCGATCAAGTTGAAGTGATGAATGCTGCGTACGCCGGCGCCGATCCGGCCTCTAGTCCGAACTCAGCAAACACGCCATTCCGTTTTGCCCTGGCGGGCGTTGATCGCGTCACGAATGCCGATTGGTTCAACTCGGCGCTTGGATCAGAGGAAGAACGCGAGATGAAAACCGCGCTTCGTGTAGGCGGGGCTGACGCGCTGAATTTCTATGTCAATAACGCCGGCGGCGTCTATCTCGGCTGGGCGACTTTCCCGTTCTGGTACGCCGGCGATCCGACACAGGATGGCGTGGTTGTTCTTTATTCGAGTCTGCCAGGCGGCGACTGCTGCGGAGCCCAAGTCTACAACCAGGGCGATACCGGCACGCATGAAGTTGGTCATTGGCTCGGTTTGTTCCACACGTTCCAGGGTGGATGCGCTGCGCAATACAACGACTTTGTGGCAGACACTCCGTCTGAGCGTTCACCGGCATTCGGGTGCCCGTTCGGCCGCGACACCTGCCCGAAACCGGGCGTCGATCCGATCGAGAACTTCATGGACTACAGCGAAGATCCCTGTATGTACCAGTTCACGGGAGGCCAGTCCGCGCGCATGGAAGGAATGTCGCTTCAGTATCGGGGATTGTAGACGAACGTAACCATGCTTCGGCCACAGCGATGCGCGGCAAGGCTGTAACTTGCCGCGCATCGGGCCCGGTCAGTCACACGTGAGATTGGCGCCGGCGTGGCGGCGTCTGTCACTGCGCCAGTCGCTTCAGAAACACTCCTACTGCATAAGCCAATGCCGCCGCGATGCCTCCGACGACCAGCGTCGAAACTCCGGAACGCCACCAGGACACTGTGGACCAGCGGCTTTTCACCGATCCGATGATGAAGAAGATTGCGCCGGTGAGGATTAATGAAATCGTGAACGCATGGCTAAGGCCGGCGAGAAAGGGAACCAGCGGTATCAGGCCGCATAGCGCAAAGGCGCTGAAGGTTGTCGTGGCGGCCATCCACGGCGAACGTGGTTGCAGCGGCAATCCGTACTCTTCCGTCAACATCGTGCGCACCCAGCGATCAGGATCGGAAGTAATCAATTCAACCACTCGCTCGAGGTCCGCTCCGGCAAAGCCTTTCGCGGCGAAAATCTGTCGCACTTCTTCGCGCTCACCCTCGGGCGCGAGTTCAATGTGACGTCGTTCGATCGCTTCCAGGCGGGTCACGTCATCGTGTTCCGACTTGGTGCCCAGAAAATTACTCGCCGCCATCGAAAATCCATCGCCCATCAGATTCGCGAGTCCCATGATCACGATGATTGCCGGGGACAGATGAGCCCCGACCACTCCGGTCACGACTGCGAAAGTCGTCACCGAACCATCAATCCCGCCGTAAATCCAATCGCGCAGATAGCTATGTTGCGGTCCGGCTGAAAGTCTCTCCTGGATCGCTGCTACTGAATGTTCGTGTTCCATTTGTAGAGTGGCGCCGACTTCAGTCTGTGATTTAGGCACCGACAACCACAGACTAAAGTCTGTGCCACAGTCATTCTTCGGCGACGCCGCTAATGCGATCGATACGCAAGCGAAACGCGATGACCGGCGGCGGGGCCGCATCGCGTGACAGTCGCGACTCGACCGGCGTCAGCCTGGGAAAACGTTCGAGCAACTTACGCAGGATCGAATTTCGCTCTACCGGTTCGGTAAGCTCTTCAAACGATCCGAAGGCGATAGCACTCCGCCAGTGAAAATCATCCTGAATCTGACTCACCTGTAAACATACGCGCGGATGCGCGCGCATCGCTGAGATCTTGCGGCCCGGCAGAGAGTGGCTATAGACACAACTCTCTTCAACGACGTAATTGATCGGCACCACGTACGGCTCGTGCTGATCTATGCACGCGAGATGACCTACTTTCCCTCGCCGCAGAACTTCCCACGCCTCATCCTCGTTGAGAATCCTCGTCATCGCAGAAATGAAAGCGGCAACGGTTGTGCCAGCTTAAGTTCAGGGCCGTTTGGGTTCGGTGATGCGATTTTTTGCGGGCTTTCGCGCAAGCAGTGAGCAAGTTTGCGCAGCAATCGTCAGAGCGCAGGCATCCTGCGTGCGGTTCACCGGTATCTTTGCCGGTCCTCACTTTCAAGGATTTGCGAGCAGGATGCTCGCGAACCGCCGACAGGGATGTCGGCGCTCCGCTGGCGCCATGCTAGTTAGCGCCCGGGCTATTCAAAGGCAGGTGAATGCGAAAAACCGATCCCTGGCCGAGATTTGATATGGCCTCGACTCGGCCACCGTGTGCGCGCGCGATGCGGCGGACAGCCGGAAGACCGAGCCCGGTGCCGCCTTTGGTCGTGGTGTAAAAAGGGTTGAAGATGAGGCTAAGATCTTTTTCGCTGATTCCGTGGCCGGTATCTTCGACTTCGATGACGGCTTCTTCGCCGGTATCCTCAGTCTCCTGCTGACGGATGCTGACGGTGATGCGCCCGCCATCTTCAATCGCTTCAATCGCATTGATAATAAGATTCAGGATGGCGTCTTCAATCTGCGGTGCGTCAGCCTCAAGCACAATATCATCGGCAGGCGCCTGAAACTCGACCTTGATGCGACGGCCCCGCGCTGCTGCACTGATTGCCTGTGAACGAGCAACGGTGACCGCTTTCAATGTCAGTTCCGTTAGCGAAGTTTGTTTCGTGCTGACGGCCCGAGGCCGGGCCCTCTCGAGCAGTGCGCGCACAGTTCCGTCGATGCGGGTGACTTCATGACGGATACCTTCGAGAGCTTCGCGCTCGGGATCGTTTGGATCGCGCCGGCGAATCAGTATGTCGACTACGCCCTGAATCCCGGCCAGCGGATTCTTGACTTCGTGCGCCAGGCCGGCGGCGAGTTCGCCCACCAGCGAGATTTGCGCCGCGCGTTGTAACACCGCCTGCATCCTGTTCTTTTCAGTAACGTCCGTATTGACGATCAATTTTTGGATCGGACGGCCTTCATCATCTCGCACCAGGGTCCAGCGACAATCCACCAGCAAATTCTTTCCATCCTTTGTAACGTGAGTAAACTCTCCCCGGAACTCTCCTGTTTCCAGCAAGACTCGTTGGGCTTCTCCGAATTCTGTGGGGACGTTATCGAAAAAGAGATCAGTCGGGCGCTTTCCCAATACTTCCTCAGCACGCCAGCCATACATCCGCTCGGCACTCTTGTTCCAGTAGATGACCCGGTCGTCCATATCGCGGACCAGGATGGCGTCCCGTGATTGGTCCAAAAGATTTGCCTGCCGCCGAATATGCTCCTCGGCAAGTTTGAGGTCCGTGATGTCGTGACGAATGGCAACGTACTGGTAGGGCTTTCCGTCTTCATCGAGGAAAGGAACAATCGTGGTGTCGACCCAGTAGATGGATCCGTCCTTCGCCCGGTTTCTGATCTCGCCTTTCCATACCTGACCCGAAGCGATCGTGGTCCACAGGGTGCGGATGAACTCTTTTGAGTGATACCCCGAATTGATGATGCGGTGATCCTGGCCCATCAACTCTTTGCGTGAATACTTCGAGATGCGACAAAACGCATCATTCACATAGTTGATGATGCCTCGCTGGTCGGTGATCGCTACGATGGTGGATTGATCGAGCGCGAATTTGATGTCCGCGAGTTCTTTCAGGGAGCGCTCCAGTTCGTCGCCGTATTCAGCGTTTTCCGTGTTCGATTTTGTCGGGGACGTCCTGGGCATTATTTTTTCTGAGGTCAATTGCGACCTCATGATAACCCAAGCCCCCTTGTTAGTCTGCGAGGAATTAGGCGCGGAGCAGCGAAAGTAGTCCAGCCGCGGAGCGGCGGAACATCAATGACATTTGTTTCGCCCCTCCGGGGCTGCGTGGTTCTTATCGCTCTTGATCCCATGGCTTACGCCATGGGCAACAGATCTATGCCGCTCCGCGGCTTAGGCGACCGCACGCGGCTCAGCGTTCGCTTCCTCCAACTTCTTCAGCCGATAGCGAAGCTGATCACGCGAGATACCCAGCAACTCTGCCGCCTTGGTTTGATTGCCGCCACTGCGCTCGATTGCCTGTCGCACCAAAGACATCTCGACCTGGTCGAGCGACACGCCGCCGGGAGGCAACTGAAACAGCTCCGGATGCCCGGAGCCGTCCGGATGAAAACGTTCCGCCGCTCCCAGACCGCCTGAGACGGGGCGAGGGATATATTTCATAGTTATGACCTCATCATCTTCCAGGATCATGGCGCGCTCGATCACGTTGCGGAGCTCGCGCACATTTCCCGGCCAATTATAATGACGAAAAGCACTGGCCACTTCCGAATTAATTCCTGTGATGCTCCTCTTCAGTCGTTCACTAAACGACTGAATGTAATGTTCAGTCAGCAACAAAACATCGTCACCGCGTTCACGCAAAGATGGAATGTCGATTTGGATTACCGACAAGCGATAATAAAGATCCAGTCGGAAGCGGCCGACCTCACTCTCTTTCTTCAAATCACGATTCGAAGCCGCAATGACCCGGGCATCGAACGGAATATCTTTCAAACCGCCCACGCGCCGGAACGCGCCTTCTTCCAGCACCCGCAAAAGTTTCGCCTGCAGACTCAGTTCGATCTCGCCGATTTCATCGAGCAGCAACGTCCCGCCCTCAGCCTGTTCGAACATGCCTTCCTTGCGGGCCTTCGCATCGGTAAAGGCGCCTTTCTCGTAACCGAACAATTCACTCTCGATGAGCGTGCCCGGCAGCGCCGCGCAGTTGATCGCGACAAATGGTCCTTCGGCGCGATTGGAATGATAGTGAATGGCTTTGGCGACCAGGTCTTTGCCCGTCCCGGACTCGCCCTGCAACAGAACCGACGAGACTTCGCTTTCAGCAACCTTCTGGGCCATGGACAACATTTCACGAATCGCCGGCGACTGACCGATTATTTGATCAAAGCTGAACTGTTGGGAACGCTCACGGCGAATCAGATTTACTTCGCGGCGCAAATGACTGGCTTCAATCCCGTTGCGAATCGCCACGTGAAGCTCTTCGAGGTTGATTGGCTTGCCGATGAAATCGTAAGCACCGCCACGCAAAGCGGCGATGGTCTCATCCACCAGAACGTTGGCGGTGATCATGATGATCACTGCGTCCGGCTCGCGCTGCCGCAACTTGCGCAGCACGTCGAGACCCGAGCCGTCGGGCAAATTGATGTCGAGCAGGACCGCGGCCGGCACTTCTGCTTCAAAAGCCGCCAGGCCGGCGCCGGCAGTTGCCGCTTCGATGGGTTCAAATCCCCAGCCGCGCAGGGCCTCGCCCAGCGACCAGCGAATCATCTTCTCATCGTCAACGACGAGAATCCTCTCCTGTTGAGTCTTCAGCTTCTTGTCCTTCTTTCCAGCCGCCATCGCGACCGATTATAGGCAAACTGGGCCGCTATCAGGAACCTTGCAGGCCACGGGACTAATTCAAGTGTGCGGCAATACAAGTGCAGCCCAAGACCCTTAAGCAAACTGCGTGCTTCGCGCTGAGCGTGGATTTTTCACTTAATCCGGCGAGCCTTTAGCGAAATAGTCCGCAATCCGAGGATCCGACTGAGGAATTTTCCACGATGCGGTGGCCCAGACTTCAGTCTGTGTTTCTCCCGTTGAGTTTCATGCTGGTGGAAAAACACGGAGCACCACAGAGCTGACACTGAGAAGTGCCTTTTTCCAACGGCTCATTATCTTCAAAGAACGGTTCACAAAACGGTACCGCAGTTTACTTTTTTGGATTTCAAAAATGCGCGCGAAAGAAAGATCAAGAGGGTTGCAGTGTTGTGATATTTTCTGTCGCCATGAAACGAAGAACCTTCATCTCAACTACGACCGCCGCTGGAATATTTGCCGCTTGCAAACCCGGCATTGCTCAACCGCAATCGAAGGCTGATGTTGAATTCGATGAGCTGCTGTCGGTCACGGACACGCCGGCAATTGCCGCAGCGGGTACCATTAACGACCGTCCTTTTCAACGCGTGGCCGGCGTCAAATCCGTCACCGACAAAGTCCCGGTTACCGCCGACACACTCTTTTCCGCGGCTTCGCTTTCAAAGCCGGTATTCGCCTGGGCCGTTCGTGATTTGGTCAAACAGGGAAAGCTTGATTGGTCCAAACCTCTGCAGGATTATCTCGACCTCGGGCTAAGCGGCGATGGCAAACTCATTACGGCTGAACATGTGCTGACGCACAGCAGCGGCTTGCCGAACTGGCGGTTTCAGGCTAACCAGCCGTTGACGCCGGCGTTTACTCCCGGCAGCCGCTGGCAGTATTCGGGCGAAGGCATCTTTCTACTGCAACGAGTTGTCGAGAAAATCACCGGAGTTCCGATCGCAACCTACATGAAGAAGAATGTCCTGGAGCCGATGGGAATGACTTCGAGCACTTACGCCTGGAGTCCTGCGCTGCTGGCAAGGGCGGTGTCGGGACACAGTCGACGCGCCAACCCGCTCGAACGTTCCAGCGCGTATTACGAACAGCAGAACTACGATCTGCTGCAGAAAGCAGGTCTGCAACCTGAGTCAGCAAGCTACGCGGAAATTGTCGCGGCTTATGAGAAAGCGAAGGCAGTGCCGCTACCGGTCGGCATGTCGCCCAACATGGCCGGCTCGTTGTGGACCACTGCGATCGATTATCCAAAATTCCTCATTCGGGTGATGGCCGATATGCCGTCACACGCTGACGATTTTCGCGCGCGCGTAGAAGTTAATCCAAAAATTTCCTGGGCGTTAGGTTGGGGTGTGGATCGAACGTTCCAAAAACCTGCGCTCTTTCATTGGGGCGACGGTCCGGGCTTCAAAAACTTCACCTGGATTCAGCCTGAGCGGAAAACCGCTCTGGTGTTTTTCACTAACGGCGATCACGGACAGTCGACATATTCGTACGCATTCCGTCAACTACTCAAAGAAGATCCGGCATCGTTGCTGTGGATTTGATGTAGCGCAGGTTGTCCAACCTGCGCACTCTTCAGGTAGTCTTCACTGTGCGGTTTTTCTTTGCGTCTTTGCGACCTGGCGTGAACTCGAACACTGACGAAATCAGTCTCACGCGAAGGCGCAAAGATGCAAAGGTTCGCAAAGCTGATTTCAAGACGCTACGCATTCTTCATGCAACCGCAGACTGGACAGTCTGCGCTACTTTTGTTCACTATTGGCCCATGAAAGCCATCCAGGTATCGCAAGTTGGCGGTCCGGAAGTGCTCACGCTGGTTGACGTGGCCACTCCCGAACCCAAATCGAACGAAGCGCTGGTCCAGATCAAAGCGGCCGGCGTGAACTTTATCGACGTCTATTTCCGCGAGGGCCGCTATCCCGCGCCGCTGCCGTTCATCAATGGCCAGGAAGGCGCCGGCGTGATTGTCGAAGTCGGTCCCGATGTTACTGGATTCAAACCTGGTGACCGCGTGGCCTATGTCGGCCGGCTGGGAAGTTATGCCGAGTTTGCGTCCGTTCCAGCCGAGCAGTTGGTGAAGATTCCCGACGAACTTGATTTTGATCAAGCGGCAGCCGCGATGTTGCAAGGGATGACGGCGCACTACCTGAGCCGTGGCAGCTATCCGGTGAAGCAGGGCGAGACAGTTTTGATTCACGCGGCGGCCGGCGGTGTCGGTCTGCTGCTGGTCCAATTGGCAAAGCACTTCGGCGCGCGCGTAATCGGAACTGCAGGTTCAGAGGCGAAAGCACAACTCGCGCGCGATGCGGGCGCGGATGAAGTGATCAACTACACCGAACAGGATTTTGAAGCGGAAACGCGGCGACTGACTGAAGGCCAGGGCGTGCATGCGGTGTACGACGGCGTCGGCAAAGACACGTTCGAAAAAGATCTCAAGGTGCTGCGGGCCCGCGGTTATCTGGTGCTCTTCGGCGGCGCGAGTGGAGCAGTGGCGCCTTTCGATCCCATGCAATTGACTAAGCACGGATCGCTTTTCATCACGCGGCCAAAGTTGACTGATTACATAGCGACGCGTGAGGAACTCGAGCAACGCGCAAACGAAGTCCTGCAAATGATTGTGCGCGGCGAATTAAAATTGCGAATACACGAAAAGTATCCACTGGCTGAAGTGCAACAGGCGCACCGCGATCTCGAAGGCAGAAAGACTACGGGAAAACTGCTGTTGATTCCTTAGGGCCGAACGAAATGAGTGAACTAATTTCGTCGGGGGATTTTCCGTGGCCCAGGCGTTCACGCCTGGGTAAAAGGCAGGAGGCGCAATTAAAGCCCCATTAATGGGGCTTTTGAAACTAACCCCTCTCTCCTTTCCCAGGCGTAAACGCCTGGGCTGCGAAAAAGTCATTCACATTGTGGCACCTTCGTAAACGAGGGCTTTAGATCAAAACTGTAATCTGCGGATAGCTATTCATGGATTTTCAATCTCTGAAATCACCGCTGGCATTCCTCGGCGAACTCGTTCCCGACTCTCAACTCGCTTCTCTCAAAGACTACGAATCCTGGTGGCTCACTGAAGGAACTGCAATTTCTGAAGCTGTCGATCGTGCCGGCACGCCCTGGCTGCGGATGTTCGATCAATTCGGCAAACGCACCGACGAAATTCTCTTCCCACCCGACTACTGGAAGATGCTCAGGCGCGGATATGAGGCAGGCGCAATCTGGAAAGCCTTCGAGGGCGATTCGCTCAGGATGCACTACCTCATCGATTACGTAACTTGCTTCTTCGATGCCGGCCTTGGCTGTCCCTACATCGTCTCCCTGTCGACAACAGTGCCGCTCCGAAAGTACGGCACGCCGGAACTGCAAGCGCGTTTCCTGCCGCACCTTCTGCGCCGCGACGGAACCAACTGGCAAGGCGCGACCTGGATGACGGAAGTGAAAGGTGGTTCCGATCTCGGCGCCAACGTTGAAACGCTCGCGCGCCCCGTACAGCAGACTGTCCAGTCTGCTGCTTCCATTAATCCAGAGAACCGCTGGCTCCTAACCGGCGACAAATACTTCTCCAGCAACGTCGGCGCCGAACTCGCCATTGTCGCCGCGCGTCCCGAAGGCGCGCGAAAAAGTGGCACGGGCGTCCCGCCCGTGAATCACGCGCAAGATGCGCGGGCCACCCCGCATGGCCTCGTGCTCTTTCTCGTGCCTCGCTATCGCGAGAATGGCGAACTGAACTACTTCATTCGCCGTCTGAAAAACAAAATCGGCACGCGCTCGGTGCCCACCGGCGAAGTCGAATTGCGGGACAGCGAAGCTTACCTGCTCGGCAGACCGGACTGGGGCATCTACCTGATTCTTGAGTCGCTGAACCTTTCGCGCGTCGGCAACATTGCCGGCAGCGTGGCTTTGGCCCAACGCGCACTCGCGGACGCACTGACGTTCGCTGAAGGCCGCGTCGCCTTCGGAAAACCCATCATCGAGCATCCGCTCATGCGCCGGCAGTTTGAAGAACGCTTCGCGCAGTTACGCGACGCGCGCGCGTTGATGTGGGAAGCGATCCAACTTTTGGATGAAGTCTGGCAACAGACGCCGCGCTATTCCGATCGCTATCACCTGTTCCGTCTGGTCGCGCATCTGGCGAAGTATTGGACCGCAGAGTTAGCGGTCCAGTTCGCGAAGTGGAACATGGAAGTTCACGGCGGCATGGGCGTGCTGGCTGAATACACGGCCGAACGCTGGCTGCGCGAAGCGATGATTCTGCCGATTTGGGAAGGCACGCCGCACCGTCAGATGCTGGATGGTTTGGAAGTGATGGACCGCAAGCGCGCGCATGAAATTTTGTTTGCACATCTCGCACCTCACGCCGACAAACTAGAATTACAAGACATCTCTTCGCGCATCGAACAGCACTTGCACTTGCCGGCGGAAGAGAAGGAAGCCGGAATCGAGCCTCTCTTTCGCGACCTTGCGATGTTTACGGCGCGCACGCTGGCTGGTAAGAACCGCGTGTGATGGAATTTCACGAAGTGAGTGGCGCCAATTTTGAATCACTTCTCCCTGGGAACGAAAGAGGGTTAGTTTCAATAGCCCCGTTAACGGGGCTTGGTTGCGCCTCCTGTTTCTCACCCAGCCTTAAACGCCAGGGCTAGAGAAAACGTCACAATAATAAGCTCAGCAAAAAACCTTGCCGTTTTGTGGACTAGAGTTCAGAATGGGCACGTCATAAGCTAAAAAGAATTTTCCTTGCAACGAATTCTTATGGGCGGTTATTTCGTGATCTCCTTTTAATCCTGCAGCACGTCTCATGCTTTAAGCGTCGGGCGACGCTTCACACAAGAATGGTCTCAGATTCAGGTCGCCTGATAAGAAAGACTTTCACAGTGACCGGGCGTGAAATGAATGGACTGTCCCAGTCATTTATCAATGACCAGCAACTCGAGATCACCCATCGCGAGTCGCCCGGCAACGCTAAATTGGATCTGACGGGCCACTAGTCAGGGGCGTGCCGGCCTTAGTTCGACCCCTCCGAGGATGTTGTTATGACCCACACTGGTATTCCTACTCCGAACTCCAGACGGCTGCGGGGTTACAGTTTTGACCCCAGCCTGTCCGTGCAACTTGATACGGCCCTGGTTAACGAGGCAGTGTTCAAGATTCGTTGGGAAGAGCCTTTGCAACAAGGCCCGATCGGCGAGTATCTCGAGGTCGTGGATTTCGATCCGGCGAGCAACTGCTTTTACGAACCGATCGATTTGAACGATCCGTACATCCTGGCCCAGGACGGACTGCAACCTTCGGAAAGCAATCCGCAGTTTCACCAGCAGATGGCTTACGCCGTGGCCATGACTACGATCGAGAATTTTGAAAAGGCCCTGGGGCGCAAAGCCTTATGGTCACCATATCGAAGCGAAAAATCGGAAAACTTCGTCCAGCGTTTGCGAATCTACCCGCACGCTCTGCGACAGGCCAACGCTTATTACAGTCCGATGAAGAAGGCTTTGATGTTCGGTTACTTTCCGGCATCGAGCGACGCCCCTGGCGATCATATTCCGAAAGGGATGGTGTTCACCTGTCTCTCGCATGACATCGTCGCTCATGAAACAACGCACGCCTTGCTGGACGGCATGCATCGCCGCTTTATCGAGGACAGTCATCCGGACACACTCGCTTTCCATGAAGCGTTCGCCGACATCGTGGCGCTCTTTCAACACTTTTCGTTTCCGGAAGTGCTGCGCCAGCAAATCGCCAAGACTCGCGGTGACCTGGCTTCGCAAAGTTTGCTGGGACAATTGGCTCAACAGTTTGGCAAAGCCATCGGGCAATACGGCGCCTTACGAGATGCCATCGGTGAATTCGATAAGAAAGAGAATAAGTGGAAGCCGCGGCAGCCCGATCCGAACGACTATCAAAGAGAGATGGAACCACATGCCCGAGGCGCAATTCTGGTGGCTGCGGTGTTCGAAGCGTTTCTCTCGATCTATAAATGCCGCGTTACCGATCTGCTGCGGATTGCCTCGAACGGGACCGGCGTGCTAACTCCGGGAGAGCTGCATCCCGATTTGGTAAACCGTCTGGCCCGCGAGGCGGCCAGAACGGCCCAGCAGGTTTTGAGCATGTGCATCCGCGGGTTGGATTATTGTCCGCCGGTGGACATCAACTTTGGCGATTATCTGCGGGCCATCATCACGGCCGACACGGATCTGGTGCCCGAGGATGATATGGGCTACCGCATCGCGTTTATCGAATCGTTCCGCCGCCGCGGGATTTATCCGCGTGACATTCGCACCTTGTCGGAAAGCAGTTTGTCCTGGAGCAATGTGCGTGACGAAGAGCAACAGGGGATTTTCAAAGTCATCACCGTCAGGTTGCGGTTCTTCGTTCACCTGCTCAGCTATTTGGACGAGGTGCCGGACATAAAGCGTGTTCCCGAAGTGTCGGACGCTTACCGGAACTATTTGAAGAGCATTATCCTGGGCGACGCCGAAAAGAAATGGAACGCACTGGATGCCGCCGAAAAAGAAAAACAGTGGAAAGAGTTGGTCGAAAATTATCCGCTGCCGACAAAGATGTGGCGGCAACTGGCGGATTTTGAAAAAGGACATGCCGAGCAAGTGCTGTGGCATCTGATGTCCGACCGGGAAAAGATTTTTGGGATTACGCGCGCCGCCCAAGCCGCGTTACATGAGTGGCTGGCCGATTATAAAGCGGATGCCCTTGAAGAAGAGGTGAGTCGATTTGAAGCGCTTACCGGAATTTACCTGCTCAAGACTGACGACAACGTGAAAAAGCTCGCAGGTGTGCAGTTCGCAAAGGATAAATCTATTCCGAAAGACAAATACACGTTTGAATGCCACTCTTTCCGCGCCGCCCAGCGGGTTGGACCGAACGGCAAAACCGTCAACGAGGTCATCATTTCCCTCACGCAAAAACGGAAGGTGCCTTTAAACGGAGCTACGCCTACTCTCACGAACGATGAAACTTTCGACTTTCGGGGCGGCTGCACTTTAATTCTCGACCTGCACACTTTGAAGCTGAAGTACGTCGTCAAAAAACTAATCGACGATAGTGATGGACGGCTGACACGACAGCGTGAGTACCGCACCGGCGAATCAGGCGCGTCACTGCGGGCCACCTACTTCGGCCGGCCCAGTCAGACCGGGAACAATGAGCCCTTTGCTTTATTGCACGGCGATTGAGGATCGCGGAGGACAGTTCAATGGCAACACGCAAAACCACCAGCCGGAAAGCCAAGGCCAAACCCAACAAGAAATCCCGGGCCAAATCCAAGTCAAAAGGGGTTAAGGTTTCGGTGCGCATTCGGATGTATCGCCAGGGGCTGGGCGATTGTTTCCTGCTCACCTTTCAACAGAAAGGCAAAGAGGATTTCAACATGATGGTGGATTGCGGGCTGTTGCAAGGCACTGAGAACAGCACCGAAATCATGAAGCAGGTAGTCGGGGACGTCGAGTCCACACTCTCGGTCAGCAGAAAGATCGACGGCAAACAAAACAAGTGGCTGGACGTGGTGGTTTTGACGCACGAACACGCCGATCATATCTCCGGCTTTGGACAGGCCCAGGACATTTTTGATCGAATCCACTTCGGTGAAGTGTGGGCGGGATGGATGGATGACGAAAGTCATCCGAAATATAAAGCAGTGCGCGAGCGCTTTCATAAGCAGGTGACTGGCTTGCGAGCGGCGCTAGCCCGGATGAAGTCAGTCGAACAACAGGGACTGAAGGAAACTGTCACTCACTTGCTCGAGGATTTCTTCGACGAGAATGTATTAGGAGTCGAGGAGAATGCGTTAGGCGCCGAGGCAACCAAGACGAAACGCACGCCCGCCTGGGAATTCGCGCTAAAAAAATCGGTTAAAGACCCCAGGTTTTGCACGCCGGGAAGTATGTTCACCCTGCCGGGATTCGACGATATTCGAATTTACATCCTTGGGCCTTCAGAGAATTATGAAGACTTCACGAAAGTAGATCCCTCAGAGGAGGACACGTACCGCGGCGAAGGCAGTGGCTTTGCCCTGGCTGACAGTTTCTTTGCGGCCGTCGCCGAGGACAGCGACCTGTTCGACGCCGAGCTGCGCCAGCCTTTCGAAAACCATCTACGAATCGATGCCGACGTCAAAGCGAAAGAGCACGACTTCTTCAAGACCCATTACGGTTTTGACGAGAGCCCACCCGATCCATCTGGTAAGAAAGATCCGAACGCGTGGCGGCGGATTAACGACGATTGGTTGTCGATGGCGGGCAGCCTCGCTTTGAAACTCGACAGTTATACGAACAACACCTGTCTCGCATTCGCGATCGAGTTCGTTGGCAGCAAGAAGGTTTTACTGTTCCCGGGCGATGCACAGTTTTCCAATTGGCTCTCGTGGCAAGAATTGACTTGGCAGATACCGGATGAAAAAGGCGTGAAGCAGGAAGTGAAAGCAGAGCACCTTTTGAACCGGACCGTCTTTTACAAAGTAGGTCATCACGGCAGCCACAATGCGACTTTGAAAAAGCATGGGTTGGAAATGATGTCCAGTCCGGAACTCATGGCGATGATTCCGGTTGATCGTGCGAAGGCGGAAAGTAAAGTCACCAAGACCAATCCCAAGGGTTGGGAGATGCCGGAGAAAAACCTCTTTACGCGTTTGCAGGAACGAACTCGTGGCCGGGTTCTGCTGGCCGATGAAAAGGACGATAAAAAGCTAAGGGTCCGATGCAAGGACAGCAACTTTTTGAAAAAAGTGAAGTTCAATGGATCGTTAGCGAGAGACCCAGCCAAGCCAACCGCTAAAGAGCCTATTGCCGTCGAGTTGATCGTCGAAGGCTGAGCTCTGGGTTGTTCTCAGGTATTCACCTTCGCGTTTCATCTACATTACCCTGCTAAGCGCTTTGCTGCGCCGCCACTGGCTGACGGCCGCGGTTGTTATAGTGATGCCGGCACTTCCGTGTGTGAATGGCCAAAGCGGTAAACCAATTCATCACAAACTCAAAGGAGATTACATGACCACCAAAACCAAAATATCCGTGCGGGCCCTGGCCCTGGGAGGCAAGTTCGTCGGCCAGCACGTGGGCTTTGCCAGGATTGATATTTACGGACCCAAAGATGCCAAAAAGCCTCTGGCGTCCGGACTGACCGATCAGGGTCTGCTGGCGAACACGGACGGCTCCGGCGTTACGGCGCTGATCATGGACCAGCCTTATCCCTGGGGTTACCCGATACGCGCTGATGAGGCAACTGAGTTCACCGCTGAAATTCCTTTGACCGAGCCGACGGTACTGACTTTCGTGGCGACTTCGGTGGCAGATCCCCGGATTTCGATCTCGTGCAAACGGTTGGTGATACCGAACCTGACGCTCAACGGAGCGTCGGCGGTGGTGTTGGTGATACCCGGTCTATTGACCGCGTTAACTGAGCCTGTCGCCAAAGCCTCAATTATCGCCGGCGCTCCCACAACCATCACGGCCCAGGTGCGCATGATGTGTGGCTGTCTGATCGACAACCTGTTCTGGCCCGCCGCCAACTTTAACGTGCAAGCAATCATCAGCAAGGGAGGAAAGGACCAGACTTTGACCTTGAGCTATACGGGCCAGCCCAGCTTGTTTTCAGCAACGTATACTTTTCCCACCCCCGGAGATTATTCCCTTCGAATTGTTGCTACTGAAATGAATGGCAACCTGGGCGCAACCTCTCCAATGATGGTTAAGGTGAAACAGAAGTGAATAATGAGTCGAGAGATTACGCAGATTCGCAAAACGAAAACCGGTTACGACACCTATTAGTTCTCTCGAGGCTACGCCTCGGAAGTTCGGCGGCGTAGCCGCAAATCATTAAAGAAGCACGTCATGGTAAGCCAGAGGCTTGCCGCCTTGTGCTGCGGCAAAGGCGTGGGCTTCGTTTGTTTGATCGTTGACTCCCGACCCGACGGTCGGGGCTTTGCAGGTCAGTGCCGCGCAACTGATCGGCTGCTCCGGTGGTAGTAATCTTTCCGGCGGAGTTAGAATGTCCGCATCCCTCGAAATTCTTCTGTCAAAGGAAATCTCATCATGAAAACTGTTCGACACAGCTTGCTGTTCATTGCACTGGCGTTCGCTTTCGCGCTGGTAGCCGCGTCAGCCGCAACCGCGCAGAACAAAGCCAGCGGACAGTCGCACTTTGCCAAGCTCGACAATGCCCGCATTCATTACGTCAACTATGGCAAAGGCGAAGAGGCGCTGGTGCTGATTCATGGATGGACACAAAACATTGATGCCTGGCGAGATAACATACCTGACTTTGTCGGCCGTTATCGCGTAATCGCGATCGATCTTCCGGGACATGGAAAGAGCGACAAGCCGGAAGAAGCAAAGGGTAAAGACGCAAGCCCGGCCGGCACGCTCTATTCGATGGACCACTTTGCCCGCGCGGTCGAAGCGGTCATGCGCGATGCGAAACTGAAGCGCGCGGTGCTGGTCGGTCACAGCATGGGAACGCCGGTGGCGCGACAGTTCTATCGCAAGTATCCGGACAAGACTCTGGCAATTGTCATTGTTGATGGTTCGCTCCGGCCTTTCGGAAACAAGGCCATGCTGGACCAGTTGATCGCCGGCTTTCGCGGACCAACTTATCGCGACGTGGTGACGCAGATGATGGCCACGATTAGCGGTCCGAACCTTTCCGCTGAAGTGAAGGAGCGAATCAGTGCCTCTTCAAACAACACGCCGCAGAATGTTTTGGTAAGCGCGATGGAAGGCATGGCTGACAGTTCAATCTGGGGAGAAGACAAAATCAATGTGCCCGTGCTCGCGATTATGGCCAGGACCCCGCTCTTGCCGCCGAACGTCGAAGAGTCCTTTCGCGCGATTGCGCCCACGATGGATTTCCAGATGTGGGACGGTGTGGGTCACTTCATCATGATGGAAAAGCCGAAGGAGTTTAATGCGGCGGTGCTTCAGTGGCTGGAAAAGAATAAGTTGCTGAAGAAGTAATCCGTCAGATTACAAAGATTCAAAAAAACAACTGCTCGCGGCT
>Ga0207653_10000172_pt1 | contig 45490 bp, 36 predicted proteins | sample KBSK5251metaG_FD_184341 | JGI IMG/M metagenome (GOLD analysis project Ga0207653, IMG submission 184341) | Corn, switchgrass and miscanthus rhizosphere microbial communities from Kellogg Biological Station, Michigan, USA - KBS K5-25-1 metaG... | ecosystem: Host-associated > Plants > Roots >...
AACGCCGAACGAATGAGCCGGCGGATTAAGCAATTTGGTGCCGATCTTCGACCGCACATCAAGACTCACAAGTGTATCGAAGTTGCTCGCATTCAAACTGCGGGGCACTCCGGCGCCGTGACGGTATCGACACTTGCCGAAGCACGAGCGTTTGCAGCCAATGGATTTACGAAAATTACCTACGCGGTCCCCATCGAATCAGGAAAATTTAACGAAGCAATTGAAATCTCGAGAGATTGCGAACTGTCGCTGATAACAGACGATGCTGATGTGCCCGGACAGCTAAACGACGCGGCCAAGCAAGCGAACGTCCATCTGAATCTTTTTCTGAAGGTCGACTGCGGATATCACAGGTGTGGGGTCGAACCTGCCAATCAAGCAGCTATTGAGATTCCCCGGCGAATATCAAACGCTTCACACTTGCGGTTTGCGGGAATTCTCACGCACGCCGGCCATAGCTATAACTGTCAGACAAAGCCAGAGCTTCTGGCCCTCGCCAGACACGAACGCGATCTTATGGCTGACTTTGGAGAGGCGCTGCGGAAGGAAGTCGGCCAGGTACCAATCGTGAGTATTGGCTCAACTCCAACGATCACGAGTGTCGATCACTTAGACGGAATTGACGAGGTAAGGCCTGGAAACTACATCTTTTTTGACGCGTTCCAGGCGACCCTGGGTAGCTGCTCGTTTGACGACTGTGCGCTGACAGTCCTGGCTGCGGTCGTGCATCGTGCTAGAGATGAAGGGGACAAGCGAAAAGTGATTATCGATGCCGGAGCCATCGCGCTTTCGAAGGACCGTGGTCCGTTGGGCCTCAATCCGGATTGTGGTTATGGAAGAGTACTGGACCTCGAAGGCAAGGATCTGAATCTAACGGTCAGCGAGATGTCGCAGGAGCACGGCGTCATGATGGCGCAGGATGAGAACACGTTCGACCGTCTGAGAGTTGGGTCGCGCGTTAGGGTTCTGGCAAATCATTCATGTCTGACAGCAGCTCAACATTCCCACTACAACGTGCTTGAAGGCGAGAACATTGTGGACCACTGGCGGATTCACACTGGCTGGTAGTTGCTCTAACGCGAAGGAGTCTATCGGAAAAGGGATTTCTCTGTGCGAACTCTCTGGTTCTCGCTCCGACGTGCTTACATGGGCACCATTGAGCCGGGGAAGACTGCTGACCTGGTGCTGCTCGAGGCCGACCCGCTCAAAGACATTCGCCACACGCAAAAAATCAATGCGGTGATAGCGAATGGGCGGCTGCTCGATCGAAAGGCATTGAACGAGATGCTGGCGCGAGTGGAAATAAATGATCGATAGGTTATTAGAGAGCGCCCTTACTGCGTGCGGGCTTCCGCAAACACTCTCTTGCAGAAGCACGCACGCAGTAAGTGCGCCTTCAGTCATCCTCAGGATCGAAAGGTTCGTCGCCCTGCCCAAAAAGAACATAATCAATCGCCCGCACAACGTGGCGGGGCTTCCACAGGTAACGACGACTTCGGCCTCGCGACCAGATGCGCAAATCCTTTTGACAAGGATTCTCTTCACGGAGTTTCTTAGTCGCAAAGGCCTTGAATGCGTCGGCGATTCTTTCGGGTCTGGCTTGTGCTGACACAACCGCATGAGCGTGATTGCTTCACACGTTTATCGTTTGGAGAAAGTACTTTCGCTGTTCGCAAAGTTCTCTGATGGCAGTCTCAATCGCCGTCCTCTGCGATTGATTGAGAATAACAGGAGCTTGTTTTAGTTCGCTCCTCATTATTTCCTCCAACTTCTGATTCGGAGGAATATCAGGTGTGCCGTAGATATTACTCCCGTGCCGGTCAACGGAATGTCTCTCGTCACCGTGAAGCCAGGTTCCAAAGGTACGAATCGTAATCAAATAAGCTAACGGGAACTCGTTCTCCTGATAGATTTCAAAACCGAATTCATCGAGCATGGTTCTGTCACTGAATACTGAAACCCACTCCGCAGGAGCAGCCTTGCAGAGCACTTTGCCGGAGCACTTTGCCGAAGCACGCACGCAGTAAGTGCGTCTTTCCCCTTTGCCGAAGTGCGTCTTCGCCCTTACTGCGTGCGGGCTTCTGCAAAGCGGGCTTCTGCAAAGTCGAGTGTCTTAATCTCGTCACTCAACCCCAGATACTCCCAACGCAACAACGCAATCGGCACGTTGCCGTTCAGCCACAAGTAATCGTGAAAGGCTCGCAGGCTGAAGTTCTCTTTCTGATTAAGCCGCGCATCCGCCAGGAACTTGATGATTTGGAGTTTGCCGATCTGGTAGGTGATTGCCTGGCCAGGCGAGGAGGCGAAAAAGACGGCCTCTTGTCGCGCGGTGCCTCGATCAACGGGGACAATCTTCTCCAGATAGTCGGCGGCTTGATCGATTGTGAATTCTCCAGTGGCCAGCTTCACGTCCACTTCCACGCGCAGGGCGCGCAGGCGCATGAAGTTGTACATGATTTCGCGCAGCTTGGGGCGATCGTCGAAGAAGCCGAACTGGAGCATCATCTCTTCGGCATAGAAACCGATGCCTTCATTCGCGCCTGAGTCGTAGTAGCGCCGGCGAATCTTGTTTTCGTGCGCCCATGAAAGCGACATTTGAAAGTAATGGCCGGGGACGCCTTCGTGAACGATCAGAGGCCGCGGGTCCTTGGCAATCGACAGCGAGAAATAATCCAGATCAGGTGACGGCAGTTTGATGTAGCTCACGCCGTCCTCTTCGAGCCTCGTGTCCGACGTCAGATCGTCGGTAACTCCCATGAACGACAGTGGCTCGATGTAAGGCGGCAGGGGCAGGTTGCGATAGTGCTTCATCCAGGCAGGCACGGTGAGAATGTTCTTTGCTTCGAGAAAGCGCCGCGCCGCTCCTTCCCAAAATTCTTCCTGCGCCATCTGCGTCGCTTGATCGGGAAACAGGTCGAGCTCGGGCAGGCCCTGATTGCGAGTCTGTTCGCAGGTCTCGAATGTGACAGAGCGCTCCCACTCGTGCGCGCCCATCACCAGCAATTGCTCAGGCGTGAACGGCATGAGGGCGACGTGTTTGAGGAAGTAGACGTAGGCTTCGCGGCCGACGGCTGTCTGTTCCTTCATTTCATCGAGGTTTGTATTTAGCCAATCGTGGAGCGATTCGAGCGCGGCAATCGCGTCCGTGATCGCCTGGTTAAATTCCTTCGGGCTAACGCCTGACAGGAAGGGGCCAAGTTCGGTGCCAACTTTCGTGAGCCGCGACCTCACGGCGACCAACTTCTCAAGCGCGGCGAGCGCAAACGGTCTGATCGCATTGCCGGCAAGATTCTCACCGGCGTTCCGGACTGTCCCGCTGAAACTCTGAAGAACCTGGATAATCGTCCGGCTACGTGCTTCGGTAAACGGTGGCGGCTTCAGCAAAGACAGAAACAGCAGGCCCAAAGTTTGATCGACATAGAATCCGGGATTGCGTTCCTGTCCGCAGGTGACATTCAATTCCCAATGCGCTCGCGAGATCGCCGATCCGATCAGACGGTAATCAACCTGTTGCGGCACCGGCCACGAGCGCGCATCCATCTCCTTATGCCGCCTGCGGAAATGAGCCAGCTCTCGACGCCGGAGCGCGACCGCTTTTGGTGACCAGTTGGGGGCCCAATCGGCAGGTCTCTCGATGCGGGGTATGTCATCGCTGGAGACTGGCTGATTCGCGGCGCGCCAGGTCCAAAAGTTGTTGGCGAGTTGTTGTAGTTGTTGGTAAGTGTCTGGTGTCATGTCGATTCAGTTTCTCTGCGGATCTCTGTGCGACCTCTGGGTCTCTGTAGTTAATTGCCGCCGAAGATCATTTACCACGGAGGCACAGAGGTCGCACAGAGATCCGCAGAGGGTTTTCCCTCATAGCCTAGCGCGTGAGGGTGGCAGGCATGTTTGTCTCGAGATAATTCGTCAACAATTCAAACAGGTGTCTCGTCGTTCCCTGGCCCTGACTGATGTCGTGACGTCGATTCGGATACTCCATCATGGTGAACTGTTTCTTGTTGGCAATTAACACATTGACAAGAACTTCAGTTCCTTTGTAATGAACATTATCGTCGCCCGATCCGTGTACGATCAGAAGCTTGCCCGCCAGGCCAGCCGCGTGCGTCACCGGCGAGCCGGCGCGGTAATCTGCTTCGTTGTCCTGCGGCAGACCCATGTATCGCTCCTGATAGATCGTGTCATAGAAGTGCTGGTCGGTAACCGGCGCCACCGACATTCCTACCTGATAAATATCCGGATAACGAAACATCTGGTTGAGCGTCATCGACCCGCCACCACTCCAGCCCCAGATGGCAATGCGTTTCGGATCGACAAAGGGCCAGCTCTGCACCACTCGGGCCGCGGCCGCCTGCTCTTCAGCCGCGAGCACACCAATCTTTCGATAGACGACTTTGCGCCAGGCGCGTCCCTTGGGCGCAGGCGTGCCGCGATTGTCAAAACTCATTACCAGGTATCCGTGCTGGGCCAGCATCTGATGCCAGAGGTAGCGCGTTGACGCCCAGCGATCCATCACGGTCTGGCTGGCGGGCTCGCCATAGACGTAAATCAAAACGGGATAGCGTTTCGATGAATCAAAATGCGGCGGCTTGATCATCCAGCCATCGAGCGTTACTCCGCCGCCGATGTCGGCCTTGATGAATTCAGGCGGAGTGACGTCAAGCTCTTTGACCCGGGCAATCGTTGCGGAGTTGGCGGCCAGCGCGCGCACAACCTGATGATCGGGAAGATGGACCAACTCCACCGCCGGCGGCGAACTGATGGTCGAGTAAGTGTGAAATGCCCACGAGGCATTGGGCGCGATTGAGTAAGAGTGCGAGCCCGCTTGCGCGGCCGGACTAACACGTTCCGTTTCGCCGTTCCCGCTTAGTTTAGTTCGATAGAGATAACGCTGCGTCGCATTGTCTGGTGAAGCGATGTAGTAGAGCCAGCCTGCCTTTTCGTCCACGCCTTCGATGCTAATCACATCGAAAGCGCCCTTCGTAATCAGGACGGGATCCACACTCGCGCGGGTTGCCACGTAAACGTGACGCCATCCGTCTCGCTCGCTCAGCCAAAGAAAACGCTTGCCGTCCGACAGCCAGGGAATATCTTCAACGTCTATATCCACCCACGCATCATCTTTTTCATTGAGAATGGTTTTGACCTGGCCGGTACGAGCGCTGCCGAGACTGACATTCAGCACATTCTGACGCCGGTTGAGCTGTAACAAGACGATCTCGTCTGAGTTCCCTGCCCAGTTCATGCGCGCGATGTAATTGTTCCGAGGGTCGCCGGGAACCTGCAACCAACGCGTGATGCCGCCGGCAGCGCTGACCACGCCCACACGACCGGCCGAATTCGTCTGGCCGGCTACCGGATATTGAATCGTGATGATTTTCGGATAGAGCGAATCGGTGTTGTTGATGAGGTAATAGTCCGGGACGCCGTCTGTGTCCAGTTGCCAGTAAGCAATGCTGCGGCCGTCCGGGCTCCAGCGCCAACCATCGCGTAGATCGAGTTCTTCTTCATAAACCCAGTCAAACGTGCCGTTGATGATCCGCTTCGATCCATCGCGCGTAAGCTGCGTAATTCGACCAGTCGCCAGATCTTCAACATAGAGATTGTTCTCGCGCACATAGCCGACTCGGGTTCCATCAGGAGAGAACTTGGCAAACATCAAGGTCGAAGCGCCGGCATTCTTTCCAATCTGCGAAAGCTTCTTTGCCGCGATGTCGAAAACCCAGTAGTCGCCGCGGGTGTTCTGCCGCCAAACTTGTTTGGTATTGGTGAAGACGAGGAGCTTTCGCCCATCTTTGGACCACGCATAGTCGTCAATGACGAGAGGCGCCAAAGCGCCACTGGGCCGGAGTGAGGCAGCCGCGATCAAAACGCTGCGCGCACCGGTCGACGTTTCATAACGAATGATGTCACGCGCTTCCCTGTTGTCGGGCGAAGGCTCCAGAGTGGTGTAAGCACTGCCATCATCCAACCAACGCGCCGGCCCAAACGTTTCCGAACGAAACTCACTCGAGCTGAATATCCGATCGAGCGTGAGAATCTTTTTGTCGGCGGTCTGGCTTTGCGCAGTTGAGACAAATAAGATCAGGCAGGCCAAAGCGGCGCCGAATGTTTTGCGTCTGAAATTCACTCTTTTTTGCTCCACCTTTCGCACGTCAATTTAGACTGACGGCGCGGATTCATCAACTTGCCAATCAAAATGATCGGGAGAGTCACGTAGCCCGATAGAATTAGCTCACTGCCAACTTTACCAAAAATGCCAGTGCCCGATTTGTTTTCTCTGTGTCTCTGTGGGACTTTGTGCCTCTGTGGTGAAGTATTTGAGGAAAAACACCACAGAGACGCAGAGAATTCACAGAGACACAGAGAAGAGGTATTAGCATGCTGGTCAATAAATGCTTGAAGCGTTGTCTCTTGCGCAGTAGAATTTCGTTCTCCCAAAACGTGAGGAGTGTTTCGGTTTCGCGGCGTGTCTTTGCCTGAATAGCTTTCTCTATCACGCAGGGTTCACGCGAAGGCGCAGAGCCGCAAAGAAAAACCCGCAGAGTAAAGACACTGCTCGCGAAACGAGTACAGAATTTGAGAGGTGCATATATGAGATTCGCGCGATTCATCATTGCGTCGGTAGTTGTTACGCTGAGCTCCGCTGGCTTACAAAAAATAGCCTTTGCTCAGGACAAGTCTTCGCCCAGCCACGTTCACTACAAAGAATCAGCCCAGACGTCGCAGGCTTCGCCGACCGGCCAGTTGGCGCCGCGGCTACAGAAACTTGGCGCTCACGTCTTTCCGGTAAGCACGAAGAACAAGCAGGCGCAGCTGTTTATGAACCAAGGTTTGAACCTGTCGTACGCGTTCAATCATGCGGAAGCAGGGCGAGCATACAGGGAAGCTGCGCGTCTCGATCCGGATCTCGCGATGGCGTTTTGGGGAGAAGCGTTGGCGCTCGGGCCGAACATCAACGCACCGATGTCTCCTGACAACGAGCCGAAAGCGCTCGAGGCAATTCAAAAGGCCGTGTCACTGAAATCAAAAGCATCGCCGCGCGAACAAGCGCTGATCGATGCTCTGACTCAGCGCTATTCAGGCCGCGCAGAAGATCGGCGCGCACGCGATGTCGCTTACGCGGACGCGATGCGGAAGGTGCACCTGCAATTCCCCGATGATCAGGACATCGCGATGCTTTACGTTGAGTCGGTGATGGATTTGCGGCCGTGGGGTTATTGGACGCGCGACGGCATGCCGTATGAACGAACCGCCGAGGTGGTGGCGCTCACGGAAAAGATCATCGCGAAGAACCCGCAGCATCCAGGCGCGCTGCATCTGTACATTCATTTGATGGAAGCCTACCAGGCGGACAAAGCCGAAGCGGCCGCCGATCGCCTGCTCACGTTGATGCCCGCGGCCGGTCACATGGTGCACATGCCCGCGCACATTTATCAGCGGGTCGGCCGTTATGCCGATGCTCAGCGCAGCAACGAAATGGCGATCGCGGCCGATGAAGACTACATCTCGCAGTGCCGCGCGCAGGGCCTTTATCCGATGGCCTACTATCCGCACAACCTGCACTTCCTTTGGTTTGCCGCAACAGCTGAAGGTAACAGCAAGCTGGCGATTGAAGCTGCTCGCAAAGCGGCTTCGCAAGTCAACGACGAAACTTTGAAAGCAGTTCCGCTGCTCGCCGGTTTTCGCGTCGTGCCTTACTACGCACTGACACGTTTTGGAAAATGGGACGAGATGTTGCGCGAGCCAGAGCCGCCGGCGGTGAGCGTTTATATGCAGGGCGTGTGGCACTACGCGCGCGGCACGGCGTTCGTCGGCAAGGGTCAGACGGATTCGGCTGAGCAGGAGTTCGCAAAGTTAAAAGAGTTGATGGCGGACAAGGCGCTGGATCAACCACTGTTCTCGCCGAACACCGGCCGCGCGATTCTCTCAATCGGACAGGAAGTTCTGGCCGGTGAGATCGCCGCGGCGAAAAAGAATTACGATGAAGCCGTGGCGCATCTTGAGCGCGCGGTGCGCCTCGAAGACGCACTCGTCTACACAGAGCCGGCGGAGTTTCATTATCCGCCACGTCTCGCGCTCGGCGCAGTGCTATTGGAAGCGAAGAGGCCCGCCGAAGCTGAGACCGTTTACTGGGAAGATCTGAGGCGCAACCGCGAGAGCGGCTGGGCCCTGTTCGGTCTGATGCAGGCCCTCAAGGCGCAAGGCAAGAACGATGAGGCCGCGATGGTTGACGCACGTTTCAAGAAGGCCTGGGCGCGCGCGGATGTAACGCTGGCGGCGTCACGGTTTGGGAGGTAAAGCGAGGGCGGCCCGGTTTCTTCCTTCTCCCTTTGGGAGAAGGGTTGGGGATGAGGGGCTTAGGCTGAAGCAATAATCACGTTGTTCTTTCGCCCTTCTCCCCTTGGGAGAAGGGCCGGGGATGAGGGTTCATCTCAGTTGTCAATGTAGCCTAAAACCCTTCACCCCAACCCTCTCCCAATGGGAGAGGGCGTTAGAATCTTTCCGCCGCAGCCTAAATCCCTCACCTTAATCCTCTCCCAGAGGGAGAGGAGATAAACCGTCGATAGGTCGATCGAATCATTACCCCCCCCCAGCATTTTCGCCGCCAACTCCTTCAAAATCTTCGCGCACACAACTGCGGTCATCCCCGTCTGATCCATCCTGGGATTGAACTCTACGACGTCTGCGCCAATTACAGGAGCGTTGATGGTTTGAACCATTTCGATGACTTGTCGCGTTGTCAGGCCGCCGGGTTCCCGATGCGAGACGCCGGGCGCGAAGGCTGGATCCAGCGCGTCGATATCCAACGAAATGTAGACCGGCGTCGCGAAAGTCAAACTTAAGCCATCCTTAATCTCTTTCATCTCGAAGACTTCTACTCCGAAACGGGCGGCCTGCTCTTTCTGATGTCCGTTCATCGTCCGAATGCCGACCTGCACCAGACGCTGCGCCAGTTTCTCTTCCATGATTCGCGCAAACGGGCTGGCATGCGAATGAGGATTGCCGCGGAAATCATGATAGAGATCAGGATGTGCGTCGAAGTGAAGAATGCTCAGCGCGGGATGCGCGCGCGCGATCGCTCTGATTATCGGATAAGTAATTGAATGATCGCCGCCCAGCGAAAGCGGACGAAGACCTTGCCCGAGCAAATCGGCAATTGAATCTTCTATCGCTTTCGGTTCATCAGGCGTGACGTCGCCCGCTTCAAAGAAAACATCTTCACGGCCGAGGTCGACTCCGGATTCGCTCCAAAGGTTGGAGGCGTCTGAGTACAACGCCTCGCGAATCAGCGGCGGCGCTTCGGCCGCGCCGCGCAGGAAAGAAGAGTTTTCGTCGGAGCAAAAACCGACGAGTCCAATTTGGCGTTTCGTGTTTTGAATTTCAGGAATCAAGGCATGTTATCAATCGCCACCGGCTTTGCCTAAAAACTATATGAACACTGAAAACAACGGTCGCTTACACTGGGAGCGCGGACGCCCTCGTCCGCAACGTAAGGGAAACATATTTAAGTATCGGGGAAAATGCCCAGCATTCGCATTCACAGTCATTGCGGGCGAGGGCCCCCCGCGCTCCCAGTGTTAGCCCGCCTTCATCCGTTTAGTCACTTATTGGGCAAGGCCAACGGCACCGTATATTCAATCCATCCAATCATCATTTCATCGTAACTGGGATCGCCCCAACGGACAGCTTTCGTAGGATCGGGATTGTGCCGGTTCTTTGCGGAGTTATCGAAGTGCGCAGTGACGATGATCTTCGTCCCTTTCGGAATCGGCAGAGGGTTCTTCAGACGATACACGGTCTGCCAATTGAACTGGAATCGCGGCACCCATAATAAGGTCTCGCGCTTTCCGTTCGGATAGACGACTTCATACTTCATGTCTTTGCCGCGCAGGTGCATGTGCGGCATATAGCTAATCAATTCGACGTCGCGATCGAAGGTGTACGCGGCGGTCACCTGGTGATTGGCGGCGCCAGCCGGAATCTTGAAGAGGTGATTCGGGACGGTGGACGTGATCGCTCGCTTCAACGGCGGCGACTTCGCAAAGATCATCCCGACGATGGTTTGATCTTTCTGCGGAGTGTCTATGCTGCCGTGAAAACTTGAATAGTGAATTTGCAGAACCACGGTCGAGCCCGCCGGAATTTTTTTCGCCGTGCCCGCCGGATAAATATCCGGCCCTTTGCCCGGAGCGTACGAAGCCAAAAGGATGCTGTAACCCGCGCCGCCGTCATCGCCCGTCTGTCGTTTAAAGAGCGAGCCGCCATTCGCCGCGCTCGCGCCATCGTCAACAACCGGCGCGTCCATCTTCATGCGCGAGAGCGAGCCTTGCTTATAGAAAAGCGATGATGGATCGGAATCGGCTTGCGGGAACTCACCGCCCAGGCGCTTCGTGGCGTCCGACTGTGCCTGCGGCGGCAGCACGTGCGCAATGACGTGATGAACGACACGCTTGTTTCCCGGAACAATCTCGGCTGCCTGCACCCACTTGTCTTCGGTAAACTTCGTCGGGAAGGTCACATAGACATAGGCGTCGGGCGAGTGCGCCTGCACCGTGTACGCCTGAGTCATCGCCAGCACATAATCAGGCTTCCCAATCTCCCAGTCTGTGATTTTTTTCGGTAGCTCAGGCAGATCTTTCGGGTCGCCCTGCTTCGCTCCCTGGGCCACCCAATTGACGATCGTGTCGATCTCCGGCTGGGTGAGACGCGCCGCGTTGGCAAACTCGCCGTAGTGCGGATCAGCGTGCCAGGGCGGCATTTCTCTGGCGGCGACCTTCTCTTTGATCGCTTCCTTCCACGGCAAAACATCTTCATAGTCCAGGATCGAAAATGGCGCGATGTCATCAGGACGGTGACAAGAAGCGCAATGCTCGTAAACGATCGGCGCCACGTCTTTACTGAAAGTAAGCTCTCGGTTTTGGGCGATGGATCTGCGGGCGACAGTCGAGATTAGGAGCAGAGCAATTCCGATTAAGAGAATGAAGATAAGCAGGCATGCGACCGGGGTTCTTGAGCCTGCCAAAAATCGGCCGGCCCCGTTAGGGGCCGAATATTTATAGGTGCGATTCGGTTTCAAGATCCTCTGAGTTCCTTTAGGAGCGGCACACGGAATTGACTGGAGCGCAAGCGTCCCGCTTGCCGTCCCCGTTTGCGACCGCTCCAGTCTAGCTAATCCGGAAAAAACCTCGAATACGACGAAGCAAATCACCCTGGTGCTGTTTCATTCGCGCCAGTCTGGCTTCTTCATTCAGGCCTTCGCGGGTGGCGTCGAGTTCGACTCGGCGGCGGGCCAGCATGTGCGAAATATCTTCAGCTATTTCCGGACGGCTGCGCAGAATATCGTGAAAGGCATCCTTGTCGACGCGATAACACTCGACGTCAGATAACGCCAGGACAGTGGCAGAGCGGGGCTCACCGGTCATCATGCCCATCTCGCCAAAAAAATCTCCGGCGTGCAATGTGGCCACCCGCTCGGTGAGATTTCCGTCCAGTGAAACCCGGACTTCGGCGTCACCGCGCGTCAAAATATAGAGCCAGTGCGCCGCCGCACCTTGTCGCGTCAAGACCTCGCCGCGTCCAAACGGCGCGACTAGCAGACGCCTGGCCAGCGCCTGTCGTTCGTCATCGGTTAAGGTCCGAAACAGCTCGACCTGTTTCAGCGTTTCACTGCGTCTTTCAATTTCTTTTGCCGTCTTCCGCTCATGACGTGATTCATCTTCCTCTGTTACAAACAGGGAATGCGCGGGAATTGAAAGCGGAATGTTCGCGCGTTCCAGGGCAAAATAAATTCGCGTACGCACAACGGAATTTGTGGGATCGTCGACAGCCAGGTCCGTCAACCAATAGCGCACGGCATAACTGCAATAGCTCTCTTTGAAGTCCATCAACACACAATTCGGTGGCGGGTCGGCGGCGATGCTGGGAATCGGCTCAGCTCGTAGAGCTGTCTCAACGATGTTGACCACGTCTGCCGGAGTGTAACGAAAGTCGACGTTAAAATAGACCCATTGCCGGTGTTGCCGTGGTTGACCGGAGCGACGACCGAGCACCGTCACCGGAGTTTTCATCAGGGCGCTGTTCGGAATCACGATTGTGTCCCAGTTGCGTGTCTCGATTGCCGTATGACGCCAACGAACTTCCTTCACCAAACCTTCCTGGCCATCGACCCTAATCCAGTCGCCGACGCCGACTGCGTGTTCCATTTGCAAAGCCATGCCGGCCATCATGTTGCCCAGCGTGTCCTGAAATGAAAGACCGATTACGGCGGTGAGCACTGCTGAAGTGGCGATGATTCCGGTCAGGTCAACGTCTTTGGAAAGCACCGTGATGGTGACGACTACATAGGTAAAGGCCATCAGCAGGTCGCGCAGAAAGCGCGGAGGCCTGAGACGCAAAGCCGCCAGAAACACCTCAAAGAAAAAAGCGCCCGAGATGTTAACAAAGGCCAGCGCCAGCAGGATTCGCCAGGACCACCGAATCCATCTGTATGCTGAGTCGCCTCGGCCAAAGCCGTATGAAAGCAGCGTTGCCTCAGCCAAAAGCCCCGCCAATGAAAGCCCAAACAACAACAGAGCCGTGCGAGTACGCGCACGCTCGACTGGTTTTAGCGTGAAAAGAATTGCCGCCGCGACCAGGAAGATCAGAATCATCCAGGGCAGAGTTCTACCCATCTCTGCGGCGTTCTGAAGTTGTTGCCAGAAGTTCATTCGTCAGGGCACTTTGAAGTGGCGGAATTCTAACACGCTATCGTCTCATGTTTGGCAGCCTTGCGAGGTTGCGCAAAACCAGCCGCGGAGCGGCGAAACATTTAGGTGAGGGACAATGATGTTACGCCCCTACGGGGCTTGGTTATCCCGGCTGCCCTGATCCCATGGCTTACGCCATGGGCTACAGATCTTTCGCCGCTCCGCGGCTCTTAATGGTTTCGCGGACCATCGCAACGACTGCCGCAACCCACGCAGATTCGTCATTCAGTGATGGAATCAACTGCAAATCTGTGCCGCCGGCCGCAATGAAAGTCTCGCGCCCGCGAATCGCAATCTCTTCCACAGTTTCCAGACAGTCGGCAACGAAGGATGGACACGCCACGGAAATTCGTTTCTTACCGCGACGGGCCAGGTCCGTCAGCACTTCTTCCGTCGGTGGGCTGATCCATTTCGCCCGGCCGAGCCGCGACTGGAACGAAACCGTGTAATTTTCCTGATTCAATCCCAACTGTTGCGCGAGCGCGCGGGCCGTGGAAAAGCACTGCGCGCGATAGCAATTCCGATTCGCTGCGCTGATTTGTTCGCAGCAGTTCGCCGAGCGCAAGCAATGCTCAGGATGTAATTTCGTAACGTGGCGCTCCGGCAAACCATGAAAACTGAAGACTACGTGTTCTGAGTCCTGCTCAGCCAAAGCCTGGCCCATCCTCAAGGCAAAAGCATCGATGAATTCCGGACGATTATAGAAAGGCTGCAGAAAGGTCAGGCGATCGCTGTAACCGAGGTCCTTCGCGCTTCGCTTCGTTTCGACCACAGCCGTTTCGAAACTGGATTCTGCGTACTGGGGATAGAGCGGCAGGACGATGATTCGCTGAACTTCCTCATCTTTTAGTTTTGCCAGCTTCGAGCGAATCGAAGGATTGCCGTAGCGCATGGCGAACTCAACGACGTATTCATCGCCTAATTCGCCGGCGACCTTTTGCGCCAGCGCGCGCGTGTGCACCAGCAGCGGCGAGCCTCCCGGCATTTGAACTTTTTGGTAAGCCGCAGCCGACTGGTATTTGCGCCGCGGCACAATCAAAACATTTACGAGAAACCAACGCAGCGGCGCCGGCGTGTCAATGACAAAACCATCCATCAGGAACTCGCGCAGGTATTGCCCGACCGCTTCAGGTGTCGGAGCATCAGGAGTGCCGAGGTTGATGAGCAGTACGCCGGTACGATTCATATCTGGTTCAGTGCGGTTCGGCTGGCACTATGGAAGAAACTCGAGCCGCTTTCACTGGGAGCGCGGACGCCCTCGTCCGCACACTTGTAGCCGACACAGCGAGAGTAATCCCCATCATTCGCGTTCAAAGTGATTGCGGGCGAGGGCGCCCGCGCTCCCAGTAATTGGCGCGCCTTCAACCGGCTGAGACACTCTGTCCGCAAAGCTCTGCCACCACGGCGGCGCGTTCCAAAATTTTGGCCAGGCCAATTCGTCCGAGATAGTTACCGACTAATGAAATATTATCCGGCAGCGCAGGCAAAGTCGTCAGCACCTTTTCAAATTCGATTGAGTAATGCGGCAGAGCGTTGGGCCAACGAGTAACATAAGTCTCGAGTGGTTGATCCTTTCTGCCATAAAATTTCTCTCGCTCAGATGCAATCAAGTCAGCAAACTCTGCGTCCGTCAGTTTAACTACGCCCGGATCCAGAGCACCGCCAAAAATCCAGGTCTCGGCATGGGCCGGTCCGCGGCCGGTAAAGATTGAATCGTTGAAGAGGACGCCGCGAGCGCGAAAACCCTGGTCGCGCGGAAACAGACAACCAAAGCCATTGAGCTTAGCGGCATTCGTCGCATAAAAGCAGGTGACGGTAGCGATCGACAACATCTCAATTTCGCGTAAGGCCGCACTCACGGCCGGCGCGTCTGGCGCGAGATACTCCGCAGCGGCATGGGCTGAAAGACAAACTAACGTAGGTTCGCCGCCCCTGACCGTGGAGTCTTGATTGAAATCAAACACCACGCCGGCCTTTTCAAGATAGTTCTGTAACCCATCGATCAATTGCTGCATGCCGTTTTGCGGCGCAACCGTGCCTCTGACTTTTGCCTTCTGCGGTCGATTGGTCGCCAGATGATCCGGTAGAGACGCGCGTCCAAAGATCAGACTCGCGCTGAGTCGCTCAGGATCTCCGGCATAAATTCCGCCCAGCGCCGGCGTCAACAGATAATCCGTCGCGCCAGGACCAATTACTCGTCGCCCCCAATTCGCAATCGTTTCAAACTGTCGCGGACGCAGGGCCCGCGCACTCACGCCGAACCGTAGCGCCATCCGGCCTATGTCTGAAAGCGTCAGCGGCACTTGTTTCGGCTTGCCGCGAAAGATGAATCGCTTGCGTCCTTCCTTTCGAGTTGGAATCAAAGGCACGCCGATGTCCGCGCACATCGCCTCGAGCCGCACGGAATTCAACAGGCCATTCGCGGCGGTTTCCACCAGACCATGCTCAGTGCGAATAGTTTTGATCAAACCGCCGGCCCGATCGGTCTTTTCGCGGATGCGGACTTTGTGACCCTGTTTTGTGAGGAAGTAGGCGGTCGTCAGACCTGAGAAACCTGCGCCGACGACTGTGATGGTTTGCATGATAAGAAATTCCCTCTCCCAAAGTCTGTCGGAAAAGGTTCTTCTCGGTGTCTCTGTGCGATCTCTGTGTCTCTGTGGTGAAATTACTCTGGAAAACATTCACCACAGAGGCACAGAGATCGCACAGAGACACGGAGATCGACTTTCCCGACAGGCTCCTCCAAAGGGCGAGGGAGAAAACTCACTTACAACGCTTGCGAGAAAACCTGTGGCCTCTGCTCCTGACTGCGCAGCCTCTGATCAAAGAACATGCAGGCGTTGCGGAGGAAAGGTGTTCCCCTCTCGGTTAATTGCAAGCTGTCGTTTGAAACTTTCACCAAACCATCTTCGATCATAGGCTGCAAAAACCCTTTCGCGTCTTCCTGCTGTTCCGGCCGCAGCTCAACTTTGAAGCGCGTCATGAACTCGAGAATCTGTTCGCGCAGACGCTGATCTTCTTCAGAGAGTAAATGGCCGCGCAGAGTAGGTATCTCGCCCTGGCGGACGCGGCGTTCGTAAACCGGAAAAGCCTTTTCGTTCTGATGAAAGCAGGTCGGCGTTTCCGAGATCGCACTCACGCCCAGGCCCAGCAAGACCGTCGTGCGCGTCTCGGTATAGCCCTGAAAGTTTCGATGCAGAGTGTGTTTGCGCTGGGCTTCGGCCATGCCGTCGCTGGGAAGCGCAAAGTGATCCATGCCGATTTCAACGTAGCCGGCCTGGGCCAGCATCTCGCGCGCTAATTCATAGAGCGCGCGCTTCTCTCCGGCCACCGGCAAATCTTCGTCTTTGTAACTTCGCTGCGCCGGCTTGATCCAGGGCACGCGCGCAAAACTGTAGAGCGCAATCCGATCGGGGCGGAGATCGATCGTCTTCTCGACCGTCTCGCGAAAGCGTTCGGGATTCTGTCGGGGCAGACCGTAAATCAAATCGTAATTCACTGAGGTGTAGCCAAGTTCACGCGCCGTATCCGTCACCGATTTGGTTACTTCATGCGGTTGATGACGATTCACCAGCCGCTGCACCTCCGGATCGAAATCCTGCACCCCGATCGAGATGCGCGTAAAACCCAGTTCGTGCAGCATGATCAGTTGATCGCGGGTCGTGTGGCCGGGATGAACTTCAACTGAAGCTTCGAAACGATTTTGATCGATGCGAGTCTTCGAGAGAATTGGCTTCAGGATGCGCTCGAGATTCTCTTTGGCGAAAAATGTCGGGGTGCCGCCGCCCAGATGCACTCCCAGCAGTGGCCGTTCGGCCAACGCCGGCACGCGATCCAGATAGAGATTCCATTCAGTCGAAAGCAGCCCAACGTATCCTTCTTCGCGCCCATGGTCGCGCGTGATTACGGTGTTGCAGGCGCAGAAAGTACAGAGCGACTCGCAGAACGGCAGATGAAAATAGAGCGACCACGTTGCCGCTTCATCGGCAAACGCCTTGTTAAGTTCTCCGAGCCAACGATCGGTCGTGGGCGAATCGGTCCAGAACGGAACCGTCGGATAACTGGTGTAGCGCGGCGCCGGGACGTCGTACTTGGCAAATAAATCTGTCACTGCATTACCTCTCTAACTGTGTCAACAAATAGTCTGACGTTATCTTCCGGAGTTCCCGGCAGAACGCCGTGGCCCAGCCCGCAAATCCAACCAGCGGGACGTTGCTCGATCATCGGCTGAAGGTAGCTTCGCAAATGCCTCCGCAGGTCGCCATGCTCAGCCAAAAGTAATGTCTGATCGAAATTTCCCTGGACAAAACCCCGGGAAAAGATTGAGAAAACTTCGCCGAGGTCCCAACGGTGGTCCACCGCGATGCCGGCCAGGTTTCCTGCTTTGAACAACTCGTGCTGCAGGTGCGCGGCCTGAGTTCCCTTCGAGTAATAGCCGATCCGCGATCCGTTTTTCTCAGTCAGCCGCTGCATTTGCGGCACAACTTCAGAGTTGAACATGTTCGGCGATAATTCCCCAGCCGCGGTGTCAAAGATCATCACGACCTCGGCGCCATTATCGAGTTGCAGTTGAATGTTTCGCTCGAGCAGCGGGACGATAGTTTTGCAAAACCTCGGAAACAGCGAGAGCAATTTCTTCGAATCGCTGAGACTGCCTTTATGCGTGCCTTCAACTGCATAAACAAACAGCGTCCATGGACCGCCGACAAAACCAATCAGACTTCGATCGTTCGGCAGAAGCTCGCGCGTCGCCCGCACGGCGTCACCTTGAAAATGCAAATGCGGCCATGCGTCATCAATGTCGCGGAGCTGCGAAATACTCTGCTCGTTCAGTTTCCAGCCCAACTGTGGCCCGCTGTCTTTGTATTCCAAATCCATTCCCAAAGCTTCGAGTGGAAACAGAAGGTCGCTGAAGAGAATTGCCGCGTCGAAGCCAAAATCCAGAGCCGGACCGAGCGCGACTTCCGCCGCCAATTCCGGTTGTTTGCACAATTCCATGAACGAATGCTTAGCGCGCAAAGCCTGGTAATGTTTGTGATAGCGGCCCGCCTGGCGCATCAACCAGACTGGTGGGACGGACTGCGGCTGTCGCGCCAAGGCGTTTTGGAAACGAGCGTTACCAATTTGTTCCTGAATTGCTGAACTCATTCAATTCCTTCCCTCTCTTTTTGGAGAGGATTCCCTACTTTACCGACCAGTATCGTTGCGATCTAATCGTAGCTACTCGACGTTAGACGTGAACCTTCAACGAACTGCGTAGCAGTGTTCAGAGTTAAGCCCAAGGCGAGGCTTTGCGAGCCTTGGGTCACCACCTGGGGTAATCGAGCCCCGAAGGGGCGACGATCACTGATAATAAGCGGGACTCTGTTCACCAACACTCTGTCGCCGCTTTGCGGCTCGCTGAATCCACGAACCATAACCCAAGGCTCGCAAAGCCTCACCTTGGGCTTAACTCTGCCGCTGCTTCGCAGCTGATCTACGCCTCTCTCAGAGTGAGAGGGGAAAAAATTCACTCACTCTCTCCACACCATTGATATCCAACGCCGCGCACTGAGCGAATGCAACTGCCGCTCGTGTCACCCAACGTCTGTCGCAGCCGCACGATCATATTGTCGATCGTGCGCTGATTGAGAAACTTATCTTCGCCCCACAATTCGTCGAGAATCTGGTTGCGGCTTACTACCCCGGGACTGCTGCTAATCAATAGTTGCAGCAATTCAAAATCACGGGCGGGCGGAGTTTCTCTCTTTCCATCCGGCTGCACGATCGTGCGACTCTCGAGTTCGACGAGCCGGCCATTGCATGAAGCCTGATGACGAACAGGATGCCTTTCCAGGACGTGCTTGACCCGCAGCAAAAGCTCCTTCAAATGAAACGGCTTGGGAAGAAAGTCCTCGGCGCCGATTTCAAATCCTTCCAGACGATGTTCAGCTGTGCTGAGCGCAGTCATGAACATGATCGGCAGCCTCTTGTTTTCCTTAATATGCCGCGCCAGTTCGAAACCGGAGCCGTCCGGCAAACCAATATCGAGAATCACCAAATCCCAAACGCCTTCATCGAGTTTCTTCTCGGCGCGCTGTTTCGTCTCGACCCACGCGACGTCGTATTTCTCGCGCAGCAGACGCTCGTGCAAAGTTGCGCCGAGCGAACGATCATCTTCGACCAGTAACAGTCGCTTCATAATCGGTATCGGTACGCGCGCCTCCGGCGTGCTGAGTGTCGATCCGCACGCTTCCAGCGTGCTGCTTTTCAGAAAGCACGCCGGAGGCGTGCGTACCGGGCAGATCAACCTCGGCTACAAACCCACCCGCTTCGTCGCTGCGGAACTCAATCCCGCCATTCATCGCTTTCACCAACTGCCGAACAATGTACAGGCCGACACCGCTGCCGCTGCTGCGCGCGTGGCGAACGAAAAGTTTACCCAATTGCGCCTGGTCACCCTGAAAGCCGCGCCCGTTATCAACGACGATCACACCCACTCGACCGGCCGCGTGGCGGACCGTTACTTCCACCTCAGTCGCGTGCCCATGAATTACTGAATTTTGCACCAGGTTCGTCAGCACACTCTCGAGCGCGCGCGCATCCGCCATCACCACCCCGTCGCCGTTCAGCGTAATCGTCACATTGGGCCAGTTCAGTCGCAGCACTTCAAACCGCTCACTCAGACGAATCGGCTGGAGAAAGAATTTTCCGCGCGGCAGGTTCACCAGGAAAAGCGAATTCTCCAGTTGCAGTTGCAGCCGCAAAGTATCATTCAGCAAACGCTCTAAAAGAGGATTTGCTTCCGAGCTCGCAAAGTCTTCACGCAAACTTTCGGCTTGCAAGCGCAGACTGGCCAGCGCCGTCTTCGCATCGTGAGTAAAGGCCGCAAAGAACTCTTCGACTTGCGCGTGCCGTTTCTGTTCGCGGCGCGCGTAGTAGAACAAAGCCAGACCACCGCCAATCAACGACGCGATCAGAATGCCGCCTTCCCACATCAGCATTTGATAATGCCGATTCAGCTGGGTCGCATTTTCGAGGTTTAGTTGATTGATTAGATTGAGCTGACGCAGACCAAAGACTAACCACCAACCGGCGAGCGTGACCGTAAAGACGACCCACACCGTCACCAGGGCGATGGCAATGCGACTTGTCTTGCGATCTTTACTCATCTTTAGAAATCTCTCTGACGTTGGGAGAAGAAGCTAAAACTTCTTGGTCTTGCCCCCTTCTCCTCCGCACTTGACTCACCCCGTACCGTCGTACCGATCTAATCGCCGCCACTCGAGGCGAGATGTAAACCTTCAACAAGCTGCGCAGCAGCGGCAGAGTTAAGCCCAAGGTGAGGCTTTGCGAGCCTTGGGTCAACCACCACCTAAGGTAATCGAGCCCCGAAAGGGGCGACAGCGATCACTGGTAATAAGCGGACACTGTTCACGAACTCTCTGTCGCCGCTTCGCGGCTCGCCGAATCCACCGAATCATTACCCAAGGCTCGCAAAGCCTCACCTTGGGCTTAACTCTGCCGCTGCTACGCAGCTGATCCCCGTTGCGACTGAACCCGACATCACAGCGCTCCTTCGACAGCCGCCAAAATCGCTTCCTGCGCTCGTTCAAGCAACTCATCTGAATGCGCCAGCGACATGAAGTTAACCTCGAACGCGCTGGGCGCCAGATACACTCCGCGATCCAACGCCGCATGAAACATGCGCGCAAATGCAGCCGAACTTTCGGACGGAATTTGCTCGATGCGACGGATTGGTTTTTCAGTCTTCAGGTGTAACCAAAAGATCGAAGCCTGACGCGCAGCTTCAAATGGAAGACCTCGCGACTGCAACTCAGAGTTTAAGCGATCGCAAAAGCCCTTCGTCTTCTGTTCCAACTGATCGTAAGCATCGACGGCTTCCAACTTCTGCAACGTCGCCAAGCCTGCGCGCATGCCGACCGGATTCGCGCTCAATGTTCCCGCCTGATAAACCGGTCCGACAGGCGCAACCAGTTCCATCAAATCCTTTCGGCCTCCATAAGCCGCGACGGGAAAACCGCCGCCAATCACTTTGCCGTACGTCACCAGGTCAGGACGCATGCCCAAAACTTCCGCCATTCCTCCGAGCGCCACGCGAAAGCCTGAGATCACTTCATCAAAGACAACCAGCGCACCGTGCGCGCGTGCAACTCTGACGGTTTCTTCGATGAATTCGCGGCGCTGAACCAGCAGGCCATAATTCGCCGGCAACGGCTCGAGAATCACTGCCGCGATCTCTTTCCCGAAGCGTCCGAAAATCTCGCGGACGGCTTGTTCATCATCGAGCGGCGCGACCAGCGTGTCGCTCGCGACGTTGTCAGAGACGCCGGCGCTCGAACTGGCTGATTCGCCGGCCAGACCGCTGCCGGCTTTGACCAGCAAAGAATCGGAATGTCCGTGATAACAACCTTCAAATTTGAGAATGCGATTTCGATTGGTTGCGGCCCGTGCAACTCGCAGAGCGCTCATTACCGCTTCGGTCCCGGAAGAAACGAATCGGAGCATTTCAACCCAGGGCAGGCGAGAAATAATCCACTCAGCCAATTCCAGCGAGTAAGGCTCGCAGGCGCCAAAGCTCCAGGCGGTTTCGATCGCTTCCCTCACAGCTTCCGAGACGTCCGGGTCGCGGTGGCCGAGCATCAAGGGGCCGAAGCTCTGACAAAAATCAATGTACTCGCGTCCATCGACGGACGTCAGAGTTCCGCCTTGCGCGCTGCGAAAGAATACCGGCGTGCCGCCGACTCCCTTGAATGCGCGCACCGGACTGTGCACGCCGCCGGGAGAAACACGCGACGCGCGCTCGAAATATTGATGAGAGAGAATGTTGGCGGTTGATGTTGGTTTAGGAGTCATGTCAGCACGGAAATTTAACCGCAGAGGTCGCAGAGGTTCTCGCAGAGTTACACAGAGGATAAGTTTTCTCTGCGGCCTCTGCGAATTCCTCTATTTCCTCTGCGGTTACAGTTTTTCATCTTCCGATCCCCAACTGCTTAGCATAACGCGCGCCGTACGTGATGATGTACTGCGCGCCTGCGCGCTTGAAAACGTGCCAGGTCTCAACCAGCGCCTCCTCAAACTTGATCAACCCCTGCTCAGCCAGCAGTGACATGCCCGCGTATTCGCCACTCACCTGATACGCGCCCACTTGCAACCCGGTGCGCTCTTGAATGGGACGGATCAGATCCAGCGAAGTCAGCCCCGGCTTGACCATTAAGAGATCAGCGCCTTCCTCGGCGCAACGAACGCTCGAGGCCAGCGCATCACTTCGGTTTCGCACATCGAGTTGATAATGCCGTCGGTCGCCGAACTGCGGCGCTGAGTCCGCGGCGTTCCGAAACGGACCATAAAAGTTGCTGGCAAACTTAGTGCTGTAACTCATCACCGGCACGAGGTTGAAACCATTCTCGTCCAGCGCGGCGCGGATGCGCGCGACGCGACCATCCATCATGTCACTGGGACTGATTCCGTCGGCGCCGGCTTCAGCAAACGCCACTGCCGATTTCGCCAGTTCATCCAAAGTCTTCTCGATTTTGATTCCATGCTCATCAAGCACCGCGCAATGACCATGCGTCGTGTACGAGCAGAGGCAGGTATCAATCCACAGGCACAAGCTCTTACCGAACTGCTTGCGAATCTGAGAAATCGTTTCCTGCGTGCTTTGATGACTGAAGCCGCTCTCCTTTTTCTCAGAGGGAACCGGAAAAAGCAGGAAGTGCGTCACTCCATCCTCTAAATCTTTTTCAATCTGGCGCAAGATCGACGGAACGTTGTGGCGAACGTTGCCGCGCAAACCCGGTATCGGTTCTTCCTGGGCCAACCCCTCAACGACAAAAAAGGGTTGAATCAACTGAGCTCGATTGAACTCAGTCTCTGCGCAGAGATCGCGCAGGTGCTGAGAACTTCGCAGACGCATCAAACGTTTCATTAGTAATCCTTCGTGTCAGAACCCGGAGCGATAGCGACGGGATCAAGGCGCTACTTTGGTTGAGACCTGATCACTTTCAATGTCTTCTTTAGGCGCTTCCTGATCCGGTCGCTGCCGCTCCCGGTTCTGACACATCTCATCCAACCATTGTCCGTGATCCAAAAAGACGTGCGGCGTCACGCCGTTTCTCTCCAGAATCCTCTGCGTGTTCCCGGGTCCGCAAAAATGCGTCATCTCTCCAAGCCACGGATTCAGCCTCAAAGCATGCTCAAAACTCGATCCGCTTTTCCAAAAAAAGTATCGCTTACCGCTAAGGTCGACACCTTCCCTTTTCGACACGAGGCGATACGTTGCCGTCAAGGGCATCTCGCCGTCAGCGTAGCCGCCTTCGTGTGTAAGTTTGAGCCAATTCAAAGGTCCGCCTACGAGCGTTTCAATCCGAGTTGGTTCCTGTTCGCCCAGACTCTCGGCACAACCGTTAACCCAAACCCCGCGGCGCGACAGGCGCTTCCAGGTTTGCACGCCGCTGGCCCAAACAATCTGTTCAGCCGGAACGTGCCAATCATCAGGCAAAGCCTCAGCTTTAGCAATCCAGAGGGCTTTGTTCCCTCTCTCATTGGGAAGGAAGGAATTCTCCGCCGAAATCTTCTCTCGCATGAACCAGTCCGATCCCGACGAATCCACCGGCCACAAAAGCTCAGAAGCAACTCTCGGCGGCCGCGGCTTTGACGCCTGCAATGAACAGCCATCAAGAACACGCCCATCATCCGTCAGGCCGCGCAGGAACGTCACTTCGCCAAACGCTCGGCGCAAAATGCTGGCGCCAATTTTTTGATGACAACCACCGCCATAGCTTCGCAGAATCTCGCGCTCATTCTCGACCGTGCTGAAGGTGTCCGCACAATTTAGCGGGGCGATCATGGATCGCATATCGTCACGCTTGCGTGAAATCTCGATTGCCAGTGCGCCCTGAGCCGGCGCCGAAGGATTTTCGCGCAAAGGCATAACCATGAAACGGCATTGCGACAAGGCCGCGCGCAATTCACTCTTCGTCTCGACAAAATCATCGGCGCCTTCAGCCGGAGCTGACAACAGACGATCGAGCGCGGCTTTGGCCACAATCAAACCGTCAACATCTGTCTGCAGAAGTTTCCGCACGCGCGTCGGAACGTTTCCGCGTACATTCGTGAAATTCAACTCGGTCAATTTTGCCGGCAGAGCCTGGCGCAGGAACGAATCGAGGTTGTGCGCGCGTCTGGGTGAAGAGGTGAAGATCGTCATCACGCCCGACGCTGCGACTTTGGCCCAGCGATCTTCGCGTACGAGCAAAAGGTCACGCGCGTCTGCCCGCGGCAGTGTCGCGATGATTTCTGTTTCGGGATCGACTTCGATTGCCAGATCTTTCCAGGAGTGCACCACCAGATCGAAATCGCCGCGCAAAAGACCTTCACGAAAGTCCTGCGTGAAAACTCCCTTCTCAGGCATCTTCCAAAGCGGATCGTCCAGATTCTTATCGCCGAGAGATTCGTGAAAGGAATAGTTGATTTCGATTTGCGTGTGCGCGGCGCGAAGGGCCTCGCCGACCTGATACGCTTGAATCCGTGCCAGGTCACTGCGACGCGACCCAATCGTCACGCGCATAGGTCTTCCCACCCGAAGGGACGGAATTGCGCCTGCTGGGTTTGACGTTGGACCAACTGGTTGATTTCAGCGCGGGCCGCTTCGACATGCGATTCTAATCGTTGGCGCTCAGAGCGGAGGGCATCAAACAATTCATGAAGCTTGATCACCGGGCCGGAAATTGGATCGGTCTCGGCTTCGCCGCGAAGGTCCAGGCACTTCGAGAAGTTCGCACTCTGAAGACGGGTCCAATTCGCAACGTGTTCGGCTTTGAGCGGGGCCGCGATTACGAGGGCCGCCTCGGTCTCTTTCCAGCCGGCATCGTTGGCGGAATAACGAAGCAGTTCAATCTCCGGATACTCTTTGCCGAGGTCCGCAGCTTTTTGCGGATTGCGACAGAAGACTCGCACTTTTGTTTTCCCGATTAGCCAGGGAAGAATTTCGCGCGCCAGCTTACCGTTGCCGAGCACGGCCACGGCCGGCATCCCCTTAACATTTTGTCGAACGAGACTGCCGTACGACTGGCTGCCAAGCTTCTGCAAGTGCGTATGGCGAATTCGCTTGGCGTCGATCATCAGGTTGGTGCACAAGTCGCGAAGGAATGTACCCCAGGGTGTTTTGGGAAACTTTGCGTGCAGCAGGAACTCTTTGAACTGGCCCATCACTGCGGTCTCGCCGACGATGGGTGAATTCAGCCCGCAGATCACCTCCAGAAGAAACCGATATGCTTCCCGTCCACGAAAAACTTCAACGGTGGGCGGAACGAGCTTCTGGTCTTCGGCGGCTTCAATCAGCGCGCGACTGTCATTAGCATTCAGGAAGAGAATTCGACGCAGGCAGGTCTGCCATTCGAGGCCATTGAGCGCCGCGGGCATCTTGTCTCGCGCCTCGTGCCTAAGATTCACAATGACCAGTTGGTCAATCACGCGATTATTCTAAAAAGATCGAGTTTTCGATTGTCATCGGTTTGTCATAAAAAAGAGGAAATTTACGCAAAAAGGTGACGGCCATCACAATCGGTACGCACGCCTGCGGCGTGCTTTGAGGGGAACCAGCGCGTGATGCAAGTTCTTTTACGTCGACGGAAATCAACAACCGTGGTACAAGGACGGCCCATTTCAGTTGCTGGTTCCGGGCGAGTACGGGAATAAAAGAAATTTAGTCGCGGAGCGACGATTGAGTTTTCATCCTCTGGCCTCGATGATGGAAGTCGTCGGCATCTTGATCGAGAAGTATGAAGACGGACACGTGCCGGAATTGGCAGTTTTTTAGACCGCCGCATCAATTCTGCGCCGCGATCTGATACTGCTCCAATTTCCCATCCGGCATTTCATAAGTCCACGCCCGCAAAACTTTCTGCGGAAAGCGAACGATGTAAACTCGCAGGGTCATGCCACCGCGCAACCCCTGGCTCGTCTGAGTAAACGATTGCGGCGCGCCGAGCGGTCCTAAGCCCGTCGCGAAATCCTGCAAGGCCTGCTCGCTGAAGTAAGCATTGGCGTTACTCGTAAACAAAGAGCGATCGATCTTGCCTTGCTGAAGATCTGCGAAAATCTTTTTTGCCTGTTCGAGTTTCGCGGGCGTGGCCGGATCATTCGTCGCAAAGAGAAGCTGCCCAATCCCGCCGGCGATCGGTCCGGCAGCGCTGGCGGCGTCCTGATTCGTGAGCACCACAACCGCGGCGCGGTCATCAGGGTACACAACGTTTTGGGCCGTGAAGCCGGACACCTCGCCGCCGTGCGACCAGGCGCGACGTCCACCTGACGAATTGACGCTCACGCCTAAGCCATAATTCGTAGCCAGACCGTTTTTCAGAGACGTGTCAGCGCCCATCTCGCGATAGGACGAAGGCTTCAACAACTTCTGATCCATCATTGAAATGTCCCACTTCGCCAAATCCTGCGCGGGCATCGCCAGTTCTCCGGCAGCGAACAACCAGCCCTTCCCTTCCTTCGGCGCGGCGCGCAGCGGTCCCAGCGCGTATCGCATATAGCCAATTGGATCAGTGTCTCCGAGTCTTTCCTGATCGATATCTGCGACACTGTTCATCCCGAGTGGCGTGAAAACTTTCTCCTGCAGAAATTTCAGCAGCGGCGTGCGCGAGACTTTTTCGACGATGACGCCGGCAATCACGTAATTCGTGTTGCTGTATTGCCATTTCGTGCCGGGATCAAAGTCGAGCGGCTTCTTGGCCCACGTGTCCATAATCTTCTGCGAAGTCACTGGCTGAAGCATCATCGGCATCACGTAATCCTGCGGCCAATAGTCCTGATAACCGGACGTGTGCGACAGCAACTGTCGAATCGTCACTTCATTCGCCCGCGTTAGATCAGGAATGTACTTCGCGACCTTGTCGTCGAGCGAAAGCTTTCCCTGCTCCTGCAAAAGCAGAATGGCCGCCGCCGTAAACTGTTTACTGATTGAACCGATGCTGTAACGCATGGCCGGCGTGGCTCCGGTCTTCGGTTCGAGCTTCGCGTCGCCATACGCCTTCACGTAAGCAATCTGCCCGTCTTTGACGATCGCGATCGAGGCGCTCGGCACGCCGGTGCGCGAGAGCGTGTCGGTGACGACCTTGTCGATCTTTTCAGTGAGATCGGCGGGTAGTTGTGTTTGCGCGGAAGCCGAAGAGGCCATCATCACAAACAAACCAAAGAAAGTAACGCGGCGAAAATTAAGGCGGATGTGACGCACTAAGATTCTCCTTTACATAATGGGGATGAAATCAGCCGTTATTATAAGTTGCTCTCTTCGGTTCGGCGACCCGGACTGGAGCGCAAGCGTCCTCGCTTGCCGTCCTGAGTTTCGAAACCTATTGGGGGCAAGCGAGACGCTTGCGCTCCAGTCGTTGGTTAGTTTTGCTTTTTCGTCTCTGGCAATTTATGCGGCTCGTAGTATGGCCTGCCGTTCAGCTTCTGCACTTCCTTCTGAAAGTTTGTGCCGTAATCGCGCTCGGCATCCGATAACTTCCACGCTTGTCGTTTGTAATTCCAGTTATCGGGATCGAGTCGCTGGGCTTCCTTGAACAAATGTCCGGAGCCGCGGAGCGGCGACCAGAGCTAAGCCCAGGGCGAGGCTTTGCGAGCCCTGGGTCACCGCGAACAAATGTCCGGAGCCGCGGAGCGGCGACAGAGTCACTCCCAGAAATATCGTTCGTTCCGTAGACGTGATAGACCCGAGCGAAAATTCGAGGCTGCAGGGACTCTTTCACCGCTCCGCGGCTCCCGATACTTTTTGATATTAACCCAGGGCTCGCAAAGCCTCGCCCTGGGCTTAACTCTCAGGGCCGCTCCGCGGCTCCGAAATTTCCAGATTCCGCTGGCCAAGGTTGGCCCGGTCGCTACCGCTCCCGGTTCTGACCCTCGATACTCAGCAACCAGGTCCCACGGGATGAAACCCGGCGGCGGTTGGCCCGACAGCCCCTGGGGCGTTTGTTCGGCGCCGGGCCGGTTGGCATCAATGACATACGAATTGACGTTGCGAATTTGATAGAGCAGTTTGCGACCGTCCGGCGACCATACCGGCGCAATCACTTCGCGACCCGGCTCATGAGTCATTTGCGCCAGTCCCGAACCGTCGGGCCTGACCTTCCAAATTTCGTACTTGCCGCTGCGATCCGAAAGGAATGCGATCCACTGGCCGTCGGGTGACCAAGAAAGCGACGTTCTCCGTCGATTGTAACGCCCCGCTGAAATGAACGGAGGTCAGTGCCATTAGCTATTGGAATACTAGACGTGAACCTTCAACGAGCTGCGGAGCAGCGTTCAGAGTTAAGCCCAGGGCGAGGCTTTGCGATCCCTGGGTCAACCGCCTAAGGTTAGCGAGCGCCGAAGGGGCGACAGCGATCCCTGTTAATAAGCAGACGCTGTTTACGCAGTCTCTGTCGCTTCGCTCGCCGAATCCAACAAACCATTACCCAAGGCTCGCAAAGCCTCGCCCTGGGCTTAAACTCTGCCGCTGCTACGCAGCTGATCTTGTGCACGCTCATTTCTTCAACAACGGCAACATCACCCGCGACGGATACTGCGCCGAGTGATAGACCCGCTCAGTCGCCTTTTGGAAATCTGCATCGGCGCCCAACTTGTAATTTGGCATAAACTTCTGTGGGTTGCGCGCGACCAGCGGAAACCATGTGCTTTGAATCTGCACCATGATGCGATGCCCCTTCCTGAACGTATGCACGATGCCCGGCATCACGTAAGAAATCTTTGTCGCGGTGTTTGGTTGCAGCGGCTCCGGTTTTTCAAAGCTGTTGCGAAAGCGCGCCGGCATTGGCTCACCGCGCAGAAGCATTTGATAGCCACCGGGTGAAAGCAGTGGTCCCTTGGAGTCCTGCGGCGGTCGCATTCGCTCAGGCTCTCCGTTCGGCAATTTATTTCCGGTCTCCGGGTATTGATAGTCATCGGGAAATACGTCGATGAGTTTAACGATAAAGTCGGAATCAGTGCCGCTGGATGAAATGAAAAGTTCCGGCTTGATGTTGCCGGCAACTGTCAGATCTTCGGTCAACGGCGCGGATTGATAGACGAGCACGTCGGGTCTGGTCGCGGCAAAACGCTGGTCCTCAGTCATGAAATCGCGCGGATACCTGATCGTTTCGCCGTTTCGCTTTTCCGTGTAAGGGACCGGATTCCATGGATCGCTGACGTATTCGTCGTAAGGAGTGTTGCCGTGGGATCCGTTTCCATTCGGTGGCTGTCCGCCCGTCGGCGGACGCGTCCCGCTCGCCCCATCTCCAAACACGAGCTTTCCGTCAGACATCAAATACGCCGGAGTATCTGTCGACGCATCGGGCGACCAGTTGGTCGCGCTGGTCCATTGATTGGCGCCGGTGTCGAACACATTCACTTCCTTAATTTCCGAGATCTCGCCCTTGTCTTTCAGGAAGTGATTGAAGAAAGGCAACTCGAAATGCTCGCGATAGTAAACTCCGGTCTTCATCCCGAAGTAAGCCGTGCCCAGCCAGTCTCCATCCGAACGCGCCCAGCCCCCGTGAAACCACGGCCCCATCACCAGCACGTTGAAGATGCCCGGATTCTGCTTTTCGATATGCTGATAAGTCGTCAAGGCGCCGTAAAGGTCCTCATTGTCATACCAGCCGCCGACCGTCATCACCGCCGCATGAATGTTTTTCAGATTTGGCAGGATGTTGCGCTCTTTCCAGAACTGATCGTAGTTTGGATGCTCCATCATTTGGTCCCAGAACTTCAGCCGAAAGCCGAACTGCTTTTCGTAAGCGTCTCCGAAATTCTTTAGCCCGCCCGTCGCCAGATAAAACTGGTAGCCGTCCTGCGTTCCGTAGTTGAACCGCTTCACGTAATCGTTATTCGAGGTTGGCGTCGGACGCGGCTGACCAAAACCGGTGAAGAACGAAAAGTTTTGTCCCAGGAAAAATGCTCCGTTGTGGTGATTGTCATCGCCGTGAAACCAATCAGACACCGGCGCCTGCGGCGAGATGGCTTTGACCGCCGGATGGCCATCAATGCCGGCCATCGAGGTATAAAAACCAGGATACGAGATTCCCCAAACACCGACCCGCCCATTGTTGTTCGGCACGTTCTTAATCAACCAATCAACCGTGTCATAAGTATCGGTCGTTTCGTCAATCTGCTTGCCGGTCTTGTTTGGAATGTAAGGCCGCACGTCTTCGTAGACACCTTCGCTCATATAGCGGCCGCGGACGTCGCCATAGACGAAGATGTAACCCTCGCGCGGAAACAAATCATCAGGACCGAGCGACGTTCGGTAGTTGTCCACGCCGTACGGGCCGACGCTGTAAGGCGTGCGATCGAACATGATCGGATACTTCTGTGACTTATCTTTCGGCTCATAGATGCAGACGAAAAGCTTGACGCCATCGCGCATCGGGATCATTTGTTCGCTCTTGGTGTAATTCTGCTTGATGTAGTCGGCGAGCTCGCGCTGCTGTTGCGTCAGCTGGCCGCCGGGCTGAGCCGATGACGCGACCGAGCTAGACACAATGAAGAGAATTGCGATTGAAAGTTTGAATAAGTGATTTGGTTTCATGGTGTCTCCGAAATCGAAACGCGCAGTTTAGATTTGCGAAAGCATTCAGGTTCTAAGCAAGTATCCTGCGAGTCTTTCGCTGATAACGTAGCGAGGGACATCGTTGTATTTAATGTCTCTTACAAGGCTAAGGTTTTCCAATATGCGAATTTTGTTCGCCAGCTCTGGATGGTCGTCGAAATAATACGTCAGCGTGACGTCTCGAGAATTGTAGATCCAATCCTTTCGCAGCAAGATGAATTCCCTACAAAGCGGGTGTGCGGCTAAATCGGCTTTCATTTCTGCCAGAAGATCGGGGATGAGCTTTTCGACGTTCGCCAACGAGTCCAGGGAGGCTGGTCCGTTGTCGACGTTTTTAATTCCGGACTTTGCTTGTCGGAAAATGAGAGGTCGAATCTTATCCCAGAAGAACCAAATTGCGGCAAGCCCACCCAAGATCGTGGCGACTGCAAGAACCACATTCAGTTTATGATTCATTGATCAGGAATGCGTCGGTGCTTGCATCAATGCTTTTTGCGCTTCCGGCGGGACATCGATCAGAACAAAGAGGTCGGCGGGATATAAATAGTCCTCGCCGGTTTCATCAACAATCCTAAGATAGTTACTTCGTGCCGCCGACTCATCGGGGAGAACTTGATAGACGGTCCTCACGGTCAAATCGTCAGGGTAGGCAGTGTTATCAAGACAAACTGCAAATCGTGGCTGAGAGCTTTCAACTTCCATGTTTTCAATCCAGATATCGCTTGATTTTCAGTCTTACTTTACCAATACCATGCGCTTCGTACCAAGTATTTCGGCAAGCCGTATCGTACCATCGCGGAGGCGCACCCTGGCAATCCCTTTACGCTTTCTCCAGCGTCCGTGTCCGAAGCGCTCGCGCAATTGACGCAATTCTCGGATTGAGTGAGTAAAGGCGATTGTCTCCGCGTCGCTAACATCTCCGAAGATTTCAAAGTCTATTTCCATGAGAGTAGCGTTTCATTCACTTACTCTGTGATCGAACCGAGCGCACCCTGAACGAGCGGACTATCGCCATTATGGGTGAAGAGTCTAACGCAACCCTGCCTGCCCCAACATCTCGAGAAACTGCTTCTGCGTCCTCATGTCGATTGACTGGGCCACCAGCTTGCCTTTCCGATCGTAAACAAAGCTCTTGGGAATTCCATTGATCCGAAACAGGTCGTTCACCTTCCGTCCCGGATCCAAAAGAATCGGATAAGTCACAGGCTTCTCCGCCAGATAAGACTTAACCTTGTCAACTTCTTCGTCAGAGATAGAAAGAACCACCAGTCCCTGATCCTTAAATCGATGGTAAAGCGCGTCCAGGTCCGGCATTTCCTTTCGGCATGGCGGGCACCACGTGGCCCAGAAGTTAACCAGCACGACTTTGCCTAGCAGAGACCGGAGCGTCCAACTTTTTCCCTGCAAATCAGTCAGAGTGAAGTCGGCCTGTTCGCGCGCCTGATCTTCTTTTTCGAGCTGCGCGACAGCAGCCGAATACTGCGGATTGTCGATTGAAACCTTAACGTGCTCGTAACGCGCCAGCGTTGCCAGCTCAACGTACTCGCCGGCAGGATCTTTTCCCTGAGCCGGCGCCGGCTGTTCACGCAACGCTTCAGCCAGAGTCGTGGCCACTTCCTGCAAGGTGTCGCGCCCGAAATCCCCTTCGGTTGAGAGATTCGCCAAAGCGTAGGCAAGCGCCAACTTGTGCGGCGTCTTCTGCAGCGCGCGAATGTCGAGCGCCAGTTGTTTCGTCGTCCGGGAGCGCACGTCGTCAGGTAAGTCACGCAGCCGTCTGATTTGATCACGTATCGGCGTCTCTTGTTTCGTCCATTGCGGGCCCTGCGACTGGAGCGCAAGCGTCCTCGCTTGCGTTTGAGTAAGTCGATGCTTGCAAGCGAGACGCTCGCGGTCCAGTCCGCGAAAACCCTGGGCGCGAATAAACAATGAGCTGCCTGAGATCACCGCAAGCAGAGAAAAGGCCGCGATTCGAAAACTTGTTTTGGAATTCATATTTACTGCTGGCAGAGTACCGAGTTTAGTCGAGCTGTTTGTAACGCAAACTGTTAGTTTGCGTCCTACTCTTTCGCAAGCTAACAGCTTGCTTTACCAATTCAGACCGGAGAATCGCGATTTAATCATCATTTTTCCTATCGCGCAAAGTTAGGTCGGAACCTTAATTTCATCGTATGGTTTTCTCTAGCCCAGACGTTTACGCCTGGGTGAGAAAAACGGGAGTGCTGTCAAGCCCCATTAATGGGGCTTTGAAACTAACCCCTCTTTTGCTGCCAGGCGTAAACGCCTGGGCTCCGTAAAAGTCATTTCAAATTGGGGCACTACCCAAAGTCGGAGTTATACTTAAGTCCAACACAAAAATAGATTTTGAATTGGAGCCGGAGGTCAGGTATGGCTAAAGTCGCCTCGCTTAGTGTCAACGGAAAGAAATTGCCCGTCGATGTCGATTCCACAGTCAGTCTGCTTTCGGTCTTGCGCAACGATCTGGATCTCACCGGCAGCAAATACGGCTGCGGCGAAGGCCAATGCGGCGCGTGCACTGTGCTGATCGATGGCCAACCGATGCGCTCATGCATTACCCAGGTCGGACGCGCACAGGGAAAGCAGATTACTACTATTGAAGGGCTGGAGAAGGACGGCAAGCTGCATCCGTTGCAGGAAGCCTTCATCAAAGCCGATGCGATGCAGTGCGCGTATTGCACTTCGGGAATGATCATGTCGGCGAGCGCACTGCTGGCGAGGACTTCCAAGCCCAACCGCGAAGAGATCATTCGCGGGATGAACGGCAACATCTGCCGCTGCGGCGCCTACCAACGCATCGTCGAAGCGATTCAAATCGCCTCCGGTACCCAGACTTCCAGCCTGCGCGCCGGCGGCGTGCGTACCGAAGAGCCGGAGGTGACGAAATGATTGACGAACGAGACCTGATCGAAACAATCGAGGCGGAGCGATACGAACTCGTTGAAGAGTCGGCTTACAACTTCACCTTCGATCGTCGTGACTTCATAAAGGCCTTTGGCCTGGGAATCGTCTTCATCGTTCCGGCGGCGCGGGTGCTCGCGCAGCAACGCGGTCAGGGCGAATCGGGGCGCGGCGGTGGCAACAACCAGATGCCAACCGATATCGATGCCTGGATTCACATCGACGAGAAGGGCGAGGTCACCGCTTTCACCGGCAAAGTCGAGGTGGGACAAAACACGCGCACCTCTCTGATACAGGCAGTTGCCGACGAACTACACGTGCCGGTCGCGTCGGTTCATCTGGTCATGGGCGACACCGATCTCACTCCTTTTGATATGGGCACGTTCGGCAGTCGCAGCACGCCGACGATGGCGCCGCAACTTCGCAAAGCCGCCGCCGCAGCCCGCGAGATGCTGATCGCTATGGCGGCCGAGCAACTAAAAGTCGAGCCGGCGGATTTGCGGATCGTGGATGCGCGGTTCCTGAATCACGACAAATCGAAAACTCTCACGCTGGCTGAAGTTGCCAAAGGCCGCAAGCTCGTCAAAGTCATCCCCGACAACATCGCCATCACTCAACCAAAGGATTGGACCGTGGCCGGCACTTCGGTTACGAAAGTCGATGCCAAAGAAGTGGTCACAGGAAAGCATCGCTACACCTCGGACGTCAGGCGTGACGGCATGCTGTTTGGCAAAGTCGTTCGCCCCGCAGCGTTCAATGCCACGCTGGTCTCCACCGACACCAAAACCGCCGAGGCTATGCCCGGCGTAAAAGTTGTGACCGACGGAAACTTCATCGGTGTGGTGGCGCCAGACCAACAGACCGCGACGAAAGCTGCGAACGCGATTGCAGTTGATTGGAAATCGCCGGGCCAGCCCTCGAACGCGGAGCTGTTCGACTTGTTGCGTAAGCCGACCAGCGCCGGCGGACGCGGCGGGGGTGAAGGTGGCGGCGGCGGCTCGCGGCCACAAGGTTCGATCGCAGACGGTTTAGCGGCTGCTGATAAAAAGCTGGAAAAGACTTACACCGTTGCTTACATCGCGCATGCGCCGCTCGAACCGCGCGCTGCGGTGGCCGAATGGGTTGGCGACAAGCTGACCGTCTGGACCGGAACGCAGAGGCCTTTTGGTGTGCGCAGCGAACTCGCCGAAGCCTTTCACATTTCTGAAGACAAAGTTCGGGTCATCGTTCCCGACACCGGTTCAGGCTATGGCGGTAAGCACACCGGTGAATGCGCAGTTGAAGCGGCGCGGCTCGCGAAAGCAGCCGGCAAACCCGTCAAGATTCTCTGGACGCGCGAGGAAGAATTCACCTGGGCGTACTTTCGTCCGGCTGGTGTCATCGACATCAAGAGTGGAGTGAAGAACGACGGCACGCTGACGGCCTGGGAATTTCACAACTACAACTCGGGCGCGTCAGGAATTCAAATCAAGTACGAGATCCCGAACAACGACATTCGCTTTCACCAATCGAATTCGCCACTGCGTCAGGGTTCGTATCGTGGCCTCGCGGCCACTGCGAATCATTTCGCGCGCGAATCGCACATCGATGAATTAGCAAACGAAGTGAAGATGGACCCGCTGGAATTTCGTCTGAAGAACATCAAGGACGAACGTCTGCGTGACGTCCTGCAAGCCGCAGCGAAATCGTTTGGCTGGGGAAAAACCAGGCCGGCGAACGGGCGCGGATTTGGAATCGCCTGCGGATTTGAGAAAGGCGGCTATGTCGCCACGTGTGCGGAAATCGCGATCGAACCACCTTCGACCAGTGAAGACAAAGCCAACAAGCGGGTGCGAATCGTGCGCGTGGTTGCCAGCTTTGAATGCGGCGCGGTCGTCAACCCTCTGCACTTGAAAAATCAAATCGAAGGATCGGTGGTGATGGCGATTGGCGGCGCGTTGTTTGAATCGATCGACTTCACGAACGGAAAGATTTTGAATCCGCACTTTGCCAACTATCGGGTGCCGCGGTTCAGCGACATGCCTTTGATCGAGATCGTGGTGCTGGATCGCAAAGACATTCCGTCGGCCGGCGCCGGCGAAACGCCGATCGTGGGATTGGCTCCGGCCGTTGGCAACGCGATTTTCAACGCGACGGGCGTGCGACTGCGTTCCCTTCCCTTGGCGCCGAGAGGTCTATCGTAACGCAAGCTGTCAGCTTGCGCTTTTGCAACGTGAGGATTCGCAAACTGACAGTTTGCGTTACAAAAAAGTATGCTAAAAGTTGAAGACATGTCACCGGCGGAGATGCACGCGCTGCTTCAGCGCCAAAGCTTTGGCCATTTGGGATGCGCGCGCGACAACCGGCCGTATGTCGTGCCGATGCACTATGCCTACGACGGAAAAGATCTGTACTTCTTCACCACTGAAGGAATGAAGACGCAGTTCATTCAAACGAACTCGCACGTTTGTCTTCAAGTCGAAGAGATCAACGATGCGACGCATTGGAAGAGCGTCATGGTAATCGGCAGGGCAAACGAATTGACTGCGGCGGAAGAAACTCAGCGCGCCATGAAATTAATCACCGAACGAAATCCCACACTGACGCCGGCGATTAGCGCGACCCAACTCGATTCGTTGGGACGCGCGGTCGACATCGCGCTTTATCGAATCACGCCGGAAGTAATTGATGGACGGCAAACTGTGGATTAGTTCAGGCTGAGTGATTGGAGTTCGGACCAGGCGCGGTGACTGGAGCGCAAGCGTCCTCGCTTGCCGACTGAATCTTCAGAGCTGCCGAATGCAAGCGAGGACGCTTGCGCTCCAGTCAGTGTGCTTCTTGCAGCAGAATGATCTCTTGCAGATTCGCGCCATCGGTATAGGCGAGGTTCTTGCTGTTCGACCAGGCGAGCTGCTTGAACGGAGAGTTGTCGGATTCCTTGATGAATTGCGGCTTCTGCTCGCTCAGAGATTACCGCCAAAGACCCGCCATCGTATCTCTATAGATGAGCGCCTTGCCGTCCGGTTTCCAGTAGCCGGTTTAGTGCCCCATGAACGGATCGTGGCACGGGCGTCCCGCCCGTGAATTCAAGCGCAAGATGCGCGCGCCACTTTCCACTCGGTGTATATTGCACACCGATGATTCGACGCCGAAAATTTCATCGCGTGGTTTTTGTTGCGGCGGGAATCTACAACATCGCCTGGGGTCTTTACTCAGTTTACGATCCGCAGTGGCTGTTTCGTTTTTCCGGCTTGCCGCCGCTGAATCACCCGGCAATCTTTGCGTGTCTCGCGATGGTCGTCGGTCTCTACGGAATCATTTACTTCGAGGTGGCGCGTGTTCCCGAGCGTGGCTGGTTGCTCGCCCTGGTGGGATTGATTGGTAAAGTCCTTGGCCCTATCGGCCTCGCAAGATTGATTTGGACCGGCGCCTGGCCCAAATCAACCATCGTCTTGTGTCTGACGAATGATCTGATTTGGTGGATTCCGTTTGCGCTTTATCTGTACGACGCGTGGCGTGTCAGAAGCCCGACCGTCAGGGAGGGCCACGTTCGTCCAGGTCCTCAGAATTCTTGAAATCTCGTCGACGAGACATTCAGCGGCAAGTTTCAAAACGTCCTCGCCGTCAAACTAGCATTCCAAGCTGAATATTCGGCCAAAACCGCAAGGCCGAATATCGTCGGATGATAGCAGCGTGCAAAATCGTTTACTTGACGGTCACGCCCCGGAGAGAACGGGGGGATGCTCCCTCGCGATTCCGCGAGTTCGGACAACAGCGCTAATTCTGCTCCTAACTCTGCAAAAATTTCGGGCTGGATCCAACTCGAGCACAAAATCAGTTCCGCGCCCAGATCGAAGTCTCCTTTTTCAACTCGCGTTGCCGCTAATTCTGCGAGACGATGCGACAACCATTCGCGTCTGTCTACAGGCCAGGGTAGGTCCCGATCTCCCATACTGGTTCCGAAAAATATTGCATGGGCCAGGTTATAGAGATTTGATGCGTATGCCTCCGCTCCGTCCTGCGGGGTCAACCTCGAACTCATTTCCCCAGCCGCTTGTTCCGAACAGTTCAGCATGCCGGCCAGGTCACAAACGAAAGCGATCTCGATGGTCAATCCATTCGAATTCTCTCTGGCGGCCCCTATGCTCTCGAGTACCTTTTCGTGTCGGGCAGAGCGTTCGCCGCTTACAATTTCAAGCGCCGGGACTATCATCAGCGGAAGGACAGACACAGGGCGGCATTTCGCTTCCTCCAGAACTTCCACCCAGGGCGTGGGCTCGAAATATGCTTCCACCGAGGGCCACAAACGGCGGGCAATATGCGTAGACCAATCCTGAAACGAGGAATCAAGCAATCGCTTTTTCTGACTGGCGAGCGCCAGCAGGATCAGCGAGAGATCTCCGATGTATTTCACTTCCTCGAACAAGGGCAGCCGTGCCCTCCGCACGGGCTCAAACCGTTCGAGGTTTTTTTCCACCCAGCAGCAAAGACTCTGCGCTGATAACCTGCTGTCACGCTCAACTAGTTTCACTCAATCGTTGTCCCGCTTCTATCCCGCGGCTGCCTTCCTGGCTTTAAGCTTCACATTCCGCAGGCTCTCCGCGCTCACAGGTTCCATTTGGGCCTCGCAAGACCCGGAGATTTCTGTAATCAGGAACGTTTGCGTGTCTACTGAGAAGGTCAGAGTCTTGCCATCGTCAGCCTTTTCCAGAAAGCATTCCTTGTCTGGGTCGTCGGCGTTCCCAGGAATACTCTGGTAAGTACCCACATTTGGACCACTCAGCACTTCGAGTCCGATCCACCAGTAGTCGAGACCGGGATGTGCGAAGCCCGAGTTGTAACCCACTGTCATCGGGGTCGGCGTCGTCTGGTTATTCGCCAAACTTGGCCAGGTCATTTCGTGGGATGGGTTGGTACTGTACCGGTGGGCTAAGGTGATAATCGCGTTTCCTCCTGAATTGTTGGTGACCAAAATAAACGCATGACTGTTGTAAGACATTTTTTCTCCATTTCTTTGGGTTAAGGAGGTATCCGCCTTGTTCTTGGGGTTAGAGAGGTGTCCGCCTTGTCGCATCGGACCCAGAAAGCCTTGATTTAAGGAATACTAGGCCTACATGGCGTCCGTTACAAGGTGAAAAGTTCATTCCGCAGACTCCAAAGATATGAGACTACAGGCGAGCAGATGAAGAATTAAACATGCTGCGTTCTCGGTAAACTCTGAGAACTAAGATTCGAATCAGGAACCAGCAGATTCTTCACCGATCCAGCGTGAGGGAGGCAGCTTGCCCCCGCAAGGATCCCACGAAAAACTCATAAAGCCTCATTCGAGATTTGCCCTCCCTGACGGTCGGGCTTCTGACACAAATCAAATTACGGCGCTTGATAGATCAGCACGTGCTTCCGCTTCGCTTGCCCGAACAGGAACCCGCCGAGCGCGCCAAAGCCGGCGCCCATCGCGACACCCGCGACTGTATACACATAGCCGTCATCCGATGTTGAAGACGCCTTCGCGCCGCCGATCCCCGCGCCGACCCCGGTACCAATCGCCGCACCGATCGCCGCGTATTTGCCTTTCTCAGCTTTCCTTTCCAAACGCTCGATCTGCGCGACCGCGTCTTTCGCAAACGATTCACCTTTACCTTTTCTGGTGATCGTTACTTCGTTGTCAGTCGCGCTCAAGAACTCGCCGCGAACTCTTTTGCCGGTTTTGAGCTGGATGGAAATGTCTGCGTCAGCCGGTAAAGACTGCACTGCCGTCCAATCTCCACGAGCCTGCTGCGCAAAAGCCGTCGGGCCCACCGTCCCCAACACGAGCGTGACCGCCAGCGTGCAAGCTATCAATGATGTCATTCTTCGCATATGCTCCACGTCCTGAATCTAAGTCGTTCGTATTACGTCCGACCTTGTTAGGGCAATTCGAGGGCCTTGGATTTATTGGCGAAATTGCCATCAGGCGTCGAAGCAAACGCAGTAAATCGCCGACAGTTGGCGTACGTTCGACAAAGGCCGCACAACTTTCCCTGTTCGACTCAGGCACTCTCTCTTCGATTTATTGAATCCCGGTTAAGGAAACTACTGTCTTGAAAAATCCCCTGCTGCGAATCTTCAAGTCGATTTCATTTTCGATTCTCATCATCTTTGGCAGTTCCTTCGCCCAGGCTGTTTCGGCGCGAGAGCGAGACTGGCAGCCGCAGCGAACCTGGGTGTTCGTGGTCGGCTTGCTCAAATTCGAGAATCGCGATGTGTTCAATTCGTTTCCGCAAACGAACCGGCGTGACGCGCAGTTGGTAGATTTCTTTCGACAGCAGGGTGTGCCGGAGGACCACATCGCTTTTCTGAAGGATGGGCAAGCGACGTCGCGACGCGTACGTAACAGTTTTCCGGCGTTTCTTTCCAAAGCTCGACCCGGTGACCTGCTCTTCTTTTACTACACCGGACACGGTTACAAATCGGAGGATGAGCGCACGACGTATTTTGCGACCTATGATGCCGGTGAAAACGTCGAGGGCTGGGCCACGGAATCAATTGTGCGCGACGTGGAGAAGTATTTTCGCGGCTCGCAAGCGCTGTTGACTGCCGACACGTGTTATTCCGGTAGCCTGTCGGCGCAGGCTCAAAGACTCGGAAGACGAGTTTCATATGCGAGCCTGACCTCTGCTTCTGCCAGTCAGCTCTCAACTGAGAATTGGACGTTCACGGAAATGCTGCTCGAAGGCCTGCGCGGAAAATCGTTTGCCGACATTAACGGCGACGGCGAGGTCACCTTGTCCGAACTCGCTGAAGACATCAAGGAAGACATGGCCTTTGCCGAGAATCAGCGATCGACATTCGTGACCACCGGAAACTTCCCCGGCAGAATGTTGCTGGCAGCGGGCGCGCGAAAACTCGATCCCATGATTAGTCGTCGAGTTGAAGTGCGTTCCGAAGGTTCATGGTACAAGGCTCGTGTGATCGGGGTTCGCGGCCGGGCCTATGAGGTTCATTTCTACGGCTACGAAGATTCTGATAACGAATTCGTCAGACTTAACCAGATCCGTTATTCGGGAGATGAATCGGCAGCGAACCGCCGTGACGAGGACGAATGGGAGACGAGTCGGAATCCTCCGAGAGTTTCTCGGGTGGACCAGAGCCGGCGCAACGACGGCGGTTGGGGTGAATCGGATGGCCCACGAAAAATTCGGCCCTCGGCGAGCAGCGAGTCTTCATGGGAGAGCACCCCGTCACAGAATACCCAGCCGCCACGCAACGGCCGGCGCCCACAGAACAACCAGCCATCATGGAATAATTAAAGGACTGGAGCGCAAGCGTCCTCACTTGCAAACGTGAATTTTCAAGCTGCGAAGCAGCGGTCAGAGTTAAGCCCAGGCGAGGCTTTTGCGAGCCTTGGGTCAACCACCTAAATATAATCGGGCCCCGTAGGGGCGACAGCAATAACTGGTAACAATCGGGACTCTGTTCACGAACTCTCTGTCGCCGCTTCGCGGCTCGCCGAATCCACGAACACTTACCCAAGGCTCGCAAAGCCTCGCCTTGGGCTTAACTCTGACCGCTGCTACGCAGCTCGTTGAAGGTTCACGTCTCGCACAGAGTACCAACCAAGCACGGTCGCGCTCCAATCGAAACTTTTGAGACAATGTCGCGAAACCTATGCGACGGCGTCTCTCCCCTCAAATCTATCTGCCGGCACTTTTTATTTTGGCCGCGCTGCTGGCGTTCTCAATCAACCTGAACAGCTATTTCATCTCTGACGACTTTGCCCAGATCGGCAAAGTCCTGCACAGAGATTTCTCCGTCGCCTGGGGCCAGGCACACGGAGGATTCTTTCGACCGCTCTTCATTCTCAGTTACATAGTCGACAGCCGCATCTGGCACGGACGCCCATTCGGATTCCACCTGACCAACATTCTGATTCATTCGCTGAATTCGTTTTTGGTGTTTAAGTTCGGCCTGCGACTCTTTCAAAATCTGAACTTCCCGGCAAAGTCGATAAGGGCCGCCGTCGGCGCCGCAGCCGTACTCTTCCTGCTGCATCCTTCGCACACCGAAGCAGTCACCTGGATTTCCGGGCGAGCCGATCTCCTGGCGACATGCTTTTGTCTGGTCTCACTTTGGTGCTACTGCGCTTATGTCGACACGCGGCGCAACGCGCACCTGATCGCGGCAATAGCGTTTGGCGCAATGGCGTTGCTGGCAAAGGAATCTGCTATCTGTCTGCCGCTTTTTATTTTGATCGTAGGACTCTACTTGTCGCGCGGAAGAAGAGTGCTGGTAGAGTTTGGCGCGTTTGGAGTGATTCTGATCGCTTTCGTTTTATTGCGAGCCTCTTTTCTCGGCTCGTTAGTCGGAGGCTACGGAACCAGCCAACATCTGAATTTCGCACCCGGTTGGATTCGCGATCGTCTGCTCGAAGCCGTCGCCCGTTCAATTCTTCCCCCTTTGCCCGCAGCGTGGTCGTGGTTTCTTTTCAAACCGCTGCAATCGCCGCTCTTCATCCTGATCGCTTTGGCGATTCTAGGTTCGCTGGCGGGCGCCATCGTTTTCCGGCGACGGCGCTACGATGCATCCGACCGAACCAGACAGAACCGTTTACTGCTCGTGCTTGTCATTCTGTTTCTGTCGGCGATCCTGCCAGTGATCAATTTGCGGCTGAGCTTGTACGAGACATTGGGCGAAAGATTTCTCTATCTGCCGACGGTCTTTTCATGTCTGTTGATTGGCTATATTTCAATCATCATGATTCACAATCGCACGGTCTGGCTAATTCTGTTGGTCTGCGCACTTGGTCTTTATAGCTGGAGACTCTATGCCTCGAATCGGCTCTGGCGCGAAGCCGCCCAACTCACGCGCTCGATTAAGGACGAGCTCGCAGGCTCCTCTTCACAGAAACATCTGACGATTCTCAACGCGCCCGATAACTTGCGCGGCGTACCGGTCTTTCATAACGGACTGCCGGAGGCCCTGCAATTCTTTCAGACGCAAAAGTCGTTCGAGTCCGTCGAGATAAATGCTTTCCAAACACTGCAATCACCGTCGGACGAGAATGTCTTCCATCAGGAGGGCGAAAGGATCACGCTTCAACCCGGCAATAGTCTGGACACATTCGATCGCGCATCATCCGCTGACTGCCTTGAACTGCTTAGTCAATCAGCGGATGGTTTGCAGCTCAAAAGCAAACCATGTCTGACCACGACAGACATTTACTTTTTCAGTGGTGGAAAAATGCGGCCGGCATTTGAGCGCTAATGAGTGTCAGGAACATCATTGGTGCGCAGCTTTTCGATTAGGTGATTGACCGAGTGCAGCAGCGATCGTGCATTCCGTTCCATCCGATCGACGGCATCCCGGTGCATAGGCGAAAGCGGTGTCTTTCGATCTCGCTCCAGGAACTGACACATGCCGATGATCACATTCAGTGGCGTGCGCAATTCATGGCTTATGCCTTGTAGGAATTCCGGTACGGATTGATCGTGCGTTAGTGCATCGCGCGGTATCTGTCTGGGCGTTCGTGAGAACTCAGCTGTGGGCTTCACTATGTCATTCTCTAAGCGCTATTGAACCCGTCAGGGGCCATGGCTTCTTTTCGAGACCTCCTTGGAAACCTCAATTTAATCAATTCATGTGCCCAGCGAGATATACTCAAATTTCCTTAAGGACCAGTCCTAACCTCGCTTAACGGAAGCCTTTCGGGGAAATTTTCTGCCGCATAATCGACCGCACGTCGAGCGATTCCAGTACAGGCGCAAAGCGGAACTGCTCTGCCTTGGAAACGGTTCAAGCGTTTCGCGGAGGAGGCTTCTCGGTGAGAAAGCGCTCAAGCACCGAGTTCAAAATATCGAAGTCGATCGGCTTGGTCACATATTCGTTGCAGCCGGCGGCCAGCGCTTCAGCCCGCGTTTGGGGCGAATCATGGGCGGATACAGCAACAATCGGCACCTTGCGAAGCATCCGCTTCTTGCGGATCTCTCGGGTTGCCGATAGGCCATCAAGCTTCGGGAGGCTGAGGTCCATCAGGATTAAGGCTGGTCGCGCATCGATGGCAATCTTCACGGCCTGCTCTCCGTCGCTGGCCTCCAGAACCTTATATCCAGCCATTTCGAGTAATCGTCTCATCATGAAACGGCTGTCCTCGAAATCTTCAACCACCAGAAAAACTTTCTTTTCATTCTTCATGATTTGTTTGCGGCCATCTTCGGTAAGCGGCTATCGGCGCATCACTAGCATACGCCGCAGCTCTTTTGTTATTATGCCGCATCGAAATACGACACAGAAAGGTGAAATAATCGGGTCAATTTCGTACAGTTCTTCGCCTACGATTCGCGAGTTCTAAGATGCATCCCGCAACAGCAAAGGTTATGGACTCAGCCGCAGCCGAAGAAGTAGGTCACGCTACGCTGCAAATCGTCCACGATCTCAAGAACCAATTGAACGGACTCAAATTGTACGCCACGTTTCTCCGAAAACGGCTTGAGCCGCAAAATAAATCCTCCGAGGAACAGGAAATCGTCGGGAAGCTCATCGCGGGTTTGGACAACGCCGCGCGGGAAATGTCAGCCCTGGTCCGTTTCGCACGACCCTTGGAATTGCGACACAGTCCGCGGACAGATTTGCGGAAAATCATTATGAGCGTCGCCGAACTGCCTAACCGAGACAGCGGCGGTCTGGAATTGCCATCCATCGCGTTGCATATTGAGGACGTCGCGATGCTGGGAGATTTCGACGGTCCCCTTTTGGTTGAAGCATTCAACGCGATCACTGCTGAGGTGCGTAGCAGCGTTTCGACGAAATCCGGAAACACTGTCTCGCTTCACGTGCATCGCGAAGCGGATCAGGCTGTGTGCCGGTGGCAGGGAGGAAAACTCAAATCACGATATCAAGCGATAAATAATTCGAACGGCTGTGGAACAATTCACACGGCCCTGGCCGCAAAAATAATCGAAGCGCATGCCGGGCGCGTTCAATGCAACGAGAACGAAATTCGCGCATGGCTGCCCTTAACAAGTACAAATTAGTTTATTGAAATCATGACAAAATCCAAGTCTCACGACGAAAGAATCCTGGTGGTCGACGACGAGCCAATGATGAGCGACTCGTTGCGACGTCACCTGGAGGATGAAGGTTACTCGGTTGATACTGCCGCGAACGGCGCCGAAGCGATCGATCTGTTTGACGGCGGCGCCCACCATCTGGTGATTTGCGATCTGCAATTGCCCGACATGGACGGCCTGACCCTTCTGCGGCACATGAAAGACGCCAAGCCGAACACGGAAGTCATCGTCGTCACGGGCTACGGCTCAGTGCAGACGGCAGTGGAAGCGACCAAGGCCGGCGCCTTCTATTTCGTCGAGAAACCTTTTGACTTCGAAGAGTTATTGCCGCTCGTGGAAAAGGCCCTCGAGCGCCGCGAGTTGATGGCCGAAACTGAAAGCATGCGGCGACAGCTTTCGACTCGCGCCGAATACTTCAACATCATCGGTTCGTCAAAGCAGATGCAGACCATCTACGAGACAATTGAGTCGGTGGCGAAATCCGATGCCAACGTTTTGATCGTTGGCGAGTCAGGCACCGGCAAAGAGCTAATCGCCAACGCGATTCACTATAATTCCCTGCGCGCCAAGAAACCCTTCATCAAAGTAAATTGCGCCGCGTTGCCCAAAGAACTGATCGAGTCGGAATTATTCGGACACACCAAAGGCGCGTTCACGGGCGCGCACGCAGACAAAGAAGGCCTGGTGCAACACGCTGCGGGCGGCTCGCTCATGCTGGATGAAATTGCCGAGATGCCCGTCGAGCTGCAACCGAAGCTCCTGCGCGTTTTGCAGGAGCGCACCTGCCGCAAAATCGGATCTGAGAAAAGCTACCCGGTAGACTTTCGCCTGATCACTTCGACCAATCGCATGCCGGCCGATGCTATTCGCGACGGCCTGCTGCGCGACGATCTCTTTTATCGAATCTCAACCATTACGATTCATGTGCCGCCTTTGCGCGAGCGCATGGAAGATATCCAGTTACTCACTGACCACTTCCTCAAGTTGTACGCCGAAAAATACGAGCGCGCGATCGCCGGCGTCTCACAGTCGGCCTATCAAAGATTGTTTTCGCATCCCTGGCCCGGCAACGTTCGCGAACTGCAAAACGTGATCGAGCGGGCGATACTGCTGGCCAAAAGCGAACACATCGAGCCGGTCGACTTGCCCTTTGACAATGGCAGCGCCGGTGCGGCGGCCCCGACTTTGGCGTGGGACGTGCCGCCCAA
>Ga0207653_10000176_pt1 | contig 44920 bp, 41 predicted proteins | sample KBSK5251metaG_FD_184341 | JGI IMG/M metagenome (GOLD analysis project Ga0207653, IMG submission 184341) | Corn, switchgrass and miscanthus rhizosphere microbial communities from Kellogg Biological Station, Michigan, USA - KBS K5-25-1 metaG... | ecosystem: Host-associated > Plants > Roots >...
GTGGAGCCGAACAGCTTGTCGCGCCAGCGGCCATGGGTCGGCTTGCCCACGACGATCTTCGTCACGTTGTGCGCGCGGGCGTAGGCGAGCATCTCCTCGGCGGCATTCAGGCCGCTGAGCGTGGCCGTCTGCGCACCCAGCTCCTCGGCGAGCTGGAGATTCTGCACCAGTGCCTCACGGTCGCTCGTGGAGATCCGTTGCCCCGGCGCCTCGACGTACAGCACCGTCCAGTCGCACTTGAGGCTCGTCGCCATGCGCTTCCCCGCGCGGACCAGACGCGCGCCGGCCGGATTCGGCCCGATGCACACGAGTACGCGCTCGCCCGCGGGCCACGTTTCCCGGATGCCGTGCTCGCGCATGTAGCCGCGCATCTGGGCATCAACCCGTTCCGCCGCCCGCCGCAGGGCGAGCTCGCGAAGCGCGATGAGATTGCCCTTGCGGAAAAACCGGTCGATGGCGCGCGCCGCTTCTTCCGGCACGTAGACTTTGCCCTCCTCGAGCCGCTTCAGCAGGTCTTCGGCGGACAAATCCGCGACCTCGAGCTCGTCCGCCTGCTCGAGAATCGAGTCCGGTACCGTCTCGCGAACCTGGATGCCGGTGATCTGGGCGACCACGTCGTTGAGGCTCTCGAGGTGCTGCACGTTGAGCGTCGTGTACACGTCGATGCCGGCGCTGAGCAGCTCCTCCACGTCCTGAAAGCGCCGGGCGTGCCGCGAGCCGGGGGCGTTCGTATGGGCCAGCTCGTCGACGAGGATCAGCGAGGGGCGGCGCGCGAGCGCGGCGTCGAGGTCGAACTCACGGAGGGTAACGCCGCGATACTCCAACGCGCGGCGCGGCAGCACTTCCAGACCCTCGACCAGCGCCGCGGTTTCCGCCCGGCCGTGGGTCTCGACGACGCCGACGGCGACGTCGAGACCGTCGCGGCGCTTGGCGCGGGCTTCCTCGAGCATCGCGTACGTTTTGCCGACGCCCGGAGACGCGCCGAAGAAGATCTTGAGGCGGCCGCGGCCGGCACGGCGTTCTTCTTCTTTTAGTCGCGCCAGCAACGCTTCGGGGTCAGGGCGGCGTCCGGTCATGAGGACGCTAACGTACGGCCCGGACCCTTTCGATTGCCAGCGCCGCCTGTGCGGCGAAGGTCTGCAGCAGCCATTGCACCGCGGGATCCTCGAAGCGCGCTGGATCATCGGGATGTACGGCCAGCACGCCGAGCCGGCCGTGGCTCCCGACCAGCGGGAGGTACTGCGCGTCCGCCTCCGGGAAATTCTTCGTCCCTCGCCCCAACGACTCCCACGATTGGTACGCCGACTCGGCAAGTCTGAGACGGGATTCCGATTCCTGCCCGCCGGTGCCGGCTGGGGCGAGGGCGCCGTCCCACCGCAGGAACACGCGACTCGCGGCGCCGAAGGCGGTCTGAACATGGCGCCCGATCACGGCGATCACGTCGTCCAGGCTCTTCGCGTCGACCAGGTCGCCCAGCATCGGGTAGAGCGCGGCGGTGCCGCGCTCGCGCGTATCCGCAGCGCGCGCCTCGATTCGTACGCGCTCGGCCAGCCGGCTGATGGCGAGGGCCGTCACAAGCATCACACCGAACGTGAAAACGTAGTGCAGGTCCGCCACCGCGAACGTAAACCGCGGCGGCACGAAGAAGAAATCGAATAAGGCAACGGACAGGACCGCCGCGACGATCGCCTGGCGTCGTGGCACCCAGGATGCGATCAATCCGACGCCGAGCAGATAGAGCATCGCAACATCGGTGATCGACAGCCATTGCAGGACCGCGGTGCCGAGCGCGGTACAGAGCACCAGAACCAGAACCGCGCGCCCGTAATTGGTCATCAGAACGTCAGCGCCAGCGAGGAGACCACGACGCCGTCATCCCTCGCCAATCCGCTGCTCCCGTGCATGGGGAAGATGGGGTCGCGCGCGCGGTAGCCGCGCACCTCGCTGCGCCACACGGCGCCCGCGAATGGCGCCACATCGATTCCCAGTGAGCCGCCCGAAACGCGGAATACATTCGGGGTGCCGGTCGTGACGATCACGCCATCGGGATCGACATACCGCTCGAGACGCGCCGACACCGATGTGGTGGAATTCAGCTGGAGTCTCGCAATAGCGGCACCGCCCCACCAGCTGGAGCCACCCGACGCCGGCGCGCGCCGCTGCGTGCCGTAGTCGAACGTCACCCAGACGTTGACCGGGTCGCCGGTGACGAACGCGAAGACTTCGTTGAAGACCCGCAGGCGGGATGGCACGGTGTCCGGCGCCTCGTTGCCGATGAAATTCGAGTACCCCAACGCCAGGTGCGGTGATGCGGCGTAATCGAGCCGCATCCCAACCGCCTTACTGGTGTTCGTCTCCGAGATGTTCTGCCAACCGTTCAGGATGTGGAGCTGCGCCGTGAGCTTCGCGGTCGCGGTCCAGGTCGCTTTGACACCGGTCTCGTAATACGGCGAGTAATCGGCGATGAGCGACCGGCTGTAGGTCGGATTGTCGCGCGAGATCCAGCCCTCCTGCCCGATGTGGGACAGGTAGATCCCACCGTCGATCCAGATATGCGCACCGGCGCGGATCCCGACGACCGCTTCCTGGATATGACGCGCCAGCTCCGGGCCGCTGATGCTGCCGATGCGCGGCTCGCCGGCGTAATTCGACTGCACCGAGGTCCCCGCCTGGAGCGCGAGGCGCCCGCGCGTGCGTGGCGTCGACAGCTTCACCTCGACATGGGCGAGATTGATATTGAACTCGTCGTGGCGCGCCGGTTGCGTGGTGAACGAACGATCGAGGTTCGTGGGACGATTGAAATCCCACGCGTAGTAGGTATCGACGAAACCGCCCCAGGTGACCGTACGCGTCGTATCCTGTGTCATGCCAGACAAGGCAACGAACGTGAGCAGGATCATCGTCTGAGGCTATCGAGCGCGAGGTTGAGCAGCAGGACGTTCACGCGCGGCTCGCCAAAGAATCCGAATTGGCGTCGTTCGATGTGACGGTCCACGAGCGCCCGTACCGTCTGCGGATCGAGCCCCCGCGCGCGCGCCACGCGGGCCACCTGCAAGAACGCGCTGGCCGGCGAGATGTGCGGATCGAGCCCCGACCCCGAACGCGTGACGAGATCGGCAGGCACGGCGCCCTTGACCGCGCCGTCGAGCCGTACTGCGCTGTCCACCGCCTGCGCGACCAGCGTGTCGGCGAGCTTGAGATCCGTCGGTCCCTTGTTCGTGCCGGCCGACAGCGTGTCGTCGTAGCCATTCCCGGCGGCCGAGGGCCGGGGATGGAAGTAGTCGGCACGCGCGAACGACTGGCCGATCAACTCACTCCCTATGACCTGCCCGTGGGCCGTGATCAGCGACCCGTTCGCCTGCCGTGGGAACAGGAGCTGGGCCACTGCGGTCACAAGCCCCGGATAGATGAGCCCGGTGATCAAGATCAACACCAGCGTGACGACAATCGCGGGACGGAGCTGGTTCTTGAGCATCGTCATACCAACCGCAACGCGGTGAGCAGCATGTCGATCACCTTGATGCCGGCGAACGGCACCAGAATTCCCCCGACGCCATAGATCAACAGATTGCGCCGCAGGATCGACACCGCGGCCGCGGGACGCCAGGCGACGCCACGCAGGGCGAGCGGGATCAGCGCGATGATGATGAGCGCGTTGAAGATGACGCTGGCGAGAATCGCCGATGATGCCGAATGCAGCCGCATGATGTTGAGCGCCTGCAGCGCCGGGTAGGTGCTCACGAACATCGCGGGGATGATGGCGAAGTATTTCGCGACGTCGTTGGCGATCGAGAACGTCGTCAACGCCCCGCGTGTGATCAGCAGCTGCTTCCCGATCTCGACGACCTCGATGAGCTTCGTGGGATTCGAATCGAGATCGATCAGGTTACCGGCTTCTTTGGCGGCCTGAGTGCCCGTATGCATCGCGACCGCCACGTCGGCCTGCGCCAGCGCTGGCGCGTCGTTGGTGCCGTCGCCCGCCATCGCAACCAGGCGGCCGCCCGCCTGCTCGCGCTTGATCAGCGCCATCTTGTCCTCGGGCTTCGCCTCCGCCAGGAAGTCGTCCACGCCGGCCTCGGCCGCGATCGCTGCGGCGGTGAGGGGGTTATCGCCCGTGATCATGATCGTGCGGATCCCCATGGTCCGGAGCTGGACGAAGCGCTCGCGCATGCCGCCTTTCACGACGTCCTTCAGGTACACGACGCCCAGGGCGCGGGCGTTGCCGTTGCCACGCTCGGCGACGACGAGCGGCGTTCCGCCCGCCCGCGCGATCCGCTCGACGTCTGCGGTCAGCGCCGGGGGAATCTCGCCGCCTGAGTCCCGCAGCCAGCGGGCGATCGCATCCGAGGCGCCTTTGCGCAGCTGCATCCCTTGCGAGTTGATTCCGCTCATCCGCGTCGCTGCCGAAAAGGCGACGAGCTCGACCTGCGGCGCGGCCTCGGATAGCGTGCGCGCCCGCAGCCCGAATTGCTTCGCCAATACCACGATGCTGCGGCCTTCAGGCGTTTCGTCCGGCAGTGAGGCCAATTGTGCCCGGTCTGCCAGATACTCTTTCGTCACGCCAGGCGCCGGGACGAACTCCACCGCCTGGCGGTTGCCCAGGGTGATCGTGCCCGTCTTGTCCAGGAGCAGCGTGTTGACGTCGCCCGCCGCCTCGACCGCGCGACCGCTCATGGCGATCACGTTGTGCTGGATCATCCGGTCCATGCCGGCGATGCCGATCGCCGACAAGAGCCCGCCGATCGTCGTGGGAATGAGGCACACCAGCAGCGCGACGAGAATCGGAATCGTCGCATCGCCACCCGAGTAGATCGCGAACGGCTTGAGCGTCACCACCGCGAACAGGAAGACGATCGTGAGCCCGGAGAGGAGAATGACGAGCGCGATCTCGTTGGGCGTCTTCTGCCGCTTGGCGCCCTCGACCAGGCCGATCATCCGGTCGAGGAATGTCTCGCCGGGATTCGCGGTGATGCGAATGACGAGGTAATCGGACAGGACTTTGGTGCCGCCGGTTACCGCCGACCGGTCCCCGCCTGATTCGCGGATCACGGGCGCGGATTCACCGGTCACCGCCGACTCGTCCACCGACGCGACACCTTCGATGACTTCGCCGTCACCTGGGATCAGCTCGCCTGGCGTCACGAGCACGACGTCGCCGCTGCGCAGCTGATCCGCGGGCTCGGCTGCGAACGACGTCCGGTCCTTGGGATTCTTCAGGCGTTTGGCGCTCGTGAGCGTACGCGAGCGTCGCAGCGATTCGGCCTGCGCCTTGCCACGTCCCTCGGCCATGGCCTCGGCGAAGTTGGCGAAGACGACGGTGAACCAGAGCCACAGCGCGAGCTGCAGCGTGAATCCCACGTGCGCTCCGCCGCTCGCGATGTCACCCACCAGGGCGACCGTCGTCAGCACGCTGCCGACGAGTACGACGAACATCACCGGGTTGCGGACCATGTGCCGCGGGTTCACGGTCTTGAGCAGCGCGTCGCGCACCGCGCGCCGTACGATCGGCGGATCGAACAGGGGCCGCTTGGTGAGGGCCATCTAGAAGACCCGCCCGGCGTTCATCAGGAGATGCTCGACGATCGGCCCCAGCGACAGCGCGGGGAAAAACGTCAGCGCACCGACGATCAGGATCACGCCCAGGAGGAGCACCACGAACAGCGGGGTCGTCACGGGGAACGTGCCGAGCGATTCCGGCACGGCCTTGCGCTCCGCGAGAAATCCGCCGAGCGCCAGCATCGGCACCATCATCGCGAACCGGCCGAACAGCGTGCCGAGTCCCAGCGTCGTGTTGTACCAGTAGCTCGAGCCCGTGAGGCCGGCGAACGCGCTGCCGTTGTTGCCGGTGACGGACGTGAACGCGTACAGAATCTCTGACAGGCCGTGCGGACCGGCATTGTTGAGTCCCGTGAGGCCCGCCGGGAGCAGGACGGACGCCGCGGTGAGGATCAGGATGTACGCCGGGAAGATGAGCACATACAGCATCGCCATGCGGACTTCACGGCTCTGGATCTTCTTGCCGAGGTACTCCGGCGTTCGGCCGACCATGAGTCCGGCGATGAAGACCGTGAGGACGGCCATCACGATCATGCCGTACAGGCCCGACCCCACGCCGCCGAAGATCAGCTCGCCCAGCTGGATGTTGACGAGCGGCACCAAGCCACCGAGCGGCGTGAACGAATCGTGCATGCTGTTGACCGCACCGCAGGAGGCGTCGGTCGTGACAGTCGCGTAGAGGGCAGAGTTGGCGATGCCGAACCGGACTTCCTTGCCCTCCATGTTGCCGCCGGCCGCGGCGACGCCTCGGGCAACATGAATCGGATTGCCCCGCGCCTCAGCCCAGTACGCGGTGGTGACACCGGCGGCGAAGAGCACGAACATGGCGGCCCAGAGCGCCCAGCCATGTTTCTGGTTCTTCACCATGCGGCCGTAGGTATAGGTGAGCCCTGCGGGGACGATGAAGATCGTGAACATCGACAGGAAGTTCGTCCACGGCGTCGGGCTTTCGAACGGATGCGCCGCGTTGGCGTTGAAGAATCCGCCGCCGTTGGTGCCGAGCTGTTTGATCGCCGATTGGCTCGCCACGGGGCCCATGGCCAGGACTTGCTTCGCGCCTTCGACCGTCGTCGCCGTGACGTGGTGCGCGAAGTTCTGGATCGTGCCCTGTTGCACGAACAGCAGCGCCAGAATGAACGACGCCGGCAGGAACAGATACAGCGTTCCCCGCACGAGATCGGTCCAGAAGTTGCCGATGCGGCCGTCCGAGCGGCGCGCGATCCCCCGGGCCAGCGCGACCGCGGCGGCGACACCCACTGCCGCCGACGCGAAGTTATGGAACGCGAGCTGGGTCATCTGCGAGAAGTACGACATCGTCGTCTCGCCCGAGTACGATTGCCAGTTCGTGTTCGTCGTAAAGCTCGCCGCCGTTTCGAACGCCTGGCGGTCGGGCACGGGTCCGCGGGCGAATGGATTGAGCGGCAGATGCTGCTGCAGCCGCAGCGCGACATACGTGACCAGCATCGAGACCGCGCTGAACAGCAGCAGGCCCGCCGCGTAGCGGGTCCAGTGCTGATCCTCGTCCGGATCGATACCACAGACGCGATAGATCAACCGCTCGACCGGCGCGAGCCAGCGCATCGAGCCGTCGTAGACCCGCAGGATGTACAGGCCCGCCGGCTTCGTGATGGCGAGCACCGCGAGCGAGAACACGAGAATCTGGAGCCAGCCGTTGGCCGTCATCTCAGAACTTCTCGGGCCGGAGCAAGCTGTAGACGAGGTACGCGAGAATGAGCACGCAGATCACGCCCGCGACGATCGTCAGGGCGCTCACGACCGCTCCTCGCCGGTCTCGTCTCGACCCAGGCGTTCACAGCCTCGAACGTAGGCGAGCATCAGGGCGAAGAAGGCGACGGTTACTGCGATGTAGATGATGTCGAGCATGCGCGCGTGCACGATATCGGCACGCGCATCAAGGAATGCTTAGAAAGGGCGGATGCGGTGTTAAGACGACATCAAGATACGGTATCGGGTAGCGTTGTCTGAGGATGGTATAGTAGCGTCAGTCTAAATGACGATGCCTCCAAACCCAGCCCCTCCCACGACGGCGTCAACGGCGGCACGCTGGGACTCGGCGCGCGTGCAGGAAGCGGCGCGCACCAATCGCGACGATGCCCTTCGCCTCTGTGAGTCGGGCCTCGAGGGACTCACTCAGGCCGAGGCCGACCGACGCCTCGCGATCTACGGCCCGAACGAGATCGCGACACAACATCCCATCGGGTGGCCGATCCGGCTGCTGCACACACTCCGCAATCCCCTGGTGGTCCTGCTGGCGGTCCTCGCGGCTATATCGCTCGCCACGGGAGACCTCCGCGCCGCGTCCGTCATGACCCTGATGATCGTCCTCGGCGCAGGATTGCGCTTCATGCAGGAGGCGCGCGCCGACAACGCCGCGGCCGCCCTGCGCGCCATGATTCGAGTGACCGCCACGGCGCTCCGGGACGGCGCGCCACGCGAGGTGCCCCTGCGCGACATTGTGCCCGGGGACGTCATCGTCCTGACGGCCGGAGACATGATCCCGGCCGACGTGCGGCTGCTCGCAGCGAAAGACCTCTTCGTCAGTCAATCGAGTCTCACGGGCGAATCGCTACCGGTCGAAAAGGGCGACGTGCTCCACGGCGGGCCCGCGCGGGCGCCGCTCGAGTCTCCGAACCTCTGCTTCCTCGGCACCAGTGTGCAGAGCGGGACGGCCACCGCCGTCGTCGTCGAGACCGGCACCCGTACGCTGTTTGGAGCCATGGCCCGGGGCATCGCCCGGGCGGCGCCCCTGACCGCGTTCGACCGCGGCATCGCCGCCTACACCTGGCTCATGATCCGGTTCATCGCCGTCATGGTGCCGCTCGTGTTCTTCATCAACGGCCTCACGAAGCACAACTGGCATGAGGCGTTCTTCTTCGCCCTGGCGGTCGCGGTGGGTCTCACGCCGGAGATGCTGCCGATGATCGTCTCCGTCTGCCTCTCCAAGGGCGCCATGGCGATGTCGCGCAAGCACGTGATCGTTAAACGGCTGAATTCGATCCAGAACTTCGGCGCCATGGACGTGCTGTGTACGGACAAGACAGGGACGCTCACGATGGACACCGTGATCCTCGAGCGGCACTGCGACGTGCAAGGAAACGAAAGCGACCGGGTGCTCGTGGACGCGATGCTGATCAGCCACCTGCAGACGGGACTCAAGAGCACGCTCGACCATGCCATTCTCAAGCACCAGGAGCGTCACCCCGAGGTGACACTCGAGGGCTACCGCAAAGTCGACGAGATCCCGTTCGACTTCTCGCGCCGGATCATGTCGATTGTCGTCGACGAGCCCGAGGGTCGGCGTCGCCTGATGGCGAAAGGGGCGCCCGAGGAGGTCCTGCGGCGGTGCACGTCGTTCGAGGCGGAGGGCGGTACGTTCCCCTGCCCCCCCGGTTTCGCCAACGACCTGCGAGAGGAGTGCGACGCGTTGAGCGCGGACGGATTCCGTGTCCTCGCCGTCGCGTACAAGGAGGTGGCGCAGCAGCCCGTATACGGCAAGGACGACGAGATCGCGCTCGTCCTGCTCGGATACGTGGCGTTCCTGGATCCCGCCAAGGAGACGGCGGCGCCCGCGCTCGCTGCACTCGGCGAGCACGGCGTCAGCGTCAAGATTCTCACCGGCGACAACGAGCTCGTTACCCGCAAGATCTGCTCGGACGTGGGCCTGTCGACCAAACACGTGCTCCTCGGCGCCGAGGTCGCACGGTTGAGCGACGCGAAGCTTGCAGATGTCGTGGAGCGTACGACGGTGTTTGCGCGGCTCTCCCCGACTGACAAGGAGCGCGTGATCCACTCCTTGCAGGCCCGCGGCCATGTTGTGGGCTTTCTCGGGGACGGCATCAATGACGCGGCCGCGCTGCGCGCGGCGGACGTCGGCATCTCCGTCGATACCGCGGTCGACGTGGCGAAGGAGTCCGCGGACATCATTCTCCTCCAGAAGAGCCTGTTGATTCTGGAAGAAGGGGTTCTCGAGGGCCGCAAGGTCTTCTCCAACGTCCTCAAGTACATCCGCATGGGGGCGAGTTCGAATTTCGGCAACATGTTCAGCGTGATCGGTGCCAGCGCCTTGCTGCCGTTCGTCCCGATGGCCCCGCTGCAAGTGCTGACCAACAATTTGTTGTACGACTTCTCGCAGGTGCCCATCCCGACCGACAATGTGGACCCGGAGCAGATCGCGCGGCCACGGCCGTGGGACATCGGGGAGATCAGGCGGTTCATCCTCGCAATCGGCCCGATCAGCTCGATCTTCGACTACACCACGTACGCCGTGATGTATTTCGTGTTCGGCGCCAACACCCCGGCCCATGCGGCGCTGTTCCAGACGGGATGGTTTGTGGAATCACTGATGACGCAGACGCTCATCATCCACATCATCCGCACCAACAAGATCCCGTTCCTACAAAGCCGGCCGAGTTGGCCGCTGACGGCGACCACGGTCGCGGTGATGGCGGTCGGACTCTGGCTGCCCGCGTCGCCCCTGGCGCCGGCGCTCGGGTTCGTGACCCTCCCGGCGCTGTACTGGCCGATTCTCGTGGCTACGCTGTTCTGCTATCTGGCCTTGACGCAGACCGTGAAGCACGTGTTGCTGCGGCGCCGGTGGATCTGACACCGGGATGTGACGCGACGTGATCCTCAAAGCTCGACGTAGGCACCCACCTCGAACACCTGATTCGGCGGAATCTTGAAGAACGCGGTCGCACGCAGCGCATTCCGCGACATGAACGAGAACAACCGCTCGCGCCACATCGCCATCCCCGGCCGGTCCGACGCAATCAACGTTTCTCTACCCAGGAAGAACGTCGTTCCCTCGAGCGGGATGTCGAGATGATTGGCCTTGCAGGCGGCGAGGATCTCGGTGATGTCCGGATCCTGCATGAACCCGTAGCGCGCGACCACGCTGTGGAATCCCTTGCCGCTCCGCTTCACCGTCGCGCGCTGCTCGGCGACGACGTGCGGAACGTCCTCGGTGACGACCGTCAGGAAGACGATCTTCTCGTGCAGAACCTTGTTATGCGTCAAGTTGAGGACGAGCGCGGGTGGCGTGCCGTCGGAGCTGCCGTACATGAACACCGCCGTCCCCGGTACGCGCACCGGCGGCTCGGCGGCGAGATCCGCCAGGAGCAGCTTGAGGGGCACCGTCTTCTCCATCATGCGCTTGGCGAGAATCTCCCGGCCCTTCTTCCATGTGATCATCACGAAGTACAGCGCGATCGCGATGACGAGTGGGACCCACCCGCCGTGCCAGATCTTGAGCGCGTTGGCGACCAGAAACGTGAGGTCGACGATGAGGAACGACCCCGACACCGCGGCCGCTTTGAGGAAGCTCCAGCCCCACACCTCGCGGCTCATGACGTAGAACATCACCGTCGTCAGCGCCATGAGAGTCGATAGCGCGACGCCGTAGGCGCCCGCAAGGTTGCTCGAGGTCTGGAAACCGAACACGAGTGCAATCGTGAGAATCATGAGCAGTTTGTTCACGGTCGGCACGTAGATCTGCCCGATCTCCCGCGAGGACGTGTGCTCGATCTCCATGCGAGGGACGTAGCCGAGCTGCACCGCCTGGCGCGTGAGCGAGAACGCGCCGGAGATAATCGCCTGTGAAGCAATGATCGTCGCGAGCGTGGCGAGCGGAATGAGCACGTACAGCGCCTTCGCCGGCGCCAACAGGTAGAAGGGATTGGCGGCCGCATCGGGCTGCGTCAGCAACAACGCTCCCTGCCCAAAATAATTGAGCATCAACGCGGGCAATGGAATCGTGAACCACGCGAGCTGAATCGCGGAGTGTCCAAAATGACCGAGATCGGCGTAGAGCGCCTCACCCCCCGTCACGGCCAGGAATACCGCGCCGAGCACAAGAAGTCCACGTCCCGGATCGGCTGCCAAAAAGCGAATCGCGTGAGTGGGCAATACCGCCCCGACTACTGCGGGATGGCGCAGAATGCCATTCAGCCCGAGCACGGCCAGCGCGAAAAACCACACCAACATCACCGGGCCGAACACCGCACCGATACCGGCCGTGCCGCGCTTCTGGAACATGAACAGGCCGATCAGAATCGCGAGCGTGATCCAGATGACCCACGGCTGCAGCGCGGGCGTGACGATCTCGAGACCTTCGACTGCCGACAAGACCGAGATCGCGGGAGTCAGCGCACCGTCGGCATACAACAACGCCGCCCCGAAGATGCCCAGAACAATCATCAGGCGTCGTGGCGTGAGTCCCCGTGCCAACCGGCTGCCGTTCACGAGCGCCATCAACGCGAGCACGCCACCCTCGCCCTTGTTGTCCGCTCGGATGATGACAACGTGGTACTTGATCGTCACGATGAGAATGAGCGACCAAAACACGAGCGACAAGACGCCAAGGACGTTCTCCGCCGTCACGGGAATCCCGTGCTGCGCATGGAATGCCTCGCGCAGCGCGTACAGCGGGCTCGTCCCGATGTCGCCATACACCACGCCGAGGGCGAGCAGTGATAGCCGCACCAGATACCGCCCTCGCGGATGGGCTGGTAGCGTGGCGGGATGTGGGTTTTGCGGCGCTACAGGGGCGCTCATGGCGGGGGAACCCTATGCGACCGCGTCCAGAAAGGCCAGAGGATCACCAAACCCAAGGTCCCAGCGGCACTTACAATGAATGCCGTGGCGCCACCAACGACTTGGAATACGACCCCCAACCCGATCCCGCCGCCGAGCGCCGTCACACCGGTGAGGGCGTGATACACACCGAAGCCGCTCCCGTGATGGCCACCCGTCGCCGCGCTCACCAGCGCGCGCTCGGGACTCTCGGTCAGTCCCGCGACGACGCCGAGCGCGAGAAACAGGACCCATGCGGCGAGCGAACTGGACGCCAGCCCCATTCCCGCGGCGAGCGCCACGTAACTGAGCCACCCGATCCACATCGTCCGCGACGGACCGATCCGATCCGACAGCGCGCCGCCGGCGAACGAGGTCGATGAACGGACGACGTGCAGCGCAGCCCAGAGGATCGGGATGAGAGCGACCGACACGCCAAGCATCTGCGCCCGGAGGATCAGCAGCGTCTCGGGCATGCGGAGCAGATAGAAGATTGAGATCGCAATGACAGTCGACGGCGGACGAAGGCGGGCGACGGCGGGCGAAGGCGGAACGACCCCGACCACTCCTTCGTCCGCCCTCGACCGCCCTCGACCGCCCTTGACCGCCCAGGCTGCAAGCACCAGCACCAAGACACCCGGTATGACGCTCGCGAGAATCACCGTTCGCACATCAGCGTGCCGCGACAACAGCAGCCAGGCCACCAGCGGCCCGATGATCGCCCCCACGTGGTCGAGCCCGCGCTGCAACCCGAACGCCCGACCCACCAGCGGCGCCGGGGTCACATCGGCGATCATCGCGTCCCGGGGTGGAGTGCGAAGTCCCTTGCCGAGCCGGTCGACGACGCGCAGGCCGACCACCTGCCACGCCGCCGCGGTTACCGCGATGACCGGCCGTACGGCAGCTGCGATGAAGTATCCGCCCACGATCAGCGGTCCGCGTCGCGCGGGTCTGTCGGCGAGTCGCCCGGATACGAGCTTTACGAGCGCAGCGGCGGCATCGGCGGCCCCGTCGAGCGCGCCCAACGCCACTGCCCCGCCGCCGAGGACCCCGGTGATGAAGGCCGGCAGCAGCGGGTAGACCATCTCACTGGCGAAATCGTTGAGAAGGGAAACGGCACCGAACAGCTTGACCTGCCTGGGAAGCTGATTACTCACCCAGGCCAAGTCCCCAGCGGATGAGCGTGACGGGCAGGCCGCCGTACGGAAGCACGGCATCGTGGAACGCGCGCAGGCTGAAATCACTGCCCCGCGCCTTGCGGAAATCGTCACGGAGGCGCAGCAGCTCGCGTCGGCCCACGGCATAACACAACTGATACGCCGGCCACGCGCAGTAGCGCCGCACCTCCGCCTCGGCATTGCCGCGCTCCACGTGCAGCTCGTTGACCATCTGATCGACGGCCTGCTCGCGTGTCATCCCGCGCGTGTGCAGCCCGACGTCGAGCAAAATGCGCATCGCGCGCCACAAGAGGTGAACGCGCTGGAAGAAGAGCTCTTCATCCGATGCGTAGAACCCTTCTTCACCCATCATGTCTTCGCAGTAGAGCGCCCACCCCTCGACCGTCAGGGGCGTCCACAGATTCTTGCGGACATGTGACGGCAGCTCTTTCGCGATGACGAGCTGCAGGTGGTGACCGGGATAGCCCTCGTGCAGCGCGGTCGCGGCCAGCTCGTAGCGGCAATGGTCGCGCAGAATCCGCTCTTGCTGGTCCGACGGGAGGCGAGAATCGGGGACCGTGACGTAGAACCAGCCTGTGCGATTGCGGCTGTACGCGCCGGGACTGTCGTAGGCCGCATAGGGAATGACGGGCCGCATGAACGCCGGAGTTGGAATCACGCCGAGCGGCGCCTTGGGGATCGGCGCCAGCTTCCGTGCCTCCACGAATTCGCGGGCGCGCGCCATCTCTTTGGCGTAGGCATCGACGAGCTCGTTCGGCCTGGGATGATCGGCGCGCAGCTTGTCCACCAGCTCCGGCCACGGCCGGCCTCCGTCGAGTCGCTTGGCGAGGCGTACCAGATCAGCCTCCACCTCCTCTTTCAGCCGCAGCCCGTAGCGCCACAACTCGGGGGCGGTGTCCCGCAACGCGTGCTGGTAGTGCAGCAGGAAGTTGAACGACTCTTCGCCGATCGCGAATTGATCCGTCCCCGTCTCGTGCCACTGCGCGAGATCCGCGTCGAAATCGAGGAGGGCCTCGCCCGCCTGCTTCGCCGCGGCGGTGAGGCGGGCGGCGTGCGTCGGGGCCTGCAGTCCGAGCGCCGCGGCAACTTCCTTGACGAGCAACCGGCCACCCTCGGTCATGCGCATGGCGGTATCGACGAACACGCGCACCGGGGTCTCGAGCCCGGCCTTCAGATCCACGAGAAAGTTCGGGATGTCCTCGAGTCGCCCGATCGCCGCTGCCGCTTTCTCCGCCGGCGTCCGGTCGGCCGAGAGCAACAGGTGATGCAGGCCGCCGAGCAGGTGCGAGAGCCAGAACTCGGGGTTCTTGGCCTGGGGCTTGAGCGTCTCGAAGCGGCGCAGCGAGACGCGGATCTCATTGAGGAGCGCAGTGCGGTCGATCTCCTCTTCGAGATCGACGGCGTTCGCGCCCTCCAGCGCGGAGGCAAGCGATTTCAGCGCGGCGAGATGCGGCGTCAGCGCAGCCGAACTGAATCGGCCATAGCGATCGTCGTATCCCGGCACGCCGGCCTGCGTCGCCGCAACCGGGTCCATGTGCCAATGCAGATCGAAATACGACTTTTCGATGTCTCGGACGCTCATGCGCTCAACAACCGGTGGCACTCTTCATCGGTCAGGACGTGATCCGTACGCTTGGCCGCATCGAACAGCGCGCGGCAGGCGGCGTCGTCATCGGGATTGTAGCCGTGCTGTTCCAGCCAGTACTTCACGTTGGAAAGACCGGATACCGGCGAGATCTCGATGCGCTGCTCGAAACCAAACTCCTCCGCCGGTACCGAACTGTAGACCCGATCGGCCAGCCAGGTGTGACCCTTCTTTTTGGCCTTGATGATCGCGGCGGCGTGGACGCCGGTTCCGGTGCGGAACGCATCGGTCCCCACGACGGGATAGTTCACCGGAATCGGCATGCCGACTGCATCGGCCACGAGCCGGCAGTACTCGGGTAACTTGCGAATGTCTCCCTTGTGCGCACCGAGCAGCTTCAGATTCACGATCAACAGATCCATCTCGGCATTCCCTACCCGCTCACCAACGCCGAGCGCCGTCGCGTGCACGCGGTCGACGCCTGCCTCGATCGCGGCGAGGCAGTTGATCAAGCCCATCCCGCGATCGCGATGCCCGTGCCAGTCGATCTTTACGGGCTGCTTCTTGACGATTTCCTGCTTGACGAATTTGACCAACGCCGTGACGCCGTCCGGCGTGGCGTGGCCGACCGTGTCGGCGAGGCAAATTCGCCCGGCACCACATTCGATCGCAGCGCCGTATAGTGCCTTGAGGGTCTCCGGCCGGGCCCGCGTCGTGTCTTCGGTGACATACATGACCGGCAGACCATGCGTGACCGCATAGCCGACGGCCTCGGTGGTCGAGTCGACGATACGATCCACGGTCCAGTCTTCCGTGTACTGCCGGATCGGGGAAGAACCGATGAACGTGGCGGCTTCGATCTCGATGCCGACTTCCTCGGAGATGCGAACGATCGGCTCGATATCGGCGATGACGGTGCGGGCGGCGCAGTTCGGAGCGATCGGCAGCTTGTGATCGCGGATCTCCTTGGCGAGCGCCCGCACCTGCTCGACGACGCGAGGGCCGGCGCCCGGCAGGCCGATGTCCGCGGCCACGATGCCGAGGTCGGCCATGAGGTGCAGCAAGCGCTTTTTGACATCGAGGGAGGGGTCGGTAACCGAGGGCGACTGCAGGCCGTCGCGCAGGGTCTCATCGTTCAGATCGACCCGGGCGCGGGTCCAGTCGAAAGCGTCCTTCGTGCCCCCGGCGCTGTTCCAGTCGTAAATGAGCTGCCGTTCCTCCATAGGATTAGTGTCGCGCACGCCCTACTCCAGGTCAAGTTGCAACCGCCCCAAACGACATCATAGTTTGACCATCATGTTCGCCCCGCTGGATGCGTTGTTTTCGCACTCCCGGGTGCGCGCCGCCCGCGCGCACATCGAGCGCTCTGACGAGGCGACCCTCGCCCGCCAGGCGGCGTTGTCCGCGATCCCCGCGCCGACCGGCGCGGAAGCGGCGCGGGGCGCGCGCGTCGCGGAAATGTTCCGGGATGCCGGGTTGACGGATGTGCGAATTGATGAGGTTGGGAATGTGCGGGCGTGGTACCAAATCGGACGTAGTGATGGCGTAGGGGCGCAGCATGCTGCGCCCCTACACCACGGATCTGTCGTGATCTCAGCACATCTAGATACCGTGTTCGGTCCAGAGCTGGACGTGTCGGTAGCGCGCCGCGGCCCACGACTCGAGGGCCCCGGCATTGCCGACAACGCGCGCGGCCTTGCCGCACTCGTCACGATCGGCGAGGCCCTCGTCCGGGGGCAGGTGGAGATGCGGCGACCGCTCCTGTTGGCCGCGACCGTGGGTGAGGAGGGATCGGGTGATTTGCGTGGGGTTCGATACCTGATCCAGGGTGATGTAGGGGCGCAGCATGCTGCGCCCCTACACCATTCATCGACGTTACGCGATTCCGTCCGACCGTCCGCCTTTATCGCCCTCGACGGCGCCGGCATCGAACGCATCGTGCATCGCGCCCTCGGCGCACGCCGCTACCACGTGACCTACGGCGGCCCGGGCGGCCATTCCTGGGCGGCGTTCGGCGTCGCAAATCCCGCAAACGCCGTTGGGAGAGCGATCGATCGGATTGCCGACACCCCGACGCATCACGCACCACGCACCAGTTGTTCAGTCGTCCGCATCGGCGGCGGCACCAGTCTGAACTCCATTCCGCAGTCGGCTTGGTTCGACGTCGATCTGCGCAGCGAGGATCCCCGCGCGCTCGAGCAGCTCGACGGCGCGTTTCAGACGATCGTGCGCGAGGCGCTCGACGAGGAGAATCGCCACCGGCTCCCCGGTACCACGCCGCTGACGCTGGACGTCCGGCGCGTGGGTGACCGGCCCTCGGGACTGACGCCGCGGACCCATCCGCTCGTCCAGGCCGCCGTCGCCGCCACGCGCGCGGTCGGGCACGAGCACCAGCTCGCGTGTGCCTCCACCGACGCCAACGTCCCGATCGCCTTGGGCGTGCCGGCGGTGGCGCTGGGCGCGGGCGGCCGCGCTGGCGACGCGCATCTGCCCACGGAATGGTATGAAAACGAGCAGGGCGCGCTCGGTATCGTGCGCGCCCTGCTCGTGACTGCGGCGATGGCCGAGGCTCAGTGAGCCGCGGCGCCGCCCGCTGGTGCCCCTTTGTTGCGATGCATCAGCAACAAGAGCGGCAGTGATAGCACGAAGACCGTCCCGAACAGCAGGAACAGCTGCTCGAACGACAGCATCATCGCCTGCCGCGTCACGACCCCATTCAGAAATCCGACCGCCTTGGTTTGCGCGAGCGCGGGGAGCTCGCCCCGCGCGATGAGCGCCTGCGAGATCATCGCGAGCCGTTCCCGCGTCGCCTCGTTATACAGCGTGACGTTGGCGGCGAGGTCGGCGCGATGAATCGCGGTGAAGCGCTGCACCAGCGTCGCCGAGAGCGCGATGCCCACGCTGCCACCCAGCTGGCGCATCAGGTTGAATAACCCCGTGCCGTTCGGAATCTTCGACATCGGCAGATCGGCCAGCGCCAGGTTCGTGAGCGGGACGAAGATCAGGCCGAGCCCCAGGCCGCGGAAAATCAGCGGCCAGAAGAAGTCGCTCATCCCGCTTTCGGTGGTGAAATGCGCGTGCTTCCACATCGACAGCGCGAACACCCCGACGCCGGCGGCAATCGATAGTCGCGCGTCGAATTTCCCCTGCAGCCGGCCCATGAACGCCATCGTGAATGCGCTCGCCAGGGCGCCCGGGAGAATCACGAGACCGGTCTGGTTGGCCGTGAAGTTGCGGATGCTCTGCAGATAGACCGGTAATACGAACACCGTGGCATAGAGACAGACGCCCAGGACAAGCCCAAAGACCACGCCGACGGCGAGCTGGCGGCTCTTGAGAATCCGCAAATCAACTATCGGATGTTCCGTGGTCAGCTCGTGCCAGACGAACGTGATCAGGGAGAACACGCTCGTGAGCGCCAGCAGCCGCACCGATCCCGAGGCGAACCAATCGAGCCGCTCGCCGCGCTCCAGCATGATCTGCAGCGCGCCGACGCCGGCGGCGAGCAACCCCAGACCGAGCCAATCGACTCGACCCACCTTCTGCTGGTGCTGTGAATCGTTGATGAACGACAGCGTCAGCGCGAGCGCGAGCATGCCAAACGGGATGTTGATGTAGAAGATCCACGGCCAGCCGTACATGTCGGTGATCCAGCCGCCAACGGTCGGTCCCAGCGTCGGCCCGACCATCACCCCGACGCCGAAGATCGCCATCGCCGTGCCGTATTCTTCGCGCGGGAACTCTTCGTAGAGAATGGCCTGCGAGGTGGAGAGGAGCGCGCCGCCGCCCAGTCCCTGGATGATGCGCCAGAAGACCAGCGCGCCGAGCGTGCCGGCATTGCCGCACATGAACGACGCGATGGTGAAGAGCGCGATCGAGCCGGCGAAATAGCGCCGCCGGCCAAAATACGCCGACAGCCAGCCGGTGATCGGCAAGACGATCACGTTGGCAACGATGTAGCCGGTCGAGACCCAGGCGATCTGATCGAGCGTGGCGCCCAGGTTTCCCATCATGTGTGGGATCGCCACGTTCACGATGCTGGTATCGAGCAGCTCCAGCACCGACGCGAGCGACACCGTTATCGCGATCAGGTACCTGAAACGATAGCGGTCCGCCGGTAACGCGATCGCCGTCATTAGTGCGTCTTGATGGTCGCCACGACGCTCATGCCCGGCCGCAGGACGTGCGCGGGATCAACGGGGCCGTCCAGATGAATCCGGACCGGAATCCGCTGCACCACCTTCGTGAAGTTGCCCGTGGCATTGTCAGGCGGCAGCAACGAGAACTTCGCCCCCGTCGCGGGCGACAGGCTCTCGACGTGGCCGCGGAAATGCACGCCCTTGTAGGCGTCCACGGTGATATCCGCGGAGTCGCCAGGCGTCACGTCAGCCGTTTCGGTCTCTTTGAGATTCGCCGTGACCCACACGTCCTCGAGCGGCACGACCGTCATCAGCGGCTGGCCGGGCTGGACCAGCTGGCCCAATTCCACGGCTTTCTTCGACACGACGCCGGCTGAGGGCGTGATGATCCGCGTGTAGGAGAGCTGCAACGCCGCCTGGTCGCGGGAGGCACGTGCCGCTGCCACGCGCGCATCCGCGCCCACCAACGCCGCCTGCGCGGACGCGAGCTGCGCCGCCGCCGCTGCCGCCGCGGCGCGGGCGCCATCGAGCTGCTGCTGGCTGACGACGTTCTGGGCCGCGAGCGGCTCCAGGCGCGCCAGATCCGCATTCGCTTTGACGGCGTTGGCCTGCGCCTGCGCGACCGCGGCATCCGCCTGCCCCACGCGCGTACGGCTGCTAACCGTCGCGAGGAGCGCGGCGAGATCGGCGTCGGTCTGGGCGAGCCGGGCGCGGAAATCGCGGTCATCCAACACGACCAGCGTGTCGCCGGCCTTCACCGCCTGGTTCTCGGCGACCCGCACCTCGGAGACGTAGCCGCCGACCTTCCCCAGCACGGGGACGATGTGGCCGTCGACCTGCGCGTTGTCGGTCGACACGTGCGAGCGGCCAAACCACCATTTGCGCACGCCGAACACCGTCAGGGCCAGCACGACCGCGCCCATGACCATGAAGACCGTCCGCCGCGAGCTCTTGGGCCGCGCTGCGGGAGTCGAGGGTCGCGGCGCGGGCCGGACGGGAGTTTCTGTTGTGGGTTCCATCGTCGTCGCCATTGTCCTCTTCCTTAATGCAGGGTCCGCGCGCTGCCCACCGACCGGGCTAACGCAATCCGTGCCGATACCGCGGCAAACCGCGCGTCGATGTCCGCATCACGCGCGCGCAGCAATGATGCCTGGGCGTTGATGACTTCGATGTTTCCGGCGACGCCCGCCTTGAAGCGCTGCCGTGCCTGCGAGACTTCTTCGGCGGCGAGCTGCAGCCGCTCGGTCGCGATCATCTGCTGCGCCACTGCCGACCGAAGGTCGAGTAGCGCGCCATCGACATCCGCGCTCACCTGCTCGCGCAAATCGCGGGCCCGCGTTTCCGATTCCCGTGCCACCGCTTGCTGCTCCGCCAACCGGCCCTCGCGCCGGAAGCCGTCGAGAATCGGCAGGGTAACCTGTACGATGACATTTCGAGTGCTGAGTGCGGACGGCAGCGCGATTCCGCTCACGCCGTAGTCGGCCTCGAGCTCGAGTCGCGGCAGCCGCTCCGCCGAAATCGCCGACGCCGAGGTGCGCGCTGCCGCGCCGCGGGCCAGCTCGGCGGCGAGGTCGGGGCGCGTCGCGACTCCCTGCGCCACCGCCGCGCTACGATCGGCCGGCACATCTGCCGCTCCGAGCTGGGCGTTCAGCGTATCAGCCAGCGCGATCGGTGTGACGGGATCGAGGCCCAATGCGCGGGCGAGATCGATCCTGGCCCGGTCGACTTGATTGGACGCAACGATCAGACGCCCCGCCGCTTCGGCGAGCTGCGTCCGCGCGCGCGTAACATCGATCGACGCGCTCACACCGGCCTGCTGTTGCGCCACCGCGAGGTTCACGAGCTCCGCCGCCAGCGACGAATCGGCCTGACGCGCGTTGAGCACGGCCAGCGCTCGCGCGGCGCGCGCGTAGGCCAGGGCTACGTTCTGCGCGCTCGCTTCGATCACTACCGACCGGTCCGCCCCCGCTGCCGACGCCTGGCTCTTCGCGGCGCTCACGCGGCTCATGTTCGCAAAGTCGAGCAGCGTTTGCGTGACCCGCACGCGCCCGTCATAGGCGTCGAAGGGACCGATGATCTTCGGGATGCCGGGAAAGGACAGGCCCTGCGCCTGGGTATTGAACGTGCGGCTCATCCAGAAGCCCGAGAGCGCGAGATTCGGCAACAAACCCGAGCGTACCTCGCGCACGCGCGCCGACGCCGCATCGGCGCGGAAACCCGCGATGACGACCGAGGGAGGCGCTGCCTGCGTCTGCCCGGTCGCCTGGCGTACCGCGTCGGCAAACGAGAGGCGGAGCGGCGCGGGCGCTTGCGCACGCAACTGCGACGTTGCGGCGAATGCCAGCGCAATGACGAGACTACGACTTGCTGATGCCATGGAGATATAGGTCGATATGGGTGTCGAGGTATTTGGCGACGTCGAAACCTTCGGGCATGCACGCGGCGAACGCTTTGCGCGCGACGACGGCGTGCATCAGCGGCGCCATGGCGAGCTTCGTGGCAACGGCGACATTCACGCGCCGGAACTCGCCCGCCTTGATGCCGCGCTCCAGGACGCCAGCCATCAAGCGATGGCCGCGCGTGACGACTTCCTCATAGTAGAAGCGCGCGAGCTCGGGGAAATTCCCCGCCTCGGCGATCATCAGCCGGGGGATGCCCGACAGCTGCGTATCACCCACGAGCCGGAAGTATTCGCGGACGAGCTGCTCGAACAGATCGCGGGCGGTGCCGGTGTGTGAGTGTGCGAGCGCTTCGCCCTTGGCAATCACCGGGACGATCGTGCCGCGCACCAACGCCTTGAAGAGGGCTTCCTTGTTTTCGTAGTAGAGGTAGATGGTGCCCTTGGTCACGCCGGCGCGGCGGGCGACATCTTCCAGCTTGGTGGCGGCGAATCCCCGGTCGGTAAAAACCTCGAGCGCCGCCTGGAGGATCTCCTCAGGTCGTGCGCTCTTGCGACGGCGCCAGCGGGGTTTTGTAGCAGCTTCCGACATTCACGCTCCGAAGTTAGTAACTGAACAGTCAGTAAGTAACTTCGGTTCCCGCCCGCGAGTCAACCCCTCCGGCGGTAGTACAGGATCAGATCCGTGGAGGGAGGCGCGGTACCAAGCTGCCGCAGGAACGTGACGATCTGGCCGCGATGGTACGAGGAGTGGTTGATGAAATGGCGAAACATCTGGCGGAACGTGTGCACGTATTCGCCGCCGGTAGAAGGCTTTACGAGGCGCGTGTCATCGAGCCGATCCGCGCCCAGCCCAGCCACGAACCTCCCCCGCTCCGCCTCGACCCCTTCCCAGCGCTGGCGCAACTCGGCCAGCGATTTGAGGTCGGCGCCCTGGGCGACGGCGGGATTCGGTCGCTGCAACCAGCGATGCAGCCACAGCTGCTCCGCCCACACGATGTGGGCAAGAGTGCCGTGAACCCCGCCGTAGCTGCTCTTCAGGTCGCGGAAGTACTGCTCGTCGGGCAACCGGGCGACCGCGTCGAAGATCGTGCGGTTCGCCCAGGCGTTGTAGTCGAAGAGCTCGAGAAACTCGTTCAATCGTGGCAACACGTTGACGCGCAGCAGGCGTCGGTCGATGCGGCGGCCGTCAACTCCGGCTGTGTATCCCCGACTTTCACGACGAACACCTCCCAGCGATACCCGTTCGGGTCCGTGACCCAGACCTTATCCTGAAGGGCATAGCAGCAATCGGTGTTTTCCTCTTCAAACGTAGCGAGTCCCTCGGCCTTGAGTCGCCCTGCAGCCGCTTGGACTGCTTCCGTAGATGCCACCTGGATACCGAGGTGGTTCAACGCTCCCGCCACCGGGCTGTCGATCCGGTTTGACGCGTTCAATGTGAGGTTCAAACCGGGCTCCGCGACATCGAACTTCGCATAGCCCGGCTTCAGCTTCACCGGCTCGAGCCCGAGAAACGTGCGATAGAACCGCACGGACTCGTCGAACCGCGGCGTGTTCAGCGCGACATGGACTTTCACGACCGAACTCCTTTCAGGGCGGATACGGGCACGAGACTGCTGCGGGTGCAGCATTCCGTGTAGAGAAAGGCGAGCAAATCCTTCAGGCCGGCGGCATCGGCACGATAGCGGAGGAACTTCCCTTCCCGGACCACCGCGACCAGGCCTTCGCGTTGCAACGCATCGAGGTGATGCGAAAGCGTGGACGGTGGGATGTCGAGGCGCTCGAGGATCTCCCCGACGACCATGCCGTCGGGATGCGACGACAGGAGACAGCGCATGATGCTGAGCCGCGCCTCGTGGCCGAGGGCGGCGAACTTGGGGGCGAAGTGCAGCGCTTGGGTCGTGGCGTCCACACTTCGATTATACTAGAATTGTAGTACTTGTCAACCCGGTCGGCTACCGGGCCGGCGCCAGCTCCCCCGCATCCATCACGGCATCCTTCACTTCCCGGCCCTCAATGACCTGCTTGTCGCCGATCACCGACCCCAGGACCTTGGCGTTCTGCACCTGGACGCCCTTGCCGAGGATGCTGTTGGCGATGGTGCTGCCGACAATCTTGCTGCCGAATTCGATCGACGCGTTCGGACCGATCGTCGACTTCTCCACCGTGACACCATCTTCGATGTAGACCGGCTCGATGATCTTCACGTCGGACCGGAGGTCGGCGGGACGCCGGCCGCGCCCATGCCGGAGCAGGTGATCATTAGTTTCGAGCAGCGTGTCGACCTTGCCGCAGTCGTACCACCCGCCGACTTCGCTGACGAAAAGCTTCTTGCCCTTGTCCACCATGTACTGGAACGCATCGGTGAGAAAGAACTCCCCGCCCTTCCCCGGCGGACTCTTCAGCACGTGCTCGATGCCGTCGAACAGCGTGCGCCAATCCTTCACGTACTGCAGCCCGATGTTGGCCCGCTTCGAGATGGGCGTGTTCGGCTTCTCCACGATCTTCGTCATGTGGCCCTGCTTGTCCGTCACGACCACGCCAAATCGCTGGTAGTCCTCGACTTCTTTCGTCCAGATGATGCCGTCGGCGTTGGTCGTCTGCACGATCGACAGGTCGGCGTCGAACAAGGTGTCGACGAAAATCACGATCATTGGTCCATCGACGAAGGGACGCGCGAGATTCACCGCGCCGGCAGTGCCGTCGAGCACCTTCTGTTCGATGAACCGCGCCGGGATGTCGTAGTTCTTGCGTACGTACCGCTCGACCTTCTCCTTGAGGTGGCCGGTGATGATGATCAGCTCATCGAGCTCACCGGCGCGCTGCAGCGCGTCCATCACGTAGTCCATCACCGGCCGGCCCGCGACATTCACGAGCGGTTTGGGCACGCGTTTGGTGAGCGGCAACAGGCGGGTGCCCTTCCCTGCCATCGGCATGATGACCTTCATGGCACCCGTCCGTAGCGATCCTTGAGCCGGACGACGTCGTCCAGCTCCGGCGTGGAAGCTTCGAGCAGATCGGTCACAGTGACGGCCTCGAATTGGTGAATCTGTTTGGGAGGAATGTGGAACGCTTCGCCGGCGCGCACGCGCCGCTCACGCACCGTCTCGCCCTGCTGCGTCCGCAAGATGATTTCGCCCGAGAGCACGTAAATCGACTCATCCTTCTTGTTGTGATACTGCAGCGACAGCACATGCCCGGGCTCGATATGCAGAATCTTGCCGACGTAACGGTCGGCCTTCGCCCAGATGAGCTCGTAGCCCCACGGCTTCTCTACCCGGTACGGAACGTCGCTCACGCGAGCCTCAGCTTGAGTGACGACGGCGCCGTCACACAGGCCGTCACGCATACCCCGCAGCCCACGCATCCCTCCGGCTTCAGCACCGGGTGTCCGCGATCGTCGAGCGCGAGGGCCTTCTCGCCGATCGGGCACGCGCGGGCGCACACGCCACACTCTGCCCCCTGGAACGTGATGCAGCGCTGCGGATCCAGCTCGAGGATCCCCATGTGCACCTGCTCCCACGGCACTTTCGTGAGAGCGCCCGTCTCGCACGCGGCGGCGCAGGGCATGTCCTCGCAGGCGATGCAGGCGCGCGTGGTCGGATCGATGTAGGGCGTGCCGGCCGCCAGGCCGCCGCCGTTCGCGGGCATTTTGAGGATCGCGTGGACGGGGCAGACATCGATGCAGTCGCCGCACCGCGTGCACGCCGCCACGAACGCGACTTCGTCGGCCGCACCGGGGGGACGAAACCAGCGCTTCGGTGCGACGCGCTCCTCGGTCCGCCGCGCAACCTCGTTGAGCAGCTTCCCGATAGTGGTCTGGAAAAAGGCACGGCGGTCGTTCAAAAGCTCGGCTCCAGGCTCACCTGCCACCGGAAATGCAGCCGCCCGTCGGTCCGCGCATTCCCATCGGCGGCGTACGTCCAGCGATTCACGACGAGCGGCAGCTCGAACCGCATCGTCCACGCCAGGTCGTTGATATGCGGATGGAGCACCAGGCCCACGCCGCCATCGTACAACGTCGTGAACGCCTGCGTGCTGGGCGAAGGCGGCACGATGCGCCGATCGACGATGCCGGCGTCGAGGAACGCCTCCGCCGTGGCACCGAGGGGCAGCCCGAGGTTCTTCGTGCCTTCGATGTTCGCCGCGAGCGCCCAGCGCCCACCCAGGTTGGGGTTGAAACCCCGCAGATTGGCATCGCCGGGCGATTGGTAATGGAAATCGGGCCGCACGAACAGCGCCCCGCGACTGCGCAGCAATGGATTGCTGAACGTCTCGTACGGATCGGCTCCCGAGAGCATGATGCGACGCTGCAACGGCGGCGGTGTCTGAGCCAGATAGGTGCCACCAAACAGCCGCACGCCGAAGAGCGGCGTGCGCACGCTCACTTCGGCCGTCGCGCGCGCAAACCCTTCGACGTCGTAGTGCGTCGCCGACTGCACGCCGGGGCCTGGGTTGCGGTACAGCACACCGCCGCGGACACTGGCCCGTGCGCGCCACAAGCGATTGCGGTCGCCGCTCGTCACGGACACCCACGGCCCACCCTCGATTGTGCCCGCGTCGTCCCACAGCCGGCGGTCGACGTAGCCGAGGTCCGAGACGGCCATCCAGACGGCATCGACGCCGACGTTGGTGTCGGGACCGAACGTGAGATGCTGGCGGAGCGAGCGATCGGCGTGCAGCGCGATGCCCGTCCGTCCCTCCACGCTCCAGGTCGCCAGGCTCGCCTCGGTGCGGGGCATCGCGTGGCTCACAGGGTTTCCGGACTTGAAGTACCAGCCGTAGCGACGCGTAGCGTCGGGATCGAACCCGTACGACGCCACTGCCAGGTTCTTGTCGAAGCGGCCCAGGTAGTTCGAGCGGGCCCGCACCGCTCCCGTCACGCCGCCGTAGTCATTGTACCAGAGCAGCGGCAGCAGGCCCGTCACCGTGCCGTCGCGTCGCACCGGGTTCTTGGTCGGATTGTCGATCCGCGTCGTGTTGAGGGCCCGATTGCCGAAGAACCCTCGCTTCTCACGGTTATTCAGCGCGTTCCAGTCATGGGCCCGCAGACGTGGATCGAGGATCAGCCGGCCGGGCTTCTTCGCCGAAACGAACTCGACGCGCTCGCGCTCGGGCTGGCCGGTCGAGCGCGCGTAGATCGTGTCCTTGTCGCCGATTTCAACCGGCATCCAGCCGTCGCCCAGACGATCAATCGTCACAGCCGTCAGCCATCTGCCATCAGCCAACTGCCGGCGCTTCACGGTCTTCAACTTGTAATCGATCAACGGCGTCCCATGGAGCCACTGTCCGAAGAGCCACTTGAGGTCTTGATGCGAGACCTCCTCCGCGACCGTGCGAAACGCCGCTTCGTCCACATGCTTCAGGCGCCAGCGCGCGTAGTAGGTGCGCAGGATCTCGCGCATCGCGTCGTCGCCCACGACGTAGCGCAGCTGCTCACAGAACAGCGCGCCCTTCTCGTAGATCATCGTGTTATACGTCTCGAAGTCGCGGTACCGCTCGCTGACCATCGAGACCGGCTCGCTCCACCGGTCCAGGTCCCAACCCAGGATGTAGGCTTCGGCCTCGCCGTACTGCGACGGCTGGCCGTGCGCCTCGAAGAACCAGTCGGTCTGAAAGCTGGTGAAGCCCTCGTCGAGGTAGCCCTCACGCCATTCGTTGTTGGCGAGGATACCCATCGTGTAGTTGTGGCCCAGCTCGTGTACGATGAGGCCCAACCCGGCGCTGCCGTCCATGATCATCATCGGGAATTCGGTGCCGCCGCCTTCGATGCGGTGCACGTTGGTGATCTGCGGCCAGGCGAACTTGCCGTAGAGCGAGTCGAGCCAGCCAAGCGCAAATACGGTGTTGCGAACGGCGATTCCCTTCCCCCACGTCGCGCTGTCACCCGGCTGGTAGAGGACGTGCACGGCGACGTCTTTGTAGCGGCCCTGCTCGTAGCGGTAGTCGGGATTCAGCGAGAAGGCGAAGTGATGCACGGAGTCGGCGAAGAAGCGGACGCATTTGCGCCCTTGCGCGGCAGTGCAGGTGTGCGCGGTGCGTGGTGCGTGGTAGTAGTCGCGCTGATAGTCTACTGGACCGCCGCCGACCGCCGCCTTTTCCCAGCCAGGGTCACCTTCAACCGGCACTCCAGTAGCGCCGATCACCTGGTCGGCAGCGAGATCGAGCGAGACGTCGTAGCTCGCAAACTCGCCGTAGAACTCGCCCCCCGGATAGAGCGGGTGATCCTCCCACCCGTACCTATCGTACACGACGACCTTGGGATACCACTGCGCAAAGTCGAACCGCCGGCCCCGCCGCCCCTGGCGCCGCGGTAGCGTCGAAGGCCGCGCCTGCCAGGCAATCGTGACCTGCATCGAATCGCCGGGCGCGAGCGCGCGCGGCAGCCGCCAGTGGGCGATGGTCGAGTCGGGGGCGTACGGATAGTCCGGCTTGCCGAGCGAGCCTTGAGTGATTCGTTCGAACGCGTAGTCGGGATCGCGCATATGCTGAAACCGCACGCGGTGCTCGGCGGAATCGGCGGCCGCCCAGCGCGATCCCGGGCGGAACGCGTTCAGGTACTGATGGACGTAGAAATCACGCAGCGTGTCGGGCGAGTGATTGACGTAGCTGATGCGGACGTTGCCGCTCAGCACCCCACTCGGCTCATCGAGCGACGCGACGATCTCGTACGCCACCCGCTGTTGCCAGTAGGTCGAATCGACTGCGAACGGTAGCATGGCCCGTGAATCTCGCGTGTTTCCGACCCCGCTCGCAAGGAAAGGACGGCGAGCGCTGCCACGCTCACCGCCACAATGGTCCTCCACCTTTGACTGGAGGATTTATGTTGAATCGCAGTTGCGCTGTGGCGGCGCTGCTCCTCATCGCCGCCTGCAGCGACCGGGCCGTGGCGCCGCCCTCCGATGGGCCGGCGGCTGCCCTCACGGCGAGCAGCAAGCACCCCGCCCCCGAAGCACTTGCCAAGATGGTGGCGAAGGGGCTGAAGAACCCGGCATTTCGGGCCTACCTGAAGGCGCAGCTCGACGCCTCGCCCTACCGCGAGCACAAGCTGCAATTCGAGACATTCCTTGCCGCGAACCAGGGCCGGGCGCTGCGCGAAATCGCGGGCGAGAACGGGACGAGCAAGGAAGCGCTCGCGGATCAGGCGAAAGCGGCCATCGCACTCGAGGTGTATTTGCCCGTGCCGGCGCATCGCGCCGCGTGGAACGGCGACGAGAACATCCTGGTCGCCACGGCGCTGACCGACGACGATCCACCGATCGCATTCGATGCCGAGGGGCGGCGACAGCTGCTGGACCCGAGGACGCCGCCGGCCATTCCGGTGCTCGCGGTGGTGCCGGTCGAGACCGACTTCTCGCGGCCACCGGCGAAGGTCGTCGAGTGCATCGTGGATTGCGACGGGACGATCGGGGGCGGGACGCCTCCCCCTCCCCCCGCGCCCGGATTGTATATGACCAAAAGCCATTTCACACAAGACTTTGAAGGCTGGTTGAAGGGGTCGCCCGAATTTGAGGTACACATCCTCGGGCAGAAGGGGCAGAGCGACTCCTTGTACGACTATCAATGCGCCGGCGAGCAAGCGGGCGGACCGTACACGTTCGATCAAAACGACCTGGACTGGTCGGGGAATGTGCTGCTCTTCTCCAAGACCCAACTCGATCAGTACAACGCCGCACACCCCAATCAGAACGTGCGCGTCTTCGTGGTAGAGGACGATGATACGGCCTGTCAGATCAAAACCGATCCGAACCGATTCCAACACCTGGTCGACGTCGTGGACAGCAGCTACGGGCGGCTGACGTCTGGTAACGATTCAACCAGGTTCATTCCTAAGTACTTCGGGCGCGCGAGATCTGCGTACAACATTTTCCGCGCTTTAGCGAACCTGATCAAAACCAACGACGATCTGGTCGGGAACGCCGTCGAGGACAAAGTCGTGGGGACTGAGTACCCCGGGTACAACTGGTTCGTGAAGGGCGACAACAATATCACCAACGGCTGGATCAACCTGGTGGTGAACTGACAACATGCGAACGCTCTTGACGCTGGCAGTCGTGTGGGGAGTGGCCACAAACGCCGCAGCAGCACAGTGGTCCGTCGGTCTCGAACTTTCTACGACTCGGTACGGCGGCTCCTCACACGACACATCGAACGCCCACGCCGCCTCCGACGGACGGCCGGGTGATGCGACGGTCGTCCATTTGCGAATTGGCAAGACTTGGGGCCGGTACGGCATCGCCATTCGAGGCGCGCACTCGAAGCCCGGACTGGCTGTCGCTGGACAGGGTCTGAATCTGACCGACAAGTCGAGCGGAGGGCTGTCTGAAATCGCGGCGATCGTGAGCACCAGAGTAGGAGGGATCGGGCCGAGCGGAGCGGTGCGGTTGGAAGTGGGGCCCGCCCTCCACCTCTGGAATTTTGAGGGCGATGTCCGCTCACGGCTGGGTGCGAACGGAGCGTTGTCCTACGAATGGTTGCTGACGGGCCGGTTTGCGGGCGCCGTCCGAGTCGAAGGCGTACTCTCGAAATCGTGGTTCGACCCAGGCGACGTGCCGCCCGAATACGAGCGGCGCGCCACCTGGCGCTACGGCGTAGGGCTCGGCCTGCGCTACCGGCTCAGCGGAGGATAATCGCCGGGACGTCGCTGTCCTTGACCAGCTTGTTGAACGCCGGAATATCGGCATCGAGCACCGCCTTCAGCCGGTCGAGCTGCACCTGGAGCGCCGCCGAGAGCTCGCCGAACACTTGCTCGGATTGCGCCGTCGGCGCCGCGTCGGCGCTCCCAACGACTCCCGCCAGCGCCGCGATCTTGTTGTTCAACCGGATCGGATAGTTGAGCGGGTCCTGGCTCGCGCGGTTCTTCACCTGATAGATCGCCTCCTCGACTACCGCGAGCCGGCCCTTGACGGAGTCGGCCTGCTGCGCGATGCGCTTGCCCGCATCGCCGGGGAGGCCGCGGGCGCGGGTGGCGGCGCCATCGAGCTGCTCGCGCACTTCACGAATCCGCCGCACCGCATCGTTGGCAGCGCTCACGCGGTCGCGAATCTTCATCAGCAGGTCGAACTGTGCCTGATACTCCGCCGGCGTCGTCTTCACGCGCGGATCGGGCCGAAGCGTGAACGGCCGCGTCTGCGACCAGTCGCCCACGGTCAGCCGCACCTTGTACGCACCCGGCACCGCCACGGGCCCCGCCGTGCCGCCCGCCCAGTAGATCATCCCCTGGAACCTGCTGGCGTCCGCGTAGCGGAGATTCCACGCGAATCGATTCATTCCGGCCTTCACCTTGAGCGAATCGGTGGGCGCTTTGGGCTTGGGAGTAAACCTGCGAATCAGCGAATCGCGGCCGTCCAGGAAATCGAGGCTCACGTTCGTCGTGGAATCGGGAGCGGTCTTGAGATAGAAGAAGACGACCGCGCCGCCCGGTGGATTGCGACCGACGCCCACCGGTCCCCCGCCCCCACCCCCGAAGCCCCCACCCAGCCCCATGCGGTACGCCGTCCGCGGAGTATAGAGGAAGCGCGTCGCACGACTGACAGAGTCCGCCAGCTGCTGCAGGGGTGTCAGGTCGTCAAGAATCCAGAAGGACCGGCCGTGCGTCGCCGCCACCAGATCGTTGTCCTTGACCACGAGGTCGTGAATCGGAACGATGGGAAGGTTGCGCTGCAGCGACTGCCAGCTCGCGCCGTCGTCGAACGACACGTTGACGCCGAACTCGCCGCCCGCGTACAGCAGCCCCTTTCGAGCCGGATCCTCGCGTGCGACGCGAATGAACTGGCCATCCGGAATCCCGCCCGTGATCGCGCGCCAGGTGCGGCCAAAGTCTGACGTTTTGAAGACGTAGGGCTTGAAGTCGTCGAGCTTATAGCGGGTCGCCGCGACATAGGCCGTCGCGGGATCGAACGATGACGGCTCGATCGACGAAATCAGCGACCCGTCTGGGAGGCTCGAGGCCGGTGGGGTCACGTTGGTCCACGTCTTCCCGCCGTCGCGCGTGACGTGCACCAGCCCGTCGTCGCTCCCCGCCCAGATCACCCCCGAGTCCTTCGCACTCGGCGCGATGACGAAGACGGTGTTGTAGTACTCGACGCTCGTGTTGTCCTTCGTGATCGGACCGCCGGACGGGCCTTGCTTCGTCTTGTCGTTGCGGGTCAGGTCGCCCGAAATCGCCTGCCAGCTTTGGCCCTCGTCCGTGCTCTTGAAGACGACGTTCGCGCCGACGTAGAGCACGTTGGGATTGAACGGCGACAGCACCACGGGGAACGTCCACTGGAACCGGTACTTCAGGTCCCCGGCCCCCCAGCCCATGGGGTTGTCGGGCCACGGGAAGATGTTGCGCTCCTGGCCGGTGCGGACGTCGAGTCGAGAGAGGTAGCTGTAGCTGCCGGCGTAGACGATGTCGGGATCGTCGGCGCGCGCCGCGATCCAGCCGCTCTCGCCGCCGCCGACCTCATACCAATCCTTTTCGCCGATCGTCCCGCCATCAGTGCGGCTCGCGATGCAGACCGTGCTGTTGTCCTGCTGCGAGCCGCAGACCTTGTAGGGAACGTGCGTGGTGGCGATGACGTGGTAGAACTGTGCGGTGGGCTGGTTGTCCTGGCCGGTCCAGGTGGTGCCGCCGTTGTTGCTGATGTCGGCGCCGCCATCGTTGCTGTTGATCATGCGGTTGGGATCGTTGGGTGCGATCCAGAGACCATGGTGGTCACCGTGGGGCGCGCGCACCGCCGTGAACGTCCGGCCGCCATCGACCGAGCGATACATGCTGGTGTTCAGCACGTACACGGTTTCGGGATCTTTGGGATCGGCGTGGATGTGCGAGTAGTACCAGGCGCGTTGGCGCAGATTGCGCTCGTCGTTCGTGCGCCGCCACGTGTCACCGCCGTCGTCGGAGCGGAAGACGCCTCCAGAGTCCGCCTCCACAATAGCCCAGACCCGATCATGGTTCGCGGACACAGTCACACCGATCTTCCCGATCGTGCCCTTGGGCATCCCTTCGTTGCGCGTGAGCTCTTTCCACGTGTCGCCGCCGTCGGTGGACTTGAACAGTCCCGACCCCGGCCCGCCGCTCGACATGTACCACGGCCCGCGCCGCGCCTGCCAGATCGAGGCGTAGAGGATGCGCGGATTGGCGGGGTCCAGCGCGATGTCGATGGCGCCGGCGGAGTCCGACCGGAACAGCACTCTCTCCCACGTCTTGCCGCCGTCCTTGGAGCGGAACACGCCGCGCTCCGGATTTGGCCCGAATGCGTGGCCGAGTACGGCGACGTAAACGAGGTCGGCGTTGGCCGGATGCACGCGGATCGCGCCGATCTGGCCGGCGTTCGCGAGCCCGATGTGGGTCCAGGTCTTGCCGGCGTCGGTGGATTTGTAGACGCCATTGCCCGGGGAGACGTTGCCGCGAATCGGCGACTCTCCGGTGCCGACGTAGATGACGTTGGGATCGGACGGCGCGACTTCGATCGCGCCAATCGAGCCGGCGCGGAAATCCTTATCCGAAATCGGGGCCCAGGTCAGGCCGCCGTCGGTCGTCTTCCACACCCCGCCGCCCGTGCCGCCGAAGTAGTAGGTCAGCGGCTGATCGGCGTGCCCCGCAATCGCCGTGACCCGCCCGCCGCGGAACGGCCCGACCTCGCGCCATTCGAGCGCGTTGTAGAGCGATGAATCAAAGGCGGCAGGGGCGGCAGGGGCGGCAGCGGAACGTCGTTGCGCGGCGGCAGAACTCGCGAGCGTCAGGAGACAACCCGCGAGGACGAGGCGGCGGAGGACGGACATAATCGGCAGTGCTCCGAGTCGAAGTGAGGCGCGAAAAATACCGCCCTTCGCCGCCCTTCGCCGCCCTCCACCGCCGTCGTTTAAGGCGTCTGCGCCGGCGGCGTCCGCGGCGGCAGGATGGCCTGGCCGAGCGTGTTGTTGTCCGTCCCGAACCAGATCGCCTTCGTCGCGGGATCGTAGATCATGTGCCGCACCACACCGCCGCCACTCGGCACCGGCGTTTCTTCCGAGAACTTCTCCGTCCTCGCGTCGAACGAGACGAAACGGTTCGGCCGCGACGTCTCGACCACCCAGACGCGGTCCTCGTCGTCACGCACCATCGCGTACGGCCGCGCATCGGCGCCGCCGGGCAGCTGCCATTCGGTCACCTTGCCGGTCGCGGGGTCGTAGCGGCCGAGGAAGCCGCCGGCGTAGTCGCCGTAGAAGACTTTGTCGTCGGACGTGATCTCCATGCGCCGCGGCCGCGTGTCAGCCCGCGGCAGCGTGATCTCCCGCAGCTGCATCGTCGCGGGATCGACTGTGGCGATCTTGTTCGTCCCGAACTCCATGAACCAGGGATGGCCTTTGGAATCGAGCTTGATGCCGTAGGGCCGGGCGTTCGGCGTCGGCACCTTGATGAGCTGCACGCGCCCGGTCGCCACCGTCAGCTTGCCAACGGCGTTCCCGCCTTGCGCGGTGAACCAGATGTCGCCGCTCTTGTCGAACACGAGGGTATGCGGATCGCGCACCATCGGGTCGGGCATCGGATACTGCTTGATGCTGCCGTCTTTCGGATCGAGCCGGCCGATGTAACCCGCCAGGTTACCGGAGAACCACACCATTCCTGTTTTGTCGACGATCAGGTTGTGCGGCCCGCTGCCGGCCGGCAGGTCGTAGCGCTTGAATTCGCCGCTCGCCGGCACGAAGTACGCGAGGTAGTTGCCGGCCTGGCCGCAGAACCAGATGCGGTTCGTGGTCGGATCGAGGAAGGGGTCGCGGGGACGTGTGTCGCCCCAGGGCACAGGCCATTCTTTGATGACGGGAGGCTTATCAAGGGCGGCAGGGGCGGCAATGGCAACGGCTGCTAATAGAAGCGTCTTCATGATCACTCTCCGGTAAGCATTCTCCGTTGCAAGGCTGTCAACCGTCTGCGGACTGATCCATCGAATATGCGGTCACCGACGCGTACGACTACCCCGCCAAGGATTCTTGGGTCTGATCGGAAGTAAGCCCGCACCTCGCGTCCCAGGGCCTTCGTCAGCCGCTCGACAACCGATTTCTGGGTGCGGGCGTCGGCCTCGTCTGCGAGCGTCACGCCAGCGTGGACGCGTTGCAGCTTCACATCGAGCAACACCTGATACTCCTGCGCGATCTCGCCGAGCAGACCCTGGCGGCCGCGTCGCACGACCGCCTGCAGAAACCGCACGAACTCCTTCGGCGCCTCCCCTTTGAGCGCCTTCTCGAGAATCTGGCTTTTGGCGGCCTTGGAGACGCGCGGCGACTCGAGCACGATGGCGATCCGCTCGTCGGCCGAGATGGCGCCGGCGACGGCGTCGAGCACGTCGCCGTACTTGTCACCCGCGGCGAACAACGCTTCCGCGTAATTGCGCGCGACGGTGATGCTCTTCACTGCTTTTTCTCTGTCTTGCCGATGCTCTCGAGGAATTCCGTTACGAGCTTGCGGTTCGCGTCGGTATCGAGATTCGCCTCGATCACGCGCGACGCCGCGGCGATGGACAGCTCGACCGCTTCGCGCCGCAGCGCCTGGATCGCCTTTTCCTTCTCGGCCTCGATGTCCTTGCGCGCCCGGTTCAGCAGCGCGTCGTACTCCTCGCGCGCCTTGGCGAGCAGGGTCGCCCGCTCCTTCTCCGAGACGGATTTGGCCTTGGCCAGGATCTCCTGCGCCTCGTTCCGCGCCGCGGCGATCTGCTTCTTGTGCTCCTCCAGCAGCCGCTGCGCCTCGGCGTTGGCCCGCTCGGCGTCCTCGAGCTGCTTCTGGATCCGGCGCTCGCGCTCCTCCACCATCCTGAGCAGCGACGGATAGCCCAGCCGCCACAACACCGCCAGCAGGATCACGAAGATCACGACGGTCCAGATGATCACCCCGCCGTTGATGTCGAACGGCGAGGCGACGTGCTCCGCTTCCTGGATCAAAGACGGGAACAACGTCATTTGATCAGCTTGAAGAGCAGCGCGAACACGAGGGCCGCGAGGGTCGCGCCTTCGATGAGCGCCGCCGTCAGGATCATGGCGCCGCGAATATCGGCCGAGGCTTCCGGCTGCCGTGCGATCGCTTCGACGGCCTGGCCACCGATGCGGCCGATGCCGAGCCCGGCGCCGATGAGCGCGAGACCCATCCCGATTCCAGCGCCGAGTAGCGCGTTGCCGTTGAGCGCCACTTTCGCGGCTTCGGCCGCAGGGTCCTGGAGCAGCATGAGGAGCATGTGCATTGATCCCTCTTGTGGGTTGAACTTGGTGTCTTGGCGTCTTTAATGTTCGTGTTGCATGAGTCCGATGAACACGGACGTGAGCAGCGCAAAGATATAGGCCTGGAGGAACGCGACCAGCAGCTCGAGACACATCATGAACAGCACGAAGGCCACGGTGCCGGCGGCGATGAACCAGCTGGCGAACAGGAAGATGAGCCCGAGCAACGACAGGATGACGAAGTGCCCGGCCGTCATGTTGGCAAACAACCGCAGGCAGAGCGCGAACGGCTTCACGATTTTGCCGATCAGCTCGACCGGCGTCATGATGACGGCCATGATGACGGCGCCCGCGCCGGTCATTCCGGCCGGCACCATCACGATCGTCTTCAGATAGCCCTTCGGGCCCAGCGCGCGAAATCCCGAGATCTCGATGACCAGGAACGCGATCAAGGCGAGCCCGCCCGTCACGGCGAGATTGCCGGTCGGCGTCGCGCCCCAGGGCAGCAAACCAAGCAGGTTGCAGTACAGAATGAAGAAGAAGAGCGTCTCGATCAGGGGCACGAACTTTTCGCCGCCGTGCCCGATGCTGGCGATGGCGACGTCGTCCCGCACAAACAGCACCATCGCTTCGACCGCTGCGCCGAAACCGCGCGGGCCTTTGCCTTCGCGATGACGCTTTTCGACTTGACGGCCGGCGTACCAGATCGTGAGGAAGACGAGCAGCGCGGCGAGGATCATAAAGACGACGTGTTTCGTCGGCGACACGTCGATCGAGGTGCCCGGGATGTACCAGGGGCCCGGCAGGTGCCACTCGCCCAACCCGAACGGCAGCTCGATCACATGGCTGTCCGCCGTGTGCTCGAGGATGACTTTGCCGATGTCGGGCGCCTGAAAAATCACCTGAGAAACCTCGTTTCCAAAAACAGGAGCGGCAACAGCACGCCGACATAGCTCAGCAATCCAGGCACGTTCCGCGAGACGATCAACACGACGCCCAGACCCAGGAACCGGATCCCCATGCCGCCGAGCCAGCGCGCCATGAACTCGGGATTCGGGGCTCGCATTTTGGGCCTGAGGAGCGCGACAGCCCAGAGCTGCGCGAGCACCGCCACTCCACCACCGATTGCTGCCGGCTTACCGCCGAGCAAGCTCGCCACGACGACCAACCCGACACCAAACGCAGCGAGCAGCGCGAGCGTCTTCACCGCTTCTCTGTGTCCTTCTTCACTCGGTAGTAGATGCTCATAAAGCCCGCAAACCCACCGAGAAACGCGCCCGCAATCGCGAACAGCGGGCGCGTATTGATCACTCCATCCAGGAACCAGCCGCCTGCGCCGAACAGCAGAATCGCGACGGTGAAGTTCAGGGCCATCCCGAAGTACTGATAGCCCTGGCCGTAGCCCTTGGCCTCGGGCCCCTCGTCTTTTTGTGCGGGAGCCATGTTGCGCCGGGAAACCTAGACGCTTGTGAAATTTTTCGCAAGCAAACTGTCAGAGCTATAACTATTGCTATTGCAACTATTTAAATTGATCTTGGCCCAATGACTGCTGCTCCCCCGAAGGACGTCGCACTGCTCGAGCGCCTCGCGGCGGCGCGGACCGAACTGCTCAACCAGGTCGGCCAGCGCATCGTCGGCCAGCAGGATGTCCTGGACGGGATCCTCACCGCGATCTTCTCGGGCGGCCATGCATTGCTCGTTGGCGTGCCGGGCCTCGCCAAGACGCTGATGGTCCAGACCCTCGCCGAGACGCTCGACCTCGGCTTCAACCGAATTCAGTTCACGCCCGATCTCATGCCGTCCGACATCACCGGCACCGAGATCATCGAAGAAGACGTCGCGACGGGCAAACGAGGGTTCCGCTTCGTGCGCGGCCCGGTGTTCGCCAACATCGTGCTCGCCGATGAGGTGAACCGCACGCCGCCCAAGACCCAGGCGGCGCTGCTGCAGGCGATGCAGGAGCATCAGGTCAGTGCCGCGGGCCAGACCCATACCCTCCCCTCGCCGTTCTTCGTGCTGGCGACGCAGAATCCGATCGAGCAGGAGGGGACCTATCCGCTTCCGGAGGCCCAACTCGACCGGTTCATGTTCGAGCTGCGGGTCGATTATCCGTCGCAAGAAGAGGAAGAGGCGATCGTCGCGCAGACGACGGGCGACGCGACCGCCGACGTCCGGCCCGTCCTCTCCGCCGACGACGTGCTGGCGATGCAGCATCTGGTGCGGCGGATTCCGGTATCGCAGGCGCTGGTCAAGGCCGCGGTAACGCTGGTGCGGATGACTCGGCCGCCGGAGCCCGCGGCGCTTCCCTTCATTAGAGAGTACATCTCCTGGGGCGCCGGGCCGCGCGCCTCGCAGTACCTCGTCCTCGGCGCCAAGGCGCGCGCCGCGCTCGACGGCCGGCCGATGGCGGACGAGGACGACCTGCGCGCGGTCGCGCCGACGGTGCTGACGCACCGGATCGTGATCAATTTTGCGGCCGAGGCGGCGGGACGAACCGCGCCCGATATCATCGCGCAGCTGCTCAAAGAGGCGCGCTGGCAGCCGAAGTAGTTACGCCTGTCCTAGAGCACGACTCAGCACTTCCCTGACGAACTCACTTTTGCCGTTGATGTACGACTCCCGATCGCGCGGAAAGCGCGCCGCCAGCGCCTCCTTGAGCTCGCCGTAGCGACGTGCCAGTGAGGGGTCAGCGCGGAGGTGATCACGAAATGCCACGTACTGCCGCCACAATTCGCCGTCCTCCTCGACCAGATGAATGTGATAGGCGCGTGGCTGTCCGCGGCGAAAGAATTGGTGGCCCGCGATTCCGCGATCGCCCCGGTGGACGTACCCTGCTCGCTCTAAGTCTGTGACATAATCGAGCGCAGATACTTCCGCAGGGTGGCCAGCCAGGATGTCGAGGACAGGTTTGGCACAAAGACCCGGCACTCCCGTGCTCCCGACGTGCTCGAAACGGATTGCAAGAGAGCGACACGCTGCGGCGAGGCGTTCGGACTCGGCGAGAAACAACGCGGGCCAGTTCTCATCGTACGCTACGACTCGAACCGTACCTGACTCAAGGCCGAGAGAGTCGCTCAAGGGGCCGCGGAGCCCCGGGGAGGAAGCGGCGTGGTCCGCATGACTAAGCCGTCATCGAGGGGTGCGTTCGAAATACGGTAGGCCGAGGCGATGTGTATGGTGTTCACCAAGATTCGGCCATGCGCTTCAAGTGACACTCCGAGGAGAAGAGCGTCCGATTCCCCACCAGCCTGCCAGATGTCCCCAGAGACCAATTCACCGGGCCCTGTCGAATCGTTTGACCAGATCACTCGCGTGGAAGGGGCAAAGGAGAAGGACCAGTGCGTTGAGGGGATCTGCGAACGCTCGCGACGACAAATCGTGAGCGTCGTTCGGTAAATCAGTTTGTCAGCACGGCGCACGTCCACCCGGAGAGCTACCCCAGCCGTACAAGCGCCCGCAACCCACACTGTATCTTGCGCCAAGCCGGCGCGCGGGATCGCTGCGAGTGTTACGAGGAGGACTAAGGCCCGCCCCATATCAGACTCATGGCCGCGCGTGACGCGGCGCGTAGACGCCGAGCTTGCCGCCGCCGGGAAGCGTGATGTGCGTGAGCTGCCCCCAGCCCTGACTCGTCACCGGAGCGCACGCGATGTTCTTTGTTTTCATCTCCGCGACGAATCCCGCGATGTCGTCGGTCATCAGATACAGCTCGTGGCGATCGGTCCGGTCCGAGGGGTGCACGGCGACCTCGGCGGGCGGGAGCCCGAAAATCAGCCAGCCGCCGCCGACGTCCACGTGCTTGAAGTTGAAGACGTCGCGCAAGAACGCGCGGTCCGCCTCAGCGTCCTTGCTGTAGATGATGACATGCGCACCATCGATGTTCATGAAATCCCCTAGGGCTGCAAGCGCTCCTGCTCGCGCTGCCGGGCCAGCAGGCGCTCGGCGAAATCGACCCGCTCCTCCAGCTCGCCGACGCGGCGCTTCAGCTCATCGAGCTCGGCGAGGCGCGCCTGCATCTCCTCCCGCTCGGCGGGCGTCTCGCCGCCCATCATATCGCGCATGGAGCGAGGGCGATGCCCGGGCGGCATGAGCCGCGCCGTCACCACCTTCAGGACGGATACGACCGCGAGGATCGCGGCGACACCGAGCGCCCACTCCGGGATTCCGAGCATTGTCAGCCCCTACTCAAGGCGGGATCGTGAAGTTTCGAGGTGAGTCCTAACGTACACGCCGGTAGCTCCCGCCGTCCACGAACCTCAGCTCGCCCACAGTTCCATCCGGATCGATTGCAAACGCCACATATGCGGGATCCCAGAACGGATCGGCCCAAGTGACCCGGAACAGATCGTACTGCCAGTGCTCCAGCAGGCCGCTCGCCGTGCCCGCCTGAAGGGTCAAACGTCCGTTCGTGAAGCCCACCGTGGCTGTCCCGTAGAGACTGTCCGAATACGTCCCCGCGTAGCGCTCGACCGGCAGCGTGGGCTTGGTGCCCGTGACGCGCTTGCTCTCCGCTGCCGCTTGCGCGGCGCGACTCGAATCCGCCAGCCCCTTGTACATCGCGCGCATCTCGGCGCTCCAGTCGTGCGCCGGATTGCTCGGCCCGATGAACCGGTCGAACACGGTGTACATCAGGGCGTGCCGCAGCTCGGAATGGTCGAGGTTCGTGAAGATCGCGAGCCCGAGGCGGCGGTCCGGGATCAGTCCGACGATCGCCGAGCGGCCCTCGATGCTGCCCGTATGGAAGGCGACGAACTCGCCACGATAGTCCTGCAAGAACCAGCCGAGGCCGTACGCCTGGAAATGCGGATGCGTCAGCCGGGCGGTGGGATAAAGCGGGCGCTGCGTGATCTGCTGCGGCTTGAACAGCTCGGCAAAGCTCGGCGCGCTGACGAGCCGCCGTCCCGCAACTCTCCCGCTGTCAAGTAGAAACCGCAGCCATTTCGCCATATCGGTCGCGGTCGAGAACATCGCGCCGGCGGGCGCGACGTCGTCGATGCCGTCGAGCGACGCCGGGAGCACGCGCACGGTGTCGCGCACGATGCCGTGCGGCGCGGTGACGTCCATGGATCCCGAGGCGCGCAGCTCGCTCGCGTCAGCGACGGTCTCGGTCATGCCGAGGGGGCCGAGGATCCGGGCGTGGAGCAGCGACTGCCAGGTGGTGCCGGCGGCGCGGGCGGCGACGTCGCCGGCGAGCGCGTAGGTGACGTTGTTGTACGAGAAGCGTGACCGGAAGCTCGTCTGCACCGGCACCCAGCGCAGCCGGTGCGTCATCGTCGCGAAATCGAGTCCGCTCGTGCCCCACAGATAGTCGGGATCGCCGAAGCCGACGCGGTGCGTCAGCAGGTCGCGCACCGCGATCTCGCGCGTGACGTAGGGGTCGGCGAACTGCACCGCGGGCTCGTACTTCTGCACCGGATCGTCGAAGGACAGGCGGCCCGAATCGGCCACCATGGCCACGAGCATGGCGGTGAACGCTTTCGTGGTCGACATGTTGCCGAAGCGCGTGTGGACCGTGACGGGCTCGGGTTTGCCGAGCTCGCGGACACCGTAGCCTTTGATGAAGAGGACGGAGTCGTTCTTGACGACGACGATCGCGAGGCCGGGCACGCGCCAGTCGGTCATGGCCCTCGCCACGTAGGCATCGAAGCCGTCCAACGGGCGCTGTTGCGCGGTCGCGGCAGTCACGCCAAAACACGCCAGGGCTAGCAGGGGTCGGAGTGGCGTCATGTGACCTAAGCTCGTTTGCGGAGGGTAGATTGGTAAGGAGACTCTATCGGGAGGTGTTATGCAACTGAGGGCCTTCGCGTTTGCGGCGGCGACGCTCGCCATTGGCCCGTGCGACCCGACGGGCTTCAAGCCTCCGAAGGATCTCGCCGGCATGTGGGGCGGGGAGAATGCGGCATTCATCGCCGACGATTCCAGCGCACACATCCACATCGGCTGCACCTACGGCGACGTCCATCAGCAGATCATTCCTGACCCAGACGGCCGCTTCGACGTGGCCGGCGAGCAAAACATCACGGCGCATCCGGTGGACCGCGGCATCCTGCATCCGGCGCGCTTCGTGGGCCGAGTGGTCGGGAGCAGTCTCACGCTGACCGTCACGCTCACCGATACCACGGTCACGCTCGGCCCGGTGCAGGTGTTTTTCGGAAAAGAACCAAGGATGGGACCATGTCCGATTTGCCGTCGTCCTCGCTGAGAGCATTCTTCGCGGTTGTCACGACCGCCGTGGCGTGCGCCTGCTTCCTCGAGCCTGGCGCCGGCCTGCGCGGGCAATGGGGCGGTCAGCTCATCGCAATGGACGCCCGCCCATCCGAGGTTCGCCTCTACTTTGTCTGCATCGACGCGGTCGCGCCGGAACTGTTGATCGACGGCTCCGGCCACTTCGAGGGCACGGCGCAAGGGACGGGCTATTGGACGTCCGCGCAGTTCCGGTTGTCGGGGAAGGTCGAGAACGCTGTAATGATGACGCTCGACGTTACGTCGGTCTTTCCGCCCCACGGCGGCCAGACGGACACGCTGTTCACGCACGAGTCCTACACGCTGCTACGCGGCGCGCGGGGGAATTACAGCGGCTGGGACTGCATACTGTGAGCGCTCCCTAAGCCTCCGAACTCGATGTACGTTGGAGCATCAACCCAACGAAGATCGAGAGTTCCAAAATGCGCACCGCATCCGCCTTCGCCGCCACCGTTCTTGCTGTATCCTCGCTCGTCGCTCAAGCACCCCCTCCCCCACCGGTCGTCGGCACCTGGGATCTCACGCTGCTCGGCGCCGAGGGCCGCCGCATGCCCTCCTGGCTCGAGATCCATTGGTCGGGCGATCGCGTGCTCGTGGGTCAGATGGTGGGCGTCGTGGGCAGCGTCCGGCCGATTTCGCGGCTCGATTTCGCCAACGACACGCTGCGCTGGGCGTTGCCGCCGCAGTGGGAGGGAGGAACCGGCGACTTTCAGTTTGTCGGCGTGTTCCGCGGCGACACGCTGGCGGGATCGCTGACGACGTCGGACGGGCGGCAGGTCGCCTGGAGCGGCCATCGCGCGCCGGCGCTCGCCCGCAAGACCCCCGTGACGTGGGGCGTCCCGATGCGGCTGTTCAGCGGGCGCGACGTCATGGGCTGGCATGTGGTGGGCGGTGAGAATCAGTGGAAGGCGATCGCCGGCGTGCTCACCAACACGCAGCGCGGCGGCAATCTCGTGAGCGACCCGGTGTTCGGCGACTTCAAGCTGCACCTCGAGGTCCGCTTTCCCAAGGACGGCAACAGCGGTGTGTATCTGCGGGGCCGCTACGAGGCGCAGGTCGAGGACTCCGTCGTGACCAGCGAGAGCAAGGAGGCCACGGGCGGCCTCGGCGCGATCTACGGGTTTCTGCTTCCCAACCAGAATGCCGCGAAGGGCTTCGGTGAGTGGCAGACGTACGACATCACGCTGGTCGGCCGGATGGTCACGATCGTGCTGAACGGCAAAGAGGTGATTTGCCGGCAGAACATTCCGGGGCCGACGGGCGGGGCGCTCGACAGTGATGAAGAGAAGATGGGGCCGATCATGTTGCAGGGAGATCACGGGCCGGTCGAGTACCGGAACATCATGATCACACCCGCGAAATAGTTGGAAAACGCGCTGTATTACACGTTCAGCACGATCGCCCAGGCGCTCGCCGCGGCGATCGCGCTGCTCGGCGCGTTCACGCTGTACCGCCTGCAGCTCTTGCAGGCGGCGATGCTCGAAGCCGCCGCCATTCTGAAGAGCCACACCAGCGCCGATCGCGCCGCGGTCGACGCGGCGTACATCGTGGCCGATTACAACCGGGTGTTCGAGCTGGTGCGTGACGCCGACGGCAAGTCCAAGCTGACCGAGATCCGGGCCGGGCTCGAGAAGTTCGCCCGACTGCTGGCCGAGAAGCGCCTGGTGCTGCGGACGTTTCAGGTGGCGCTGGTGGCGTCGGTGCTGGTGATCCTGGCGTCGGTGATCGTGCTGTCATTTGCGCCGCTGATCGTGCGGAGCGGCGCGCCGGCGCTGTTTCTGGCGGCGGGCTGCGTCGCGCTGGGGGTATGTTTAGCGCTGTATTCGCGGCTGCTGCTCGGGCACGTGTCGTGAGGCGATAGAGCGCCTAGCGCCGCGACCAGGCAATGATCGATCCGCAAGGACTCAAATATCCTGAATACTGAACTGGAACACCTTCGGGTCCCGGGTAGACCTCGATTGCCTCGAGATTGAACGGATTGAGGAGCTGATCAAGCGTCATATCCCCCTTGTTTGCTACGCCGCCAGCGCGCAGGACTACGCCGTCGAGAACAACGCTGGGCTGGCACTTGCCGCGATAGAACATCGTCCTCGCTGCACGCATGTCGACGTCGCAAGCCAAAAAGCCGCTGCGACACGTGACACGGACACCTGAGATACCTCGGAGTAGGTCCGTCATTACTTGCGGGTCCCATTTATCAATATCCGACCTGGTCAGGAAATGACCGAATCCCACTTGTTTGCGGCGGTAGAACCCAGCGTCGGCGAGGTAGGTGAGACGTCTTTCTGCTTCGTTGGCAACTACGGTGACCGTATCGAGCACAATGGGTTTCGATGGTAGGCTCAGCGAAATGCGTGCTGTGAACGCAGAGTCAATTCTGAACGGCGCGCTGAAAACGACTGGATACCCGATTCGGTTCACGAGAAGGCGAAACGTGCCGAGATGGGGAATGTCCACAGAGAACTTACCGTCATTGTCGCTAACTACCGCCGTCAATGCAGTGCCCGCCGAGTCCAGAAGAAGCAGACGGGCGCCAACCACGGGCTTTTGAGAAGCGCTGTCCAGCGCGGTTCCGACAAGCTTCTGACCTGACATACTTCCGGGCAGCATGGTACCAAGAAGGGACCACACTAGTGCAAGGCGCGTCGTCAGGTCCATAGTTATTGGAAGTGTGGTAGCAAGCTCCGGTGTATTACACCGCTGAAGTATGGAGATACCACCACAGCCGGGCCTTGTACCGCTCGGGCACGTGTCGTGACCAGTATGACGTATTGTGCGGTGCATTGACGACGTCTCCCCCGGCGCTGAAGTTCGTGAGACTCAGGAGGTAGTCATGAATCGCCTGCCGGTTTCGGCTCTTGCATTGGTCTGCGCCGCGACGCTGCCGCTTGGGGCGCAGAAGGTCGACTCGCTGGCCCTGCACCTCCACATGCCGCGCGACAAGGCCGTGGATGCCGTGGTCAGCGCGTTCACGCAGAACGGCCTCGGCGTCACGAATTCCACGCCGTCATTTGTAGAGGCCGATCAGGGCAGGTCAGTGACCTTTGGTGGCCAG
>Ga0207653_10000178_pt1 | contig 44636 bp, 36 predicted proteins | sample KBSK5251metaG_FD_184341 | JGI IMG/M metagenome (GOLD analysis project Ga0207653, IMG submission 184341) | Corn, switchgrass and miscanthus rhizosphere microbial communities from Kellogg Biological Station, Michigan, USA - KBS K5-25-1 metaG... | ecosystem: Host-associated > Plants > Roots >...
CGCGAAGAACCGCTGCTCCCCCGCTCCCTCGCCCGCGCCCTCATCGAGCTGCGCCGCGATGATGATCGCGCCGCCCTCGCGCACGACCGGTGTCGGGGCGAAGCGCAGATACGTCGCGGCGCGCGACGCTTGATACAGGTTCACGTCCTTCGGCTTGCCGACTCCCGCGATCACGATGTCGTACTGCTTCGCAATCGGACGCGTGTACAACGCCGCCGCTTTCGCCGCGAGATCTTCCAGCACGCCATCCGGGTTGCCCGCCGCAACTGCGACGACGCGGTCGCGGTCGTCGACCACGACGTTCAAGCAGAAGTCGAGTCCGGCCCGCCGCGCGATCTCCCGGATGGTCTGGTCGAACGGATTGCCGTCCAGCTTCGCCAGGCGCACGCCTGGGTCCTCGATGAAGCGCATGCCATGGGTCGCGGTGATGGCCGGCTCGCCAGCGCAGCCGATCGCCACTGTCTTGCGGCCACCCGACCAACCAGCGTACTGGTGTGGCTCGACGATGCCGGTGGCGGCGACGACGTGCGCCTCCTTCACGAGCTTTTGCGTGAAGCCCGGGACGCCATATGGCGGGATCGGACCGAGGTCCGCCCACTGCGCGGGATCTCGCCCGTTCGAGTCGACCACGCGTACTCGATCGACGACGGAGCCCAGCTTTTCGCGCTTCTCCGCGCCCGTCGTCGGTCGATGTAGGCCCACCGCAACGACGACGGTGATCCGCTCGTCCGGGATGCCTCCGACGTTCAGCTGGTCGAGCATCGGTGGCACCAAGATGTGGTCAGGCGAGACGCGGGTGAGGTCTGTGACGGCGATGACCGCGCGCGCGCTGCCCCGCGGTTTCGCGAGAGCGGCTGCATCGTCCGCTAGTTCCGAGAGCGCAGCGTTGCGCTTCAGGATGCGCTGGAGCCGCTGCGGCGACGGAATGGGATGATCGAGGGCGTAGCGAACCGCCGCGGCCACATCGGCGATCGGCTCCGCCGGGGTGGATTCCACGATGTCGACGTCGAACCACGGCTGGAGCATGAACTCCAGCTCGTCGTCGCCATAGGGAACGCGAAAGACGCGGTCTGCGCCGGAGGCCCGCTGCACCGCCCGACTCTAACGAGCGGTGCGCGCGGGCATCCGAGGCTGGGTCAGATGATGTTGAGCAACCGCAGGATCACGAGGATGACGACAATGACGAGAAGTGTGTGGATCAGGTTGCCACTGGCCAGCGCTGGTGTGCCCGAGAACAGACGACCGCGGCCGAAGTAGCCGAAGAGCCAGAGCAGCAGAAGCACCACGATGATCAGCTCGATGATGCCCATGCGCACCTCCTATGCGGCGGCATCCTAAGTGACCGGCCGCTTCGCCGATTGGGTCAGCGCGGCGGACGCCGTGCGCGCGACGACGAAGAAGCTGGAGAAGAACCGGTTGCTCGGCGCGTACCTGGCGGACCTGGACGACGCCGACGTGGCCACCGCGGCCAGGCTCTTCGCGGGCGCGCCGTTCCCACGCAAGGACGAGCGCGTTCTGTCCGTCGGCTGGAGCGCGCTGTCCGACGTGCTGCTCGAGCGCTCCGGAAAGAGCGGCGCGGACATGAGCGCCAGCTATCAGCGCCACGCGGACCTCGGTGACGTCGCGCACGACCTCATCGCCGACTCGCCCCGTGACGGCGAGCCGCTCACGCTCGCCGACGTCGCCGCGGCCTTCGACGGCATCGCGGCGGTGCGCGGCACGAACAACAAGCGCGAGCTCGTGCGCGCGCTCCTGCGCCGCGCGGACGGCGGCGAGGCGCGCTACATCGTGAAGATCGTGTCCGGCGAGACGCGCATCGGTCTGCGCGAAGGCCTGCTCGTGGATGCCATCGCCAAAGCGTTCGACCGCGACCGCGACGCCGTCGCTCGCGCGAACATGCTCACGGGCGACATCGGCGAGGCCGCGCTGCGCGCGAAGCACGGCACGCTCGACGAGCCGACGCTCGCGCACTTCCGTCCGATCGGGATGATGCTGGCGACGCCGGTGCTCGACCTTGCAGAGGTCGCGCAGCGGTTCCCGGCGCCATACATCGTCGAGGACAAATACGACGGCGTGCGCGCGCAAGTGCACAAGGCGGACGGGCGCGTCGAGCTGTACTCGCGCACGTTCGATCGCGTCACGACCCGCTATCCCGAACTGCTCGACGCGCTGCAAGCGATCCCGGGCACGTTCGTCCTCGACGCTGAGGTCCTTGCGTTCGAGGGTGACCGCGCGGTGCCGTTCACCACGTTCCAGACGCGCCTGGGCCGCAAGGACGTGTCCGGCGAGGTGCGCACGCGGCTTCCGGCGTCGCTCGTGGTGTTCGACCTCCTCGAGCGCGACGGCCGATCGCTCCTCGACCTGCCGCTCACCGAGCGACACGAGCTGCTGCGCGAGCTTCCCCTTTCCGGGCCGCTGCGCCTGGCACGCCAGACCGTGGTCGGGGCGACCGGCGACGAGCTCGTCGCGGAGCTCGACCGCGAGTTCCTGGCGGCGCGCGAGCGCGGGAACGAGGGGCTGATGGTGAAAGACCCGCGGTCGCCCTACCGACCGGGCCGGCGCGGCATGGAGTGGCTCAAGGTGAAGCGGGCGCTGCGCACCCTCGACGTCGTCGTGACCGCGGTCGAGTGGGGTCATGGCAAGCGCCACGGGGTCCTGTCCGATTACACGTTCTCGGTGAAAGACGGCGACCGCCTGCGCGTCGTCGGCAAGGCGTACTCGGGTCTCACGGACAAAGAGATCGCCGAGATGACCGAGCACTTCCTCGCGACGACGGTGAAGGACCTCGGTCGCGCGCGCATCGTCCGGCCGGACACCGTCATCGAGGTCGCGTTCGACCAGATCCAGCGGAGCGACCGGCACGACTCCGGCTACGCGATGCGTTTCCCACGGATCGTGCGCCTGCGTCCGGACAAGCCGGTCCATGAGATCGACACGCTGGACACGGTTCGCGCGATCGCTGAAGGCAAAGCGGAGGCGCCGTCATAGCATCAGCGCGCATGGCCAACCTGAATGACTCCGCGCAGCTCGAGGCGCTGCTGAAGCTCCAGCAGGACCTTGCGCTGGAGGCCAACATCGACCGCGTCCTCGGCCGCATCGTCGCGACCGCATTGCGCATGCTCGATTGCGAGCGCGCGACCCTGTACGTGCTCGATCCAGGCAAGAACGAGCTCTGGTCGCGCGTCCTCACGGAGAGCGAGCTCAAAGAGATCCGCCTTCCGCTCGACGGGCGCAGCCTCGCGGCCGAGGTGGCACGCACGGGTCGTCTCCTGCGCATCGACGCGCCATACGAGGACCCGCGGTTCGACCCGAGCGTCGACGCCCGGACCGGATTCCGGACCCGCTCGATGCTCGTCGCGCCGATCGACGCTCGGGACCATCGCCGCCTCGGTGTGCTTCAGGCCGTGAACGACCGCGAGGGCATCTTCCAGGAGGACGACGAGCGGTTCATCCAGGCACTCGCGGGGGCCGCCGGTGTCGCGCTCGAGTTCGTCGAGCTGTCCGAGGAGCTGGCCGCAGAGCGCCTTCGCGTCGTGAAGGTCGTCGAGGAGGAACGCCACCGCCTGGCGCGGGAGCTTCACGACGGAGTCGCGCAGACGCTGGCGAACGCCGCGATAAGCATCGAGCTCGTGACGCGACGAGCGGTCACCGACGTCGAGGGCGCGCTCGCGGACCTCGTGCCACTGCGCGCGCGACTCGTCGAGCAGCAGGCGGGTCTGCGCGACATCCTCTTCGCGCTGCGACCGCTCGCGCTCGAGGACGGTGGACTTCCGGCCGCGATCGCCGCGCTCGCAAAGCGCGTCGACGGGATGAACGGCTCGCACGTCGCGACGCGGCGCATGGAGTCGGAGCGGCGCATGGCTCCGGAGATCGAGGCCGGCGCGTTCACGGTGATCCGCGAAGCCGCGAACAACGCGATCAAGACCGGCCGCGCGAAGAACGTCTCCATCGACGTGTACGACGACGGCAACGCGGTCGTCGCTGTCGTCGAAGACGACGGTCAGGGTTTCGACGTCGCGGCGGTGCTCCAGAACTACGCGAAGCGCGGGAGCCTGGGCCTCTTGCAGATGCGCGAGTCGGCGCGTCTCATCGGGGCGCAGCTGTCGCTGGACTCGAGCCCCGGGCAGGGCACGCGCGTGCGCCTGCGGATCCCGGCGCAGTGAGCCAGCGACCTCCCGAGCGCCGGCGCTCCCCCGGTCGACGGAACGAAGACCGCGCTTTCGAGGCCCTTGCGATCCAGGACGCGTTCGTCGCGCTCACTGACGGCATCATCCTGACCGCGCCGGACGGCATCATCGCGAGCGCGAACCCGGCGGCGTTCCGCGTGCTCGGTGAGGAGTCGCTGAAGGGACGTCGCTTCGAGGAGCTCCTCCTCGTCACCGGTGCGACCAGAGTCCAGGACGCTGACGGCCACCTCGTGCGGCGCACGTGGTTCCCACGCGAGGAACGCATGGGCGTCCTTGAGATCGTGAGCACCGCGATCGGCGACCGCGGCGTCCTCCACACCATCCGCGACGTCACGGCACAGGCCGAGCTCCTGCGGCTCAAGGAGGACTTCCTGCTGCAGGTCGCGCACGAGCTGCGCACTCCCATCGCCGCGCTCTCGGCGACGCTCGATCTCCTCGTAGACGACGCGCTCTCGATGCCGCCCGCGCAGCTCGTCACGATGGTGTCGACGCTCCGGCGCAGCGCCCTGCGTCTCGAGTATCTCGTCGAGAACCTGCTCGACGCCGGCAGCATCGAGGCCGGCACGTTCCAGGTCCGCGCTGTGCCGGCGAGCGTCCGCGGCTGCCTGCAGGAGGCGATGGAGTTCACCCAGACGCTGCTCGATGCGAAGCAGCAGAAGCTCGAGACAAGCCTGCGCCCGGCCTTCGACCGCGTCCTCGCAGATCCGCGTCGGACCGCGCAGGTCCTCGCCAACCTCATCGCGAACGCCAGCCGCTACGCGCCCGAGGCGACGACCGTCACCGTCGCGACCGAGGGCCGCGATGGGTTCGTGCAGGTCAGCGTCATCGACCAGGGCCCAGGCATCCCGCTCGACGAGCAACCGCGCCTCTTCCAGCGCTTCTTCCGGTCCCGCGAGGTCCGTGACCAGGCAGGCGGCCTGGGGCTTGGGCTCACGATCTGCCGCGCGATCGTCGTCGCGCACGGAGGCGACATCCGCGTCGAGAGTGAAGTCGGACGTGGTACTTCGGTACACTTCACGCTTCCTAAGGCTCGACAGCTCGCGGAGGAGGCAGGCGCCTAGTGAAGCTCTTGGTCGTCGATGACGACCGCGATCTCGTTGAGTTGCTTGACTATGCACTACGTCGCGAGGGATACGACGTCGTACGGGCTTACGACGGTGAGTCCGCGGTCGAGGCCGTCGGCCGCGAACATCCCGACCTCGTCGTCCTCGACATCAATCTGCCGAAGCTGACCGGCTTCGTCGTCCTCGAACGGATCCGTCACGTCGACGAGCACGTCTCGGTCCTGCTTCTGTCCGCGCGCCAGGACGAGAGCGACATCCTCCGTGGCCTCCAGCTCGGAGCGGACGACTACATCACGAAGCCGTTCCGGCCCAAGGAGCTCGTCGCGCGCGTGAAGGCGATCCTTCGGCGTTCGGTGCGCACGCGCGGACGTCCGGCGCCGGTCGTGTACCGCACCGGCGACCTCGTCCTCGATGAGGCGACGCATGAAGTGACGACCGCTGATGTGCCGGTGCATCTCTCGCCGACCGAGTTCAAGCTGCTCCGTCACTTCATGGCGAATCCTGGCCGCGTGCTCACGCAGGAGGAGATCCTCGAAGGCGTGTGGGGCTACGACGCCGACGTCGGCGGCGATCTCGTGAAGCTGAACGTGAGTCGTCTGCGCCGCAAGCTCACGCAGGACGGGAAGCCGCGCGATGTGATCCAGACCGTGCCGGGTGTGGGCTATCTGTTCCGCGGCGCCGACGGCGGAGTCCAGCGCGAAGACACGCGACCGAAGATGACGGGGACGAGCTAAGCGGCCGCGAGCCTCCGGCGCGTCGCTTCGAGATCCGCGGGGTTGCTGAAGACCGGGTAGACCGCGAACCCAGTCGCCTTCGAGATCGTGTCGACCGCCGCGGGATTCGGCGACGGGAACGCGACGGTGAGGACTTGGCCCTCGTGCCCCACGACCGCGACGTTGAACTCCTGCGCGAGCGCGACGGGGATGAGCTCCTGGAGCTCGCGCGTCGCGAGACGTGCGGGGTCGGACAGATACGGCGCCGGCGGGAGCGCCGCGCGCGCAGGTCGCAGCGCGCCGCGCGGACCATCCGCGAACGCGTGCTCCCACACGCGGATGCCGCCGCCAGCGGACTTCGCGCGATACATCGCGCTGTCCGCCGCCTCGACCAGCGCGTTCGCATCGCCCGCGGGGCGCGGGAAGGTCGCGACGCCGATCGAAAGGCTGAGCGGGATACCTGCGTCGCGCAGCTCGCCGGGCAAAGCCACGGTCTCCGCCTTTTCGAGAACGCGCCGCGCGACGCGCGTCGCGACCTCGGTGTCGGCCTCGGGCAGGATGATCGCGAACTCGTCGCCGCCGTAGCGCGTCGGGACGTCATACAGACGCACCGCTTGCTTCACCGCGGACGCGACGGCCTTCAGGACCTGATCGCCAACACGATGACCGAAGCGGTCATTGATGAGCTTGAACTTGTCGACGTCGATCATGAGCAGCGCGAGCAGATGCTCGGCGCGCAGCGCGCGGTTCGTCTCGGCCTCGAGCCGCTTGTCGAAATGGCGCCGGTTGAAGAGCCACGTGAGCGGATCGGTCTCGGCGAGCCGCTGCAGCGCCTCACCCTGCTCCTGCTGGACCAGGCACGCCCCGATGTGGCCCGCGAGGATCTCGAGGGTCGCGAGGTCCGTCTCCCCGAAGGGACGCCCGTCGAAGCGGTCGGTGACGTTGAGCACGCCGCGCGCGTCGTCGTCGATCATGATCGGGACCGACACGAATGAGTCGGAGCGGTACTGACCGCCGCTCACCGTGAATGGTGCCTCGCCACCGCGCACCAGGAGGGAGCGCTTCGACGCGAGCACATGGCCAGCGACGCCCTCACCGGGCCGCACGCGGACCTCGCGCTTGACCGATTCGGCGAGGCCCAGCGCGTGAGCGATCACAAAGTCATTCGTCGCGTCCATGCGAAGCATGAGCGAGGCGCGTTCGCCTCGGACCAGCTCCGTGGCCACACGGAAGATCGAGTCGAGCAGATCCTCTGCACGACCTGCGCTGAGGTCTTCCACCTTGTTCCCCACTCCTGCGTCGCGGCGCGTCTGGTGCAGGCCTTACCGTCCCTGCCTGCTTCCCTGCTGTTACTTCGGGCAGTCTGCGGTCGAACTAGAGGGGGTCACAAGATGGTGTTACCGCATTGACCGCCGACCGATACCGCCTGTCGGAGCGCGAAAACCGATCACTGCCACTCGCGGGCGGCGATCTTCACGAAGAGCGCGAGGCCGTCGAGCCGCGCCGCTAGAACGGAAATGACCCCGTCGACCGCTTGAAGCGTCCCGGTGACCACGACAGCGGCATTCGCATCGAGCACGCGCTTGTGTTGGCGGTAGGTGGCGGGCCGGATGATCACGTTCGACATACCAGTCTCGTCCTCGAGGGATAGGAATACGTGACCCTTCGCGGTCTCGGGATGCTGCTTCACCACGACCGCTCCCGCGATGCGCACCGTGTCGCCGCGGCTGTGCCCCGCCAGCCCCGCTGCGGTGAGCACGCCGCGGCGATCCAGATCCGCGCGGTAGAAGCGCATGATCTGCGGCCCGGTGGGGATGCCCGTGATGCGGTAATCGAGCGCGACGCGCTCCTGCTCGGTAAGCACGGGCAACGCGGGCGCATCGGACGTGGGAAGCGCGAGCGCGGGACGTGTGAACGCGGGCGAGTTGCGATGCGCGTCGCGCGCGCGCCACAGCAGCTCGCGGCGCGCCTCGCCGAACGCATCGAACGCGCCGAGCAGCGCGAGATTGCGTAGCGCCTCCTCCTTGAGACCGACGCGCCGCGCGAATTCGTCAAAGGCAACGTAGGGCCCGTGCTGCTCTCGTTCTTGCACGATCGCCTTGGCCTCGGCCGCTCCGAGCGCTTTCACGCTTTCGAATCCAAGCCGCACGTCGTGCGTGCGACAGGTACGACGGCGCGCGATCGTGTTCGAGCTGTCGACGGGATGCATCGCGCCGCCATCGGAGCACTCTTCGACGATCGCCTTCTCTTTCGAGAGATTCACGTCGACCGGCAGGATCGCGACACCGTGCCGCTTCGCGTCGCCCGCGATGACCGCGGGTGAATAGAAGCCCATCGGCTGGTTGTTCAACAACCCGACGTAGAACTCCGACGGGTAGTAGAGCTTGAGATGCGCGGTGTGATACGCCGTGAGCGCGAACGCGGCCGCGTGACTCTTGCAGAACCCGAACTCGGCGAACGCCGCGATCTGCCGGAAGATCTCGTTCGCGACGTCGTCGCCCACGCCCTTCGCGCGCGCGCCATCGACGAATGGCGCGCGCAGCTTCTCCATATCGGCCGATGAGCGCGCGCGGCTCATCGCGCGGCGAAGCTTGTCCGCCGCGGCCGGTGAGAAACCGGCGACCGCCATCGCGACGCGAAGGATCTGCTCCTGGAAGAGGATCACGCCGAGCGTCTCCTTGAGGCTCGGCTCGAGCAGCGGATGCGCATACGTCACCGGCTCGCGACCCTGCCGTCGGTTGATGTACGGATTCACCATGTTCCCCTGCAGCGGGCCGGGTCGGATGATCGCGACCTGTACGACGATGTCCGCGAAGCATCGCGGCCGCACTCGCGGGAGCGCGGACGCCTGCGCGCGGCTCTCGACCTGGAACAGGCCGACGGTATCTACCTCGCAGATGAGGTCATAGACCGCCTCGTCGTCGAGAGCGATGGTCCCGAGCTCGAGACGCTCGCCATGCCGCGCCTCGATGTCGGCAACGGCGTCCTTGATGAGCGAGAGCGTGCGCAGGCCGAGGAGGTCCATCTTCACGAGGCCGAGGTCCTCGACGTCGCGCTTGTCGAGCTGCACGACGTTGCGGTCAGGCATCGTCGCGCGCTCGATCGGCACGGTGTCCACGAGCGGCTGCGCGGTGATGAGCATGCCGCCGTTGTGGATCGAGAGGTGGCGCGGGAAGTTCGCGATCGCGAGGGTGAGCTCGCGGAACAGCGGGAAGCGCGTGCGCTCCTTCTCGTTCATGAAGCTAGCGAGGTCCTCGAGGTTCTCCGCGACCGGTCGCCCTTCCTCCCAGCCATGCTCCGACTCGCGGTCGGGGTGCTTGTACGCCGGATGCTGCGCGGCGCTCGGCCGCGAGCTCGGGTCGACGTGGTACTGGTCGATCGACTTCGCCATGTGGTCGACCGTGTCGTCGCGGAAGCCCAGCGCCTTCGCAATCTCGCGGCTCGCCGAGCGCGCCTGGTAGGTCACGACGTTGCAGACCATCGCCGCGTAGCGCTCGCCGTACTTCTTGTACACGTACTGGATGACCTCTTCGCGGTCGTTCGACGCGATGTCGAGGTCGATGTCCGGCATCGTGCGGCTGTCCTCGGTGAGGAACCGCTCGAAGAGGAGCTCGTGCTGGATCGGATCGACCTTGGTGATGTCGAGCACGTACGCGACGATCGAGTCGGCCGCGGATCCGCGACCCTGCGCCGGGATCCGCCGCTCCTTGCAGAAACGGACGATGTCCCAGTTGATGAGGAAGAACTCCGCGAGGCCGCAGCGGTCGATGACGCTGAGCTCGTGTGCGAGCTGCATCCCGACGCCCGGCGTCATGAGCCCGTACTTGTCGCGCGCGCCCTCCTGGCAGAGCGCGTAGAGGAAGGAGAACGCCGTGTGACCCTGTGGCACCGGGAAGCCCGGGAGGCGGTCCTGGCCGACCATGGAACCGAGGGCACGGCCACCACCGGGACCGATCGTCTCGAGATCGAGCGTGCACGCGTCCGCAATGGCGCGCGCGTTCGCGAATGCTTCACCGTGCCGGCCCAGTCGCTCGCGAAGGATCGTCTCGTCCTTCAGCCAGTACTCGCCGTTCGGCTTGAGCCGATTGCCAGCGTCGTCGAGCGTCAGACCGAGGTCGATGCAGCGCAGCACGTCGTGCAGCCGCCGGCCCTCCGGCCGCGCGTAGTGAACGTTGTTCGTGACGACCGCGCCGAGGCCCTGCTCCGACGCGAGCTGCGCGAGCGCGTCGCAGAGCGCGGGGTCGTCGGGATCGAGGTGGTCGGAGAGCTCGACGAAGCAGCGCTCGCCGAAGACCCCGGCGAGCCGTGAGAGCGCCTCGCGCGCCGCGTCGACATCACCGCCACGCATCGCACGTGGCACGGCGCCGTACGCGCAGCCGGTGAGCGCGAAGAGACCCTCCGCGTTCTCGGCGATGAGCGCAAGCGTCGCGCGTGGCTTCGTCTTCTCGCCGGCGAGCTGTGCCGCCGAGATCGTGCGGCAAAGGCTTCGCCAGCCGATCCGATCGCGCGCGATGAGCACGAGATGGCCGAAGTCGAGCGTCTGTATCTCCGCGCCGTAGATCGGCCGGATGCCCGCGTCCTTCGAGGCGTTCCAGAAACGGACCGCACCGTAGAGACCGTTCGTGTCGGTGAGCGCGAGCGCATCCATCCCTCGCTCGGCTGCCGCCGCAACGAGGTCGTCTACATCGGATGCGCCATCGAGAAAGGAATAGTTGCTGTGGGTGTGAAGCTCGACATAGCCAGGCACGTCATGTGCTCCACAGATGACCGTGATGCGCGTTTTCCCGTTGTTCTTCGCGGTGGCGATCCTCATTGCGATCGTCGGACTGAGCGCGAGCGCAACAGATACGGTCGTTCGCTGCGGTCAGGTCAGTGAGCGCACGCCTGGCTCGTTCGTGCTCTCGTCGCCGGGCGTCGATCCACTGGCGGTCGTGATCCCGAACGGTGTCGTGGTCGCGCCGCCTGACTACACGTGCGCGTCCGTGCTTCCTGGACGGCCGGCCGCCAAGCTCGTCGCTCTCCTCACGCCGGACATGCCGGGATACGTCGCCGCGCAATAGCCGAGTCACTCGCGCTCCCCTAGTGCTGTTAGAACGTTTGTTCTAGTCTACCCATGCCCGAAAAAGGGAGCGCCGAGAAGCGCTAGTGCTTGTTCGTCACGGTCGCGGTTGCCGTCGCGCTGCCGCTTGCGGTGCCATCACTGGCGGTCACCGTCACGCTGACTACATCGCCCTTATCGCCCTGGCCCTTCACCGCGAGATTGAAGCTGGTGCTCGCCCCGGTCTGCTTCACAACCCCGTTCACGCTCCAGGCGTATGACAGCGTGAGCGGATCCACGTCGGCGTCCTGAGCGTTGGCCGTCGCGACGAGAACGTCGTTGGACCGCGGGGACGAATCGCTCAGTGACACACTGACCGTAGGCGCCGAGTTCGCCACGACTGCGGAAGCAGACGCGACGCTGCTCTGAAGCGCACCGTCCGAAGCGACGACCTCGACGAGCACCGCCTGGCCACGGTCACCACTGCCAGCGACCGCGAGATCGAACGACGATGAAGAGTCGGGACCGCTCACGACACTCCGAGTGGTGCCGTTGACCTTCCACGTGAACGTGTATGTCAAGTTGTCACCGTCAATGTCGCTCGCGGTCGCCGTCGCGGTGAGGGTCTGATCCGTGCGCGGTGAGGAAGGTGAGAGCACAACGCCACTCACGACCGGCGCAGTGTTGGGGACGACCGCAGCGAGGAGGTCGACACTCAAGCCTGCGACGTACAGCCGGCCATCCGGGTGGAGCGCCGACTGGCCCGGCTGCCATGGGAGCGAGATCCTCTGGACGACTTGTAGTGTCGCGAGGTCCAGAACGACGATTGCGTTCTGACTGAAGTTAAGGTTGTTATCAGTCTGCGAGAGATAGAGACGATCTTCTGCGGTCACGAGCGAGGCCGATATCGGAAACACGAAGGTGTGCCCCGTCTGTAGATCAACGGTGTTCACGATCTGCCGTGAGACCGGGTCGACGACGTAAAGGCGGCCCAGCGAGGAGTACCCGCCGACGTAAACGAGCTGCCTTGCCGTGTCAACAGCTAGTGCTAGCCGCGGCACCTCAGGCAGCGGCACTTCGTCCACGAGTGTCAGATCGTCCGAGTTAAGGATGACGAGGCTCGGCGCAGTCGAGCCGAGGTTCGTCACATACACGCGATGCGCGCCGACGTCGAGGGCGACGGCCCACCAGCTTTCGGACGGACCCGCGATCGCGGTGCGCAGAACAGCACCGGTCACACCATCGACCTTTAGGAGCGACGTCACGGACGACGCGTAAACATGATGCGCCGCCTCATCGACGGCGACGCCTACTGCGCCGGCGTTCGGGATTGTGTTGACGACCGACTGAGTCGCAACGTCAACGAAAGTGAGAGTGCGGTTCGCGGTCGTTACGAACAGCCGCCCAAGGCCCCGATCCAGTGCGCTCATCACGGGCGGCGACGCTAGTGCGATGCTCCTAACGGCGCACGAGGTCGGCGTACACGGCAGCGCCGCGGTTGGATCGATGACCGACAGGAAGCCGGGCCGGTTCGACAGTTGGTCGCTATTGGCTACGTAGATGCGGCCGTCCACCGGGTCAATCGTCACGCCGAACGGCTCATTGCCGACCGGAAACGTCCGCTCGATGGAAGCGGCATCCACCGCGCCGGGCAGTGCCGCGCCGAGGACCAACGCCAGACCAAGAGCAGCGCCGAGACGTCGCATGTGGACCGGGATTACACGGTGCCGACGGGACTGCGGTCAGTAACAGTTCACGAGCAGCTGACTAGTACGAATGGCGCGCCTGTGCGGCTGCGATAAAAGCGTCTTAGTCCATAACGCGCTGCAGCCAGCTCGATCCAGATCCCCGATCTGTGTAAACGTCACAGACCATCCCGTCCGCGGTGCGGAGCGTCAGGTAGTCCCGCGCGGGTCCGCCTTTCCACCATTCCGCCTCGACACGCCAGCGGCGCATGACCTCGACGACCGTGAAGCGCCGACCCGCCACCTGCAGCAGCGTGAGCTCCCCTTCATCCCACACGAGGCGTGCGGCGATCGGGTCGGCGAAAAGACGCGTCATGAGATGACCTCCTTCCATTCCGCGGCGCGTTCGGGCAGTCGGGCATCCGCGTCAGCGACGCGCGCGCGCAGCACGCGACCGGTGCCGAGCTTTTCGCGCAGGTAGCGCGCGCTCGCGATCGCCTCCTCCCAGCGCGCGCCGTCCGCCGCGAAGAGGCCGATCTGCCGGCCGCGCGCGGCCTCCGCTTCGCGCACCTCGACCGAGCAGCCGATCACGCGTCCGATGTGCGCACGCTCCTCGAGCGCCCATCGCAGCGAACGAAGCAACGCTGCGCTCTCGCGCGTCGGTGGCAGGACGGAGCGTTCGAGGCGCAGCGGCTCGTCGTCCTCGCGCTCGAGCTTCACCGCGAGACGCAGCGCGGCGAGCCCGTCGGCGGCGAGCGCGGCGGAGATCTCATCGAGCGCGGTGCGCAGCGCGAAGACGAGCTGCTCCTTCGATGCGAGCGGCTCTTCCCAGAGGCGCCGCGCGTAGATCCGCCGCGGCGGCGGATCGGCGTGCACGCGCTCCTCGTCCTCGGCCCGCGCGAGCGCGTGTGCGCGCGCGGCGCCACGACCGAACCGGTCGAACACCGCGCCGCGTGGCAGGCCGGCGAAGTCGCCGACCGTCCGCAGCCCGAGGAGACCGAGCTCATCGCGCAGCTTCTCGTCGAGCGGAAGGACGTCGAGCGGGAGCGGCGTGAGGAACTCACGCGGGTCGGTCACCAGGCGCGTCTCGCCAGGTGCGGTGCGCTCCGCTGCGACGCGCGCGGCGAACGGCGTCAGCGCGACACCCACCGACGCGTGCGCGCCGATGCGCGTGAGGCGCTCGAGGATCCGCCGCGCGATGCGCGACGGCGCCCCGAGCACGCGCTCGGTGCCCGCGAGATCACAGGCGAACATTCCGGTCGCGACGACACCGACGTGCGGGAGCAGCGCGCGCAGCGTGATGAGTGCACGCGCATGCAGCGTGTCGTTCGCATCGCGCACGACGACCGCGGCGATCAACTCGCGAGCTCCGCGAGCTCGGCGCGCGTGCCGAGATCGCTCGCGTCCGCACCGAGCGCGGTGACCGCGAACAGCGCTCGTTCGCGTGACGACGGCGCACCTGCCGCGAACGACCATCCGACGGTGCGACCGAACCGCTCGCGCCAGTCGAGCGGTTCGACCCGCACCATCGGGAGCGCAATCCGCCGACCGCGCTCTTCCGCCACTACGAGCAGTGCCGCGGGCGAACCGCGTACCACCGGCAGCAGCGGGGCGAGATCGTCCACGTCACAGTGCGACGCGAACGATGGCCCAACATCCACGACCGCGAGACGGAAGCCCTCGCTGCGCAGCGCCGCCGCGCCGGCGAGCAGGACCTCACCCGCATCGCGTGCGCGCACGACGACGACGCGGTCGAGATCAACACCGGCACGAACCGCCGCGAGCGGATCGAACGAGGCGGACGGATCGATCCACGCGACCATCCCGCCCTCTCGCTGCGCAGCGGCCACGACGTGAAGCGCGAGCGCGAGCTTGCCCGCGGTCAGCGGTCCGATGAACGCGAGTGGCTCACCCGCCCGGATGCCGCCGCCGGTCACGCGATCGAGCGACGTCCCGGACGCGATGCGGCGCTCGCCGTCCTGGCGCTCCGCGACGTCGCCCCGGACGACGGCGCGCGTGCCGTACCTCGTCTCGATGCGCGCGATAGCTGCGGCCAGTCCAGTGGCTCCCACGGCGGCTCCCCTTTTTGCCGTCCCGCCCGCGTCCGGAGCCTGGCCTCACCGGACGTGATTAGAACGTCTGTTCTAGAACGTAGGGAGCATCCAATGAACTGTCAAGAGGTCGAAAACAGGCCTAAGAACCTTGGATTGCGCGGCTTCTTGCGCGACCACTCGTGGATGCGCCGCGGCATCCGGGAAGTCCTTGGCTGAAGTCATTGGCTACGGTCGCCGAGGTTGTCGGTGACGCGCTTCATGGCCACCGGCCGAGCCGCCGGCGGCGAGGGTGGTCGAGCTGTAGAAGTTCTGCTGGCCGGCGCGGAAGTCGAGCCACACGTTGGTCTCCGACCGGCCGCAGTCCCGGCTATGCGCGGGTCGCGCTCGTTAATGTTCCCGGTGCTGTCATTGACCTTGAGGTCGGGGTGATCCACACGCCGGTCGAGTTCACGCGCTTGGGCGTAAATAGATGTTCTGGTCCTGCTTGTTATCAACCGAATCGACTAGACGCAAGACGTCATCACGGTCATCGCGGACCCTCTGCGGCCAGGCTCACGCTCGCTCTCTAGCGCTTTCTGCTGCTCTCGGATGCGGCTGGACACTAACTGCAGTCGATCTTGCCCTCCCTGATTCGAACTGCGCCCTCGAGTGCTTTCAACTCGCCGTAGCTGTACCGGTGACAGAAGATCAGCGCGCCGCTCTCATCGATTGCCTCCATGAGCGCGACCGGACTATCAGCACGTGCGTCACCGGCTGGCATGTCGTCATTGTGCACTCCACCCGGCTCGAGGACCCATTTCACCTGATCGCGCTGACGACCATATGGGTAGACCGTGACCTTGCGATTGGTTTCGTTGGTCACGATAACTGTTGCGCTTCGATCGCCGAGACACGCAGAGCTTGCGAATCCCGCAACAAGTACGATCGACAGTGCCAACCGGAGTCCTCTCATCTGTGTCTCAGCTCGTAGCTGGGGAAGAGAGGCGCTCCCGGGATTGTCGATTGCGCATGTATTTCCATCAGATTCCAGTCGTGAAAATCTACGGGTTCGTGGAATACAACGCTCAGGAGCAGGTAGTCAAACAGCGCAGGCGCCTGCAGGGCCAGGTAGGTTGGGATGTATCCAGCACCGAGCATCTGCGCCTGGGCAATGTGACCGTACTCGTGCGCAAGGGTTATGTTCTGGCTCGGATCACTTCCAAGGTTCTTGCGCGACACGATGAGGCCAGATCCCAGGGTCATCGTGTTGTCATCTCCGAACAGCCCAACGAACCCCCCGACAATGCCGCCTCGGGCGTTGTTGATGATGGTCACGCCTTGCGGACCCGAAACAGGACTCGCCGTTTCGCCAAACAGAGCGCCACCGACTGCGTTGGTTGTGTCTGTCCACGTTTGCAGGATCGCCGACGCCGCCGATACCACTGCGCGTTCCGCGGAGATTCCCGCTAGACAGAGACGACCGCATCCGCCCCCGGCGGCGTCACCCGTTGTGAACGCTCGACCGCTGGGGTCCGCGAACATGGATGGATTCGCTCCAGCGTAATTGAACCCATTGAGACCAGCGGGGAACGCCGCATCGCCTCGCTCCGGATCGCGCGCCAAGAATCGTCCTGTTGTCGAGTCGTACCAACGCGCGCGCATATAGAGCAAACCGCTGGGGTCAATCAGTTGTTCGGCATATCCAAGGTAACTAGGACCACTGCCCATTGCCTGAGCGACCTGACCATACGCTCGATAGCGGAATGCGCCGGTCACTGCACCAACTTGGGATAGCTCGGCACGCACTCCGCGTCCGCCATCGCGTGCAAGTGTCGAAGTTGTCGTATCGGCCTTGACCACGTACAAGGGACCGAGTCCGTGCACGATGTTGTCGCTGCCCTGCTTCAGTAGACGGCTTGGCGCTCCAGCCGGATCCCATAGAAAGCTCGCGCCGACGCCGCCGGTGCGGGTCTGCAAGAGACCGTCGCCATTGTAGGTGTAGGTGCGCGCGGTGCTGGCGACGTTCGATGAGGTCAGGCGGTCGAGCGCGTCGTAGCCGAAGGTGTCGGTGCCACGCGTCGTGAGGCGATCGGCGTCCGACCAGACGTTGTGGGTCGCGCCGTCGTCGGTCAGGCGATTGGCTTTGTCGTAGCTCTCGGTCGTGCCGCTCCTGTTAGTCACGTTGGAAGGCCCATCGAGGGCGAAGGTCTCGGCGACGGGACCGCCGACGCTCTTCAGTCGGTTGAGCCCGTCGTAGGCGAGAGCGAAGTGGTCGGTCATGCCCGCGATGACCTGGACGCGGCGGGCCTGGGTGTCCCCGTTCGCGGAAAGACGGTTATCACGCCATCCGAGCATCACCTCGGCAGGCCCGAAGGCGACGGTCGGGTTCAGCTGATTGGCGCTGGTCCCGGGGTCGTCGTCCAGACGCACCGGTGGGGACCACGTGTTGAGAGCCGGGTCGTAGCGGCTGCCCCAGACGTCCTGGTTGGCCGCACCGGCGCGGGTGTCACCCCACACCGCCCAAGCAAATCCGTCGGGACGGACGCTGAGCGCAAGTGACTGCACGTTGGCAGGTGAGGGTGTGATGTCGATCGAGGCTGACCAGGATCCGGCGGCGGGCTTGCGCGCGACGCGCACGTGCGCCGGGCTGGTGCGGGCGTCGATCCAGGCCGCGGTGACGTTGCCGGCGCCGTCGACGCCGATGCGCGGCTTGGTCTGTCCGGCGGTGCCGGGGTCGTCGCTGATCTTGAGGTTGGCCGCCCAGTTGGCCGCGCCGTTGGCGAGGCTCGAGAAGTAGATGTCGATGTTGCCGTTGCGCGAGTCTTGCCAGACCGCGTAGGCGGTGTTGGCTGAGTCGACGGCCACGTCCGGGAAGTCCTTCAGCGCGCTGGTGTTGTCGGTGATCTTCTTGTTCGCCGGCCAGGCTCCGCCGCCGGCGGGCAGCTGGCTGGAGTAGATGTTGTTCTGGTTGGAGCGCAGGTCGACCCACACGGCGGTCTCGATGCCTGCCGCGGTGCCGGCGATGCGCGGGTTGCGCTGCACCGGGTTCTGGCTGGTGTCGTCGTTGACCTTGAGGTTAGGCGTGCTCCACAGGCCGGTCGAGTTCAGGCGCTTGGAGTAGTAGATATTGGTGTCGATCTTGTTGTTCGCGCCGTCGCGGCTGTCCTCCCAGACCGCGTAGGCATTGTTGGAGGAGTCAAGCGAGATCGCGGGGTTCACCTGGACGCGCGTGCCGGTGTCAGTGTTGACCTTGACCTGGGGCGTGGTCCAGGCACCGGTGACCGCGTCGCGCTTGGCGAAGTAGATGTTCGAGTTGGTCGCGCCGTCCCGCTGGTCGTCCCAGATCAGGTAGCTCGCGGGGTTGGGCTGCTCGTTGCCAACGGCGATCGCGGGGTGGTCCTGCACCGCGGTGCCGGCGTCGGTGTTCACCTTGGCCGATCCGAAGACGACCGGCGGCATGAGCTCGTCGATCGCAGTGCGGTTGCCCTCGTTGTCGAGGGTGTAGGTGTCGGAGGTGATCGTGCCTGCGCCGGTGGCGTTGAGGAGGCTGGTGAGACGCTGGGCGTTGTCGTACTGATAGGTCGTGGTCAGTCCGCCGAGCGCGCTCGGCAGCGTGACGGTGTGCGTCAGGCCTGAAGCGAAGTAGGTGTAACTCGAGGCGCGAGACGCCCAGTCGGTGACGGTCGACAAGCGGCCGGCGGGACTGAAGGCGTAGGTGACGCTGCCGACGGTCGGATAGGTCAGCAGGGTGCGGTTGGAGTCGAGGTCGTAGTCGTAGACGAGGTTGCCATTGGGCTGGTTCGCGGTCTTCAGGCGACCGAGGCCGTCGTAGGTGTAGGTCGAGGTCCCGGTGCCGTCGATCATTTGCTTGCGGTGGCTGAGCTCGTCATATCCGTACGTGATCGTGGAGAGGCCCGGGGCCGCGACGGTGCTCAGGCGCGAGAGCGCGTCGTAGGTGTACGTGGTCTTCACGCCGTCGCCGGCGGTGCGCTCCAGGACGTTGCCGTTGTGGTCGAGCTTGTAGCCGGTGGTGAGGTTGAGCACGGCGGTGGGGTGCGTGATCGCGCTCGTGAGGCGGTTGATCTCGTCGTAGCCGTAGTCGGTGACGACCGTGTTGGCGCCGCCGGCACCCTGCTGGTCCTGGGTCACCTGGGTGGCGTTGCCGTTGCCGTCGCGCGTCGTGACGGTGGTCGTGTAGACGAGGCTGGGCTGGCCCACCGGATCGGGCTTCTGTTTCACGTTGAGCAGGCGCGCCGCGCCGTCGTACGTGTACGTCGTGATGTTCCCGTTGCGATCGGTCGCGCTGGTGCGGTTGCCGGCGCCGTCGTAGCCGGTGAAGGCGCTGTGGAGGAGCGGATCTTTGTTCTCGGTCACGCGATCGTTCGGGTCGTACGTGGTGATCCAGGTGTGTGGCGACGACACCTCGCACGCCGCGGTGCCATCGGGATCGATCATCGAGGTCTGCCGGCTCACGGTGTCGTAGCAGAAGCGGGTGAGATTGCCGTCCGCGTCGGTACGTGTCGAGAGGTTCCCCTGGTTGTCGTACACGAGCGTCTGCGAGTAGGTGTAGTTCGGGTTGAGCGGATCGGCGTTGCCACGGGGCGAGATGATCTTGGTCGGCAAGCCCGGGTTGGCGCCGTCGAGGTACTGCCACTTGGTGAGCGCGTACGTCGCCGGCCCGGTCGTGATCTGCTGCTTGGTCGACTCCTTGACGTTGGTCACCGAGTTGTAGGTATTGATGGTCTCGAAGCCACGCGCGTCGACGATCCGCGTCAGGTTGTTCTTCGCGTCGTACTCGTAGTGCGTCACGGTCGCGGGGTCCGGCGGCACCGGCGCGTCGGTCTTCGTGATGACGTTGCCGCGGCTGTCGTACTCAAAGGTGGTCTCGTTGCCGTTGCGGTCGATGGTCCGCGTGAGGTTCTCCCACGCGTCCTCGTAGAAGTACTCGAGGAGGTAGTTCTCGAGATTGACGACCTCGGACTGGCTGTTGAGCCGCCAGCGCGGATCGAAGAGCTGCGTGGTCAGGTGACCACGCGGATCGGTGACCATCGTGATCTGCGTCCCGTACGTGAAGCTGCTCGAGTTACCGACGCCGTCCTTTTGCGTCGCGAGGCGCCCCTCGCTGTTGTACGTGTTGGTCACGCGCGTGCGGCTGTCGGGGTCGATCACCGACGCGATGTGCTGGGTCTGCGCGTCGTAGGTGTAATGCCACTTGTGCAGGATCGGATCCTGACCAGCGGCATTCCCGAGCTTGTCTACGACACCGGTTAGTCGACCGTTCTGGTCATACGAATAGGTGACACGGCGACCTGTCGAGTCCTGGACCGCGGTGAGGCGCTCGCCGTAGCCGCTCGGGATCGACACGGGACCCGCGCCTTCCGCGAAGACCTGCATCTCCGACGAAAACAGCCACGGACCACCTGCAGTGAGGCGGAAGCGGACGTAGCGCGCGCTGACTCCGCCGAGGTCGAACTCGTAGCGCCAGCGGTTCAGCGAATCGTTGATCGATGCCGCGGCGACCGTGGAGCCGCGCGAGGTGTACACGCTGTTGTCGGTGCTGGTGAAGAGCTCGATGCGCGACGGACGATAGATGCCGTCCGCGGGGTAATGAAAGTGGAACGAGCGCGTGACGCCGACGCGCTGGGCGCTGCCCAGGTCGATCGTGACGTCCAGCGGAGTTCCACCGAGGTTCTGATGCCCCTGCCAGGAGGCGTCGCCGTAGTTAGCGCTGTTGCCGAGCGTGTTGTCGGTGAGTTCGGTTCCGCTGCTATCCGGATAGCTCGCGCTCGCGGCAACCGACTTGGTGTAGGTCTTCGACGCGGCGACGTTCGTACCGGCCTGAGCGACCGGCGGCGTGAAGCCGGCCAGGTAGACCTCGGCCTCGCCCGTGAAGAGATTGGCGCCGGGCGTGGCGGTGACGTGAAAACGCACGTACCGCGCGCTCGCCGAAAGCGCCAGGTCGTAGCGCCACGTGCGGCCGGCCGTGTTGATCGCGCTGGCTGCGGGCGTGGTGCCGCGTGAGGTGTAGACAGAGTTGTCGGTGCTGGTGAGGATCTCCACGCTCGGGGGCTTGTAGATGCCGTAGTTGTTGTCGTCGTAGTAGTAGGAGCGCGCAGCACCGACCGACTGCACCGTGCCCAGATCGATGGTGAAGTCGACCACGCCCGGACCCTCGTGCTGCTGCCACGTCCCGTCCTGCCAGCTCCAGGGGTTCCCCAGGTTCCCGTCGGTGAGCTTGACCATGCCCGCATCGGTACCCCACGACGCCGTGGGCACGGTCGTGTACGGGCGCGAGCGCGCGATGTTGTTGCCTGAGGTGTAGCCGAGGGTGATCACGCGACCGACGCTGTCGGTCACCGACGTGAGTCCCGCGGCGCTGTAATTCAGCAGCAGTTGGTTGCCCGCGGGCTCGTGGATGCGCGTCAGCTTCCCAGCCGATGAGAATTCGTACTGCGTCTGGTTCTTCAACGTCAGCGTGAAGGTGTTGTCGCCGTTCTTCGTCAGCACGTCGAAGACGTTCGGCGGCGATGCGTAGGTGCTATCGGGATTGCGCATGAAGTAGTCGCTGCGACCGTCTCCCCGGCGGACCTCCACCAATGGGGTGTTCTCGGCCAATGACCAATTCAGGCTGTGAGTCCAACCTGGGCCGAGCGGACCGGTGGTGACGTCGGTCGAGCTGTACGAACGCGTGAACGAGAAGTTCAGCAGGCGTCCGGGAATCGCTAGGTCTTCGGCCGAGGTCTTGTACGCGCCGACCCCGGTCGGGATGTCGCGTCGCCCGAACGTGTAGGGGTACGCGGTGCCGAAGTCCCAGTCGCCACCGAGGGTGCCGAACAGACGAACCGCGCCCGAGTCCAGGTAGGTGGTGGGTTGGGTCCACAGGGGAATGACGCGCATGGTGTTTTCGGTCGCGCCGCCGAAGGCGGCGTACCAGATGTACTCGCCGCGCGTGTAGCCCGGGACGTACAGACCCACCGGACCGCCGACGGTGTAGAGGGGTTGATCGATATCGAAGGCCTGGACCTGTTGACCCCACGTGAAGCCACCATCGGTAGACTTCTGCCAATACATCCGCAGGCCCCAGCCGTCATCGCGGACGTAATAGATCGCGCCGTTGCGATCGACGAACGCACTGGCCTGCGCATCCGGACAGCAGTTGAGGCCACCGCCTCCGAAGTGGTCGTATTGCGCGCTCCACGAGCCACCCAGCGCACCGACCTGAGTGCCGCGACTGGAGTTCGTCCATCCAGTGTGGGCGCGCGCGATGTAAAGCCATTGCCCCGCTGTCGCAGTCTCGGTGAATTCGAAGTTGCGCGAGCGCATGCATTCATCGGATGACGGCGGGGTCGAGGTGCAGTCGCTGGTGACCGCGAGCTCCATCGTTGCGTCACCGGCGGGTGCGGCCGCAGTCCATGTAAGCAGCGTCGGGTCGGTGCTGTACCGGTACTGCGGGATGTTTGCGACACAGCAACTGAAGAGGTACACGCGCGTCCCGTCGCGGGACGCCATCAGAAGGGGCGACTGTCGCGTCATGTCGAAGGTCTCCGTGCCAAACGGAGTGAATTCGCTCCCCCAACTTGCGCCACTGTCGGGGCTGGTGCGTACCAAAAGCTGCTGGTACGTCGGTGAACCCGAGCGGCTATCGACGTAGGCCGCGACGACTTTGCCCTGGAAACTTGTGATCTGCGGATACCACGCGGCCGAAGTGGACAACTGCTGTGACGGGTTCATGCCGTGCTCGGTGAAATAGGCCTTGAAACGCGTCTCGAGCAAGCCGCCACCCATGTCATTGACGAAGATCAGGCCGGCTTGCCCGTTCGGCAGGACGGCGGCGTCAACGAACTCCGGGCTGTTAAGGACCTCGCCCGCGTTGACGCTGCGCGGAGCCAACCAACTCAGAGGTCCGAGTGGAAGGGCGGGCGTGATCGCCGGAAGCAGGATGAGGAAGAGGCCAGCCCCCACGACGATCCGTCGGCGCAGCCGCGCCGGTCGCCAGTGCCGCGAGTGGCCGCTCGGGCGGAGCACGACCAGGATCGAGATCGCCGCGATAGCAAGCAGGTAGATGAGTACGGCGGCAACGAGCTGCCCGGGCATGCCCTTCCTCCACAGCCGCGCGCCCCACACCACGTGTCCCGCCGCTCTGCGCTTCCCTCACTGCGGCGAGGCGCGGGGACCTTACGCTCGCTTACTCGGCAATGTCAAGAGCAATTATCCCGTTACTTGTTCTGGTTCATTACGGCCAAGCATCCAAGGAGCGTGCTCGTCAGCTGAACTTGATTCCGCGCTGACTACACCGAGCGCGCGACCACACGTGCCGACGTAGTGGCCAGTGCCTCGCGCAGTGCGCCTGCGCGGATGAGCGCGAAGGTCGACACCACGACCACGATCAAGCCGCCCGCGAGAAAGGCTCTGTCGATCCCGATGACCGTTCCGAGAGCGCCGAGCACCATTTGCCCGAGCGGCATGAGACCCATGAACACCATCGTGTGCACGCTCATGGCGCGGCCACGCAGATGGTCGGGGGTACGCGTCTGCATCAATGTGTTCGCCATCCCGAGGAACACCATCACCGCGAGGCTCGTGAGCCCGATGAAGACCATCGCGCCGATCAGCGTGCGCTGCTCGGCGAACAGCGACAGCAGCACCCCGTGCGCGAGAACACTCGCGACGAGCACGGCGCCACGACGCTTCACCCCTCCGAGAGACGCCGTCGCGAGCGCGCCGACGAGCGCGCCTGCTCCGGACGCGGCGAGAAGGAACGAGAGCTCGACGGCGCCGACGCCGAGGGCCTGCGCCTCGGCCGGCAACAACTGGATGTACGGCCGTGTGAAGAGCGCCGTGGTCGCGGTCAGCAGCACCACCCAGCGAAGAACGGGTTCGCGGCGCACGTACTGAACGCCCTCGGTCATGGCTTCGAGCATCGTCTTGCGCGCACCGCTCTCGATCACGGGTTGTGGCCGCATGAGCAGCAGCGCGACGATGATGGAGACGTAACTCAGCGCGTTGATCGCCATGAGACCGCCCACGCCGAACGGGATGATGAGCACGCCGCCGATGAGCGGTCCGATAAGCGTCGCGCCGTTGAACGCCGCCGAGTTGAGCCCGATCGCGCTCATGAGCTCGCGGTCGGTGACCAGTCGGGGGACCATTGACTGACGCGTCGGCGCGTCGAACGAGAAGATCACGGAGTTGAGCGCGACGAGCAGCAGGACGTCGATGATGTTGATGCGCTCGGTGATCGTGAGCACGGCGAGGATCGCCGCGATGATCCCGGCGCTGCCCTGCGTGATCATCAGCAGCCGGCGGCGATCCGCGCGGTCCGCCACCACCCCCGCGACCAGTCCGAAGGTGAGTCCTGGCAGCGCCCGCGCGAGTCCGACGAGTCCCAGATAGAGCGGCGCCAGCTGTGGCACGCCGTCCTTCACGGCCAGCTGAACGACGAGCCAGCCCAGACCGAAGATCTGCATCCACGTGCCGATGTTCGAGACGACGAGGCCGAACCAGAACAGCCGGAAATCGCGGAACTCGAGCGCGGCGAGGGTCGAGGTGCGGCCTGGTTCGGCGGCGCTGGCCTCATCGAGGCCGCCCTCTGTCTCGAGGGTTGGCGCGAGCCGCTCCTTCGACGTCATCGTGTATCACCAGTGTGCGCGCGTGAAGCGGCCGACGCTGGTACTTGTGTCACACCGCTCGATCGCCGCCGAGGAACACCGCGCGTGGTGCGCGCTGAAGCGTGCGGATGTCCTCGGACGGCTCGCCGTCCCAGACCACGACGTCCGCGAGACGCCCGGACGCGAGCACACCGATGTCGTCGCGGCCGAGCGCGCGAGCCGCGACGCCGCTGGCGGCCGCGATCGCGGCGATTGGCGTCATACCGAGCGCGACCATCAGCGCCAGCTCGTCGGCGTTCTCGCCGTGCCGATTGAATGGTGTCGCCGCGTCGGTGCCCATCGCGATCGGGACGCCCATCTCGAGCGCGACGCGGAACGTGCGATCGCGATCCGAGCGGCGGTCTTGCGCCTTGGCGCGCATGTCCTCAGGGACGCCGACGCCCTCCGCGATCCGCTCGAGTGCTTTCAGCGTCGGCACGAGGAACACTCCGTGCGCGGCCATGTCCTTGGCGACGCCAGGATCCTCATGCAGGTGTGTCCCATGCTCGATCGTGTCGACGCCCGCCTCGACCGCTCGCGCGATGCCCTCGATGCCGTGCGCGTGGGCCGCGACACGTAGGCCCATCGCGTGAGCCGTCTCAACCGCGGCCTTGAGCTCTTCGCGCGTGAACTGCGCCGAGGTCGGCCGCTCGTGACCGGGAGAGAGCACCGCGCCTGTCGCCATGATCTTGATCACGTCAGCGCCCGCGGCGACCTGCTCGCGCACGGCTTTGACGACCTCGCTCACGCCGTCGGCCTGCCGGTACATACCGGGCCACGACGACGCGCCCGCGGTGGTCATCGAAACGATCTTGCCGGCGAGGACCAGGCGCGGCGTGCGAATCAGTCCTTCTTGCGCCGCACGCCGCAGCGCGAATTCCAGGTGGTCGCGTCCTCCGGCATCGCGCACCGTAGTGAAGCCGGCTGACAGCGTCCTCCGTGCGTGCTCAGCCATGCGGAGGATGCGCAGCCCCGATGGATCCGAGTCCTGCGCGGACGCGTCGGCGAGTCCCGCGTCGGAGAGATGGATGTGGCAGTCGATCAGTCCTGGCGTGATCGTGGCGTTCGGGAAGTCGATGCGCTCCGCATCCGCTGGTGCGTCGACATGAGTTCCGACGGCGCGGATGCGGTCGCCCTCAATGAGCACCATGCCCGGACGCAGCACGGCAGCACTACTACCGTCGATGAGCGCGCCGGCCGTGATCAGGACCGCGCGCGTGTTGCTCAAGGTGAGCGCGAAGTCTGTGCGGCGCTCACGTGTGAGTTGGCGAGAGTGCATGGGAGTCGAACCCACCACGGAACGCAAAGCGCCCCGTCAGCGGTTTTGAAGACCGAGGACATCACCGGATGCCTCGCACTCTCGTGTGCGTTTGCGAGCGAACTCGTCGATCGAGTGTACGTAGAAGGTCGCCAGAGGTCGCCGCAGGTCGCCGTGTTGGGGGTACATCGGGGGTACAACCTAGGCTCCAGGGCCGAAACAGACCTGGGAGGTGGAGGACAGTGAGCGATCAACCACGTGACACGTGGGAAGTGAAGCCCCCGCGTCCGGTGAGGTACAAGGGCGAAGGCATGATGTTCGTTTCGTTTGACGCGCCGCGACTTGAAGTCACGAGGGGCATTGACGGCAAACGGGCCATCACATGGGACTCAGACGAGTGCTACGTGACATTTTGGGAAGCAATGTCGGGCAAGACTATTCGCGTACATCTGCAGGACGACGACCTCGAGTTCTAGCAAGTCCTTCGAAGCGATTGTTGTCAGGGGTGTCGTAGACCCGGTAGTTCCACGATCGTTAGATCCAATTCAAGTCGAGTACCGGAGGCTCACTGCAGCTCCACAACGGCGTCGGGTCCTCATCTCCCGGGAGGATCTGAGGCACGCTCGCCGGACGCGCCCGCCTGTAGCCTCGTGGCGAGTGCTACTAGACCGCCGCACTACACTCTCGCGCTGACCGCGGGCGTGCGCTCAAGGGGAAGGAAGCGTCGAAGGGGAGGGACACGTGGACCGATACCGCGCGCTCGCAGAACTGAGCGACGCCGAGGCTGACCGCTGCCTCAGCGGCGTTCTGAGGACCGTCGCTGCGCAGGACCGGGCATTCGCCGACGCCCTTGGCTCACCGGAGGCGCTCGCAGGGGCGATCGCTGAACTCGGACGCGGCCGCGGCGCGGTGGTCGCCGCGAAGGAGCCCGAGGCTGACGCGCGCGCACATGCGGTGCGCACGATCCTCTTGGCTGCTGCTGACGACGCCGACCTCGCCCCCCGCCTGGACGCAGTGCTCACCAGCGGTCGAGCGAAGCGGTTCGATCCGATCACTGCATCGCTGGTCTTGGGGGGCGTGGTGATGCTGCTGTCGACGAAGTTCTCGCTCAGCGTCGATCACGTCAACGGCAAGACCGAGGTGCACTTCCATGCTGAGAAGAAACCGACCCCACCAGGTGTGCTTCAGAAGTTCTTTGGGCTGTTCGGCGGTGCGTGAGTTGATCCTCGAGACGCGGCGTGCCTAACGCGCTCCGCCTCGCGCTCCTGGGCAGCATCGGGCCCCAGGCTCAGCCCACGGTCTATGCCGAATTCGGGAACGCGCGCGCCGTGGCGCATCCGTCGATGCCCGCTGCGGACTTCACGGATCTGATCAAGCGGATGGGTGATCTGCGCAGTTACGTCGAGTCGGGGTACCCGCCCGCGTTCAATGGGATCGCGCTCGCGCGTCTTGGCAGCAAGCTCTTCGACCTGATCGTGTGCGACAGCGTACGGACGCTCTACACGGGCACGGCCGGGGCACGCGCGGGTGGCTTCATCGCGCTGGAGCTGCTAACCGAAGACCCGGCGCTGGCAGCCTGGCCATGGGAGTACCTCTACGACGCAACGAGCAAGAACTTCCTCTGCCAGGAGTTCTACCCAATCTCGCGCGTCCCGTTCATGGGTGATCCCGGCGCGATCACGCCGGCAGCGCCACGTAAGACGCGCTTGCTGGTCGTCATGGGCGCACCGGATCCGAAACTCAGCCTCGACGAGGAGGTCGCGTCGATCCGCGAGCGCTTCGCGAGCTTCGTCGCCACGGACGCGATCGAGCTCGAGGTGCTGCGGGATGCGTCCCCGGCGCAGTTTCAGCGGCGCCTCGACGCCGGCGTTGATCTCATTCACTTTCTTGGTCACGCGGGTTTTGATGCCCGTGCCAGCGAGGGTTTCCTGCAGATGCCCGGCGCCAGCGGCAAGCCCTTCAATCTCAGCGCGACGCCCCTCGCGCAGCTGCTCGGCGGGCGCGGCGTACGCGTCGTCTTCCTCAACGCGTGCGAGACAGCGAGCGGAACCGATGCAGCCAACGTCGGGCGTAACTCGGTCGCCGGCGCGCTGCTGGAGCGAGGCATCCCTACGGTCATCGCGACGCAGTTCTCGATGCCGGACAACACCGCCCACTTCTTCGCCGCAGAGACCTACAACGCGCTCGCGCACGGCAAGCCGGTCGTCGAGGCTGTACGCGGCGGACGCCTGGCGATGCAGTTCGGCGAACAGGCGAGTTTCTGCGACTGGGGCATTCCGGTCCTTTACTCATCACAGCCTGACCTGGTCCTGTTCCCCGCGGGCACGGCGGCACGCGCTGCTGAGGCGACGGCCGAGCTTGCGACGCGGGCACAGCCGCACCGGTCTGGCGGTCCGTCGATCGCTGTCGAGCGCACGATCTCGACGATGCGCGATGGCGCCGTAGACCTCGCCGTCGACGGCGTGGGCAACGGGGGCACCATCGCGATCGACGTGTCCGCGTCGACCCGACGCGCGGCACGCAAGACACGCAAGACCGGTGCGCGTGCAGCAGAGGCCCATGCGCGGGTGGCGCTCGTCGACATCGACGCACAGGTCGGTTTTCTACCCGACCTTGTCGTGGCGGCGAATGGCGCGCAGTCGTTCTGGGACTTCCGCGTGGTATATCTCCCGATCCCCACGGGCGCGGTCCGCCGCGACCTGGGCGGTCCGGATTTCGAGCCACAGCTGTTCCTGCCGCGACTCGATGAATACCTCGCGAAGACCCCGACGACGCTCGGCGTCGAGGTGGTCTGCTGCCTGACCGGCGAGCTGCTCGCCGGAACCGAAGCCGACGGCAGCACCTTCTTCAACTACTACGCCTCGCCGATCGACGCCAATCACCACGTCGTCGTGATCTCGACGAATGGGTTGCGCCAGCGCGCGAAGCGCGCCGGCGTCAGCTTCGCGAAAGCCGCGCTCTTCCTCTCGCTCGGTCAGCTGCTCATCGCGGAAGGTCGCTGGGGAGTCGGCTACCACGAGGAGACGAAGGGCTGCCTCTTCGACTTCAACCGAGACCTCGATGGGCTCATCGTCGGCCTGAAGCACATGCGCTTCGACCATGCGCCGTGCCGTGCGCTGATCACCGACGCAGCCCAGCTCGCAGCGATCGATGCGCTCCTAAAGGTCGGCGCGAAGGCGTCGTAGGCCGAGGGCTGACCCATCCGGCGGTTCAGCGCGGCGCTGGTCGACCTCTGACCGCGGCGACCCGATGCGGCGTTGCGCGGGGTGGAGCGATCTCGCCGCTGCGCAGGGCACTCGCGACGGTGTGAGAGCGACTCGCTGCGCCGAGACGCTCTTGCCCCTCGTTCGACGGCCGGAACAGGTCTGAGCCGTCCCACTCACTCGGGTCGAGGTAGTGGCCGATCCCATCCCAGCCGCGCTGCCGTGCAGCGTCCCCTCTTAAGACCGGGCCAGCGCGGCGCGAAATCCCAAGCACCCACAGGGGCGAAGGCAGGCCCAGGCCGCTGCTGCCGAGTGGATATGCGTGCCAGCCCGTGAGTTGCGCATCGTCCATGAACGTCCTGAAGGCGCGCGTGCATGCCCGGCCCACCAGTCACCCTCTCCAGCCGAGGAAGCGATGCCAGCGGACGCGGCTGTGATCGAAGTAGAGACCGAGGCCTTCTATGAGGAGCCCGAGGAGGAGCGCGCCGAAGGCGACGACGACGAATCGGCAGCTAGCGGCGCGCGATCGAGCGCAGACGCGTCGCTACGACGCACGGAGAGCTGGTAAGTCCCTGACCTCTCTAGCCCGAGAGGAGGCGAACTCGCGCGTCCGGGGGTACAACGGGGTACGGATGGTCCGGGCGATGAAAAGCGTCCCACTTTCTCAGCCCGGGCAAGATGTCCACTGATTTGAAGACCGAGGACATCACCGGATGCCTCGCACTCTCGTGTGCGTTTGCGAGCGAACTCGTCGATCGAGTGTACGTAGAAGGTCGCTCAGGTTGCTTCAGCGGACAGGTCTTTGTCTTCCATCTCCCATGCATGGTCGAGCGTGTGAAAAGCAGAGTGTCGGATGAGGAACGCCAGCGTCCACGACCGCATGCGCCGAGGGACCTTGCCCGCGTTGTATGCGCGCATCGCCGCGATGTATGCCTTCCGATGCTGCCGCAGCCCGGCCGGCGTCAGTGCGGCGCCCTCGTCGATCCGCAAACCGACCTGTTTCGCGAAGTCCTCGCTCTCGACGCGGAGGGTGTGGCGGATGATCCTGTCGCGGTCCCGTCCTCCACCTCGCGGCCCCTTTCGCATTTCCGGGGAGACGCGGGCCGCGACGCTGTCGAAGAATGCCCAGCATGCCCGAAGGATCGTGATCGCACGCTCGAGTTCCGCCTCGCGCATCTTTCTCTGTTCACGCGCGGATGGCGAGAAGGAAATGCCCCAGAAGTCGGTCGAGCCCGTACCGACCTTGTCCTCCACGACCTTTAGGCGACCAGCGCTGTCAAACTCCCGCGACATCCCCGCAAGGGTCGCGATGGGCCGATAGCGCTCCCGGTATGCCTCGAGAGTCTCTAGGGCGAGCTCAGCGGTCTTCGCGCCGCGGCTCCATCCCGGCCAATCAATGCTGAACGCCACGGACCGCTTGTTCTTGGGCCCGCGTTCGACGACGGCTCGGACAGGCACGCCTCACTATCGCACGTGGTGGCGACACGAAGACTTCTTGCGATCGGTCTTGTGGTCATCGGGCTCGTGGCCACGGGAGTCCTCGGGTTCGTGGCGATGGACTACCTAGCGGACCCGCCCACTGCGTCGTGTGCGAACCCGCCGACCACGTTCGGTGAGAAGACGGATCTCTTCAATCACTTCGAAGTCGCGGTGCAGTTCATCTGCGAAGGAAAGCGACAAGCGGGAACGCTGTACCTGCCATCGAGCCCGGGCCCGTATCCAGTCGCGATCTGGGTCCATGGTGCGGGACCAGAGCCACGCCTGAGGTTCGGCGATCTTCTCAGGAGTCTCGCTGACGCCGGCATCGCGGTCTTTTCCTATGACAAACGCGGCGTCGGCGAGTCCGAAGGAAGCTGCTGTCCAGGTGACGATGGCCACTTCAACCTCCTCACAGCCGATGTGGCGGGTGCAGTCGATGCGCTAGCTTCGCGATCGAACGTTCGAAAGGATGAGATCGGACTCATCGGCGCAAGTCAGGCCGGATGGGTCGCGGCGAAGGCGGCGACGATGAGCGGCAAGGTCGCCTTCATAGCCCTCGCGAGCGCGACGCCGCTCACCGAGCGTACCGCGAACCTCTACGAGCGCCTCGCAGGCGGCGCCGAGGGGCAGCTGTCGAAAGCGGAGATCTCGCATCGGCTCGAATCGGCGAGGTCATCGGGATTCGATCCGCTGCCATACCTGCGCCAGCTCGACGTCCCGAGTCTCTGGATGTTCGGCACGGCCGACAATCGGATACCTGTGCCAGAGAGCGTGGCGGTACTCGAGCAGCTGAAGAAGGAGGGCAAGGACATCACGGTCGTGACGTTCCCCGACGCCGGCCACGGCCTTCTCGACACGCCGCCTACCGCGTCAGACGCCCCGCCCACTTTCGTGAGCTGGATCGCGAAACACCTGCACTAGCGAGCTTTGGCTAACGCTTCTTTGCGCGCGACCTCGGGCGGTTCGTCTTCCGCGCCTTCGTCGACTCAGCTTTCGTCGAATCACCAGTGTTGTCCAAGGCGACATCGACAAGGCGGGAGACCTCAACGAGCTGTACGCGGAGTGCATTGAGCGAACCTGCCTTAACGGCCTGCCATTCATGGCCGTCTCCAGCACCAGATGGGCACCACGCCCACTTGCCTCCGACCATCGTCAGCTTGTCGGGTTCTTTCTGTACTTGACCCGGACGCACGTGCCGGCTGACACACACGAGTGCGATGGGCTGAGCGGGCTGCTCACGGCCGTTGGTGCTGCGTTTCGTCATGAGCGGAGCGATATTAGTCAAGACGCGAGCGCGCGCTGATCGTCTTGGGCGTCGCGAGCGCGTCGGTCACGTGCGACCCCTTCGATCACGCCGATAAGGTTGCCGAGATCGAACGGCTTCATGACCACAGCGTCGGCAGGCAGCTGCGCCGCGTCCACTGCCGCTCCGTTGTGGCCGGTGAGCACGACCAGTCCGGCCGCGAAGCGCGACCGGAGCTTGGTCAGGTAACTGACAACCGCCTCGGTGCAGTAGGGACTCGCGAAGGTGTCGGTAACGATCACGTCCCCACGCCAGCCGTCGATCGCCGCGCCGGCGGCATCCGCACCTTCGACCACGAGGCCGGAGTCGCGGAGGCCCTCGACCAGGGTGGCCCGAATGTCGTCGTCGTTCTCGACCACGAGAACTGACCACTGATCCACTGCGATCACCACCTACCCAGAACGTCCATCGCGGACGATCCTGGTCTCAGATCTCTGCCCGGAAAAGTCCTGAATTGAGCACCCCGGTTGGTTGACAACCCAACCCAGGGGTGTACTCTTTCGGGTGTACACCTTCGGGGAGGCTGGATGGCAGTCCACGCACGCACGCCGCAGCTCACGGAGCGCCAGCGAATGGTCGTGGCGCACGTGCGCCAGGGCTACAGCAACCGGGAGATCGGCGAAAAGCTCGAGATCAGCGAGGACGGCGTGAAAGCGCACCTCTCGCGGCTTTACCTGCGGTACGGCGTCACGAACCGCGTCGAGCTCATCACGACCGTTGACGAGAACGCGGGGCAACCCTCCGCCGTGCTCTCTCCGCCATCCGAGGCACCCCGCGCGCGCGTGACACTGACTCGGACCCCGGCACGAACGCCGATGGAGACGTCCGCATCAGCACTCTCCGCCGCAGCCAAGCTGACTGCCGTACGCGAAGCACTCCTGGCTGTTGATGCAGCGCTCGGCCTGGTCAGCGAACTGCCACCGGAAACCACCGAGCCGATGATCAGCGCGGTCAAACGCCGACTGGGCGGCGCGATCACCGCCCTCGACGAAGTGCAGCGCTCGGTAGTCACATCCATGGGCGGCACCGCGGCCATCTAACGCATCGGCGCGACTCTCCTCCACACTGCAATCACAGATATGCGCGGCCACACGCAAGCCGGACGCGGCCGCTCGAGCTCGGGCTGGCGCCGGATGGTCGTCCTCTTCTCGCTCGCCGGCTTATGCGAGGTCTGCACAGTCGGGCAGGTCACCGCATTCACGCCGCTCCACTTGCCGGAGCTTGGGATCGACCAGAGCCAAGTTGCGTTTTGGGTCGGTGCCATCACGTCCGTGTCGAGCCTCGTGGGTCTGCCCTTCCTTCCGTTCTGGGGCGCGCTCGCCGATCGCTATGGAAGAAAGCCGCTCATCATCCGGTCGTACGTCGCGGCATTCGTTGCACTTGCGTTGGCGACGGTCGCTCCGAACGTGTGGATCTTCGCGCTCGCGCGCAGCCTTCAGTCGCTTGGCCTGGGGAACACCGGCCTCATGCTCGCCACGCTCGCCGAGTCGGCACCGCCCGCGCGTGTCGGCCTCGCGTTCGGCCTGGTGAATGGCGCCAATCCAGTGGGCGCGTTCCTCGGACCCCTCGTGGGCGGGCCCGTCATCGACCGCTTGGGCTTCGGCACGCTGCTCGCCGCCGACGCGGTCGTGATGGCGATGATCGTGGCGCTGCTCGCCTTCGGCTATCGCGACGCATTCGTTCCCGCGAGGCGCACCGGTTCGCTCACGGCGATGGCGCGCGACGGCGTCGCGTTCATCGTGCGTTCGCGCCGACTGCGCGTCTTGTTTCCCGCGTACTTCGTGCTGTTCTCAGGATGGATGCTGGCGTACATCTACGTGCCGCTGATCGTTGCTGATCTGTACACGGGCAGCGACGCGGGGACGGCGGTCGGTCTTGTCCTTGGTGCGGGAGGGGTCGTGGCGCTCGTGGCCACTCCGGTGATCGGCGCCCTGTCAGACCGATTTGGCCAGTGGCCCACCTTGCTCAGCGGCACGGTCGTTATGTGTGTCCTCTGGCTCCTTCCCTACTTCGCGCGCGAGCTGGTCGCGTTCACGGTGCTATGGGCGCTCGCGAATGGCATCGTCTCCGGAGTCTTCAGCGTGTCCTTCAACGTACTCGCTGGATCTGCGAGTGAAGCGCAGCGCGGTCGCGTGATGACGTTCGGGTATCTCCCCGCGAACATGGGCTTCGTGATCGGTCCCGCGATCGGCACCGTCGTGACGTCGACGGATGTGTTCCTGGTATTTCCGACGGCAGCGGTCCTCACTGCTCTTGGGCTCATCGCCATCCTGTACGCGCGGCGCCAGCCTGCTGCGGCTTGAGGTGGTTAGCCTGCGCCGGTGACAGCCTTCGCCCTGGTGCTCGTCCTCACCTCAGCGGTCATGCACGCGACCTGGAACATGCTCGCCAAACGCGTGCGCGCGGAGACGCCGTTCCTGTTCCTCGTCTACGTCGTTGGCGCCGTCGGGTACGCACCGTTCGCGATCGCCGTGCTCGTTCTCGCGCGACCGCAGCTCGGGCTCATCGCCTTCGCGTTCGTGGGCATGGCGATCGTGCTACAGACGGTCTACTTCGCGACGCTCACCGCGGGCTACCGCGTCGGCGATCTCTCGCTGGTATATCCGCTCGCCCGCGCGACGGGACCGCTGCTCGCAACGGCGGGCGCCATCGCGATCCTCGGCGAGCGTCCGTCGATCATCGCGATCGGCGGCGCCCTCGCGATCGTCGTGGGCGCCGTCGTCCTCACCGGCGATCCTCGCTCGCTGCGCGCCCGTGGTGCGGCGGTGGCCGTGGGCTATGCGCTCGCGACCGGTGTCGTCATCGCGCTGTACACGCTCTGGGACAAGACGGCTGTATCGCTCTTGCTGATCCCGCCGATCGTGTACGACTGGATGACCATCGGTGGGCAGGCGCTCGTCGTCGCGCCGGTCGCGTGGCGCCGGCGCGCGGAGGTTGCGGACGTGTGGGCGACGCGGCGCTGGACCGTGATCACCGTCGGCATCATCAGCCGCCTCTCCTACCTCCTCATGCTGACCGCGCTCGCGATCAGCCCGGTGTCGTACGTGGCGCCAGCACGCGAGACCGGCATCCTCTTCGGCACGCTGCTCGGCGCGCGCGTGCTGGCGGAGGGCCAAGGGCAACGACGCGTCGTCGGCGCCGGCGCGATGGTCGTGGGGATCGTTCTGCTCGCGCTCGGCTGACCGCGTCAATCTCAATTACGTTTCGCGCGATGCGCATGAGGACGGCGACGATCGCCTTCGGCGGCTTCGTGATCCTCGGGCTGCCGACGGGCATGCTCGGGATCGCGTGGCCGTTCATGCGCGCCGAGCTCGACGCCCCGCTGGCCGGTCTTGGCGTGGTGCTCGCGGCGATGACGGTGACCGAGTTCGGCTCGAGCGCCGTATCGGGCATCGTCCGCGCACGATTCGGCACGATCGCGCTGCTGCTCTTGCCGACGGCGCTCGCCGCCGGCGGGCTCCTGCTGTTCACCCTCGCGCAGACGTGGACGACGATCGTCGTCGCGGCCGCCGTTCTGGGCGCCGGACTCGGTCTGCTCGATGCCGCGTTCAACACCGAAGCCGCTCTCCGGCGCGGCATCCGCTTCATGGGCGCGCTGCACGCGTCGTGGGCGGTCGGGGCGACGCTCGGTCCGCCACTCATCGGGCTCGTCCTCGTGATCGCAGGTTCGTGGCGGCTCGGCTATGCGGTCGCCGCGCTCGCGTTCGTCGCCTTCGCGATCGCGATGTATCTCGCGCGTGCCGACCTAGCTGCCGCACCCGAAAGCGAGGACGCGCCGATCGCGACGCGCGGCGCGCGGCGCGCGTCGGTCATGGGTGGCGCGCTGATGTTCGTGTACGTCGGAATTGAGCTTGGCGCGGGGCAATGGAGCTTCACGCGGCTGACCGTCGACGGTGCGCTGACCGAAGGCGTCGCCGGCCTCGCGGTCTTCCTCTACTGGTCCGCGCTCGCGACCGGTCGCATCGCGCTCGCGCTCGTCGGTGACCGGATCCAAGCCGCGCAGCTCGTCGATCTCAGCGTGGCCGGCGCGATCGCGAGCGCGATCGCGTTCTGGATCCTCCCGCCACCGGTCGCCGCACTCGTCGCACTGCCGTGCATCGGCCTTTCGCTCTCGGTCTTCGTTCCGCTGCTCCTGTATCTGATCCCACGGCGCGTGGGACGCGCGGCGGCCCCGCACGTGATCGGCTACCTCGTCGCGGCGGGAATGATCGGCGGCGCGGTGCTGCCCGCCGTCATCGGATTGGTGCTGCAGACGACCGGCGTGTCGAGCCTTGGGATCTGCCTCACCGCGCTCGCGGCGATCTTTGGCGGCCTTCACCTCGCCGCGCGCGGACGATGATCTAAGAAGGCTCGGGGTGGCGGAAACGCCGCACCGGCGACGCGAGGAGATAGAAGAACGCGACCGCGGCGATGACGGCCGATGCGAAGAGCGTCGGGCGGAGCCCGATCGCGTCCGCGAGGAGGCCGGCCCCGAACGCGGCGGGCGGAGCGACGCTCCATCCGACGAAGCGCGTGGCCGCGGTCACTCTCCCGAGCAGCCGCTCCGGCGTCACCGCCTGCTGCAAGCTGTTGGAAGTCACCGTCCACAGCGGAACGGTCAGGCCGAGGAGCGCCTGCGACACGGCGAGGACCGCCGCGGCCTGTATCGGCGTGCCCGAGGCGAACGGAAGAAGAAGGCGACTGAGCGTCTCGAGGAACAGCGCCGCGATCATGACGGGGCCAACGCCCCAGCGCGCGGTCAGCGGTCCAACGAGCGCGACACCGACGAGGCTGAGCGGCCCCATCGCCGCGATCGCGATCCCGAGCAGCACCGGCGGGAGGGCAAGCTCACGCGTGGCGTAGACGACGAGGATCGCCTGGACCGCGTACCACTCGATGTTCGCGAGAGCGATCGCGACGACGGAGCGGAACACGATCTGGTGCCCACGCATCCAACGCAGACCTTCGACGATCTCGTGCCACAGTCGACTGTCCGCCGCGCGCGGCGCCACCGTCTCGCGGACGCGCACCCGTGCGAGCAGCGCGGCGGACGCGAGGAATGTCAGCGCGTCAAAGAGCATCGCCGTCGGCGCGGTCAGCGCTTGCACGAGAAGACCGGCGAGGGACGGACCGGCCACCTGCGCGACCGCGCTGGACCCTTGTAGCCGGCTGTTCGCGGCGACGAGCTGATCGCGACCAACGATCGTCGGGACGAGCGCCGTTCGCGCGGACTCCGTCGCGATGAAGAAGACGCCGGCGAGGAACGCGACGACGTACAGCTGCGGCATGCCGAGGCTGCCGAGTGCGGCCGCGACCGGCACGGAACCGATGACGAGCGCGCTCCCGATCTCGGAGACGATCATGATCGGACGTCGCGGCAACCGATCGACCCACGCGCCGATGACCAGGCCGAGGCCGAGCGCGGGCGCGAAACGCACTGCGACCAGCAGGCCGGTCTCCGTCGCGCTCGCTCCGAGCACGAGGATCGCGGTGAGCGGCAGCGCGAGCACGGTGATCTGACTCCCGATCACTGCGATCGTGTAAGCGCTCCAGAGCTTGGCGAAATCAGGGCTCCGCGACAGCGACATGGGTCGTATAAAGGTAGCCATGATCACGAGCGAGATTCCGGCACCTTCCGAACTGCACACCGCGCCCGAGCGGCCGGCCCGCGGCGACACCCTCCGCCTCTTGCTCGTCGTCGCCGTCGTGCTGCTTGTCATGGGACTCGCCGTGTTCGCCGGGCTGTCGGGACTCGCCGCCGATCCCATGGCGGGAACCTGAGGGGGCGGTTAACGCTGGCGAGTTCCGCCACTTCCCGCGAACATGGCGATGTGCAGCTCAGCGACCAGGCGCGAGCGCTTCTCGAGGCGGCGCGGAGCGCAGCGATGATCACCCTGAGGCGCGACGGCAGCCCGCACGCAGTACGCGTCGGGGTCGCGCTGGTCGATGGCAAGATCTGGAGCAGTGGCACGGTTGACCGTGTACGCACGCGTCACCTGCGCCGCGATCCGCGCGCGACGCTGATCGTGTTCCCGTCCGGTCGCGAAGCGCTGAGCATCGATGCGACGGTGAACATCCTCGAAGGGCCCGACGTGCCGGAGCTGAGCTGGAAGCTCTTCTCGGTCATGCAGCGCGCGATGACGCCGGCTCCCCCGCCCGACCATCTCATGTGGTACGGCAAGCCGAAGACACGCGAGGAATTCCTACAGGCGATGATCGATGAGCGTCGCCTGATCTATGAGTTCGACGTCATCCGCGAGTACGGCCAGCAGCGTTAGCGGCCGGGCACAGACGACGACCGTGCCTTACGGCACGGTCGTCGTCATGAGCGACGCGTTACTTGCGAGGGTCGTCTGCGGGATTCACATACGCGATCCCGCTGGGTCCGATGCCATGCACCTGCGTGATCGTCACGCCCTTCGCGAAGACGTAGTGCTGGGTCAGCGCGGGGATCAAGATGAATGAGCCCGTCGACATCTCGAGAGCTGTCTCACGCTTGCCGCTCGTGCCCATGCCAACCACGAATGTTCCCTGGATCACGGTCACGTGCTCTTCGATCGGATGCTGATGCGGTGGCAACACGTATCCGTCAGGGAACTTGAGTCGCTGCGTGAACGGAACACCGGCTTTGCTCGGGTCACCTTCCATCACCATGACCTCGAGACCAGCCGGGAACGCAGCCGATGCCTTTACCCACACGAAGGGCTGCGGCACGGAGTTCGCCGGCGTCAGCAGCATCGCCGGCGCCGCCGACGCGATGGCCACCGTCGGTGCGGTCGTTGGCGCGGACGTTGCGGCTGTCGGCGTCGCTGCGCCACCGCACGCGCTCGATACGAGTGCGGCCACAGCCCCGAATGCCAGGAAAGTTGAGCGAAGCGCGCGCGGAGCGTTCATTCGTCCTCCTTAAGGTCGTAGCCACACATTCGACCCTTCGCTCCGGCGGCACATCCGGAAAACTACCGATATTCCGAGAAACAGCACTGGGCGGCTGAGAATGGCTGAATGCAGGTAACCAGCCTCACGAAGCGCGAGCGTGAGGTCGCAGCGTACGTCGCTGAAGGTCTGACCAATCGCGACATCGCCGACCGGCTGGTGATCTCGGATCGCACGGTCGAGTCGCACGTCGAGCACATCCGCAACAAGCTCGGCGTGCGGTCGCGGGCTCAGGTCGCGACCTGGACGGTCACGGTCGGTGAAGTCACCGCCGCCCCTTTGTCGCGCGGATCCGAGAACCGGGTCGTGACCTGCCTGTTCGCCGACATCATTCCGTCGGCGGACATGTCGACGCGGCTGGGCCCCGAGCGGACAAAAACGGTGATCGACCATGCGCTCCAGGATCTGAGCGCGATCGCGACCGCGGAGGGCGCGGTCGTGGAGAAGTCCGCCGGGGGCTCGTACTTCGCTATGTTCGGCGCGCCGGTCACTCATGCGGACGATCCGACACGCGCGCTACGCGCGGCCGAGAGCGCCATCCGCTGGGGAGCACAGCATCCCGACACCGCGCTGCGCATCGGCGTGGAGACCGGCGAGGTGCTCGTGGACCTGGACGCGATCGCGACGACGGGTGACGGCATGGCCTTTGGAAGCTGCATCAATCTCGCGGGACGTCTGCGCAACGGCGCTGCGCCGGGCGAGATCCTCGTCGGGCCGGTCTGCCGCGAGGCCACGTCGGCAACAGCCGAGTTCGTCGGTCGTGGGCAGCGCGATGTCGACGGCATCGGCACGATCGCCGTCGCGGCACTCGTGCGCGCCGAGACCGGGCTCGCCGCGCGCCCGTCGTTCGTTGGTAGACGACGCGAGCTCGGCCTCCTTCACGGAGCGCTGGAACGCGCGCGTTCGCGCGAGGCCATCTTCGCGCTCCTCATCGCGCCACCCGGCCAGGGCAAGACGCGGACCGCGGAGGAATTCGTCGCGTCGATCAACGGCGTGGCACGCGTGCTGCGCGCACGCTGTCGTCCGGGCGCAGAACTCGGTGCGCAGACGCCTCTGCATCAGCTCCTCAGCGGCGACGTCGGACCACCGACCGTGGAAGCGCTGCGGAGCCGCATCGCGGAGTTGATCGCGGATCCGGGCGAGCGGGCCGACACCGTCGCCGCGCTCGCGCACAGCTCAGGCGTTCTCGTCGATCCGCGGCTCGTCAGCCTCAGTACGGCCGAGCGGCTCGAAGCGCTCTCGACCGCGTGGCGACGTTATCTCGGCGCACTCGGAGCCGATCGCCCGGTCGTGATCTGGATCGACGACCTCCACTGGGCCGATCCGCAGCTCGTTCGTCTTCTTGATCGCATCACGTCCGAGACCGGGACTTCGGTCCTCGTCATCGGTGCGGCCCGCCCCGAGTTCAAGGATGCCGCAGCGCGACCCGGTCGCGATCGGATGACCATCGAGATCGGCCCGCTCGACGTCGCGGATGCCGCGGCGCTCGCGATGAGCGCCGGTGCGACTGATGAACGCGCGACCGTCCGTGCGGAAGGCAATCCGCTGTTCGTGATCGAGCTCGCTCGGTCGCACGCGAGCGAACCGGAGGACATCCCGGTCACGGTGCAGGGCGCGATCGGGGCGCGACTCGATGAGCTGCCGATCGCCGACCGCGACCTCCTGCAGCACGCGTCTGTCGCCGGCGAGATGTTCGGCGTACGCGACGCCGCGCTCCTCGTCGGCCGCGACATACCTGAGGTCGCAACGTCGCTCGCCCGGCTCGTCCACCTCCGCTACCTCCGAGCCGTTGACGGCGGATTCCGCTTCCACCATCCGCTAGTCCATGAGGTCGCGTATCACCGCCTGACGCTGCAGGATCGCATGCGTCTTCACGCGAGCTTCGCCCGCGATGGCGTTGACCGTGCGGATGTGGCCGCGCTCGCGCATCACTGGTGGGATGCGCTGCGCCCGCCAGATGGTGACTGGGTGTGGCAGGACACGCCCACCCTCGACGACATGCGTCGCGAAGCGATCGACGCGCACATAGCCGCAGGTCAGCGCTTCGCCGATCAGGACTCGCATGAACGCGCCGTCGAGTTCCTCGAGCGCGCCATCTCTCTTGCGAACCTTCCCGGGGAGCGGGGCCGGGCGGAGCACGCCCTTGCGAGCGCCTACTGGCGATCCTCGATGGGAGATGAGGCCTGGACACACCGGCTACGCGCCATCGACGCTTACCGGGTCTCGGGCAAGGCCGCGCCCGCCGCGCTCTATGCCGACGCGATCGAGCTGACGATGTTCCAGTACGGATACTTCCGGAGCCTTCCCGACATGAGCGCCGTCAGCCGACTTCTCGACGAAGGTCTCGTCGCCGCGCGCAATGAAGGTGACGACGTTTCGCTCGCACGTCTGCTGGTGCAACACGGACATCTCTTCAGTGACACGGCGTCCGTAGACGAAGCTCTCGAGATCGTCCGCGGGTCGAAGGATCCTTGTGTCCATGCCAATGCTCTTCAGCGCCTTGCGACCGTGAAGTTGTGGGCGGGCGAGATCGATGCCGGGCAAGCCACATACCGACGGGTCGATGAGCTCGTCGCGCAGGGCGCGTGGGCGAACGAGGTCGAGGTGTTGTGGTGGCGTGGCCTGACCTGCTACCTCGCAGGGGATCTCGCCGAGGTCGAACGGATGAGCGCCCGCCTCACTGAGGTCGCGACGCGTCGCAGCGCGCACCTGCGCAGTCACGCTCTCGCGCTCGTATCGCACCTGCTCTTCGCGCGCGGAGACTGGGACGACCTCAGCGCGCTTGGCCTCGAGCTCATCGAATTGGTGAGGGCCAACCCCACGGCGCAGCTCTGCCTGGCGGCCGCGGGTGCGGCCGGTTACGCGGTCGTCGCCGATGCGCTCCGCGGCCGCGAAACACCGATGCGGATCGATGAATTCGTCGCCCGGGCGGTCCCGGAATCTGCAGCGGTACGCGATGCAGACTTGATCCTGCCGCTGGCGGTCTTGGGCCGTGACTGCGCTGGGCTGTCGACCGCGGCGTTCGGTCGATCGGGCGCCGTGTGGGATCGCGAGGTCATCGATCCGCTCGGGCTGAGACTTGTCATGGCGCTTGTCGTACAGGAGCGGTGGAACGACCTCGACTCTCCGCTCGATCGACTGGATCAAGCGGCGGGCCGTGGCAGCCGCCTGGCCAACGCAGTCGCGACCGCGGCACGCGACGAGATGGCTGGTGGTCTGTCTCGCAAGACGTCACACCGCGACCTGAAGGCGCTCGGCTACGTCGGGCTGAGCGAAACGCTCATGTTCCGATCGGCGGACCTGAGCATCAGCGCGTCGCGTTAAAGAGCGCACCCACCCAGCACCAGCGCCCGTCGATCTGATCGAACACGAGCTGCACGTTGCTCTGCTGTACTACGCGCGGCGGGAGGCCGTACGCAGACCACGTCGACCAGACCCAGAACGAGCCTGGCGTCGGTGGCCTCACCATGATCGGCCGTGGCTCGACCGTGACCTTCAACCCCTGACCGAATGAGACGCGCAGGCTTGCCGCCATCTGATCGCGGCTCGTTGAGACCCCCTCGGACTGGTTGTACCCCGAGGTGAACCAGCACCGGGGTGTCATCAAGTCCCGCAGGCGGTCGGCGTCCGAGGCCGCGAACGCAGCGGCGACGGCATCCGCAACGGCCTCGACGCCGGCATTGACGATCGGCGCTGGCGTGGGCGTCGGACGCGCGGCTGGCGTCACGAACGTCATCGATCGCGCGATCGCATCGAACGTCGCGTTCGTCACCTGCGGTGCGCGCGGTTCAGCGCCCTGCGCCAACGTGACGCTGTACACGCGCCCAGCGTTCGCCACGTAGTAACTCACTGAGTTCCCGGTGTTGTCGAAGGCCCGGGCGGCCGGCTTGCCGTCGATAGTGGTCGTCTGGACCTGACTGCTATTTCCCCCGGCGCGAGCGGTCGCGAAATCCGTGGGGCTCCGAGACGTGTTCTGTGCGTCGATAAGCACGACCCACGCGAAAGCACCGCTTCCACCCGTGCCCCCATGGACGCCGAGATCCTGCTCCTCCGCGACCGTGTGCCAGGTCAGCACGTCATTCCCAAGGAACACGGGGTCTTGCAGTTCGATCCGCGAGAGGCAATCGCTCACGCGCCACGACGGTGGAAGGGTCACGGCATACCCGAGCACAGGATTCGTGTATCGGCCGGGCGTCGGCGACGGTGCTGCAGTCGTTGCCACCGGCGTCGGCGATGGGCTCGCCAGGACGGCCGGCGATGTCGGAGTCGCGGTCGGCGCAGTCGCGCTCGACGCACATCCAGCGACCAACGCGATCATGAGGATGTGGGCGAGGCGTCCCATGACGCTTATCCCCTACCCGGCGCCGGAGCTGGTTGGCCCAACAACCCTTTATCGATGATCCCGTGGTCGACCGCATCCTGACCAAGGAAGCAGTTCCACGTCATCCCGTCCCGGTCGAGGCCGACGCAGCCACCCGCGACGGTGCCCGCGATCACTAACAGCTCTTTCGTTCCAAGGAAGTTCGAGACCTCCGGGGCGGGTGCGTTCTTGAGGATGCATCGATATGTCTTGCCATCGGCCTCGAGCGCGCACGTTGGATCGCTCTGCGCGAAGATCGCGGCACCGGCAGGCATCCCGGCGGCGACATGCACCGGCAGGATCGGGTCGGGCGCGACTCCCAGCGTGTTCATCGGGAAAGTAGGCGAGGGTGAACGGGAGGCGCTCGGTCCTCTCTGGACCTCCTGCGGGTCCCTGCAACCAAGGAACTTCGCGGATGAGACGAACCACGTCCCATCCGTAAGGATGGTGGCAATGAACGTTTCGCTCCCCGCGACGATCCAGACCGGCGCCTTCGGATCCTTACCCATCGGGTACATGGAGAACTGCACGATCGTGGGGTTCGCCTTTCTGAACGCGGCGTCAGGCGTTGCACCGCCGTTCGCAGCGGTGTCACCTCGCGGGAACGTATCGATGTGAAGGCCAACCAGGCAGTCCGGCAGCGCACCTGAGCTCACGACGACGAAACGCGTGAGCAGGTACGCGTCGGATGCTGTCTTCGGCGCAGCCGAGTCGAATGCGACGAGCACACGCGCCCCCACCTTCACACCGGTCGCGGCGACGGTCGGCGCGGATGCGATCGGGTCACCTCGTTGATTCAACACGCGGGTCACAGTTGGCTCCATCTGCGTGTTCGCGTCCGTCTCGAGGAGCGTCGGGTTCCCGAATTGCGCCGATAGGTCCGCGCTCTCAAGCTTGACGCGCACGAGCGGCGTCGACGCCATGAGGCTGCCGTCATGGCCGACGATCTCGACGAGCGTCCCGGGCAACAAGCACCCTTGTGTGGTTCGATCTCGAAGAGGTGCACATGTAAGTGACGCCGCGCCGGCCACCGACTGCGGCGCTGATGACGACGACGAAGGCGCGACTCCGCCGGTACGCAGGCGCAGCTGCTCGGTTACCGGACCGACGACGAGAGCCACAAGGGCAAGGACAGCCAATGCTGCCAACACCGACAAGAGCCGAGGCCGCGAACGCTCCTGGGGCGTCCACCGCTCACGCGGAGGCAGCGGGATCCGCTCTGCTTCCGTCTGCAGTCGCTCGGCGAATGGGCGCTCGTACACGTTCATCGAGGCTCCAAGCGCTTACGCAGCCGCGCGAGACCCTGCGTCGTATGCGGACCGACGGTGCCGCGCGCGATGCCCATGGCGGCAGCGGTTTCCTCCTGCGACAGCCCGATGAGATATCGCGCTGCCAAGACCTGCCGCTGGCGCAGTGGGAGACGTCGCATTTCGGTCAGCAACTCCGAGCGTGCCCAATCAGGTTCGGGAGCCTGAGTGAGGCGCGAGAGTGGATGAAAGATCGCCATGCGGATCCGATGGCGACGCCAGCGTCGAGAGGCGACGACGAAGAGCCATCCCTCGGGCCGGACGATCTCGCCGTGGCGACCAAGCGCCAGCTCGAAGGCGTCATGAAGCGCGTCCTCGGCTTCATCGGGGCGTGCTCCGGTCGCCACGAGCGCACGGAAGACCCGCGGAAAGCAGTCTTCATAGACACGTTGCCACTCCGACCGATCCATCAGTCCCCTGACGCGGTTCTACCACCTAAAGAGGCGG
>Ga0207653_10000180_pt1 | contig 44353 bp, 48 predicted proteins | sample KBSK5251metaG_FD_184341 | JGI IMG/M metagenome (GOLD analysis project Ga0207653, IMG submission 184341) | Corn, switchgrass and miscanthus rhizosphere microbial communities from Kellogg Biological Station, Michigan, USA - KBS K5-25-1 metaG... | ecosystem: Host-associated > Plants > Roots >...
TGGCGAAGCTGAACCAGTTCAACGGCGATTTCCTGCAAGCTGAAATGGTCAAGGCTTTCCTCAGCTCGCTCGAATACCGCGGCCGCTTTGGACCGTGAGTCAGTTGAATGAACGAATGGCAAAAAGCGCAAGAGTGAAACGTCAACGTTTGTGCTTCTTGCGCTTTTTGTCGTCAATCATGACCTAACGTCTTGACACTGTATGCCGCCGTTCATATGATCACTCGTTAACTACCCTGAACCGAAGAACTTAAATGTTTGGTGCAAGCATAGGAAAAGCGGGCCAGCGAATCATCGACGCGATGGTGCGTTGGTTGGCGCGTGGTCACATAAACCCTAACATTCTGACTTCCGTCGGAGTGGCGATTAATGTGGGCTCAGGCTTGTTGTTCGGGTTCGGGAGATTCTTTTGGGCGGGAATCGTTCTCATAGTAGCTAACTTGTTTGACATGCTCGACGGCCAGGTCGCACGCCTCTCGGGCCGAGTGACCAGTTTTGGCGGCTTTCTCGATTCTTCGCTCGATCGATTGTCGGACATGGTGGTGTTCGTCGGGTTGATGGTCTTTTATGCGCGCGCCACGGAATATCATTCGACGCTCAACGTGTTTTTGGCAGGCGCCGGCCTGATGGGATCGGTGATGGTCAGTTACGCGAGCGCGCGGGCCGAGAGCATGATTCCAAAATGTGATGTGGGCTTTTTGCGACGGCCTGAGCGCGTGGTGCTTTTTATCATCGGCGCGCTGTCGACGGTTCCCGGCTCAAACAATTTTTTTGCTAATCGCATGCCGGCGGTTTTGTGGGTGTTGGCGATTGGATCGTATTGGACCTTCGCGCACCGGATGCACCACACCTGGACGGAAGTGACAAAAAACGAGGTTAAAGAGAAACTTGCCGAAGACGAGCAAAACGCCAATGCTCAAACGCCGGACGTGAGGCGAGAGCCGAGCCTGGCCCATAAAGCGAGTTGATTTGGCGCAAATTCAATCCGGACAAAATTAGTGTTAGAATTTCTTGACTTAGATGGCTGGTCAGTTCTAATTTAGTTCCGCTTTTCCATTTCTTCAGAGGTATCGCGTTTGATTATCTGCCCCTCTTGTGGCTCTTCTGTTCAAGGTGATCTTTGCCTTGGCTGCGCTACGTGTGGCGCGCGGGCGGTTGGTCCGCCATTGGCGAGAGCCGAACACGAACTGCCGTCTTTTGGCCGGGCGGCAATAACCTTTGCCGGCGGCGCCGCGATGTCAGGAACTTTCCTGGTATTGCTGATCGCCACCTTCATCGAAAAGAAACCCGGCGCGATTGGATTTTGGACGCTCATGACCGCCGGCGAGATTGTCGCGTGGCGCGTCAAGTTGGTGGCTTTCCCAATAGCAATTGCCGTCATTTGGAGTGGCGCCCGAATCGTTCGCAGCATCGAACAGAATCCGTCGCGCTTCATCGGATTAAGGGGAGCGAGGATGGGGTTGACGGCCGCTTGCGTCGTGACCCTGCTGATCGCAGGTCTCATCGGAATAACGATTCCGGACAGATTACGACAGCGACAGGATTCACTCGACGCTGCCCGGAGTGCCCGTTTATACAGGCTTCATCTCGCTCTGCTGGACTATCGCGATTTGCATGGAACGTATCCGACAGATCCCGACAAGTGGATGGACGCTTTGCGTACTTTGCCCGATTCGAACGGTTCGCTTGCCGAGGCGCTCCGTTTTGTCGACCCGAACGGATATCAGGCGACCGCGCAGGTGGCGTCAGCCTCGACCAAGTCAAAGCCGTTGGTTACCAGTGGTCTGGCCTTGCGCAAAACCTCGAGCGGAACTAACCCCGAACCCGCGAGCGTTTCGTTCACGAGTTATGAACTGCGTTTGCCGAGCGAGCATCGCCTGCTCGCTGGCGATGATGATTTCATCCTTCGCGACGGTGTAATCAGCAAAGTTAACCCGACCTCCTCCTCAAGGGTCGCGCCACGTATTCCCTAACCGATCATGTCTTTCCTGGGCAGGTTCCGACGGAACAGAGAGGATCCGGAAATTGCGCGTCGCTCTCTGCTGTTGCGCACTGGTCGTTTGGGCGATGCCACGGTGCTGGACACCGGCGTTGACAGCGAGGGTAAGGATATTCTGAGTTACTGTTATACGATTGGCGGAGTCGATTACGAAACAGTTCAGCGGCTCGACGACGAGCAGCTGCTTAGGAAAGATTATTACCTGCCGGGCTCCCGAGTTGACCTCAGATACGATCCGCGCCGTCCAGCGAATTCAGTTGTGGTCTGAGATTTCAAATCTGAGATCTCAAATCTGAAATCTCAGATGTGGAGTCCCGGATCTGAAATCTCAGATCTGAAATCTCAAATTTGCTTTTGCGTACTGTACTTTGTACTTTGTCCTGGCCAATGCGACGAAGAATCGGCGCGCGCCGATCACAGAATCAAAGTACCAAGCACCAGGCCCAAAGTACCAGCTGAATGTTTCGCAAAATTCTGATTGCCAATCGCGGTGAAATTGCAGTGCGCATCATTCGCGCCTGCCGCGATCTGAACATCTCGCCGATCGCAATCTTTTCCGAGGCGGACGCCGCTGCGCTGCATGTGCGCATGGCCAACGAAGCCTTTTGCGTAGGCCCTCCTCCATCGGCCGAAAGTTATCTCGGCATCTCAAAAATCATCGACATCGCTAAACGGGCGAACGCGGAAGCCATCCATCCCGGATACGGTTTCCTGGCAGAGAATTCTGAATTCGCGCGCGCAGTGGCTGAGGCCGGTTTGGTTTTCATCGGCCCAACCGCTCAAGCGATGGAGATCATGGGCTCCAAGACCAACGCCCGTCGCGCCGCAATCGAAGCCGGCGCGCCGGTCGTGCCGGGAACGACCGAAGCGCTCAAAGATTTTGCCGAAGCGCGCACGACTGCCGCTCAGCTGGGTTATCCGGTGATGCTGAAAGCGGCTGCCGGCGGCGGTGGCAAAGGCATGCGACAAGTTGCGGCGGAAAGCGAGCTGCGCTCGGCGTTTGAAGCGGCGCAATCGGAAGCTGCGTCGGCCTTTGGAAACTCGGAAGTGTATCTCGAGAAGGTGGTAGAAAAACCGCGCCACGTTGAAATTCAAATCTTCGCCGACGAGCACGGCAACTTTGTTCATCTGGGCGAACGTGAATGTTCTATCCAGCGGCGCCATCAGAAAGTAATTGAAGAATGTCCTTCACCGATTAATGATGCCGACCTTCGTCAACGAATGGGCGAAGCGGCAATCAAAATTGCAAAGGCCGTCAATTATGTCGGCGCGGGCACGGTCGAGTTTCTTTTTTCAGATGAGACCCGCGAGTTTTACTTCCTGGAAATGAATACGCGCCTGCAGGTCGAACATCCAGTGACCGAACTGGTTACCGGATTCGATCTGGTGCGTGAACAAATCAACGTCGCCGCCGGGCGTGAGCTGTCTTTCAAACAGAACGACGTTCGCTGGCAAGGGCATGCAATCGAATGCCGGGTTTATGCCGAGGATTCGGAAAATAATTTCCTGCCGTCGCCGGGAAAAATTTCTTTCCTGCGCGTGCCGGCGGGTCCGGGAATTCGTGATGACAGCGGTGTGACTGAAGGCGACGAAGTATCTATTTATTATGATCCGATGATCTCAAAGCTCGCGGCCTGGGGCCGGACGCGAACTGAGGCTATCGACAGAATGCGACGGGCGCTGGATGAATACGCCGTCGGTGGAATCAAGACCACCTTGCCTTTTTTCCGCGAAATCGTTCGTGATGAAGAGTTTATTGCCGGGCATCTGGATACCGGATTCATCCCGAGGTTCAATGAACGTTCCCGTGAACGCGCGAGCGATGCGCCGTCGTCCAGCCTTCATCAGGACCTGGCTATAATCGCCGCCGCAATTGCCTACTCTGAGAATCAGCGCAAAGCCTCTGGTAATCATCTGCCGCAAAGACCGAGCAAATGGAAAATCAGCGGACGCGCAAAGACGCTTAGTCGAATACCATCAGGACGCGCTCCTCAATTCAACGAATGAAACTTCACGCTAGAGTTGGCGATTATCAAGGCGACGTGGACATTCGGATCGAAGGCTCACGGGTCTTCGCAGCGCTTGATGGCCGGACGTATGAGTTGGATTTGCAGCGATCCGTGGACAATGGTCTTTTGCTGGTTTCGGCAGGTCGTGTCTTTGATTGTCGCGTTGAAGGACAGATCGAATCGGGCTTGCCGGTCGACGTTTCGGTCGGCACACGGTGTTATGCAGTTACGATCGCCGATCCCAGGCGTTTGCGAAGTGCTATCGCTGCCGGTGCGCTCGCCGGCGGAGTTGCGCGCATCATGGCCCCAATGCCCGGAAAAGTCGTGCGCGTGATGGTGGAAGCCGGAGCCGAAGTCGAGGCCGGCGACGGGATCCTGGTGGTTGAAGCGATGAAAATGCAGAACGAAATGAAATCTCCCCGGGCCGGAAAAGTCGTGAGCGTAAGTGTTGAGGTGGGCGCGACGGTCAACGGCGGCGACGTGCTCGCAGTGATCGAATAAAGAACTGAATCGTATAACCAATGAGCCAATCAGATTTCTCATCTTTGCGCATTCTGCTTTGGGACCTCGACGGCACGCTCGTGCGGGGCAAACACTTTGGCACGTTCAAGGATTACACCGTTCCCATGCTGCAAAATGTGTTCGGCACCGCGGGATGTCTGCCGGAATTGGTCGTTTCCGGAATGACGGACCTGCAGATTGTGGAAGAGTCCCTCCGCAGTGAAGGCATCACTCGAGAACATATCAGCGCGCGCAAGGACCATCTGCTCATCTCGTACATCACAGAAATGAAGCGCGCCATTCGCGACGGCGCGCACGTGATTGAAGCGATTCCCGGCGCCCGTCAAGCCCTCGCAGCTGTTCACAAACATCCGCGTTATCGTTCGGCGCTACTGACCGGCAACATCGAGCCGGCTGCGCACTTGAAAGTTGAGAGCGCGGGGCTGGCAGAGTACTTTACCTTGCCCGGCGCCTTCGGTGACGAGTCCTTCGATCGGCGCGACCTGCCGGCGAAAGCTGCGCAGCGAATCAATAAACATCTCGGCGCCAATCTTACGCCCGAGCAATTCATCGTGATTGGCGATACGCCAAACGACGTGGCCTGCGCGCGACACTTTGGCGCCCGCGTCGTCGCCGTGGCGACCGGCCGCATTCACACGGCAGAAGATTTGGTGGCCTGCAATCCTGATGCGCTGCTATCAGACTTCCTGGATGTCGAACTCTTCATGCAGACGTTGGCGAGCCTTTAATCCTTTCTCTGTGTTCCTCTGCGCCAACCTCCTTCTTCTCTGCGGTTAAGCGAAACTGAAAACCATTTACCGCAGAGAAGAAGCCGAGGTTGGCGCAGAGGCCGCAGAGACCGGCTCAAGTCTTTCAAAGCGCCGCCTCATGTCGCATAATGAGCCTCACCCCTTTCAAATTGTCGAACACAAGCGAGGTGAACCATGCTCGTGAATTGGACCACAGACGTCGAGGCGGCACTTGAAACTGCGAGGTCTCAAAACAAACCGCTGCTAATCGATTTTTCTGCCGCTCCCGCGTGAGGCGCATGTGCTCGGCTGGAAGCCGAGGCATACAGCGACGAAGAAACCGCCAACTTTATCAATCAAACTTTCGTCCCGCTCGAAGCCCACATCAAAGAACATCCGGCCTGGTTCAAACGGTTCGGCGCAGTTTGGACTCCGACGATCCTCGTCATGGATTCCGAGGGAGTTGAACGTTATCGCATCGAGGGTTATTTGCCGAAGAACTGGTTTCGCGCGCGTTTGGATATGGGCCTGGCGCGTGTCCAGTTCATGCACAAGAAATTTGCTGACGCCGAGAAGAGTTACGCGGCTGTAATCGAGCAGCACGGCGACACCGGCGTGGCGCCTGAAGCGATTTATTGGCGTGCTGTTTGCCAATACAAAGCGACAAATGATCACACCGTCTTGAGTCCGGCGGCGAGTGAGCTAAGCCAAAAATATCCGGGCGATGAATGGACGCTGAAAGCCGATCCCTGGGCTCATTAAGTGTCAGAAGCCCGACTGTGAGGGAGGGCAACCGTGAGTCGAAGTGCCATTAGCCTGATCCTGCCCTCCCTGACGGTCGGGCTTCTGACACTAGATTCGGTGGAATCCCTTCAGAATATCCTGCGTCGCGAGCCGCAGGATGACCGGCCGTCCGTGCGGACAGGTGGTTGGTGACGAAGTCGTCAACAGTCGATCGATTAGCCAACGCATCTTCTCAGGCGCGAGCGGCATGTTGACTTTGATCGCGGCATGACAGGCGAGGGAAGCGGCAATCTCATCTCGCAAACTCGCGCGGGCGGCGCCGCGCTTTTCTGAATCCACTGTATCGAGAACTTCCGACAGCACATTTCGCGCTTCGCTCGCGGGCAAGTCCGCCGGGGTTGATTTGATCGCCACTGTCCGGCCCGACAATCTCATCAATTCAAAACCATAGCTCTCAAGCTCTTCCGCTACGTGATCGAAGGCGGCTGCCTGTGCCGGCGTGAGATCGAACGTCTCAGGAATCAACATGTGTTGCGACTCGGGACGTCGAGAAGCTTCCAACGCGCGATACTTATCAAACAGAATCCGCTCGTGGGCGACGTGCTGATCGATGAGTAGCAATCCTTCGTCGTCGGTTGCGATGATGAAGCTTTCGTCGAGCTGGCCCAGCGGGCGAATGTTCGACGAAACGGATTCAACCGCTACCTCGCGCACCAACTTGACCGCCGAGTCGAGCGGCGGCAAATCAGGAAACACTTTCGTGTCGCCTGCTGGTTGCGGATATTCGATTGCCGCCCGCAAATCCTCTTCAGATTGATTGGGCGTTTCAGCCGGCGGCCACGCAGATGATGTTTCAGCCGGTGGCTCGCTCAAGCTGTTGGAAACATCCGCGTATGGCTTCGTTTCCGGCGCCGCAAATCCGATTCGCGGCTGCTCGGGCCGCGGTCTAAGGTCAAAATTACTTGCCTCGTTCTGCGCAGGTGGCGATGGGACGGCTGTCGCGGGCACTGCTCTCGCCTGATCCTGGTCCATCGCAATTTCATCGACTCGAGTAGCCGGCGCGTCACGAACCTCAGCCGATGGCGCGAAACCTGCGCTGGCCAGGGCTGCGCGGACGGCTTCGCGAACTGAATCGGCCACGGCGGCTGCGCGGCGAAACCGCACTTCCGTTTTGGCCGGATGGACATTGACGTCGACTTCTTCCAACGGCACGTCGATGAAAAGCAGCGCAACGGGATAGACGCCGTGCGGCAGAATCGAACGATAACCTTCCGAGAGCGCGCGGCCAATCAGGCGATCGCGAACGAACCTGCCGTTGACGAAAAGAAACTGGGCGTCGCGCGACGTCCGTCGATCACGCGGCGCGGAAACAAATCCGCGCACTTTGGCAATCTGCGGCAAAGAGAAGCTCGTCTCGGTCGGTTCGCTCACGCCATTATCAACTTCCAACAAACCGTCGAGGAATTGGGCGCCGAAGATTTGATAGGCGCGCTCGCGCAGATCTTTCGCCGGCGCCACGCGCAAAGTCTCGCGGCCGTTATTCGTCAACGTGAACGAGATTTCCGGGTGGGCCAGCGCATAGTGTGTGACCAGATTGGTGAGGTGATAGCTTTCCGTGGCTTCGGAACGCAGGAACTTGCGACGCGCCGGCGTGTTGAAGAAAAGATCGCGCACAGAGATGGTTGTTCCAGTCGGGTGGGCGGCGTCCTTGACGTCACGCATGCGGCCGCCTTCGATGATCACACGGGTGCCGGCGCTCGCATCCTTCGTCAGAGTTAGTAACTCAACGCGCGCGACCGAAGCGATCGAAGCCAGCGCCTCCCCGCGAAAGCCCAGCGTGGCGATCGCATTCAGATCATCGGCTTTGCTTATCTTCGAAGTGGCGTGCCTTTCGAAAGCCAACACTGCATCGTCGCGCGACATTCCTTCGCCGTCGTCGTTGATCTTCAACAAGCGCCGCCCACCTGATTCAACATCGATGACGATGCGCGTTGCGCCCGCATCGATCGCATTTTCGACCAGTTCTTTGGCAACGGACGCCGGGCGTTCGACGACTTCGCCTGCGGCAATTAGGTTTGAAATGTGATCGGGGAGAACTCTGATTTTGGACATGGACGACCGCCGTGTTATTCGAAGTCGGGAGCCTGCGCTACGGCATGATGAAGCTCAAGATACTTTTCGCGGACCGAAGGATCCAGTTTGTTCGCAAATTCCGAGGTCAGCGCCTTCACTTTTATGAGTTCCTGGACATCGGCGAGATCTTTGAGACGGTGCGGCGCACTCATGCCTGAAGCGAGTTTAAGTTCCACCAACTTTTCGAGAGTGATTGTCTTAATCCCGTCAATCTCCGAAATCGCCTCGCTCGGGTTAGGAAACCGGACAGGTTTGGGGCGACCGTCGCCGGGATATTCGCCGGCCGTGATGATCTCGACCCGAACATTTTCGGCAGTTGATCGGAACTGTCTCTGAGAACCTTCGAAGGCTGGACGATAACCGAGTCCCACGAGCTCTCGATGAAAGCGTTCAAGGCCTTCCTTAGTAAGAAGCAGATCGATGTCCTCAGTGAATCGACGGTAGCCATATTGATTCAAGGCGACTGCATCGATGACCGCATAGTCAATTCCAAGTTCCTCCAGCCCGCTGATAATCCGTGTGAGTGCGTTATTGACCATTCCCTTGCCGGCAAAAAATCTCAGGCCTTCATCAAATGCAGCGGATGGTGACGAGATAGTTTCCTGAAAGTCTTGTGTTCGCGACGTCGTCATCGTAAAAACTGATTTTCAAGCTAAACGTTACAAATAAACGATCTCGTGATCCTTCGTTTCCAAATCGATCGCATCAAATACCCAGTCGACAAAATACCGTCCGTGACGGGCGATGAAGGAACTGACGTTAATGCGACGTTCCTGCAAAGTTTTCTCGGGATAGAGCAGATCCCCAGCGTGTTGTAATTGACGTTGCACAGCTTCGTCGCGAGCTACCTGCGCCCGATTAAAGCGCGTGCGTAAACCATCAATCTGATAATTGATCTTTCGCCTGCCTTTTTCCAAAGCGTCGGCCAAAGTCGGATCTACACGCTTGAGCTGTTCCTGCAATCCATCCAATTCGGTGTTGAAGGTTTCGGTCGTGTGTTCAAAGGCTGCCGAGGTTTCCTGGCCCAGGTATCCAGCCACCACTCGTGCTACGACGTGATCCGGCCCGGCAAAAAAATCTTCGAGCCGAATTCCATAACGTTCCAAAGATCGCCAGGTGTGCTTCTCAACAAACGTGAGACTGGCGCGCGGCAAGATAGGAGTTGCCGGGCGATTCAAAATCCGATAGACCTCGGAGGTTTGCGCGAAGTAAGCAATCTCCGCGGACCCGCCATAGTACGCAATGGTTGGAAAAAGGTAGTCCTGGATGACCGAACGCAGGGTTACATTCGGGCTGAATTTTTCCGGTTCGCGCGTGGCCCAATCAGCAAGTTCATCAGCCGAATGGCCCTGGCCGTCGCCCTTTACTTGATACTTGCCGTCAGCGTTTCGCGTCAACGCGCGCCGCGCGCCGCTCTCGTCGTGAAGGAACAAAGGAAAAGAGTCTTCGGAGGGTGTGACCTGCGCGTGATAGCCCGCGGCTTCGAGTTCGCGGCTGCGATCCACAATTGCTCCGGCGATCTCCTGTGCGTGACGCGCTGCTTCAGCATATAGCGGCGCCGCGAGTTTCTTTAATTCCGAATCGAGCGGATCGACCAGGATTAAACCCTTTCCGCCAAACAGCGCGGTCATCATTTGAGCAAAAGCATCTCCGAAGTTTTTCCCGGGAGAGTAGCAATCACGCAGAAGCTTTTCGAGGTCGTCGGTGAATTCGGTCTTAGGCAACGATGACACAAGGTTTTGCAGAGTCGTCTCGATCGATTGATCCAGAGTTACCCGTCCGACAGGCAGGCCTTCGGAATGGATCTCTGTAGAAACGCCGACGCCGCTGAGGGTGCAGTCACGATTTATGAATTCTGCGGTGGCGACTTCCTCAAAGTCATGATCTTCGGTAGCGATCCAAAAGACCGGCGCGGTTTTGATCCCTCGTTGGGCCATGCACTCGGCAAGTTTCACTGCGGAAAGCGCCTTGTAGATCGTGTAGAGCGGGCCGACAAACAGACCGGCCTGCTGTCCTGAAACAACGGCCAGGCAATCTGCTTCGCGCAGCAACTTGATGTTGGCCATAGTCTTTTCGCTTGCGCCCCATTTGCGATTCTGCCTCTCAAGCGCGTCACATAAAGCAGTTCGGTCCGTCCGGTAATTTGCGAGAACGTGTTCGCGGCGACCCGGAAGATCGTAATGATGCTTAACAGCTTCGGGATAGAAATGTCGTAGCTTCGAAGGATCGATCAGGTAATCGAGAAAGAGACGCGATTGTTGCGGAATCTGAGTGAAGGCAAGATTTTCTACACGCAGTCCGGCTTGTTCCGGAGTGCTGTGACAGGCGGTTTCAGCGGTGCTCAATTTCGGGGTTGCTCCTGAGGAAACATTCTACGCGTCGCCGCGTCGAAAACAAATTGCAGCTCGAAGGACGTATTCGCGGCTGAGCCGCCGCACAGTGCGGTGAGGCTTGCCTCACCGTGGAGGCCTCTTTGTTTCTTGTGAGGCTACGCCTCCGTTGGCCGAGGCGTAGCCTCGAAACATCCAAGATTCGCACGGAAAGGCATAGCCTTTCCGCCGTGTGCTGCGGCGAAGCCGCTGGTAAGAAATCTGATGTAGGGTTTAGGAGCTTCCGGTGACGGTCGAAGATAGACTTCGTTCGATCGCGTCCATAGCTTCATGAAGCAAACTCTTGATCTCGGCACAAGCTTCCTCGTTCGGTAAACGCAGTGGCGCCCGCACCGCACCGCCCACGTAGCCGGTCATTTGCATTGCAGTTTTTAGTCCGCCGATGCCGTACGTCTTGGTAACCGCGCGTGCGAGCGGCGTCAACTTTTCCTGCAAGGCGTTAGCGCGATCGATTTCGCCGGATTGAAAAGCCCGATAGATTTCAAGACAAAGATCCGGTGCCGCACAACCCACCGCGAGAATTCCGGCACGCGCTCCCACCCGCAAGGCGCCGCTGAACACGGTGCCGTTGCCAATCATCATCGCAAAATCTTTACCTGCCAGATTCACTGTTTCGCTAAACTTTGTGACATCGTTCGAACTGTCTTTCATGCCGATAATGTTTGGATGTTCACTCAAGCGCGCGGCAGTTTCAGGTTCGATCTTAATTCCCGTCAGATCGGGCATGCTGTAGAGAATAACCGGAACCGGCGAAGCATCGGCGATTGCCCGGTAGTGTTTGACCAGCGCGTCCTGAGTTATTGCTGATTTGTAAAAGCTTGGTGTGATCACCAGCACGGCCTCAGCCCCGGCCTGAGCGGCGCGCTTAATTTCATTGATCGTGCCGCGCGTGCTTTGTTGTCCGGCGCCGACGATAAAAGTGAGCGCTTCCGAAACGGAGCCGCGCGCGACTTCGATTACCTGTGCGTATTCGCTTTCATCCAGATTGACGCGTTCTCCGGTTGAACCCAGGAGCACGAAACCGTCTACGCCGGCTTCCGTCCACGTTCTGATGTTGGCAGTGAAGCCGGCAACGTCAATGGCCTCGTCGGCCTTGAATGGCGTGGTGACAGGCAGCAGTAATCCGTTGAGATTTATCGACATGATTTTGATCTGTTGAAGCGGGGATTATAGACGCCGGTAAAATTATTTTCTATTCGCCTCGAAAGTTCCTTCGCTGATCGGGCCGGCGTAGCCATTGAAGCTCCACTTGCCGTGAAAGCGGCGTCCCTCAATCGTGCCGCGCAAGTAGACGTTGGCGTCATTCATCTTGGGATTCAGATCGATGATGATCTCACCTTTGATGATCGACCCGTCGAGCTCACCGGTTCCCACCTGACCGCCAATGCGCTCGGGATTCCCACCGGGAGCGATAGCGACCGGATCAGACTGGAGCGCAAGCGTCTCGCTTGCAATCAATAATTGCGACCCGCTTCAGCAACCGGGACGCTTGCGCTGAAGTCTCAAAAGAACAGTGGTGCCTCATTGATCCGGTCGCTATCGCTCGCGGTCTGACACGGCGGCTGAGAGAAATTATAGCCGCCACGGCTCAACAGAAAGAAATCATTTAAGCTGATTTCCGAACTGATTTGAGCTGTGAAAAGTCGCCCTTTCGGCGTTTGCGAAACCTCCGCTATAATTGGGCCTGCTCTGAGGGCCAAAATATGCCATATCTAAAACCTGAACGTCCGGAAAAAGTCAGCGCGCCGTCATTGAAAGCCAGTAAGGAACGCGGTGAACGCCTGGTTTGTTTGACAGCGTATGACTATCCGACTGCGCGGATCGTTGATGAAGCGGGCATCGATATCATCCTGGTCGGCGACAGCCTTGGTAACGTTGTGCTCGGTTACGGGAACACTGTGCCGGTGACGCTCGACGAAATCCTGGTGCACGTGAAGGCCGTGCGTCGCGGAGTCCAGCGCGCGCTGCTGGTTGCGGACATGCCTTACGGCTCGTTTCATACGGGCGCGGACGATACCGTGCGGTCCGCCCTGCGTCTGGTGAAAGAAGGTGAGGCGGAAGCGGTGAAGCTCGAGGGCGGTCAGAAGAGAGTTGATTTAGTTCGCCGCCTGGTAAACGAAGAGATCGCCGTGATGGGTCATATTGGATTGACGCCCCAGTCAATCAATCAACTCGGCGCTTATCGGGTCCAGGGGAAGACGGCCGATGCGGCGAAGCAATTACTCGACGATGCGCATGCGCTGGAGGATGCCGGCGTATTCTCGATCGTGCTTGAATTAGTGCCGCGCGAGATCGCGCAGATGATTACTGAAAGTGTTCGGGTCCCGACGATTGGTATCGGCGCCGGCTCGCACTGCGATATTCAGGTGCTGGTATTTCACGATCTTCTGGGCATGGCTTTCGGAAAGTTGCCGCGCTTCGTGCGCGAGTATGCCAACCTGCGCGAAACGATTACCGACGCGGTGACGCGTTGGGCAGAAGACGTGCGCAACGGAACCTATCCGTCGGATGCCGAGTCGTATGGCTTACCTGCCGAAGCGGCGGAACAGTTGAAGATCGAGACGAAGAAAGAAAAGGCATAGCCACGAAAAGGCACAAAAGGCACAAAAGAGAAGGACGGTTCAGAGTTCAACCTTCAGGTTGCGTGAATTGAAAGTAAATGCGAAGTTTGAACTCTGAATTTCGTTTTGCGCCTTTTGTGCCTTTTTGTGGCTAATCGTTCCCGATGGAAATCATAAACAGACGCAAGCGCATGATGTCGCTCGCGCGCAAGCTTCGTCGCGAAGAGAACCGGACGATTGGTTTGGTGCCGACGATGGGAGCGTTGCACGAAGGTCATCTCAGTCTGATTCATGAGGCCCGGGCGCTTTGCGACGTCGTGGTAGCTTCGATATTTGTAAACCCAGCGCAATTCGGTGCGAACGAAGATTTTGATGCTTATCCACGCGACCTGACTGCTGATGCGGCAACGTTGGCCGAATACAACGTCGATTACGTGTTCGCGCCTCCGGTCGCAGAGATTTATCCGCAAGGCTTTTCGACCTACGTAACAGTTGAAGGTTTGTCGGGCGAGTTGGAAGGCGCGTCACGTCCGGGACATTTCCGCGGCGTCACAACTGTCGTGGCGATTCTGCTCAACGCGGTGCGGCCCAACTTTGCTTTTTTTGGTCAGAAGGACGCGCAACAATCGATCGTCATCAAACAGATGGTTCGCGATCTGGCTTTTGATACTGAAATCGTCGTCCTGCCAATTGTGCGCGAAGAGTCTGGCCTGGCGCTGTCGTCACGCAATGCCTATCTTGATAGTGAACAAAGAAAAGCGGCGACAGTTTTGAATCGAGCTTTGATACAGGCGCGCGCAGCTTACGACGAGGGTGAGCGGAACGCGACAGATCTGGTTGAGTTGGTACGTGCCACAATCGAGGCGCAGCCGTTGGCGCGAATCGATTACGTGAGTATTAATGACGCTGTGACACTGGACAAGTTGGAAAAGCTCGACGAGCATCCGGCATTGCTTTCGCTCGCGGTGTTTTTCGGCAAGACTCGTCTGATCGATAATGTCGTGCTGGGGAAGACGAAGAAACATGACGCTGCCGGAGCCGGTGGTTGAGATTCTGACAGCCCAGGTTAAGCAGGCAGGCTTGCCGGCGGCGACCTGATTTCATCGGTAGGTTTTTTTCTCTAGCCCAGGGGTTTACGCCTGGGTGAGGAACAGCGGGCGCTATTAAAGCCCCATTAATGGGGCTTTTGAAACTACGGCCTTTCATTCCCCAGGCGTAAACGCCTGGGCTACGGGAAAGTCATTCAGTGAAGACGGCCGGGGAACTAGCAATAGATTCAATTTCTCGCTTACCCGATGAAGCAAGTTGGGAGGACATTCTCCACTGTCTGTATGTTCAGCGAAAAATCGAGGAAGGTATCAAGGCTGCTAATCTAGGTCTCGTCGATAGTCAGGATGATGTGAAAAAACTAATTGCTGGAGAACGATGGCGCTGACAACTAATCAGAAAGCCCATATTTCATTCACGCTCAACCGCGAGCCGGCCGAGGTGGCGTTTGCGCCGCACAAAACCTTGCTCGAAGTTCTGCGTGAAGATCTCGCCTTGACCGGAACGAAGCATGGATGTGAGTTGGGCGAGTGTGGGACGTGCACGGTTTTGGTCGACGGGAAATCGATTCTTTCCTGTTTGATGCTTGGGTTGGACGCTGAAGGTCGGGAAGTGGAAACGATCGAAGGCATGGCCGAAGGTAGCGAGCTTCATCCGCTGCAGGATACATTCGCGGATCTCGGGGCGGCACAGTGCGGTTATTGTTCACCCGGATTTCTGCTGGCGGCGAAAGAATTGATTGGAAAATCACCGCGGCCTTCGCGCGACGAAATCAAAGAAGCGCTATCGGGAAATCTCTGTCGTTGCACGGGCTACATTAAGATTTACGAAGCGGTGGAGTTGGCAGCGGCGCGCATGCGTGGCGAAGCGATGGAACTGCCGCGAGAGAGTCTATATGGTTGCGAATAGAAACGGCCACAGATGAACACGGATTATACAGATAGGGAGATACGTGCGACGGAAACCGGATGTTTTTTCTATCTGTGCCAATCCGTGTTTATCTGTGGCCCATTTTCTTTCTGAGCATGGCGATGGATTCGAAGAGCAATAACGGCAAGCCGCTCAACGTAGTCGGCAAACCTTTTCGGAAGGTCGATGCCCGCGCGAAGTGCACGGGCCAGACGAAGTTTGCCGATGACATCTTTCTGCCGCGCATGCTCTCGTGCAAAATTCTGCGCTCTCACTTCCCGCATGCGCTCATCAAAAACATAGACTTTGCGAAAGCCTTGGCACTGCCGGGAGTAATTGCCATTATCACCGGCAAAGACCTGCCGATTCCGTACGGCATTTTGCCGGTTAGTCAGGACGAGCACGCGCTCTGTATCGACAAGGTGCGCTTCGTCGGCGATCCCGTCGCTGCGGTCGCGGCCATCGACGAAGACGTCGCTTTCGACGCGATGAATTTAATCGAGGTCGAATACGAACCGCTGCAAACCATCTCTTCAATCGAAGAAGGGGTGATGATTGACGAGCCGCGTATTCACGAATACGGCGACGGCGGCAACGTTCACAAGAAAGTTTCGCTCGAGTTCGGCGAGATCGACGAAGGATTTGCCGAAGCCGATTTAGTTCGCGAGGACACTTTCTTCTACGAAGGCAACACCCATCTGCCGATGGAGCAGCACGCGGCCGTTGCGCATTTCGATTCCGATAAGAAGCTCACCCTCTGGAGTTCCACCCAGACGCCACATTATGTCCATCGCGCCTTAACCAAAGTCCTCGAGATTCCGGCGAGCCACATTCGCGTGATTGCTACGCCGAACGGCGGCGGCTTTGGCGGCAAAAGCGATCCCTTCAATCACGAAGTCGTCGTCAGTAAACTCGCAATGATTACCGGGCGTCCGGTGAAATGCACCCTGACGCGCGAAGAAGTCTTTTATTGTCATCGTGGCCGTCATCCCGTGCTGATGCACGTAAAAACAGGTGTGAAGAAGGACGGCGCCATTACCGCGATGCACTTCAAATCGTTTCTTGACGGAGGCGCATACGGAAGTTATGGCGTCGCCAGCACCTTCTACACCGGCGCATTGCAAACCGTGACCTACGAGGTTCCGCGCTACAAATTCGAAGGCATCCGAGTCTTTACCAACAAACCGCCGTGCGGTCCCAAGCGGGGACACGGGACTCCGCAACCGCGCTATGCGCTGGAGGTGCATCTCGACAAAATTGCGGAGCAGTTGAATCTCGATCCGGCTGAGATGCGTTCACGGCATCTCGTCAAAGCAAATTCTGTGACTGCGAATTACTTGCGAATCGGCAGCATGGGCCTGGGCGCCTGCATCGATAAAGTTGTCGAAGGATCGGGGTGGAAGAATAAGTTTTCGTGGGTGTCAGAACCCGGAGCGGTAGCGACGGGATCAAGTGGTCCGATAGATCTGGTTGATCCGGTCGCTATCGCTCCCGGTACTGACACTCGCAAGTTGCCTTTCGGCAAGGGCATCGGCTTCGCCTGTAGTTCCTACATCTGCGGGGCCGGCTTGCCGATCTATTGGAACAACATGCCGCAATCAGGCGTGCAGTTGCGGCTCGATCGACAAGGCGGCGTCTGTGTGATGTGCGGATCGACCGACATCGGTCAGGGATCTGATTCCATCCTGGCTTACATCGTCGCAGAAATTCTCGGCATCCATCCTTTCGACATTCGCGTCGTTACTGCTGATACAGATCTGACACCGGTCGATCTGGGCAGTTATTCCAGCCGGGTGACGTTGATGACGGGCAACGCGGCGATCCAGGCGGCCGAACGCGCGCGCGAATTATTGACGATGGCGGTCGCCGAAAAACTTGGTGTCCCAATCGAAAATGTTTCGTTTGCCGAGCGCCGCGCGTTTGATGTCGAGAACCCGGAAGTTGGCGTATCGTTTGCCGAAGCTGTCGTTCTGGCTGAGTCAAAGTTTGGGACCATCGGCACCGTGGGTTCGTACTCTCCTCCACGCTCGCCCGGAAAGTTTAAAGGAGCGGGTGTTGGTCCATCGCCGGCATACAGCTATTCGGCTGCCGTCGCGGAAGTGGATGTTGATCCAGACACAGGCATCGTTACGGTCGAGCGCGTCTGGATCGCCCATGACATCGGCAAATCAATTAATCCCGTGCTCGTGATGGGCCAGGTCGAAGGCAGCGTGTACATGGGGCTCGGCGAAATCCTGATGGAGGAGATGGTTTATCGCGGCAATCGCAACGTCGTGCACAAGTTTCCTTCGATGCTTGAATACAAAAGTCCGACCACGATGGAGATGTGCGACGTCAAGACTTATCTAATTGAAGATCCCGATCCCAACGGACCATTCGGCGCCAAAGAAGTAGGACAAGGGCCCCTGCTGCCGGTTCCGCCGGCCGTTGCCAACGCAGTTTACAATGCAGTCGGTGTGCGCATCGACGAAGTTCCCATTACGCCTGAGAAGGTTTTGAAAGCTCTGCGAGAAAAATCAAGAGGACGCGACGGGCGTTATGGGCCCAACTCCGTTCCGACAGTAGACTGGCCCGAGCCTTTACGCGTGCCGACTCCGGCCGAAGGTGGAGACGGACGCGAAATGCCACGCGTGGCTGTACATTCTTAAATCATGAAAAAGTATTTACCATTTGCCATCATCATCATCGTGCTCGCCGCCGCCATCGGCGCTTCGTTTGTGCTTTGGAAGAAACGCGGGGGTTCAACTGGCAATCCCGGTTCCAATTCCACTTTCGCAACGGACGTAACGGCTTCCAATAGTCCGGCGGCCCAGCCATCGCCAAAAGATTCGGCCGGCACGACCAGGCCGAACGTAAAGGTCAGCTCGCCGGTCGTGATCGAAGAGTACGGCGATTACCAATGTCCGCCGTGCGGCCAGCTCTATCCCGAGCTAAAACAGATCGAAACTGAATATGGCGATCAAGTGAAGGTGGTCTTTCATCATTTCCCGCTGATGAAGATTCACAAAAACGCGCTGCTCGCCGCTCATGCTGCCGAGGCTGCGCGCAACCAGAACAAGTTTTGGGAGATGCACGATCGGCTTTATCGAAATCAGAAAGAGTGGGCGGAACTTGCCGATCCGAAACCTGTTTTCGAATCCTATGCCCGTCAATTGAACCTGAAGCTCGACCAGTTCGATAACGATCTACAGAGCAATCTAATCGACCAGAAAATCAGCGCCGACATCCAGCGCGGGACCTCTCATGGCGTCACGGGAACCCCCACTGTTTTCCTCGATTCGAACTTATTGAAGTATGAGGCGACCAATCTCGACGGCCTGCGGAGGGGCATCAATATCCTGCTTCAGCAGAAGGCCGGCTCATAAGCACGGTTCCGGGCCGATCGGATAAACTTGCTCCTTCCCGCTACTTAAAGTAAATAAGCTAACGTTCTGGTTGACATGTCGTACGCATGTCTTTATAGTTCCGTACCCGTAGGTCGTCTTTGATGCCAGCTTCGGCGTTCACCCCCCGCATCAAATCGACGGATTGCCGATGTTCAAGCTAAGACGCCTCGAAATCACGGGCTTTAAGTCCTTTGCTGACCATACTGACCTCATCTTCACTGGTGATGGCATAACCGCCGTTGTCGGGCCAAATGGCTGCGGTAAGAGCAACGTCGCCGACGCTATTGCGTGGGTTCTGGGCGAGCAGCGTGTAAAGCATTTGCGCGGCGCTGAGATGAAAGACGTGATCTTTCAAGGCTCGCGCAATCGTCCGCCCAGCGGCATGGCCGAGGTCGTTCTGCATTTAGTGCGCGATGAGTACGTCGAGCACGAGCCTGACATTGAAGATATCGATTCGACCCTCGAACAAATCGACGAACAAAGCGAAGCCTTTGAAGAAGTTCTGGCCACTCCAGTTGAAATGGAGTCAGTACCGGGAGCGGTAGCGACCGGATCGGTTGATTCAGTCGCCGACCCCGTCGCTACCGCTCCGGGTACTGACCCGGTCACCGACGCCATCGCTACCGACCCGGTCGTCGAGCCCAAACCAAAGACTACACATCATCGGCATTGGCGGCAGCGGCGCAATCTTGCGCTTGAGTTTGCGCCGGGCGAGGCCGTGTCGGTCACTCGCCGTCTCTATCGTTCCGGCGAAAGCGAATACCTGCTCAACGATCGTACCTGTCGTCTGCGCGATATTCAGGATCTCTTTTCGGGCACCGGACTTTCGGGCGGTCACTACGCAATTATCGAGCAGGGCCGCATCGGCCAGATTCTTTCGGCTAAGCCGATGGATCGTCGCACGATCATCGAAGAGGCTGCCGGCATCACCAAGTTTCGTGTGCGGCAACGCGCCGCCGAAGCTCGTTTGGAATCTGCGCGATCGAATCTTAGCCGAGTCTCTGACATCATTTCTGAAATTGAGCGCCAGGTGAACAGCCTGCGACGCCAGGCTGCGAAGGCCCGGCGTTATCGGATTCTGCGCGAAGAACTGCGCGACTTGCTGCGCCGAGTCTATGTCGCCGAAGATCGCAGTCTCACCTCTCTGCTCGAGCAGAGTCAGACTCAACTGGATGCGGCGAATGAAGAAGAGCAACGGCTCACCGCCGAGTTGGCTACGCGCGAAGAGTCCAGCAGGTTCGCGACGCAAAATGCCCGGACGCTCGAAGACGAATTGGCGCAGGTGCGCGCGGCCGTTGCCGACGCAGCTCTGCAGCGCGACCGGCGGATTCGCGAGCGGGTTTATCAACAGGAACAGATCGAGGAGCTGACCAGACGCCACACTGAAATCGAAAGAGAGATTGAAGCGCTCGGCGCGCGTTCTGTCGTGATCGATTCTGAGCTGCAGCGGCTGCGGGCCATCGAATCTCAGCTCATCTCTGAAAACGAGCAAACCATCCAGGCGCTGCGCGCGGCTGAGGATGCGCATGCGCAAAAGCTGGCGCTGGTATTTGAATCGGAAAACGAAATCGAAACAGCGCGCGCTGAACTCCTCAGACATACTGCGGCGGCCGAGCGTCTGCACGAATTGGCGCGCCAGCTCGAGGGCAGTCTGGAGAAACTGGCGCAGCAGGCCGAAGGGCTGGTTCGCGAGGGCGAGCGGGCCGCGGCGGCTCATGCCGAGCGAAACGCGCAGGCTGAAAATCTAAACGAACAAATCGCAACTGCCCGACAGAAGCTCGCGGGTTTGACTTCGGAACGCGAAGCTGCGATCAGGGCCGTGGTCGAAGGCCACGAGCGCGTTTCTGATACCGATGCCGAACAGACGCGGGTGCGTGATGATTATTCGCGGGCGCTGCACAGGCTCGAAAGTTTCAAGGAACTCGACGAGCGGCGCGCTCACTATTCGTTGGCAGTGCAGGAAGCTTTTTCCGCGAACCAGAGGCAACACTTTCATTTAATCGGCACGCTTGCGGACGCGATCCAGGTTGACCGTGAATGGGAACACGCTGTCGAAGGAGTTTTCGGATCGTCGCTGCAATCGATTCTGGTCCCGACTCCCGATGACGCCATTCAGGCCGCAACCTGGTTAAAGAACAACAACGCCGGGCGCGCGACTTTCCTGGTGACCGGATTTCACGGCGGCAGTGACGAAGTCGATGTAGATGTCGATGTCTTCACTTTTGCGAGCGAGTCGGTTCCCAACGCCCAACGTCAGCAGCATGTGCCGGTGGGAATAGATGGACCGCGTCTCGGCGACATCATCCGGGCGCCGCGCGAGTTGCTGTTAATTCTCGAACGAACGATGCACGAACGCATGAACGCGCGCATCGTCGATACGCTTGATGATGCGACGGCTTTGTCGCTGGCGACCGGCGACATGTTTGTAACGACCGACGGCGATTGGGTTGCCGGAGGCCAATTCGTCAACGCCGGCAATGGCCGCGCGTTGGAAGAAGGCGCCGGGCTGTTGACCTTCAAGCGCGAGTTGCGCGAGTTGGAGTCGAGAGTCAGCGAGTTGGCTGCCGGCTTAGCCGTGGCTGAAGTAGCCGTAACAGATGCGCGATCGCGCCTGACCGGCTTGGAAGAAGCCGTGGTTCTGCTAAATGCTTCGATTGCCCGCGAAGAGCGCGAAGTCATGGCCCGCGAGATGACGGCAGATTCGTTGCGGCAGGACGTTGAGCGGGCCGAGCGACATTTGCGCGTGGTCGCCGATGATACGCAGCGTCTCGAACAGGAACGTCAGGAGCTTGAGGAGAGACGCGCGAAGACGCACGCAGAAAGTGCCATCGCGGACGAAATGCGTCGCGCCACCCAGGAGCGCATCGAGCACACATTGGGCGTGCTCGGCGGGTTCCGCCGTGACGCTGAGACTGAAAACGAAAGCCTCAATCAGCAGCGAGCCGAGGCTGCTGCTGCCGCCGAGCGTCGTCGCTCGACCAACGCGGACCTGCGCCGGCTCGATAACGAGCGCGAAGAAGTCAGCTCGCGAGTGGCGCGTTTTCAACTGGAACTGGTTGAAGCATCGACTCGAATCGACGAGTTGATTGATTCGCTGAACGAAATTGATCAGCTCGCCACCACGATCGATGAAGAAAAGACGCGCGAAGAAACTCAGATTACTGAAGCCACGGCGCGCCTTGAGAGTGCCCGCGCCGAAGCCGACCTGCTTTCGAATGAGTTGGCAGAATTGAACCGGAACGCTGCGGCTTCGCGTGATGCCCGCGCGGCGATTGAAGTGCAGCGCGCCGAGGCAATGGCCCGGGTCAACTTCGTCCATGAATCGTGCGCCAATGAACTTAATCAGAGTCTGGACGAAATCGCCGGCGAAATTACGCTCGAGCCGGAATTCGATCTGGAAGCGCAACGCGCGCATGTCGAAGATTTGCGCAACCGGCTGGAAAACTTTGGCGCCGTGAATATGATGGCGCTCGAAGAACTTTCAGAGGCCGACGAGCGGTTCGTGTTCCTCACAACTCAGCGCGAAGACATTACCAAGGGTATCGCCGCGACCGAAGAGGCTTTGCGAGAGATCAAGCGCCGCTCGCGCGAGCGCTTCCGCGACGCGTTTGAAAAGATCAATAAGAACTTCAGCGAGCTGTTCCAGGAATTGTTCGGCGGGGGCCGCGGCGAGATGAGCTTGATCGAAGCCGACGACGAGCTGGAATCAGGCATCGACCTGGTGGCGCAACCGCCGGGCAAGCGCCTGCAGAATGTTTTGCTGCTCTCCGGCGGCGAGAAAGCGATGGCCGCGCTCGCGCTGGTGCTTGGCATCTTCCATTATCGTCCTTCACCTTTCTGCCTGCTCGACGAAGTCGACGCGCCGCTCGACGAAGCGAACATCGGCCGGTTCACCAACAAAGTCGTTTCGATGTCGACCAACACGCAATTCATCGTGATTACCCACAACAAACGGACCATGGAAACGGCGCGCGCCCTTTACGGCGTGACCATGCAGGAAGTCGGCGTGTCCAAGCTCGTTTCCGTCAAGTTTGAATAGGCCTTAGACCCTCTCTGGGCAATAACACACCTAACTCATCAAGAATGTCTCTGGCTTGGACTCTACGAGCGCTCCCAACGGGAAACGAGGGTGGTGTTGATTTGAAATTCTCGAGTCGTCCTCTGCGGCCTCTGCTCAGACCTCGGCTGCTCCTCTGCGGTAAATGCTTTGAAAGTCGCTTAACCGCAGAGCGCGCAGAGGACTTTCCAGAGGAACGCAGAGGAAAACTTCAAACTCAGTAAACTAACGGAAACGAGTAGCAACTTGCATTATTTTTCGGTCATCTACAGAATAACCGACACAGTTATGCGAACTAATTTCTTAAGATTCTTACTGGCGGCAGGATTGACCTTGAGCGCTTCGTTAGTCGTTGCAGGTCAAGAGACACCAAAACGCAACGATCGTCCACAGGAATCCTCCAGCCCTACACCTGCCCAACGTCGCGAAGAAAAGAAGCAGCCGGACGCCACGAAGTATTCTTATGAATTCGCGCAAAAGGAATTCATCGTCAACCACGTCGTTATCACGCACGATGCTCTGGGACGCGGCAACATCAGCTTTGAAAGAAAGAACGAGACGACGCCAATTGTTGAGCCGGTCGAATTATCTGCGGCCGCGCTGGGACGGATCTTCGGCTTATGGACTGCGTTGAGGTTTCTGGATTCGGAGGAGAACTATCAGGCGTCCAAGGACTTCGCGCACCTCGGCACATACAAACTCGGCATGGACGATGGCAAGCGTCGTCGCACCGCCGAGTTCAACTGGAGTGACAACAAAGCAGCCTGGGCCCTCGCTGACGAGTATCGTCGCGTTTCGGATCAGGCGATCCTCATTTTCAATATCAAGCTGGCCCGCGAGATGCAGCCTCTAAACGCGCCTCAGTTGCTGATCGAGATGGACAGTCTGCTGAAGCGAGATGGACTGTCCGACCCTCAGCAATTGATTCCGCTACTCAACGAACTGAAAACCGACGAACATATCCCGCTCATCGCCCGCAATCATGCGGATCGGATCTTGAAGAAGATCGAGAAATAGGCTTAGGTCGAACCCGTTCGCAGGCGTTCAGCCGCGATTAGGCGGCAGATTCTGCGCTGGAAATCTGTAAGAGCCATTGTCTGAGCGTTGCGGCTTTCTGGAAGGCTTCTTTATCGCCATGCCGTTCGATGTAATCAAGTACTCGAGCAGCATCAGCGAGTGTCTGCGGATAATAATCCTCACGGAGAAACCACAAACAACGCGTGCGATACTCATCGACCAGAGCATTCACGCTGTTCATCAATTTGTCTTGATTCTGGGTCACTGGCTGGAGTCTAACGCGCTTCGATTTGGGTCACAAGCGAATGCGAGTACGCCTGCTTAACGCCTCAGGGCTTATGATCGCGGGCTGTGCCGACTCGTAATTGTTTGTTCGAGCCGATTGCTGCTCGCAAACGAGCGGCTCGCGCAAGGACACGTCCTCCTGATCGCCCTCAATCACGCCGAAAGGAAAGGTCTTGAGTAGGAACAAGCGCTCTGTCGGAAAGGGAAGTCATGCTCAGTTCTCCGATGGTTAACCGATTCAGGTGAACGTGCTCGCTCCACACGTAAGAATGGGTAGGGAGTCAAGCCGTCAGTTAACGCGGACAGTAAATCGTTAATCGCCAAGAGTAAATAGTAAATGAGGGACTTGCCTCTCTCCATTCAACCTTGCACCATTTGACTCTAGTGGTGGAACGGTACTCCGTCCCCCAAAGGTCGAGCTACTGCCCCGCATCACCGTGAAGAATGTTTGCGTTCCCAGCAATTAGGTTGAAAAACTCCACCAGACGATTCTCTGCCCAGAAGCGATCCTCACCCGCGTTGTCTGAAAGAAAGGCTACGTGACCGCCGCGTTCCGGCGCAACCAGGAGCACGTAAGGATTTGCGGCAACCGAAAGGTCTTGAAGTGGCGCGAACGGAATGAAGGGATCGTCTTCGGCGTGAATGATTAATGTCGGGATGCGGATGTGCTTGATTAAGGGGAGGGAACTCGCCTTTGCGTAGTAATCGCGCGCGTCGACAAAACCAAATGCCGGCGCGACGAAACGGTCGTCAAATTCTTCGATGCTGTGGATGTTGCCTATACCGGATATGTCGTAAAGATCGGGAAAAAGTTTTTTCTTTCTCCTGATGCGGTTCTTCAAACGCCTCAGAAAATCCTGTTGATAAATCCAATTGCGGCGCAGGTTCATGTGGAGCGTGCTGGCCCGCAGATCGACTGACGGCGAAACTGCGCAGATGCCCAGCACTTCTTTTGGAGGATCGTTTCCGTACTCCCCGGCGAGCTTAAGAATCATGTTGCCGCCCAGAGAGAATCCGGCAACGAACAGCCGCGGCAAGTGATCCGTCTCAATTAGTTCTTCAATTACACTGCGAGCATCATGCGTCAGTCCTCCGTGATAAAGCGTCGGCGACAGATGCTCAGTCCCGCCGCAGTTGCGGACGTTCACGCGCACGACGTTGAAGCCGGCCCGGAAAGCTTTGTCAGCGGTCGAAACCATATAGGCCGACGCGGTCGAGCCCTCCATTCCATGCCACATCACCAGAGTTGGATATTCCGCGCGATTTGATTGCCAGCGACACCGGGCCAGGATCTGGCTGTCAGGTTCGACTTGAAAGAAACGCTCTTCGTCGCCGGTACTATCGCGTGCGCGCAGCGGCCAGAGATAAGCGGCGAGGGTTTGCGTATCACCGCGCTGAAAAACGCGATGCGGAATGAAGTCCTGAGAGTTTAGCTTTTGAGTTAGCTGTTCGCGGAGGATGTTGATGGAGGATTTATCATACGACATTGATTTGAGAGTACGCTGATAACGTGCCCACTCCAAGCGGCGGTTTTTTTAAGTGGCGACTTAATTTCATCGTAAGGTTTTCTCTAGCCCAGGCGTTTACGCCTGGGTGAGAAACATCGGGCGCTATAAAGCCCCATTAATGGGGCTTTTGAAGCTACCGCCCTTTCATTCCCAGGCGCAGACGCCTGGGCTACGGAAAAGTCATTTAAATTGGCGCACTACCCGGGGAGGTCGGGCTTCTGACACTACTTGAAGGTGATCAAGACGTCGACCGTATTTCTCACGGCGTCGGGTCGAGTTTGGAATTCAGCTTTCACGCGCGCGCGGGTCGGAGATTTTTGCACTAAGGCGCGGATGAAATCGGGCATCACCGTCTGTCGAAATTCTTCGATATAAGTTTCGTCGAAGACGGTGTTCGATCCCAGTTTCCATTTTGCTTTCAACTGATCCGCGTCGGCCTGGGCTATGCCGCTAATTATTAGTTCACCCATGAAGTAACGCGGCCCTTCGTTGATGAGGAACTTGTAGTTTACCTGCGATGAAGTCGGTTCGACTTCGAACGTTTCTTTCACCTGCGCAGTGATGTGGCCTCGACGGGCATAGGCCAGGCGAACCTGTTTCAGTCCGTTTTCGATTTTCGTGCCGTCGGCCAGTTCGCCCGGATTCATTCCCAGCGCCGCCGCTAGTTCATCAACCGTTAACTTTTCGTTGCCGTTCCACTCTGAACGCCCCCACGTAAAAGCTGCGCCTTCCTCGACCGGAATAGTCACGACCACACCGCTGGGACACTGCGTGGAATTCTCAAACACCACCGCAGGCGTTTGAAACTGAGCGCGCAGATGGCCGAGATGACGATATAAAGGCATGAGCGAAGTTTGCGGAAAAGCCGCGATGTCCTTCTGCGAGTATTCGGCTTTCAGTATCGGCTGCGAGGCTTTGACGAGTTCAGCTTCTGAGACCACTTTGCCGCCGGGAAAATGAATCGAGCAAACCGGGACCTTAGAGCCCCTCACCGTGAAGATCAATTGAAATTTTTCGCCGGTCAAATTGGGCACCGCTTCGACCCGGCCCGTTATCTTTCTTTGGTCCAGGAGGCGCTGCAACGCAGCGGTTATTTTATCCAGCGTCTCGCCGGTCGCCGGAGCTGTTCCATTGTAGAAGGGGACGTCGGCGCGAATTGCTGATGCCAGTTCCTCTTCAGTGAACCAAACAAAGTTCTCAAAGACGACGGGCAAGTTCGCCGCTGCTTCTTCGAGCGTGAAAGTGATCGTGGCCCGGCCCTTTGCGCTGCGAACGCGGTAACTTAGTTTGCGCAACAAACCGGATTGCAGCAGTTTGCCGGCCGCCGCATCAAAAATGTTGGTGTCCACCACCTGTCCGATTTTCAGTTCGCTCAGGGAAGTTAGCTGGCTGACACTGAGTCGCTTTTGCCCGACGAATTCAATTCTATCCAGCGTCAAACGTTCCTGACCTGTTGCCAGTGTGGGCCATAAAATGCTCAGCATCAGCAGGCTGATGCAGAAAGCTCTGGGACGATTTAAGAAGTTGCTGAAGCGCATAGTTGACTTCGAATGTGGCAGTAAAGCATCTTGCCCAGGGGCTTTGCACAAAAAGTGTACAGCAGGCTGCCGGCCTGCTGATGTTATCGCCTGATTCTCAAGCTCTTTCGCGGAACAGGCTGGCAGCCTGTTGTACGCTTTTTGTGCAAAGCGTTGCCCAAGTATTCAGATTCTAACTTGAACCGTTTGACCATGAAAGCGGCGCATCCGGCCAATCACAGCAGCTTTGAGTCTCGCCGACGCGAGAAGGTTGTTGAAGTGTGGCGCAATTTAGGCGAACCAAAGGTCGGCGAGGACGAATTGCGCGAGATTCAGAAGGCCCTGGCCAAAGAATTTGCGGCGGCCGATGACGTTACGAGTCCGGCTGCGATTGCGCGAATCCTTGCCGATGAGGGCGCCGAACTGCGCCATCCTGAGATTATTGAATTCGATGCGCAGTGGCGCGAGGCAAAGATCAAGCGTGAAGCCGAGAGATTCGGTGGCCTTGAAAAAATTTCGTCCGGTCAGCCGATGAACCGCGCGCAGGCAGAAGCGCTGATAAACAAGATGGAAGGGTTACGCCAACGATTTGCTGACGAAGCCGACCGCGAGGGCCTGGCAGAGTTAACGGCGTTAGCCGTGAATGCGCGGCGAGCTGCCCAGTTGATCGCGAAAGACCGCGCGTCTGATTCCGTCCACCGGGCTGAACAGGAGGAAATAGCGGAGTGGATCAAGATTTGGATCCAGACCCCCAACCTCCTTGCCGACTGGCTTGCATTACGAAAAGGCTCGCCAGAATTTCGCAAGCGGTTTGGTTCCGTCGAATCATGAAGTAATGCTTTGCGGTGACTTAGCTGCCGCGGAGCGACACAGCGACGAGAATGATCGGGAGTGCAACGACTGCCCCAGTCACGGCAAAGAGTTTCCAGACGGGTGGCTCGTGCCTTTTTACCTTGGCAACGTCGTCATAGGTGGCTTTGGTAACTTTGCCTGTCTTCGCATCGACGATGCCAAAGTGGTCCTCGCTCACGTCCACGACACAGCCTTTCAACGACGTCTTGTCTTTGAAGAACACTTCGACCTTTGCTTTCGGGCAGGTTCCTAGTTTGGCGATTGCTGCGCGAGCTTTGTCGGTCGCTGTTGTCTGGTCGGCTTGCTGGGCAGAAGCTGGAGTGGCGGACTGCACCAAATACACGACAAGTGACATCACAATAAGTCTTTTCAACACCGCCTGGTCCTCCTGATGTTCGGAGATGGAAGAGCAAGCGGATGTTGTGCAATCTGCGGGCCTTGTTCTTAGGTGTCGAGCCGGTCGGCGTGCAGTGGCGGTAATTTATTGAAAGGGTGCGCGAGCTCATACGCGTGAGCCAGCCGCAGCAAATTAGCTTCGCTCCAGTGCGGGCCGAGCAGTTGCAAACCTATCGGCAAGCCTTCTGATGAAAGTCCGCACGGAACGCTAATGCCGGGAACGCCGGCGAGATTCGCCGTGACTGTGTAGATGTCGTTGAGGTACATAGCCAGCGGGTCGTCGACTTTTTCTCCGAACTTGAACGCCGGTGTAGGCGTCGTTGGCGTCAGGATCGCATCGCACCGTTGGAAGGCGGTGGCAAAATCCTGTCGCAGCAGAGTCCGCACCTTTTGCGCTTTCAGATAGTAAGCATCGTAGTAGCCGGCCGACAGCACATAGGTGCCCAACATGATCCGCCGCTTTACTTCCGGACCGAATCCTTCATCGCGGGTCTTGCGATACATGTCGCGCAGGGCCGGTGCTTCTTCGGCACGAAAGCCGTAGCGCACGCCATCGAACCGCGCGAGATTCGATGAAGCTTCCGCCGTGGCGATGATGTAGTAGACGGCGATCGCATACTTCGCGTGGGGCAAATCGATCTCGACGACTTCGGCGCCGAGATCCTTGTAGGCCTTGATCGCTTCTTCGATCGCTTTGCGAACTTCGATGTCCACGCCTTCGCCTAGTAACGCTTCAGAAACGCCGAGGCGCATGCCTTTCACATCCTGGTCCAAGCCGGCGGAGTAATTCGGGACCGGCACGTCGGCGGTGGTCGCATCATGCGGGTCGCGCCCGGCGATGACTTGTAAGACTGAAGCAACATCGCTCGCATTAAGCGCGAGCACGCCAACCTGATCCAGAGATGAACCAAAGGCCACCAGGCCATAACGCGAAACTCGTCCGTAGGTCGGCTTCAATCCGACGACACCGCAGAGCGCGGCCGGTTGGCGAACCGAACCGCCGGTGTCTGAGCCGAGCGCTACCGGCACAATGCCCGCGGCGACGGCAGCGGCGGAACCACCGGAAGAACCGCCGGGCACCCGCGAGATGTCCCAGGGATTCTTGACTGGGCCGAAAGCTGAATTCTCGTTGGACGAGCCCATGGCGAACTCGTCGCAGTTGGTCTTGCCGATGACTGTTGCCCCGGCCGCGAACAGGCGTTCGATTACCGTCGCATTGTAAGGAGGATGGTACGGACCGAGGATTCTCGAGCCGCAAGACGTCTGCATCCCGGTAACACAAATGTTGTCTTTGATCGCGATGGGAACGCCGGCGAGTGATAACGTGGCTTTCTCAGAATTCTGGTCGAGTTCGGTCGCGCGTTTCACCGCGCCTTCACGATCGATTTGCAGAAAAGCATTCAGGGAGTCATTCAACTTCTCCGCCGCATCAAGCGCCTTTTCGACGGTTGCGCGGGCGGTGATTTCACCGCGGGCAATACGTTCCCTGAGGCTGATGATGCTTGTGTTCATTCCACCACGCTATTTAAGCAAGGCTGCGTCACGCGAGTGACTTTGCGGGTTCCAGCGCCAATGTGACAACCCAGTCCTTCTGTTCGACAGTTTCCGGAGCCGAGATTCCGCGGGCGATGCTGACCTGACGAAATGCCTGTGACGGATCAACTCCTGACAGAACTAAGCTTGCGAAATTGTTCCAGCTTCACTGAATTGAGCGAGCTTTCAGGGTATAGCGATTTATGCGGTGGCTTCTCAGCTATCCCAAAACCTTAGGCACACGAAAATGTCCCGACGCTGGATCGGGCGCCTGGTCGAGCGCAAGCTTTTGCCCAAGCGACGGCTGAATTTCGTCAGGGCGAGAGCTTTCGGTTTGTTCGCCCTCAAGTGTCAGGCCGCCCAGAGCTGGTTCGACCGCGCTGGTGTCGATCGCGTTCAGTTGCTCGACATAAGTAACGATTTCAGAAATCTGTGGCGCAAACATCTTGCGCTCGTCTTCGGTCGTATCCAGATGGGCCAGCAAGGCTATTTTTTCAATGTCAGATTCGGTGATCGGCATAAGAGTATTGAATTGGAATTATTCGGTCGTCATCGAATCACGCCTGGCAATACAGTTTTCGGCCGCTCGAATAAATCGCGCGCGCAACTCCTGATCGGCGATTGATCCGGCAGCAAACAACAATTCTGTAGGCGCGGGCGCTGGAGCGACCTTCGCCGCGGGCCGTTCTGCTTCTGTTTGCGCCTGCGACACTGCCGTGGGGTTAATCGTGAAGAGCAGTTCATCGACTGTTCGTTTTCCCAGCAGATTGTTCAGGCGAAAAATTAGTTCAGCACTCATTGATTGAAGTTGCTTTTGCCACATTGCGTCAGCAACCGATACGATGAATCTTCCGCTCTCGAATCGAAACGGAACTGCCTGACGGCTTAGACCGGCGCCGGCGACGCGCGCCCAGGCTAACTTAACAGCCAGGTCCGGGTTGGCGCCCAAGAGCTTGGGTAACAGTCGAGTCAGGTCGATCATCGATTCCAATTGATGTTGCGAGCAAAAACCTTAAAATGAAAACCGGATTCGCAGTTTAATGGAAGACCCGTGCGATAACCAAGTGAACTGTCTCAGCTTTGAGTTTTCTCTGTGTCTCTGTGAGGTCTCCGTGCCTCTCTGTGGTGATATCTGTCTCCGATAGGACGTACCACAGAGGCGCCGAGATTTCACTGAGACACGGAGAAGAACCTCATTTAGTGATATCTCAATTCAGAAATAGATGATTGATCTGCCAAAAATTATTCTCGCTTCGGCCAGCCCGCGCCGTGCCGAAATTCTTAGAATTGTGGGCTGGCCTTTTGATGTACTCGCCGTGCACATCGATGAGTCGCGCCGGCAGGATGAGGTTGCCGCAAGCTACGTTCAACGTCTGGCGCGCGAGAAAGCCGAAACTGCTGCGGCGCGCACCGTCGGATTGAATGTCGTCGGGGCGGACACTACGGTCGTCATCGATGATCAAATTCTTGAGAAGCCTGTCGACGCAAATGACGCTCGGCGCATGCTCGGAATGCTAAGCGGTCGCTGGCACAAAGTGCTGACGGGTGTCGCGGTCGTGGATCGAAAGAGCTCAGAAACCAGAGTTGCTTATCAGGAAACGGAAGTTAAGTTCGCTGCGATGAGCAATAGCGACATTGCAGGGTATGTTGCCGGCGGCGAGCCGATGGACAAGGCCGGCGCCTACGCGATCCAGGGCCGGGGCGCGCGCTTCATAGAGGGTATCAGGGGAGATTATTTTAATGTCGTGGGGTTGCCGGTGCGTTTGCTTTACGAATTACTCGTGAGGCAGTAGCCCGAACGTGACTTTACAGCATCTTGTCCAGACGCTCCGCCAACTGCTTGGCCAGATCCGCCGACGGATCCATGCCTCCCAAAGTTGCCGCAATCTGACCTTGCTTATTGAGAATCACGGTTGCCGGTAATTGATCGACTCCCAGCCGGCGCGAAACGGGACCGTCCGAATCTCGCAACACTGAGATCTTATATTTCCGTCCGAGGTCTCGAAGCTCTTCATCGCTAACGAAGTTTTTTGATTTCGCGGAATCGGATTCCGTGCTTATCCAGTAGACGGCAACGCCGCGGGCTGCGTACTGATCGGCCAACTTCTTCAAGCCTTCCATTTGATTTCGCGTCAAGGGCAGCCACGATGCGCCAAAGGCCAGGACCACGACCTCGCCCCGCAGGCTTTCTGATGTTACCGGCGGGCCATCGACGGCCCGCAAAGAAAAGTCAGGCGCCTGGGCCTGTACGAATGGAACGGCAAACAGAAGCACCAAAAGTGCGGCGGTCGAGAATATGATTTTGCGAATCCTGCTTAACATTGAAACTCCTTCTTTTCGCTCGCCCTAAATTGTCTGGCGAGCGGACGACAACTGCTTAGATGCGGAAAAAAGGTCAGCCGCAAAGTTTTCGAATCATTCTCAAAAAACCTAAGAAAACTGGGCCAATTCAACGTTGGGGCGGCTGTCCGAAAACCTCCTGGTGCAACCGGACGTAATCTTCCCACGTGTCCATGTCGCGCGCAACGAGGGGCGACTCGACGGCGAGCCTGTGCACGTCACCGCGGTGCGATTCGAAGAAGTTACGCAAACCTTTTTCAGGATCGAGATTAAGCAATTCGTCGCGGAATGACAGATCGATTAGGACGGGATGCCCGCCACGCCCGTGGTGTTCAGGCTGGACCAACTTCGATCCGCGTTTCCATTCGTCGGTAATTGCGCGAATCGTGGCACTCTCTACCGCCGGATGGTCCACCAGCGCAATGAGCATAGCGTTGGTCGCCGGCGAAATCTGTTCCAGACCGCGGAGGATGGACACAGACATTTCACTTCCAGGATCGGAGTTGAGGGCGAAGGTCACGTCGGAGTCTTTCAAATGTTCGCGGAGTTCGTCTGCGCGATGGCCGAGCACGACGACGATTTCTTTCACGCCGGCGCCGCGGAGGCGTGTGAGGCAAGAGCCGATGACTGTACTTTCACCGAAAGGAAGTAATGGTTTGAATGCGCCCATCCGGCGCGAGCGCCCGGCGGCGAGCAGAATTGCAGCGACTTGTTCCACTGATTACTGAGTCGACGGTTCCCACAGCTCAACGCGTCTGATAGATGTTATCCAAGCTGGGAACGCACGTCTTTAAGCGCGCGCAAAGTGTACTGCCGGGCCATCTGTTTGCGCCAGTTCATTACAAAGTCCGTGTTGTCCAGGGGCCTGGCCTTGACGTAGCAAGCTTCTGCCGCAGCTTGGATCTGATCTTCGTTCAAGGGATTTCCAATTAGTGCCTGGGCCGCTTCATTAATCTGAAGCGGTGAAGGAGCAATGCCGCCAAGGACGATCTTGGCATCGGCCACGACCCGGTCGCTATCGCTCCCGGTACTGACTCCATTCCCGCGCGTGTCAGAAGCCCGACCGTGAGGGAGGGCCCCATTAACCTCGTCGTACTTAACGTAAGCCGCAACTCCCAACACCGGAAAATCGAAAGCTCCGCGGCGCCGCAGCTTCTGATACGACGCGCGCCAGCCGTTTGTGGGCGGCAGGTGAATGTCCACGAGCAATTCATCGGGCCGCTTTTTCAGATAATCAATTCCGTCGTCGTTATAGAATTCCGCTGCGTCAATCATTCGCTCGCCGAGCGTCGAGACCAGGCGCAGCTTTGCGCCGATCGCAACCATCACGGGCACCAGGTCCGAAGACTGGACGGCCCAGCACTTGGAACTCCCCGGCGCGACCCAACAAATGTCTCCGTCTTTCTTCAAACAGAAGTTGATTGCTTTTCGCCATTCGTAATTCTGATCGTAGTAATTGCAACGAGTGTCGAGCAGGAGGTTCCCGCCAATCGTTCCCATGTTTCTCAGGATGGGCGTCGAGATCGTGCGCGCCGCCGCGGCGATCACTGGGTAATCGCGTTTGATGATCTCGTTCTCAACGATGTCCGTGAGCGTTATCGATGCGCCGATGCGAATTCCTGATTTGCCTTCGCCGGTGATTTGATTGAGTTCCGGCAGACGCATCACCGAGATGACCGTCTTCGGCATCTGCTGCCGCCGTTTCATATTCGGATAGAGATCAGTCCCGCCGGCGACGAACTGGGACTCGGGACCAGTGTCAGCGACAATCTTCACCGCCTCCGCGATGGTTCGCGGCGTGCGATAGGTGAATTTAGGAAGACGCATCATGAATGTGTTTGGATTCCCGTTCTTTGTTTCAAGACACGAGCAGCTGCCATCCAGACTCGGCTTACGTTCTCGCTTGGTTCTGAGGCCACAGGGTGCCACGCGGCAAAGACTTGTTTTCCTCGGAAGTTTACTGGCGTAGCTGACAGACGTAGTGACTTATGGTCGTTAACCAACTCCGGCCGCTCGATGGCCGTACCGACAACTTTGCACGCCTCGTTTCCAAGACAGATGATGACACTAAGGTTCGTCATATGACGGAAGACAATATCGTTGAGTATGCGACGGAGATATCCTTGCAACTTCGCATCGTAGAAGTTCGGCAAACTCCCTCGTTGCCGACCATCATTGCGTAACAATCCAGCCATCACTGAGCCGTAAAGCTTCGTACCAGGTAAAGCTTCACTAAGACTACGAAGATTTCTGTTAGTCGTGGATCCGTCCTCTCCGGGAAACGCGTGTCGCCAAGGTTGAGTACAAGGATTCGCTTGGCAATGAATACCATCTCCCTCCTCGATTAACCGACGGAATATCTGCATCCGTCCTGCATCCTTGGCAAGTAGTAGCACCGGCGCAGCCCAATCATTAAATCCATTCATAGTCTCGGTACCATAGAGACGACGCGTATTGTCTGCACGCTGTTTATCGGTGAGCCGAGAGTGTTTGAGCAGTTCATGAATATTGGTGTAGTAGGGTTGAAACCGATCCTCACGAACCCAGTTTGGCAGAGGCGGGGTTGGCTTGTTCCGAGATGCCCGTCCGGAGTTAGGCACTTTTCTCTTCCTTAATCTTCAACTCGGGATGTCTTGCTAGAAAACCCCCACGCTTGAACTTATGACGGCCCGGCTTCATCGTAGCCTCCTCATCGATCCCGGCTGCCAAATCAGCTTGGTAGTCTTCATCAGAGATTTCGATCGTTACGTTTACGCCATCGTCTTCAACGACTGTGAAAACAAACGGCCTAAAGGTTGATGGTTCTTCGTCGCTCATAGATTTGTTGTTCAGCTCTATCAGCCCTCCTTGCGGATACTATCCGTACGACGTCAATCACACGTTCGGCGTAAATCACATACAGCAAGCGCCGACTCGATAACCCGATAATACTAAAACGCACATCGTCATCTGAGTGTTCGAAGTCATAGTCTTCGAGCGCGTTTGGATCATAAAAGACTTCCGTGGCCTCTCCGAAGCTTACTCCATGCTTCGAGAGATTCTCAACGGCTTTCCGGTCGTCCCATTCAAATCTCAAGGTTAATCCTTGCTCTTGAGGTGACTACTTCTTCGACGCGGCATACGTCTGAACTCATGCGATTCCCGCAATGCTTCGTCGACAGATCGCTCGTCTGGCAAGGCCTTTCTGACGTCGTCATCCAGAAGAACGATGTTCGTCCCCGAGCGATATCGTTCCGCATAGATTCCACGCCCAACCAACTTCAGCTTGCTGAAATCATATTCGGCGCGCATCTCGTCGTCCGATTCTGACGCCTTTGCCTTTTTCTTCATACCGCTTAAGCCGCTTCTTCTCTTCGAAAATGCAATTTCATCAATTGTTCTGCAGGCAATGCGGCAAATGCGTAAGCTTCGCCTGAATCGTCGCTGAACTCGACCTCATAGGCTCCGTCTTTCCAACGTTCGACTACCGTGCCAACTTCGCCACGACGCAGTCCGTGTTTTGGGATGTCCTCAGTGACCGCCACAACATCAAGTGCTTTGATTTCATCCATAATTGAGAAGGCGCTCACGCCCGCTTTTTGTTCTTAATCTTCAACTCCGGATGTCGCGCAAGAAATCCGCCGCGCTTGAATTTATAACGGCCGGGCTTCAGCATGTCATCGTCAGTCCATCCGCGTTTCAATCCTGCCTCATATTCTTCTTGGGTAACTACGAGTTCGACTTCTTCGGACTTAGACTCAGTTTTCTTATCTTCCTTGCTCATATAATTCCCTTTCAGACGCCGTCGGCGGCCGCGCTGAGACGATTCGAATCACGTCATTATGACGTTCGGCAAAGACAACGTACAGCATGCGACTCGTCGAATATCCAATAATAACAAAACGCGACTCCTCAAATGAGTGTACGGCATCTTCCACTTCGACTGCGTTCGGATCGTAGAAGACCTCGGTGGCCTCTCCGAAGCTGACGCCATGCTTCGTGAAATTCTGGATAGCCTTTTGGTCGTCCCACTCGAATTTCAAATTAGATTCCTCAGGATTATTTCAGCACGGTTTAAGACCCGATATGTGCCTATCTCTTCACGTCCCGCCGCACATACAAAACCAAATCAACACCCGGCCGCAGCGGATACGCTCCATCATCAGTGTCCGACTTCAGCATGTCGTAACGATCGCCGTAAGTTACTTTGAGTTGCTCTTCCTGCGCTTCCGAACCGATTATGATTGGTTCGGTTGTTGGCACGATCTGCGAGTAGTAGCCAACCTTTTTGTAATTACGAAAGTACCAGGGCAAAGGCCAGTAATCCGGCGAGACGATCGCGATGCCGGTGTCCGTGCCCGTTCCATTCTTTTGTGCGATAGATTCAATTTGATCGATCATGTCCAACATCGGCCGCTTCGTGTGTGCGTACACATAAGGCAGTTGGTCGTCGTCATAGTGAACAAAGTTAAGTTGATACAACTGATAACCGCACAGACCGACGAGCAAAACCGGAATCAGGATGAAAAAGAGTGGTTGCTGAAACTCCCGCAGCTTTTGGTAAACAACCTCCAGGGTGTAGCCGGAGGTGAGCGCCAGCGGCACGATGAAGTTGAGACTAATCCAGGGCGTCTTGTAGCCCACCAGCGAATATGCCGCCAGCAAACCAAACGACCACTGCGCGAGAAACAGCGCCATTCGATTGTCCGCGCGCCACAACGCGATAAGCGCGCCAAAGCCGCCGAGCACCATCACGGCGCCTTCTTCCCACAGCAGCCAGTAAATGTATTGCCACCAGGGATGCTCATGTTCATGCGTGCGCTGTCGCCAAAGGTTCAGCGTCTTCAAAGCGTCATTCACACCTTTGGGATAGTTCGTAAAGAATGATGAGTAGAACAAAACGGCGACGACGATGAATACTGCAAACGCCGTGAGGGCGATCGTTAAAATCGGAATCCCACCACCAAGTCTCTCGATGGTTGCGCGCCAACGATCAGCTAAAGAATCCTGGCCGGCGCTTCCACCAGCGAGACGTTCGCGCAACCAAAAATACAGGCCCGTCGAAATGCACGCGATTACCAGCACCGGCCCATTCATGATCCAGGTTTCTTTGGTGGCGACCATCAGGGCGGCCGAAATAGAAGCCAGGATCAAATAAAGGCCGCGTCCGGTTTCGAAATACTTCAACGCCGCGACAACTATTGCGAGCGTGAAAAAAACAAATAGCGATTCATGAATGAAGTAGCGCGACAGATAAACGGCGCCGGGAGAAATCGCGATAAGTCCGGCCGCGCTCAGAGCGCCAATTGTGCCGATGCGTTTTCGCAGTGTCAGTGCCAGCCAGATCGTTGCGACGCCGAAAACCACCGTGATCAGGCGAATATTGAAAGTCGTTAAGCCGTAGTTGTCGCCGGCAACTTTTCCGCCAAAGAAGCGCACGATCCACGGAATAATTGCTGAAAAATAATAGAGTGTCGGACCGTGATAATTCTGCGGATCGTAGAAATACTTTCCGTCGCGAACCAAAGTCACCAGGAAATTTCCGTTGACTCCTTCGTCATGATGAAGCGGAACGAGGGTCAGCTTGAACAGTCGCAGGAAAGCGCCGACGAAGAGAATTGCCGCCGATGAGATGTACCAGGCGCGGTCAGAGATTTCCCCGATGGCCGCGTTGCTACCGCTGTCGGTTGGCTTGGGCGGCGGCGGTTGCCATCGGGCACTCTTCTGTCTGTTATTGCGTGATTTTGTAGAGATGGTACTCACCTACCGTCGCGACTTCGCGGTAACTACTGAAAAAGGCGTCGTTGACCGCCATCACGGATCGTTCCTGTGGATCGACTACAACATAATCGACACCGTATTTTCTCAGCAAGGCCGGAGCATCCGGGGCGCCGGCATAAATTCTTTTGATCTCGGCTTCACGTGGGCCGGAGTCGATCCCGTGCGTCCAGATATGACCGGGATAACCCATTACCGATCTTCGCCCAGTCAAAAAAATCGGCGTGTTGTGAATCGGTGCATGCAAAATCGTTGAGCGCGGCGGAGTCTGTTGCCTCACAACTTCGGCAAAGGCCACACCGTCGCGATCGAATTCCTGATACTCGCCCTGTCGGGTCACCAAAGCAAAAACATCCAGGCCGCCAGCCAGCGTGAGCATCACAAAGAGAGCCGCCGCGCAAACTCGTTGCGGAAGATTTCCGGCCCAAAGACGCGCCAACAGCAAAGCCACAAGTGGCGCTGAAGCTATCCACCAGTAGAAAAGGATTTTGACGTTGTCCCAAATCCATGGCGCCAGTTTCACCATGTTCGGAACGATGAAGCACAACGTAAACGGCAGATAGAAAAACAAAAGTTTCCGCGACACCAAATATCTGTCGGTCTTCCAAAGCAACGCGACAATCAACAACGGAATGAACACGCCTGTATTCTTCAGCCAAAACCAGATAATGCTTTCATCGCCATGACCCCAGCCAAACTCCCAGGCGATGAACGCGCGCGTGCTTACGGCGCTGCCGTGCGTTGACCAGAGCATCTGTGGACCCGCGATGACTGAGGCGACGATGAAAAACAAAAGCCATTCACGCCATCGCTTCAGGTTGATCAAAGCCAGCACAACCGCGACGCCCATGATCGCGATGAAACTGTGCGCGTGAACCAGGGGCAGCAGGCCGGCGATGAATCCGGCGGCGAGCATGCGGCGCGAGGGCAAAGAGCCGAGAACAAAGGGTAAAGAGCTAAGGGCAGAGAGCGAACCGTTGTTATCGGGTTCTTTGGCGATCGACTTTTCTTTGGCGCGTTCCTTCTTGCTCTTCGCCCTTTGCCCTTTGTCCTTTCCGCCTTGCTCTTCGCCCTTCGCGCTTTCCGTCGCCGCCCACCATTGCGTGATTACCATCACCGCCAGTGGAATTCCCAGGAGAAATCCTCTCTGAGTTACTAACAAACTGGTTACGGCATTGCCCCAACGCCAGCCCATGGTCACGTCAGGCAGTATCGTGTACGAGTGCTGAATGTTCATCAGCACATGAAATACTCCGGCGTCGGATTTGTTGACGTCGCCAAACAACATCCACCAGCCAAAGCCGCCGTTCAGAATCACTAGGAAGGGAACTAAAATCGCGGCGATGCGATTGCGCAATAGCTGTAGGCCAAACCGGTGAAGCACGCCGACCAGCGCGACACCGATGATCCAGTTTTCTATGAACAGAGATTGGCGCAACGTCGCTCCGACCCGCACGAAGATTGCCGACACGAAGTCAGTTAGAAACGGATAAGTAAATCGCGCGCCGGCAAACGTCGGATCTTCCGGCGGATAGTTTTGACCGAACGCGAACCGCGTGATGACGCTCAGGTGGAACGGCAAATCGCCATAGTTATTGAGCACTCCGGTGTAGATCCCGTCCGGCTTGTCCAACAGCGCGCGGTCGAACACCAGCCACATCACAATCATTGCGCCGGCATAAAACAGGAAATAAATGAAGGCCCACTGATCCGGTTTCGAACTTGCCTGGCCGATTGCCTTCAGGGCTCGATCGATATCTGCATTTATTTGATCGCGCGTCGATTGGGTCTTGAGCAGGATGAAAGGCAGCAGCAGAATTGCCGCGGTAAGAATGATCGTTACCGGCGTCAACCCGAAGAAAAGCGCTAAGACAAAAGCGACGAGCGCCAGACAGGAAAAACCGATGCAGGCGCCACTGCACAGACGCGAAACGAGCGGCGCGCCCTCGTCATAGGTGTAAGTGAGAAGCGTGCCGCTCGCGATGGTTAATACAGATAGAGCGAGAGAGGTGATCATGGTGGCACAGACTTCAGTCTGTGATTTCTGCAACCGTCACAGACTGAAGTCTGTGCCGCGCTGCTAAACGCTCATGATTTCGTGTTCCTTGGACTTGGACAGTTCGTCGATCCTGGAAATGTAAGTGTCGGTGAGCTTCTGAACCTGATCCAATCCGTCGCGTTCGGAATCTTCAGAGATAGCCTTGTCTTTCAGCATTTTTTTCAGCTTGTCGTTTTCATCGCGACGAATGTTCCGCACCGCGGTGCGGTGCTCTTCCGCAATCTCATGAATTTGTTTGGCAAGCTGTCGGCGCCTTTCTTCAGTCAGCGGCGGTATGGGAATCCGCACCAACTTGCCGTCATTCGAAGGGTTCAACCCAAGGTCGGCAGCGCGAATCGCCTTCTCGACGTTGCCGATTTGGGTCTGATCCCACGGCTGCACCGTCAGCATCTGCGGTTCAGGAGCATGCACGGAAGCCATCTGATTAAGCGGCGTCGGCGTGCCGTAATAATCGATCATCACGGTATCGAGCAGGCTAACGGACGCGCGCCCGGTGCGCACCGTCGCCAGCTTACGCCGGAAGTCTTCAATCGCCGACTCCATGCGGGGCTTGGTTTCTTTGATGATGTCTTGTTCGGTCATGACGGTCGTGAATAGTAAATCGTAAATCGGAAATAGACAAAGCGCAGTCAATGCCCGGTCGTGGGACGGTTTAGAGTTCAAGCTTCAGCTTGTCCTGGTAAAAGACAGGCTAAAGGCTGAACGCTAAACCTTCGTTTCCGAAAATGCGGGTCATGGTTTTTCGCGGCAGACTCGTGTGCCGATATTTGATCCGCTGGTAAGCACGCGGGCGATGTTGCCGGGCTGCTTCATGTTGAAGACGATGATGGGAAGGTCGTTGTCCATGCAGAGAGAAATCGCCGACGAATCCATCACCTTCAACTGCTTTTCCAAAACCTCGAGATAGGTAATGCAATCGAAGCGAGTGGCCGTGGGATCTTTCATCGGATCTGCGGAGTAGACACCATCGACCTTGGTGGCTTTTAGAATCACGTCCGCCTTAATTTCTGCCGCCCGCAACGCCGCTGCTGAGTCCGTGGAAAAGAATGGGTTCCCCGTGCCTGCGGCAAAGATAACGATGCGCCCTTTTTCGAGATGTCGAATTGCTCGTCGGCGAATGAACGGCTCGGCCAGTTGTGGAATATCAATCGCCGACAGCACTCGCGTGTTGACGCCCAGATTTTCCAGCGCGTCCTGCAACACGACGGCATTCATCACGGTAGCCAGCATGCCGATATAGTCCGCTGACGAACGATCCATTTTGCCCGCGCTCTTTGAAATCCCGCGAAAGATGTTGCCGCCGCCGACCACCACTGCGACCTGCACCCCGAGCTCGTGAACTTGCTTAATCTCTTCGGCAACTGCCTGTGACACGTTGACGTCGATGCCAAACGTTTGTTCGCCGATCAGGGCTTCGCCTGAGATCTTCAGAAGGACGCGGCGATATGCGGAAACGTTAGCAGTCTCGATCATTTTGTGACCAGTTTTCGAGTTGCGAATGCGCGGTCAGGTGCAAGCCGAAACTCAAAACTCGCAACCCGAAACGCGAAACTTAATTCCCGGCCAGCTTCGCGACTTCATCCTGAAAATCGTCGTCGCGTTTGCTCAAGCCTTCACCCATTTTGTAACGAGTGAAGCGTCGAATAGTGATTGCCTCGCGGATAGCCGAGACCTTCTCGGTGACCAGCTCGCCGACAGTTTTCTCGGGGGCCTTGATAAACGGCTGATCCAGCAGGACAAATTCTTCAAAGAACTTATTGAGCCGGCCTTCGACAATCTTGTCGATGACCTGATCCGGTTTGTTCGCGTTCTTCGGATCATTCTTCGCCTGGGCCCGGGCTATCTCACGTTCTTTGTCGAGTGTTTCCGAATTGACTTCGGTGCGCGAGACATAGCGCGGTTCAGCGGCGGCTACGTGCATGGCTATATCCTTGACAAGTTGTTGGAACTCCTCGCTGCGCGCCGCAAAGTCGGTTTCGCAATTGACTTCAACCAGCACGCCGACCTTGCCGCCCATATGAATGTAAGAGGCGACGACGCCTTCGGCGGCGACGCGGCCTTCTTTCTTTTTGGCTGAGGCCAAACCACGCTCACGTAAAATCTCGTTTGCTCGTTCTTCGTTGCCGTCGGCCTCGGTAAGCGCTTTCTTGCATTCCATCATTCCGGCGCCGGTTTTTTCTCGCAGGGCCTTGACCGCGGCTGCGGTTATTTCTGCCATGATTACTTTAAGCTCTCCTAGACTTGTGGCACAGACTTCAGTCTGTGATTAGTTTTTCCCTGTGAACACAGACGGAAGTCTGTGCCACTCCATGAAAAACGCAGCCCGGCGGAGGTCCCGCTGTGAAGGCTGCGCTCGCCGATTGATCAGTTAGTTTAAATATTAACTGGCCGCGACGACCTCCGCATTTTCGTCTTCGGGCTCGGCCTGGAGCGCCGGTTCGTCCGGTTCAGGACGGGCCGGTTCCTCACCGAGCACCTTCGTATTCGTTTGCGTAACCGAATCGGTGAGCTGCGGGTTAACAGCCGGCTCAGGATTCGTGGCGCTGGCAATCTCGCCGGCCGGCGCTGACGTTTCAGTCGCCGGTGCTGCTCCCGGCTCTTCGGCTGTCGCGCCGCCTTCGGTCAACATTTGCTGACCTTCGAGTACCGCGTCGGCAATCCGCGAGGCGAACAAACGAACGGCACGTAACGCGTCGTCGTTCCCCGGAATTACATAATCCACACCCTCCGGTGAACAGTTCGTGTCGACCACCGCGATTACCGGAATGCCAAGTTTGTTTGCCTCAGCTACGGCAATCTCTTCTTTGCGAACGTCGATAACGAAAACTGAATCAGGAAGCCGGTTCATCGCCTTGATTCCCGACAAGGTCTTATCCAGGCTCAGCCGCTCACGATCGAGTTTGATGCGTTCTTTCTTGGTCAGCTTTTCATAGCGGCCATCTGTCTGCATCGCTTCGAGATCTTTCAGACGCTTGATTGATTTCTGCACCGTCTGAAAATTCGTCAGCAGACCGCCGAGCCAGCGTTGGTTTACGTAATACTGACCTGAACGTTCCGCTTCTTCACGGACGGCGTCCTGTGCCTGACGTTTTGTGCCTACGAACAGAACCGTCTTGCCGCGATCTTCGGCCACCATGTTGGTGACGTATTGAAGCGCGTCGCGAAACATTTTCTGCGTTTTTTGAAGATCGATAATGTAGATGCCGTTGCGTTCACCGAAAATGTATTCCTTCATCTTCGGGTTCCAACGACGTACCTGGTGGCCGAAGTGAACACCGGCCTCCAGCAATTCTTTCATCGTAACCGTTACCAAACTACTGTCTCCTTTTCAATTGGTTTATGTACTCGCCGCGACCTCTGTCCCGACGTTCGGGACAACCAATCCAAATCGCGACAATGGACTTTTTTTGAGATCTCAAATCTCAGATCTCAACACTTACCGCTTCGAGAACTGGAAGCGCTTGCGCGCACCCTTCTGTCCGTACTTCTTTCTTTCCTTAATGCGCGGGTCGCGAGTAACCAGACCGGCTGACTTCAAAGCCGGTCGCAAGTCGGCGTTGTATTCCATGAGCGCGCGCGTAATTCCGTGACGAATCGCTCCTGCCTGGCCCGACGGGCCCCCGCCCGCAACGTTAACCAGCACATCAAATTTGTTACCGGTTTCCGTCAGGTTCAGGGGTTGGCGAATAATCATTCGATGGGTTTCGTTCGGAAAATACGAATCGAACGGCTTTCGATTTACTATGACGTTGCCGCCGCCTGGTCGCAAATAAACGCGGGCGGTTGATGTCTTGCGGCGCCCGGTTCCGTAGTATTCAATATCTGCCACGTCTTAAATCCTTTGGTTTTCTATTTCTTCTGATTCTTGCGGGAAGGGAGCTCGAGGACTTGTGGTTGCTGCGCCGTGTGTCGATGCTCGGCGTCAGCATAGACTTTTAACTTCTTTGCCATCGCTTTACCCAGCTTGTTCTTGGGCAGCATTCCTTTCACGGCGAACTCGATCACCCGCTCGGGATGTTTCGCAAACATCTCTGTTACTGAAGTCTCGCGCAAACCGCCGGGGTAAAGCGTATGCCGGCGATAAACCTTGTCGGTTGTCTTCGCTCCGGTGAACATTGCCCTGCGCGCGTTGACGACGATCACGTGATCGCCCATGTCCAGGAAAGGAGTCCACTGCGGATTCCTTTTGCCTGATAAGATTGCGGCTACTTCAGATGCGAGGTGGCCCACTGTCTTGCCTGAGGCGTCCACGACGTGCCACTTCCGATTCTGAGACAAACCCTGACCGCTGGGAAAGTAAGTCGACATAGATAGATCCTTCTCTAAAAAGCGCCTAAAACGCGAACGGCTAGAATAGAAAACGGTTAAACCGTTGTCAAGTTAGCCTTCTTAACCTTTACGAATTGATTCTATTTGATTTTGTAAAGCCCGCGCGGATGAGCATTGCTGGGCGCGCTAACTGAGATCGAATCTGCTAGGTTCGCGACTCAGTCGGCGCAGATTCGGACGCACTTCACTTTGAAAATTCATCCTGCTAGTATTGCGGGGCTCCACCGTCAGCCGGCGTAGCTCAGTTGGTAGAGCAACTGATTTGTAATCAGTAGG